>Ga0126312_10000488_pt1 | contig 23657 bp, 22 predicted proteins | sample Plot104A_FD_92537 | JGI IMG/M metagenome (GOLD analysis project Ga0126312, IMG submission 92537) | Serpentine soil microbial communities from UC McLaughlin Reserve, CA, USA - Plot104A | ecosystem: Environmental > Terrestrial > Soil > Grasslands | place: USA: UC McLaughlin Reserve, Lake County...
CGTTTGTCGTAGCGATCCTGTACGCAGCTTTCACCCCGCGTTGGACAAAGCCCGACAAGCGCCGCACTGAGAGGCGGCCTTCGACGCCCCCCGACGACCGCGGCATCGGCGCGGTCTACGACGACCCTCCCTACGAGCGTTCCAGGCGCGAGCCTGCTGGCGTCCGCTAGTCAGCCGTAGCGCGAGCAAGGAGCGCGTCGAACATTCCGCCCTCGTGGCGGTGGTTGCAGCGGAAGGCGTACTCGTCCAAGTAGGACTTGCGACCGCCGATTGTCGTTCCGCGTCGTACCCTTGGCTTATTAGGCAAGCGCTGCGCGGGCTAAGGGACGAGATCTATTGGCACTTCGACGGACTCCGGCTCGGCTACTCGGGTTTCGGGGCTCCTAAGCGCTCCGAGGAGGTTCCGCCGAGCCGGTGCCCGCGCCATGCCGACTTTGCGCCCGTTGCGGGACAGACAGCGGGACACGACTAACCCCTAAGCCCCAAAAACCGCCGAACCCCGCTAGGGGAGCGGGGTTCTCTGAGTACCGCCACGGGGATTCGAACCCCGGTTTCCGCCGTGAGAGGGCGGCGTCCTAGTCCCCTAGACGATGGCGGCGCGGCGGGTGATTCTAGCGGCCCGGTCGGCATGTGCCCACGCCCTGGGTCGGTGGGGTATGCTGCCCGGTTCGACGGCCGGTGGCCAGGGAAGCCGGGTGTGAATCCCGCGCGGTCCCGCCACTGTGAACGGGCGCTGAGGCGTCGCATGTCGCCACTGGGGAGCCGACGGCTCACCGGGAAGGCGCGGCGCGGAGCTCGAAGCCAGGAGACCTGACTCCGGCCGAACTCATAAACGACCCTCGAGGAAAGGGTGTCTCTCACATGCGACCTGTTCTCTCCGCCGCCGCCACGGTGTGCTGTCTGTTCGCCGTCGCGGCTCCGGCCGCGGCCGCGCCGATCCCCGTCGACCTGCGGGTCGAGGGGGCGAACGGCCGGGCGCTGACGGCCGACCGCTACATGACCGACTCGACCAAGATCAAGACGGCGAAGCAGCCGCCGAACTGCAACGGCTCGGGCGGCGTCAAGCAGCTCGCCGGCACGACCGCGCTCGGAACCCTGGTGGATGGCGCGCTCGTCAACTCCCGTCTCGACCCGCTCCTCGTGAGCGACCAGTTCAGCTTCGGCCTGCTCGTCTGCGGCATCGGCGGCGACAACGCCAGCGGCGTGTCCAGCTACTGGCTCTACAAGGTCAACCACGTCTCGCCGAGCGTCGGCGCCGACGCTTTCTCGGTCAAGGGGGACGACGACGTGCTCTGGTACTTCGTCGAAGGCACCCGCAACGGCGGCGACGAGCTCGAGCTCACCGCACCCGCGCGCGTGCAGCCCGGCCAGCAGTTCGACGCCGCCGTCTACGCGTACGACGGCGCCGGCGCGCGCCGACCCGTCCAGGGCGCGACCGTCGCCGGAGGCGGCGCGACCGGGACGACCGACGCCATGGGCGTCGCTCACCTGACGCTCACCCGCACGGGCAACCGCACGCTGCGCGCGACGCTCGACCCGAACGTCCCGTCGGCGCCGACCAAGGTCTGCGTGAACGCAGACCTGTCGAAGTGCGCGCCTGCTCGCGGCACACGCATCTGGGGCAGCCGGCGCGCGGAGACCATCGCGGGCACGACCGGGCGCGACAGGATCCTCGCCGGCGGGGGCAACGACGTGATCAGAGTGCGGCGAGGCTCGATCGACCGGGTCCGCTGCGGGCGCGGCAGCGACACGGTGCGCGCGGGCCGCCGCGACCGGGTCGCCGCCGACTGCGAGCGCGTGCTCATCCGCGGAAGGCAGTGACGGGCACCCGCCCGCTCGTGACAGTGGTGCTCGCGGCCCTCGCGGCGGCGGGCACCGCGGCGCCGGCGGCGGAGGGAATCGCGGCGCGCCCGACGGCGGGCGCCGCCGCGCCGGCGGCGGAGGGAATCGCGGCGCGCCCGACGGCGGGCGCCGCCGCCCCCGCGGTCGAGGCCGCGGCGACGGTCCGGCAGATGGTCGTGTTCCGCGACGGCCACGCGCTCGCCAAGCGCGTCTCGACCGCGGCGACGACCGTCCGCGTCGGCGCAAGGCGCTGCGCGGTCGGTGACGGAACGCCCCTCGCCGCGCTCGCGCGGAGCAGGCCGGGCGGCCTGCGGCTGCGCGACTTCGGCGCCTGCTCGTCGCGGCCGCGCGACGCCGCCGGGCTGCTCGTCACGGCGATCGGCGGCGATCGCAACCGCGGCCAGCGCGGCTGGGTCTACAAGGTCGGCCGCCGCGCGGCGACCGCCGGCGCGGGCGACACGAGCGGCCCGTTCGGGAACGGCCGCCTCCGCGCGGGACAGCGCGTCACCTGGTTCTACTGCGTGAGCGCTACGCACTGCCAGCGGACCCTCGAGCTCCGCGTCGAGCCGATGGGCGGCGGCGCGGTCGCGATCGTGCGCGGCTACGACGACGCGGGGGTCGGCCTGCCGATCGAGGGAGCGCGCGTGTCGGCTGCCGGGGTGACCGGCCTGACCGCGGCCGACGGCCGCGTCCAGCTCGCGCTCCCCTCCGGCGTGCATGGGGTCGTCGCCCGCAAGGATGGCCTTGTGCGCTCGTTCAAGGAGCGGGTCGAGGTGCCGTGAGGCGTGCTCGCGCTCTCCTCGCAGCCCTGCTCGTCGCCGCGCTCGCTCTCGCCGCTGGCTGCGGCTTCGGCGAGGGCAGCGAGCGCGCCGGAGGCGGCGCCACCCTGCGCGTCACGCGCGACTTCGGCCACCGCGCGCTCGGCTCGGTGCGGGTCGACAAGGTGCGCGAGGGCCAGACGGTGATGCGTATGCTGCGCTCGAAGTTCGACGTGACAACCCGCTTCGGCGGCCGCTTCGTCCAGTCGATCGACGGGCTGTCCGGGGAGGGCGCGGGCGGCCAGATGGACTGGTTCTTCTTCGTGAACGGCGTCGAGGCTGACAAGGGCGCCGCGGAGTGGGAGGTGCTGCCGGGCGACAGAATCCAGTGGGATCGCCGCGACTGGAGCGGCGCGATGCGCGTCCCGGCGATCGTCGGCGCCTATCCCGAGCCGTTCGCGAGCGGCCTTGGCGGCAAGCGCCGACCGGTCAGGGTCGAGTGCGAGGACGCGCGCGGACCCGCGTGCATGGGCGCGCGCGACCGGCTGAAGCGCGCGGGGGTGCCGACATCCGGCTCGTCGATCGGCGCGCCCGGCACCGAGGAGGTGACTCGCCTGGTCGTCGCGCGCTGGCCGAGGGCGCGCGGCGTGCGCGGAGCCTCGGGGCTCGAGGACGGGCCGGAGTCGAGCGGCGTGTTCGCCCGCTTCACGGACGACGGCGACACGCTCGAGCTCCTCGACCAGCACGGCGATGTCGCGCGGCGCGTGCACCGCGGCGACGGCGTGGGCCTCGTGCTGGCGCTCCAGCCGCGGGCGGAGGAGCTCGTCTGGATCGTGACCGCCCTCGACGAGGCCGGTCTCGAGGCGGGCGTGCGCGCGCTCAATCCGGCCAAGCTGCGCGACGCGTTCGCCGTCGCGGCGGACAGGGACCGTGTCGAGAAGCTCCCGGTGGTGGGCCGATGAGCCTGATCCCGGTCTACCGCAGCCGCCCGAGCGCTCTGCACGTCGCGCGCGCCGGCGCCAGCGCGGCCCTCTGCGGCGCGCTGGCGCTCACGGGCGCGCTCTTCCTGCACCCGCTGATCCTGTCGGCCGCGCTTGCCGCGATCGTGCTCGCCGGCGCGCTGGCGGGCGTCGGGCGCGAGATCGTCCGTTCGCTCAGGTTCGCGCTGCCGTTCGCGGTGCTGATCGCGATCATCAACCCGCTCGTGTACCCCGAGGGCGAGACGCTCCTGATCCGCGGCAGCGAGATCCTGGGCCGCCGCATCGACATCACGCTCGAGGCCACGGCCGCGGGCGTCTTCAACGGACTGCGGGTGGTCGTGATCGTCACCGCCTTCGGGCTGATGTCGGCGGCCGTGGACCCCGACGAGCTACTGCGGATGTTCCGGCGCGTGTCGTACCGCTCGGCGCTGACGGCGACGCTCGCGACCCGGCTCGTCCCGGTGCTCGCCCGTGACGCCACGCGGATGGGCGATGCCGCGCGCTGCCGCCCGCACCCGCCGGGGCGGCTCGCGGTGGCGCGCGCCGCGCTCGCCGGCGCGCTCGACAGAGCCGTCGACGTCGCGGCCGCGCTCGAGGTCCGGGGCTACGCCCTCGGCGGGCGCACGCCGCGCCGGGCGCGGCCCTGGTCGCGGCACGACTTCCGCGTCGCGGGGGCCGCCGTCGTCATCGCGGCGACGGCGGTCGCGGGCGCGATAACCGGGGTCGGCTCCGTGGAGCCCTATCCGTCGCTTCAGGTCGAGACCGGGGCCACCGAGGTGCTGGTGAGCGCGCTGCTGCTGCTCGCCGCGCTCGCGCCCTTCGCCGGCCGGGCCGCGCGGATGGGGGTGGCCCATGCCTGAGCCGCTCGTCGTGGCCGAGAGCTTCGGCTATCGCTACCCGGAGGCCGCGCGGCCGTCGCTGAAGGACATCGCGGTGAGGATCGAGCCCGGGACCTTCACGGTCCTGGCCGGCGTGTCCGGCTCCGGCAAGTCGACGCTGCTGCGCGCGTTCTCCGGGCTCGTGCCGCACTTCCACGGCGGGGAGGCAACCGGCGAGCTGAGCGTGGGCGGCCTCGACGTGCGTGACCACGGGCCGGGCGACCTCGCGGCGGTATGCGGGACCGTCTTCCAGGAGCCGGAGACGCAGGTGGTGATGGGCGGCGTGCGCGCGGAGCTCGAGCTGCCGCTCGAGTACCGCGGCGAGCCCGCCGGCGCGGTGGCGCGGGCAGTCGAGGAGACCGCGCTGGCGCTCGGGGTCGGCCACCTGCTCGACCGCCGCACCGACACGCTCTCCGGCGGCGAGCTCCAGCGCGTGGCCATCGCCGCCGCGATGGTCCACGACCCGCCGCTGCTCGTGCTCGACGAGCCGACCTCGCAGCTCGACCCCGTCGCCGGCGACGAGCTCGTCTGGCAGCTCCGCCGCCTGAACGAGGACTGGGGAACCGCGGTGGTGGTCGCCGAGCACCGCCTGGAGCGCTGCCTACCGGCGGCCGATCGCGTGATCGCGATGGTGGGCGGCGAGGTGGCGTGCGACGCCGCGCCCCGCCAGTTCCTCGAATGGGCCGCGGCCCAGACGCCCCCGGCGCTGGCGACGCCGGCGGCGCGGCTCTTCTCGCTCGCCGGACTCAGGCCGCTGCCGGCATCGGTGAAGGAGGCACACGCGGGCCTGCGCGCCGCCGAAACTGGCACCCCAGGCGTTGGCGTTGAGGTTAGGGCTGAGATACATGCCGAAGCTCAACGCCAACCGAGCGGAGCGCCGCGGCGCCGAAAGCGCTGGCTCCCTCACCGCAACGGCGGTCCGGACGCGGCGCTCGCGCTGAAGGACGTCTGGTTCGAGGTCGAGGACGGCCCCGCCATCCTGCGCGGCATCTCGCTCCGGCTCGAGCCAGGCGAGCGGATCGCGCTCATGGGCCGGAACGGCGCCGGCAAGAGCACGCTGCTGCGGCTCGCGAAGGGGCTGTCCGAGCCCACCCGCGGCCGGGTCGGGCGCGCCGGCGAGGTCGCGCTGCTGCTCCAGAACCCGGGCGACTACCTCGTCCACGGCCGCGCCGTCGAGGACGCGGGCGTGGCCGGCGTGGCGGCGGCGGGCATCGCCGGGCGAGAGGACGCGAACCCGCGCGACCTGTCCGGCGGGGAGCGCCAGCGCCTGGCGCTCGAGGTGGTGCTCGCGGGCGACACCCCCAACGCGGCCGTACTGCTCGACGAGCCGACCCGCGGCATGGACCGGCTCCACAAGGATGCCCTGGCGGCGCGCATCGGCGAGCTCGCCGATGGCGGAGCGGCCGTGATGGTCGCGACGCACGACACGGAGTTCGCGGCCGCTCTGGCGAACCGGATCGTGCTGCTGGGACAGGGCGTCGTGATCGCCGACGGGCCGCCGGAGGACGTGCTGGGCGGCGGCCGCCACTTCTCGACCGAGGTCGCACGGGTGACGAACGGCGCGGCGTTGTTACCGGAGGAGGGTGCCGTGATACTCGGAGGCGGCCCACTCGCCGCGGAGGCGGCCGGTGGCACCGGGCCGAGTACGGAGCTCGCCCCATGACCTGGCAGGCCGCGTGGCTCGTCCTCCTGGGCATCGCGCTCGGCGGCGGCTTCGCCTGGTACGAGCGCGAGCGGCCGCCCGCGCGCGTCGTGGCGCTGGTGGCCGCGCTCGCCGCCCTGGCGGTAGTCGGGCGGCTCGCCTTCGCGGCCATCCCGAACGTCAAGCCCACGACCGACATCGTGCTGTTCGCCGGCTACGCCCTCGGCGCGATCCCCGGGTTCGCCGTCGGCGCGGTCACCGCGATCGTGTCCAACATCTTCCTCTCGCACGGTCCCTGGACCGTCTGGCAGATGGCCGGCTGGGGGGCGGTCGGTGTCGCCGGGGCGCTGCTGGCGCGGGCGCTCCGGGGCCGCGAGCCCAACCGGTTCGTGCTCGCCGCGGTGTGCGGATTCGCCGGTCTGGCCTTCGGCGCGTGGATGGACGTGTACCAGTGGACGCTCGCCGCGAGGCAGGACATCGATACATATGTGGCCGTGGCCGGCACCTCACTGCCCTACAACCTCGCGCACGCGGCGGGCAACGTCGTCTTCTGCCTCCTGATCGGGCCGGCGTTCCTGCGCGCGCTCGCGCGCTACCGGCGCCGCCTCGAGGTGCGCTGGGAGCGCTCACCCGCTCCGGTCGCCATCGGCGCCGTCGCGGTCGCCCTGCTGCTGCTCGTGCCGGCCGCCGCCGTGGCCGCGACACCCGCACAGCGGGCCAAGAGCTACCTGGCGAACGCGCAGAACGATGACGGCGGCTTCGGCCCCACCCAGGGCGCGGGCTCGAGTCCGCTGTACACGGGATGGGCCGGGCTGGGGCTCGGGTCGGCAGGTCGCAACCCGCTGGACGTGAGGCGTCCGGGCGGGCGCTCGCTCGCCCGCTACGTCCTGCGCGGCAGCGGGTCGCTCAGCGAGATCGGCGAAATCGAGCGCACCGTGCTCGTGGCGAAGGTCGCCGGCCTGAGCCCGCGCAGCTTCGGCGGGCGCAACCTGATCGCCGAGATCCAGGCCCGGCGCCGCCACGATGGCTCGATCTCGGGCTACGTCAGCTACACCGCCTTCGGGGTGATGGCGCTGAGAGCCGGGGGCGCCCCCGCCGGCGGCTCGACGATCCGGTGGCTCGTGAGCTCACAGAACTCGGACGGTGGCTTCGGCGTGGCGCGCTCCTCAGCCAGCGACGCCGACATGACGGGCGCCGTGCTCCAGGCGCTGGCGAGCGTCGGGCGTGGGGGCGGGCCCGCCGCGCGCCGTGCCGCCGACTGGCTGCGCGCGAACCAGAACGGCGACGGCGGCTTCGGCCGCCCCTCGAACGCCCAGTCGACCGCGTACGCGGTCCAGGGGCTGATCGCCGCCGGCACCGGCACTGGCGCCGTCTCACGCGCGCGCGCCTACCTGACCCGGCTGCAGCGCGGCGACGGGAGCGTGGCCTACTCGTCGTCGTCCCGCCAGACGCCCGTCTGGGTCACGGCGCAGGCGCTGATGGCGCTCGAGGGCAAGCCGCTGCCGCTCGCCACCGTGCCGCGCAAGAAGCGGAGCCACGCCCGCGCGAGCGCGTCACCCGGGGGCGGCGGCGGCGCGAAGGAGGGCGGCGAGGGCAAGGGCAAGAGCGGCGGCGCGGGGAAGGGCGGCGGCGCCGCGGCGGGCGCGCTACCGGGCGGCGAGGCGGGCGTGGGCGCAGCGGGTGGCGCGACGGCGACCGGCGAGCCGATCCCGGAGTCGGAGGGCACGACCGCCGCGACGCTGGCGGAGCGGACGGCCACGCAGGGCGCGACCGAGAACCCGGAGCCGGTCCCGGTCTGGGCCGCGATCCTCGCGGCGCTCGGCCTGATCGCGCTGGTCTGGGTCCTGCACCGCTTCGTGCTGCCGCGTCGCGCGGACCTGGGATAGTCAGCGCATGGCCCAGCCCTTCGACGGCGCCTTCACCCGGCCCGAGCAGCTGCGCGACTTCTACGACTCGCCGATGGAGCCCGCGCTCCGCAAGGACATCGGCCGGATCGACGAGCTCTGCCGGCGTCTGATCGACGCGGCGCCGATGCTGTTCGTCGCCACGCACGCCGAGGACGGCCGCGCCGACGTGAGCCCGCGCGGCGGCCCGCCCGGCTTCGTCACCGTGCTCGACGACCGCCACCTGGCGATCCCGGATGCGACCGGCAACCGCCGCCTGGACACGCTCGAGAACGTCGTGTCGAGCGGCCGGGTCGCGCTGATCTTCGTGATCCCCGGACGCGACACGACGCTGCGCGTGAACGGGAGCGCGGTAGTCACCGCCGCGCCGGAGGTGCTCGACCGTCTGTCCCCGATGGGCAAGCCGCCGCGGACGGCCATCGTGGTGAAGACGGAGGAGGTCTACACCCACTGCCCGAAGGCGTTCGTGCGCTCGAAGCTGTGGGACTCGGAGAGCTGGCCCGACCCCGCGACGCTGCCGACCTCGGCCGAGGTCTCGCTGGCGCATCAGCGGAACCCTGCGCTGACGCTCGACCAGGTCGAGGCGCGCGAGCGCGACTCGCTGGCGAACCGGCTCGAGTAGGCGCGCCGACCCCGGCGCTCAGCCGCGCAGGGCGCGGGCGATCATGCGGTCCATCACCCGGTCCGGCACCACCCTCGCCAGCCGGGCGCGCATCTTCGCGTCGCTGCCCACGAGGTAGCGCGTGCGCGGCCGGCTCGCGGTCAACGCGGTTCCGATGACCTCCGCCACCTCGCGCGGCTCGGCGCCGCTCTCCGCGATCCGCCGGGTCCCGGCGCGCACGTTCTGGATCAGCTGCCCGTAGAGCCGCTCCGCCTCGGGCGGGACGTCCTCCAGCATCTCGTCGGCCAGGTCCTCGCCCTTCCTCCAGATCGGGGTCTTCACGCCGCCCGGCTCGATCAGGATCACGTCGATCCCCTGCGGGCGGAGCTCGCGGCGCAGCGCGTCGCTCAGGCCCTCGAGGCCGAACTTCGACGCGTTGTACGCGCCCACCAGCGGCAGCGCCACGCGCCCGCCGATCGAGCTCACGTTCACGATGCGCCCGTGCGCGCGGCGCAGCGCAGGGAGGAACGCCTGCGTGACGGCCACCTGGCCGATCAGGTTGATCTCGAGCTGCTGGCGGAGCCTGTCGACGGGCAGGAACTCGAGCGGCGCGGCCACCCCGATGCCGGCGTTGTTGACGAGCCCGGCCAGCGCGATGTCGCCGAGCTCGTCGCGCGCGGCCGCGATCTGGCCGGCGTCGGTCACGTCGATGCGCACCGTGCGCACGCCCTTCCCCTCGAGCCGCTCGGCGTCCTCGTCCTTGCGCACTGCGCCCACGGCGTCGAAGCCGAGTGCCTTCAGGTGGAGGACGGTCGCCTCGCCGATGCCCGTCGAGGCGCCCGTGACGAGGACCGTTCCGGACGGCATGGCGCCGGAGCCTATTCGCTAGCTTCGCGCGGGTGGATGTCGACGAGGCGATCCGGACGCGGCGGACCCACAAGGTCTACGGCTCGGAGCCCGTCCCGCGCGAGACGCTCGACGAGCTGTTCGAGCTGGCCCGCTGGGCGCCGAATCACAACCTCACGAATCCGTGGCGCTTCCGTGTGGTCGGCCCGGAGTCGCTCGCCCGCCTGAAGGAGGCGGCGGGCGAGGAGGCGGCGGCGAAGCTCGACCGCGCGCCGACTCTGATCGTGGTGTCCGCGCTCGAGAGCGGCGACGCGGTGCAGGACGAGGAGGACTACGCCGCCGCCTCGGTCGCCGCCTACATCGTGCTGCTCGCGGCGCACGCCCGCGGCTTCGCCGGCTACTGGCGCACGCCGGCGGTGCTGCGCACTCCGGCCGGCCGCGCGGCGGCCGGCGTGCCCGACGGCGAGCGCGCGATCGCGCTGCTCCACCTCGGCCCGCGCAGGCAGGAGAAGGAGCCGCCTGGGCGGATGGCGCCCGGAGACTTCGTAACGTACCTGCCGTGATCCCGCGTGCAGACGCTCTCGCCTCGATGGAGCGGGACAGCTTCGACCTCGTCGTCGTCGGCGGCGGGATCACCGGCGCGGGCGTGGCCCTCGACGCCGCCTCGCGCGGGTACAGCGTCGCGCTGGTCGAGAAGTCGGACTTCGCCGCGGGCACGTCGAGCCGGTCGTCGAAGCTGATCCATGGCGGCCTTCGCTACCTCCAGAACTTCGACCTGGGCCTGGTCCGCGAGGCGCTGCTCGAGCGCTCGCTGCTCGTGAAGCTCGCTCCGCACCTCGTGACGCCGCTCCCGATGATCGTGCCCACGTTCGAGGGGAAGCGCCCCGACCGGCTGCTTGGCGTCGGCCTCAACATGTACGACGTGATGTCCTGGCGCCGCGGGCGCGACGAGCCCGAGGACTGGAGCCCCGAGCGCCACCGGACGATCGACGGCGCCGAGGTCGTGGACTACGTCCCGGCGCTCGCCGGGCGCGACCCCACAGCCGGCTACCTCTTCTACGACTGCCAGACGGACGACGCGCGCCTCGTGCTGACCGTGCTGGGCGAGGCGGAGCGGTTCGGCGCGGTGATGGCGAACCGCTGCGAGGTGACGGGCCTCGTGGAGCGCTCCGGCCGCGCCGCCGGCGTACTGGTGCGCGACCGCCTCGGCGGCGGCGAGTTCGAGCTTGCCGCGGAGAACGTCGTGAACGCGACCGGCGTGTGGGCGGACCGCCTGCGCCCGCAGGAGCTCTACGTCGAGGAGGAGGTGCCGGTGATCCGCCCGAGCCGCGGCACTCACGTGACCGCGCCGCGGGAGCTGCTGGACGTGCGCGCCGGCGCGATCGTGCCCGCGGGCGGCGGGCGCACCGTCTTCGTCCTTCCGTGGCTCGGCCGGACGCTCGTGGGCACGACCGACAACGATTACGAGGGGTCCGTGGAGCACGTCCCGCCGGGCGACGAGGACGTCGCGTACCTGCTCGAGGCGGTGAACGAGTTCTTCGGCACCGCGGTCGATCCCGGCGACCTCAGCGGGGCCTACGCCGGGGTGCGGCCGCTGATCTCGACCGGCGATCCCAAGAAGTCGGTCGACATCTCGCGGAAGGCGGAGCTCTACGAGACCAGCTCCGGCCTCGTCACGATCACGGGCGGCAAGCTCACCACCTGGCGGCGAATGGCGAAGCTGGTGGTGGACCGGGTGGTCGAGCGCGAGGGCCGCGAGGCGCCCTGCCGGACCCACGAGATCCAGCTCGGGATGCCCGTCGACGCAGACGAGCTGCCGGACGTGCCCGGCATCGCCGAGGAGAGCCGCGTGCACCTCGCCTCGCGCTACGGGCACGCCGCGAACCTCGTGATGAGGCTGGCCGCCGCCGAGCCGGCGCTGGGCGGGCGGATCAGCCCGGACCTCCCCGACATCGCCGCGGAGGCGGCCTTCGCGGCCGAGCACGAGCAGGCGCACAGCGTTGCCGACGTGCTCCTGCGCCGGACCCGCCTGGGCCTGCTGGACGCTCGGCGGCTGTCCGAGCCGGACGCCGAGGGCCCCGCCCTGGTGGCCCACGCGCTTGCCGGCCAGCTCGACTGGGACGATGCCCGCGTGGAGCGCGAGCTGGCCGACTGGCGGGCGGTGGCCCTGGCCGAGGGGCTGGTACCGCACGCCGTCACGGTTAGCGGCGCGGCCCGCGGCGGAGCGGTGGCGCGGGATGGTGCGCCCGCGGCCGTGGGGGAGGAGCCCTCGCCGACCGCGCCGGGCGCCGCGCCCGAGGAGGCCGCGTGACCCGGGTGCTCCGCCTTCGCGACCGCGAGCTCGACCTGTCCGCGCCGGTCCTCATGGGCATCGTCAACGCGACGCCCGACTCGTTCTCCGACCGCCAGGGGCCGAAGGACCCGGATGAGCTCGCCGAGCGCGGCATGCGGCTCGTCGCCGACGGCGCCGCGATCGTCGACGTGGGCGGCGAGTCGGGCCGTACGGACACCCAGGCGGTGCCGGTCGAGGCGGAGATCGCGCGCGTGGTGCCGGTCGTGGAGCGGCTGACGGCGCGCGGCGCGCTCGTCTCGGTCGACACCTGGCGCGGCCCGGTCGCCCGCGCGGCCCTCGACGCCGGCGCCGCGATGATCAACGACGTCAGCGGGCTCGGCGACGAGAGCCTCGCGGCGGCGTGCGCCGAGAGCGGCGCGGCGCTCGTCATCACCCATACGCAGGCGCCTCCGAAGACGAGGGTCTTCCCGCACTACGACGACGTGGTGGCCAGCGTGCGCGACTTCCTCGCCGAGCGGATGTCCGCCGCCCGCGCGCTGGGCGTGGAGGAGGACCGGATCGTGCTCGACCCGGGCCTCGACATCGCGAAGACGCCCGCGGAGTCGGTGGAGCTCCTGCGCCGCCTGCCCGAGCTGGCCGCGCTCGGCCGGCCGCTGCTCCTTGCGGTGTCGCGCAAGGACTTCGTGGGCGCGCTCACCGAGCGCCCGCCGGCCGAGCGCGACGCGGGCACGCTCGCCGCCGTGGGCGCGGCCGTCGAGGCGGGCGCGCGCATCGTCCGCATGCACGACGTGGCGGGGGCGCGCGACTACCTGCGCGTGCAGCGCGCGCTCGCGAACGGCGCCGACGCCGCACTCCAGCTCGCGCCCGAACTGCGCCGGGAGCCCGCGTGAGCGACGGCGTGACCATCGCGCAGCTGTCGGACCTCCACTGCGGCTCGCCGCACTTCGTGCCGAGCCTGCTCGACCGGGCGATCGTGGAGGTGAACGAGCTCGAGCCGGACGTGGTCGTCGTCTCCGGCGACCTCACGGGCGACGGCTTCCGGGGCGAGTACGAGCTCGCGCGCGAGTACCTCAACAAGATCGCCTGCGACCGCATGGTGGTGATCCCGGGGAACCACGACTCGCGGAACGTCGGCTACGTGCACTTCGAGGAGCTGTTCGGCGAACGGCGCTCCGAGCTCCACCTGAACGGCGTCTCGATCCTCGCGGTCGACTCGACCGAGCCCGACCTCGACAACGGCCTGATCGGCCGCGGCCGCTACGAGTGGATCGAGGAGCGCTTCGGGGCGCACGAGGCCTTCCTGCGCATCTTCGTGCTCCACCACCACCTGCTGCCCGTGCCGGGCACGGGCCGAGAGCGCAACATCGTCCACGACGCGGGCGACACGCTCGAGTGCCTCCAGCGCGCCGACGCTCATCTGGTGCTCTCCGGTCACAAGCACGTTCCATACGCGTGGCGGCTCGAGAACCTGTTCGTGGTGAACGCGGGAACGGTGTCGACCACCCGCCTCCGCGGGAAGACGAAGCCCTGTTACAACGTCGTCGACGCGACGCCGGAGCGCGTGACCGTCTTCCGGAAGTACCCGTTCCACGAGCAGGACGCGATCCTCGCGTTCGACCCGCGCACCTACGACTACGAGAAGGACCCGGGCCTCCTGGGCGAGACCTCACACGGCTGACGGCGAGAATGCACGCGTGCCGGTGATCGCCCTCATCGACGGGGAGCACCACCCGTCCGCCGTCCGCGACGTGCTCGCCGGGCTCGACCTCGCCGGCGTCGTGTTCTGCGGCGGCGAGGAGAAGCTCGGTCCCGGCTCGCTCGAGGACCAGTACGGCATGCCCGTCGAGACCGAGCCGGAGGAGGGGCTGCGGCGCCTCGCGCCGGGCGCGGACGCCGTCGTCGACCTCGCCGACGAGCCCGTCGTGCCGGCGTCGCGCAAGCTCCGGCTCGCGGCGCTGGCGCTCAGCCTCGGCCTCGCCTACGAGGCCCCCGGCACGCGGCTCGAGCCGCCCCGCTACGAGCCGGTCGCATTCGGCGGGCCGAAACTCGCGGTCATCGCCACCGCGAAGCGAACCGGGAAGACCGCCATCGCCGGCCACTGGGCGGGGCTGATCCGCGAGCAGGGCGCGGACGCCGTGATCGTGTGCATGGGCCGCGGGGGGCCGGCCGAGCCGCGCTTGGCCGAGGCCGCGCCCTCGCTCGACGAGCTGCTGGCGATCGCGGAGAACGGGTCGCACGCCGCGTCCGACTACCTCGAGGACGCCGTGATCGCGGGCGTGCGAACCGTCGGCTGCCGGCGGGTCGGCGGCGGCTTCGCGGGCGCCCCGTTCGACTCGAACGTGAGTGAGGGAGCGGCGCTCGCGGCTTCGCTCGATCCCGGCGCGATCGTGTTCGAGGGCTCCGGCGCCTGCATCCCGCCGGTCGAGGCCGACCGCACCGTCTGCATCCTCGGCGCGGGGCGCCCCGAGCCGTTCGCGGAGTACCGGCTCGCGCGGGCGGATGTCGTGCTGACGGCGGAGGGGGCGTCCGACCCGCCGCCCGGCGCGCTCCCGTTCGCGCTCAGGCCGGAGCCGCTCGAGGAGATCCCCGCCGATGCGCGCGTGGCGGTGTTCACGGCGGGCGCGACCGAGGTGGACGGCGTTCCCGACCCCGTGCTCGTCTCCGTGAGCCTCGCGCGGCGCGCGGCGCTCGCGGACGAGCTCGAGCGCGCGGCGGCCGAGCGCTGCGACGTCTATCTCACCGAGCTGAAGGCCGCGGCCATCGACACGGTCGCCGTGCGCGCGCGGGCGGAGGGCGCGCGCGTGGTCTTCATCCGCAACCGGCCAGTAGGAATCGACGACGCACTCGTCAAGCTCTATCGCGATGCCGGCCAGAGATGATCGGTCCGGCGCGGGCTCGCCCGCGCCCTCCCGCGAGACGATCGTCGTCCACAAGGGCCACGGCCTGCCCTACTCGAAGGGCCTGATGGCGCAGACGATCTCGGCGACCGGCCTGTCCCCGGGCCGGGCCTTCGAGCTCGCTCGTAAGATCGAGAGCCGGCTCGACGCGAACGGTGGTGGGGAGATCGACATCGCCGCACTCCACACACTCGCCGAGGAGGTCCTCACCGCCGAGGAGGGCGAGCTCACCGCGCGCCGCTACGCGAACTGGCGGCGCCTCGACCGCCTCGACCGGCCGCTCGTCGTGCTGATCGGCGGGACGACCGGCGTCGGGAAGTCCACCATCGCGACGATGCTGGCCGCGCGACTCGGCGTGAACCGGGTGATCGCGACGGATGTGATCCGGCAGGTGCTCCGGGCATTCTTCACGCATGAGGCGATGCCGACGGTGCACTACTCCGCCTTCGAGGCGGGCGGCATCGCCGGCTATCGCGACCAGGCCGAGCGCGTCGGCACCGGGATCGACGCGATCGTGGAGCGGGCGGCCAACGAGGCCAAGCCCGTGGTGGTCGAGGGGGTCCACGTGGTGCCCGGTGGCGTCCACCCGCGAACGCGCGAGCAGTGCGTGCTCGTCGAGGCGCTCATCGTGGTCGAGGACAGGGAGCTGCACCGCGGCCACTTCTCACACCGCCCCGGCACCCGTCCGGCCGAGCGTTACCTCGCTAGCTTCGAAGACATACGCAGGCTCCAGGACCACCTGTGGGAACGGGCGCGCTCCGAGGAGGTCACGGTGATAGACAACGAAAACGTCGACGGCACGCTGGCACAGCTCATGCAGCTCGTGCTCGATGCCGTCCAGGAGGTCCAATGAAGCTGTTCATCGACACAGGGTCAGTGGCCGAGGTGGAGGAGATCGCGGCCTGGGGAGTGCTCTCGGGCGCGACCACCAACCCGACGCTGCTGGCAAAGGAGGAGGGCGATCCCGGCGACAGCATTCGCCGCATCTGCGAGCTCGTCGACGGGCCGGTATCGGCGGAGGTCGTCTCGGACACTGCGCGGGAGATGGTCGCCGAGGGCCGCGCCCTCGCCGGCCTCGACGATCGCGTGGTGGTGAAGGTGCCGTTCTCGGCCGAGGGCCTTGCCGCCACCCGCGAGCTCGCCTCGGACGGGATCCCGGTCAACGAGACTCTGGTGTTCTCGGCGACGCAGGCGCTGCTCACCGCGGAGGCGGGGGCGACCTACGTGTCCTGCTTCATGGGGCGCGTCGACGACATCTCCGTCAACTCGGAGGCCGTGCTCGCCGAGATCATCGAGGCGCTCGGTCCGAAGCGCGACGCTCAGGTGCTCGCGGCGTCGATGCGCAACCCGATGCACGTGGTGACCGCGGCGCGGCTCGGCTCCGATGTGGCGACCATTCCGGCGAAGGTGTTCAAGGGCATGCTGGCCCACCCGCTCACGGAGGCGGGCATCGCGCGTTTCGCCGACGACTGGAAGAGCCGCCCCGAGTTCGGCAAGTGGCTGCGCGGCCTCGTGGACGAGCGCGCCACCGCCAGGAGCTAGCCCGCGCTCGCTACTGTACGGCGCCGCTATGTCGGTGCTGAACAGGAAGGAGCTGGCGGACAGCCCGCTGGCCGATCTCCACCAGATCGCCTCCGAGCTAGGGGTGGAGGGCTACCGCGCGATGCGGAAGGACGACCTGATCGCCGCGATCCTGGGTGTGGCGGGCGGCGAGCCCGAGGCCGAGGCCGAAGCTGCGCCCGAGCCTGAGGCCGAAGTCGAGGCCGAGTCCGGGCCGGCTGTGGCCGTCGCCGAGGAGGGCGAGGAGGACACGTCCGAGGGTACGTCCGAGGACACCTCGGAGGGCACGTCCGAGGACACCTCCGAGGGGACTTCGGAGGACACGTCCGAAGGCACCTCCGAGGACGAGGCGGGCGTCGTCGAGGAGGAGCCCGAGGTCGTGGAGGACGAGATCTCGGACGACGAGATCGCCACCGGAGTGCTGGACGTCCTCGCCAACGGCAGCGGCTTCGTGCGGGTCGACCCGGCTGGGCAGTCGCGCGCGGACGTATACGTCTCGCCCGCGCAGATCCGGCGCTGCGAGCTGCGCGCCGGCGACGAGGTGAGCGGCCCGGCGCGGAGTCCGCGGCGCAACGAGCGGCACCCGTCGCTCGTGCGCGTGGAGGCCGTGAACGGCGCCGCCGCCGAGCCGGCCGAGGAGCGGCCGTGGTTCGCGGACCTGACGCCCGTCTTTCCGTCGCAGAAGCTGAACGCGCCGAAGGCGCTCAAGGACGTGCCGTTCGGGCGCGGGTCGCGCGTGGCGATCGCCGGGCCGCCCGGCGCGGGCGCCACGACGCTGCTGCGCGAGCTGGCGATCGAGCTCTCGGGCGACGAGGAGCTCGGCGTCCAGGTGGTGCTGGCGGGCGCGCTGCCGGAGGAGGTCACCGAGTGGCGCCGGAGCGACGGCCTCGAGGTGGCCGGCGGCAGCTTCGACCGCTCGCCCGACGCTCAGGCCCAGGCAGCCGAGCTGGCCGTGGAGCGCGCGAAGCGGCGCGTCGAGCGTGGCGGCCACGCGGTCGTCCTGATCGACTCGCTCGAGGCGCTGCCCGCCGGCGCACGGCGCCGCATCTTCGGCGCGGGACGCGCGACCGAGGAGGGCGGCACCCTCACCGTGATCGCGGCAGTGGGCGGCGAGCGCGAGGCGCTCCGCTGGGCGACCACGCGCGTGGTGCTCGAGCCGGGCGGCAAGCTCTCCGCCGAGAGCGGCACGGTGCGCGCGGACGCACTGCGTTAAGGGTCAGACCCCTTGAGGGTTGGTTGAGGGTTTAGCGGCGGTACGCGACCCGGCGCCAGCTCGGCTCGGGCGAGAGCTCGATGAGCTCGAAGTTGCGGTCCGGCTGGGCGTAGCCGAAGGAGCTGTTCGTCTCCTCGAACACGACCTCGAGCTCGCCCTCCATGACGCGCTGGTCGAGCCACGCACCGCGGAACACCAGCCGGCGGATCCAGTGGACGAGCGAGCGCTCGGAGGGGCCGTTCAGGTCGGACCAGCACTCGTTGATGTGCTCGCCCAGATCGGAGTGCGGCTCGGGCACCTCGCCGTTGACCGCGAGGTTCACTAGGTCCTCGCGCTCGTCGTCGCCCAGGGGACCGTCAACGAAGCCGAGCTTGCAGGCGGCCTGCTCGACGCGCTCGGTGAAGTCGCGCTCGTTGAACGTGAACCGAAGCTCTCCGTATTCGAGCACGTAGTCCGAGCCGGACTCGTAGTTGCCTCTCCGCGCGGTGTCCATGATGGTGACTCGCCGGGCCATTCCGCCCCGCCTGCCACGGAATCGGCCCGCAGCGTCGCGATCATAAGCCCGTTTCCTTCAGCGGGGCGTCCGGTGCAACGGCGGTTGCACCCCTTGGGGGCTTCGCGAAGGCCCGCGGGGCCGTCGGTTCTCCGCCAGCAACTCGTCGGATTGCCCTACTGGTCCCGGACGCCCCCCAGCGTCAACGTGGCACCCATGCTTCTCTCACGGACATAGCGCCGTCTTGCTGTTCTCACACTCGTCGGCAGCGCCATCGTTGCTGCCGCAAGCGCTCCCGGCGCCTCCGCGGCCATGCAGCGCTACGCCGGCCCAACCGGCACGGGCAGCCTATGCAGCTCGGCCTACCCTTGCAGCCTCAGAACGGCGGTTGAGAACGCTTTCTCAGGCGACGAGATCATCGTGAAGCCTGGCGACTATTCCCTGACCTCTACGCTCTGCGACCCCCACATAATTACGATCCACGGCATCGCCGGCCAGCCGCGCCCGCAGATCGCGTTCACCGGTGCGGGCCAGCAGGGCCTGTGGCTCACCAACGGATCGACGCTCCGGTACGTCGAGGTCGACCAGAACGGGCAGGGCGACGTGTCCGCGCTCTACGCAGGCGCCTCGTCCACGGTCGACCAGGTGATCGCGAGGGCATCGGGACTGGGTACGACGGCTGTCGCTCACGGCGGGACGATCCGCAACAGCATCGTGGTGGCGAGCGGGACCGGCGGGATCGCGGTCCACACCGGCACGAGCGGGGGCAGCGCCACGAGCGGCTACCGCCACCTGACGGCGATCGCGACGTGCAGCGGCGGCGTCGCGATCAAGGTGTCGGCCGGGCTCGGGGGCAACGCGACGGTCGACGCGAGCAACGTCATCGCTCGCGGCGGGGGCGGCGGGGCCAGCCTGTCCGTCGCGACCGACAACGGCGGCGCCACAGCGACCCTCAACATCGACCACTCGAACTTCGGCGCCAGCGGGACGGTCGGGGCCTTCGCGGCGATCGCCAAGGGCAACGGCAACCAGAGCATCGTGCCCACCTTCGTGAACGCGGCCACGGGCGACTATCACCAAGCGCCAGGGTCGGTCACGGTCGGCGCCGGCATGGAGGACCTCTACAGCGGCACGCTCGACGTCGACGGCCAGCCGCGGTCGATCGGCTTGACGACCGACATCGGCGCGGACGAGCTCGCGCTCGCGCCCGCTGTGCTGACAGGCGCGGCAACCGCGGTGAACGGACAGTCCGCCACGCTCGGCGGCAGCGTGAACCCGCAGGGCACCTTCGCGATGGACCACTTCGAGTACGGCCCGACCGCCGCCTACGGCGCGGCCTCGCCCAGCGTCCCCGCTGGATCCGGTCTCGGCGCTGTCCTGGCGAGCGCGAACCTGACCGGCCTCACCGCCGGCACGACGTATCACTATAGGCTCGTGGCGACCAACACTGGCGGGACCGACGTCGGTCAGGACCGGACGTTCACGACCTCGGGCGGCACGACCTCGGGCGGCACGACCTCCGCCGGCGGCTCGACCCCGACCTCGAGCACGCTGACCTCCGCCTTCGCGGGCGTGAGCCTCGTGTCGACCAAGCTGAGGTTCTCGCGACGGTTCGTCACGGTGACGCTTCGCTGCCCCGCCGGGACGATCGGCGGCTGCTCCGGCCGGACCAAGCTCACCGCGCGGCGCGTGCGCCTTGGCCGGGCGGCCTTCTCGATCGCACCGGGCGCGCAGGCGAAGGTGAAGGTGCGCGTGACGCGCGCCGGCCGCCGGATGCTCGGGCGGGTTAGCAAGCTGGCTGCGAAGGACACGAACGCCGCTCAGGACCGGGCGGGGCACTCGAAGACGTCGGCTGCCCGGGTGACGATCAGGCGCTCCCGCTAGGCGCGCCGTACCCATGGGGCGAGAAATCCCGCGCCGCTTCTCCAATCCACATGGACGAGCAACGGCTGATCCTGGTTGTGGAGGATGACGACGCGACGCGGGCATTTCTGGTCGAGAACCTGACTGCCGACGGCTTTCGGGCGGTCGGGGCGACGAGCTCAGGGGAGGGCATCCGTGCTATCGAGGTGCGGCGGCCGAGCCTTGTGGTGCTGGACCTCGCGCTCGAGGACGGGAGCGGGCTGGATCTGCTCGACCGCGTGCGTCACGCCGACGGGCTGGCCTCCCGGATCGACCCGGATCTGCCCGTGATCGTCCTCACCGGCCGCACGCGGGATGCGGATCGAGTGCGGAGCTTCGCCCGCGGGGCGGACGACCACGTCAACAAGCCGTTCCTCTACCAGGAGCTGCTGGGGCGGATCCGCGCGGTATTGCGGCGCGCGGAGGGTCGGCGGCGACAGGGGCTGCTCCGGGTGGGGGAGCTGACCGTCGACCCGAGCACGCGGGCGGTGCGACTCGCCGGTAAGAAGGTCGAGCTGGCGGCGAAGGAGTTCGCGCTCCTGCACGCGCTCGCTGAGGAGCCGACGCGCGTCTACGGGAAGAACGAGCTGCTGCGGGACGTCTGGGGCTTCCAGAGCCTCGGGAGGACGCGCACGCTCGACGCGCACGCCTGCCGGCTGCGGAAGAAGCTGCGCCCGTCGTCGCGGCCCTGGGTGGTGAACGTGCGGGGAGTCGGCTACAAGCTGACGGAGGCGGTGTGACGGACCCCGACCTGATTGCTCGCGCCGAGCACGAGCTGCGCGGGGCGGCGACGGCGCTGGCCTTGGCATGCGAGACGCTCCGCCGCGACCCCGCAGCCGGCGGGCATGCGGCGACGATCGATGCCCAGCTCGATCGCCTCCGAGCGGGCCTCGAGGATCTCGATGCGGCGCGGCGAGGCGGTCGCGCGTCAGCCGGGGCGGAGGCCGACGCGGCCGAGCGCCGGGAGAGCGTGGAGCTCTCGTCACTGACCCACGCGGCGGCGCAGCCTTGGGAGACCTCGTTCGAGTGGGAGGGCGGCCCAGCACCCGCGAACCTCGACCGGCGCCGCTTCGCGCAGGCGCTCGGGAATGTCCTCGCCAACGCCGCGGAGCACGGCTCCGGTCGCATCCGCGTGACCGGTCGCGCACACAACGGCGGCGTGCGACTCCAGGTCCGGAACCGGGGGAGGGGACTCGTGATCGCCTCGGAGGCCGCCGAGGAAATGGGCGGATCGCTGAGCTTCGAGATCGTGGACCACGTCGCGGTCGCAACGCTGGACCTGCCGGCGGCGTGACCGCGCGGGGGCGTGGGCGGCTGTGACCGCCAGGCGGCGGCGCGGGCTGCTCCTGCTGTCGATTGCGCTGGCGAGCGGTGGGCTGGCGGCGTCGGAGGTGCACGACCGCGAGCGGCGCGCGGCGGAGCGGCTCGGCCCGGAGGTCGAGGTGCTCGTGGCCGCTCGGGACGTTCGTGCGGGCACCCGCGTGGGACGCGACGCGCTTGCGCTCCGGCGCGTGCCGGCTCGCTTTGCGCCGCCGGGCGCGCTCGCGTCGGCCGCGGGGGTGGTCCGGGCGCGGGTCGCCGTGCCGGTCAGGGCGGGCAGCTACCTCGATGCGGGGTTGTTCGCGAGCACCGAGGACGGTCGGGGTCCCGGGGCGGCTCGAAGGGGCGAGCGAGCGGTGACCGTCGAGGTCGCCGGCGGAGTCGCGCTGGCCGGCCTGGCGCCCGGCGCTCGCGTGGACGTGCTCGTGTCGACCGAAACCGGCGCCGGCGGTGGGCGAACCGTGATGGCTCTGGCCGGCGCGGAGCTGTTGCGCGTCGGGGAGGGGGGCGGCGGCGCGTACGCCGACGCCGATCGCGCCGAGTCGCCGTCGACCGGACCGACCGCGCTCGCAACGCTCCGCGTGACCCTCCGCCAGGCCATCTACCTGACCGCCGCGGACAACTTCGCGAGCGAGATCCGCCTGCTGTCCAGGCCGCCGGGCGACCACGCGCGTGCCGGGGGCGCCGTCTCCGACAGCCAGCTCTGAGGGGTTGCGCGAGAGGAGCATGGAGTTCCGTCCCAATATGGGACGTTTCTGCATGACCTTCGGGATCAGCTCCGCTCGAGGCGCTCCACAGTGCCGTCGGGGTGGCCCAGGAGGGCGAGGTCGGCCATGTCGAGGAAGAGACCGTGCTCTACGACGCCGGGGATCGCGTGGAGTGCCGGGCCGAGCGCGGCGGGGTCCGCGTCCGGGGGGATGACCGCGTCGAGGATGTAGTGGCCCTCGTCGGTGACGTACGGCTCGGTCCCGTCATCGGTGCGCCGCAGCTCCGAATCCGGCAGCAGCGGAGACAGACGCCTGCGCGTGTCCCTCCACCCGAACCGGACCACCTCGACCGGCAGCCGGAATCCCTGACCCAGCCGCTCCACCTTCTTCCCGGCCTCCGCCACCACCACGAAGCGGCGCGCCGCGGCGATGACGATCTTCTCGCGCAGCAGCGCGCCGCCGCCGCCCTTGATCAGGCCGAGCCCGGGGCCGACCTCGTCGGCGCCGTCCAGGGCAAGGTCCAATTGGGACGAGCCGTCGAGGTCTCGGACGGCGAGGTGCGCGGCGAGCGCGCGCTCGTGCGTGGCCTCGCTCGCCACCACCACGGGCGTGCCCGGTGCGAGCCGCTCCGTCACCGCCCATACCGCCCGGCCCGAGCCCAGCCCGACCGTCATGCCGGGCTCGACCAGCTCGGCCGCCGCCGCCGCGGCCGCTTGGCGCGAGGCATCGCTCACGGGCGGCAGCTTCGCAGGCTATGCGGCGGTCCGAGGTCACCCCTTACCGTCCCTATAATTACTTACGATGAGTAAGCAACCTTCGGAGAAGACGATGGAGACGATGCTGCTGGTCCCGGTCGACGACTCGGTCGTCTTCCCAACCATGACAGTCACACTGGCGATCGACGTCGGCGCAGAGGAGCAGGTCGTGCTCGTCCCCCGCAAGGGCGACGAGTTCGCTTCGGTGGGCACGGTCGCCGAGGTCGCCGACCGCATTCGGCTGCCCGGCGGCGCCCGCGCCGTGGCGCTCGAGGGCCAGTACCGCGCCCGGATCGGCGCCGCGAGCACCGGTCCCGACGGCAACCTGCGCGTCGAGGTCGAGGCGCACCCGGACGACCAGCCGGTCGACGGGAAGACGCGTGAGCTCGAGCGCGAGTACCGCGCCGTCGTCGAGGAGGTCCTCGAGCTGCGCGGCGACGACGGCCGCGTCGCGGCGTTCGTCCGCTCGATTCTCGAGCCGGGCGCGCTGGCCGACACGGCCGGCTACTCGCCGGACCTCACCTACGAGCAGAAGGTCGAGCTCCTCGAGATCCTCGACGTGACCGACCGCCTCGCCCGCGCGCTCGAGCTTCAGCGCGAGCGGCTCACCGAGCTCCAGGTCCGCCGCCAGATCCGCGACGACGTCCAGTCGGGCGCGGAGAAGCAGCAGCGCGAGTACTTCCTGCGCAAGCAGATGGAGTCGATCCAGAAGGAGCTCGGCGAGGACGACGGCTCGGTCATCGAGGAGTACCGCAAGAAGATCGCCGACGCCGGCATGCCGGACGAGGTGCGCGAGCAGGCCGAGCGCGAGCTCGGGCGCTTCGAGCGCATGGGCGAGCAGTCGGGCGAGAGCTCGATGATCCGCTCCTACCTCGATTGGCTGATCGCCGTGCCGTGGTCGAAGCGAAGCGACGAGCGGCTCGACCCCGTCAACGCGCGCGAAGTGCTGGACGCCGACCACGCGGGCCTCGAGGACGTGAAGGACCGCATCGTCGAGTACATCGCGGTGCGCAAGCTGCGCCAGGAGCGCGGCATCGCGGAGGACAAGCGCAGTGGCGCGATCCTC
>Ga0126312_10000489_pt1 | contig 23651 bp, 20 predicted proteins | sample Plot104A_FD_92537 | JGI IMG/M metagenome (GOLD analysis project Ga0126312, IMG submission 92537) | Serpentine soil microbial communities from UC McLaughlin Reserve, CA, USA - Plot104A | ecosystem: Environmental > Terrestrial > Soil > Grasslands | place: USA: UC McLaughlin Reserve, Lake County...
CGTCGAAGGTCCTGATGTCGTCATCGCCGCCCTCGCCGCCGCAGCCCGCCACCACGAGGACGACGCCCGCAAGGGCGATGGCCGCAAGCCGCGGCGCCCGCGTCACGTGAGCCGCTCGCACACCTCGTCGATCTTCGCCGACTGCTCGGCGACGAGATCCTTCGCCCGCTCGTCGAGAGCCTCGAGGTTTCGCTGCGACGCGTCGTCGAGGCCCGTGGTGCCGGCTTCGAGCGGCGTCTGGAAGCGGTGGTAGCGATCCTCCAGGAACTGCTCGCACTGGAACGCGGCCGCGTCGGCGACGCCGTCCATCACGACGCCCAGCAGGTGCCTGCCCCAGCCGTAGAAGCCGAAGCCCCGGGCCTCGTCCCACGGGATCCGGCCGTTCAGCTCCCCCGTGCCGAGCGACACCATGAACATGTCTTCGACCTCCACCGGGTCCGCGGCCTCGGCGTGGTGTCCCTGGCGCAGGTCGGTGAGCGCGCACATCGCCGGGTTGTTGGCGAACACGCCGCCGTCGACCAGCGCGTACGCGTCGGAGGAGTCGTCGGGGGCGGGGATCCGTGCAGCCTCGAAGTAGGTGGGGGCGGCGGCGGTCGCCCGGGCCGCCTGCCAGACCGGGTAGTCATAGCCGCCGGGATCCTCGGCCGCGCGCGCAGATCGGAAGAAGAACGGCTGGCGCAGCTCGATCTCGTAGGCGGTCACCATCACGCGGCGCAGCGCGTCCTTCAGGCGGGCCTCTCCCATGCAGTCGCGGAGGACCTCGACGAGGGGGCCCTCCGGGTAGCGCTCGTCGAATGCCCCGCGCGCGACCCGAGCCCAGGCTGGCCGCAGCGGGGGGAAGATCTCCGCTCCGCGGTCGAGATAGAGCTCGCGAAGCGCGGCGGCCGAGTGCTTGGGGCGCCCGTTCCCGTCGTCGATCGTGAGGCCCAGGGCGAGGATGCCCCCCGTCGAGGTGCCCGCGATCAGGTCGAACAGCTCCGCGATCGGCTTGCCGGCGCGCTCCTCGATGGCCGCCAGCACCGCCGCCGGGATCACCCCGCGGATCCCGCCTCCGTCGATCGACAGGATCTTCACCTGAGAGCCCATTCGCGCCTCCTCTCCACCCCGTTTTGGCCGTTGGCGACCCTATCCCGCCGGCGACCGGGATGGCGTTAGGGTTGGCCTATGTCACAGGGCCACATGGACCGCCTGAGCGCGATCGACGTCTCGTTTTTGACCAACGAGTCCTCATCCGCGCACATGCACGTCGGGGGCCTCTGCGTCTTCGAGGGGCCGCCGCCGAGCTACGACGACCTCGCCGAGCACGTCAGGTCCCGCCTCCATCTGGTGCCGCGCTTCCGCCAGAAGCTCGCGTTCCCTCCGGCGCCGACCGGGCGGCCGTTCTGGGTGGACGACCCCAACTTCAACCTCGAGTATCACGTGCGGCACTCGGCGCTGCCGTCGCCGGGCTCCGAGGACCAGCTGCGACGCATGGCGGCCCGGATCTTCTCGCAGCAGCTCGATCGCACCAAGCCGCTGTGGGAGCTGTGGCTGGTGCAGGGGCTGACGCGAAAGCGCTTCGCGTTCGTGACGAAGACGCATCACTCGCTCGTCGACGGCGTCTCCGGCGTCGACATCGCCACGGTCCTCTTCGACGTCAAGCCGGTGCCCGAGCCGGCCGAGGCCGATCACGAGTGGGTGGCGAGCCCCGAGCCGTCGGGCGCGACGCTGCTGGCGAAGGACGCGGAGGGGCTGCTGTCGGCCCCGCTGCGGCTGGCCCGTCGGGTCGAGCACGCGGTCGAGCACCCCGAGGCCACCCTCCATCAGGTGAGCGAGAGCCTCACCGCGCTCGGGGAGGTCGGCTGGAACTTCGCCAACCCGGCGCCCGACACGCCGCTGAACCACGGGATCGGCCCGCATCGGCGATTCGCGTGGGTGCGCAGCGACCTCTCGAAGTTCAAGCGGATCAAGGACGTGCTGGGAGGGACCGTCAACGACGTGGTCCTCGCGGTCGTCAGCGGCGCGATGCGCGGCTGGCTGCGGTCCCGGGGGGTGCGCACCGAGGGCATGGAGCTGCGCGCCCAGGTGCCGGTCTCGATCCGCGCCGAGGGCGAGCGCGGGCAGCTCGGCAACAGGATCGCGGTGGTGCGCGGCCCGGTCCCCGTGTATGTGGAGGACCCGGTCCAGCGCCTGAAGGTGGTCCGCGAGTCGATGCAGGGCATCAAGCAGTCGAAGCAGGCCCTCGGTGCCGAGGTGATCTCGCGCTTCAACGACTTCGCGCCGCCGACGCTGCTCGCCCAGGCCGCCAGGGTGAACTTCTCGACGAGGCTCTTCAACCTCGTGGTCACCAACGTGCCCGGCCCGCAGATCCCGCTCTACGTGCTGGGCCGCGAGCTCCAGGACATCTTCCCCGTGGGCTTCCTGCCGCCCAACCAGGCGCTGTTCATCGCGATCATGAGCTACAACGGCTCGATCAACTTCGGCCTGTTGGCCGACTACGACTCGATGGAGGACGTCGAGGGGATCGCCACGGGGGTCGAGGGTGCGATCGCCGAGCTGCTCGAGGCCGCCGAGTCCGTGGCGACCGAGCGCGATCTGGCCTCGGAGGCGGCGCCCGCCTAGGGGCGCCCGCTGGTGCCGTTCTTGACCTCGTCGTAGAGGCCCTTCGCCGCATTGGCCATGTAGGGGCCGTAAAGGCGGTTCGGCGCGCCGTTGTAGCCGTAGCTGACGACCGAGGCGACGTTGCCGGAGTTGGTGACCCAGCCGCCGCCGCTGGAGCCGCCGGTCATGTCGCAGGCGATCTTCATCGGCTTCGGCTGATCGAAGCTGTCGTCGCGGCCGAGCATCCCCGACGTGCAGCTGAACATGCGCTCGCCGCTGAAGGGGGGCTCGGCCGGATATCCGATCGCCCGGTAGACCTGCGTCGGGTCGGAGTTGAAGGAGATCCCGCGCGAGCCGACGCGGCGTTTGAGCGTGTGGCCGTGCTTGCGCTCCACGGTCACGGCGCCCTCGTCGAAGCGCAAATCGCCGCACACCGTCACCTGCGGCACGCACAGCTCGTTCGAGTTCTTCCACTGCTGGGTCGACTCGATGCCGACCATCGACCACTTGCCGAACGGGGCGTGCCCCTTGCGGTACGCGGGAACGAACAGGAAGTTGGTGGCGAACCCGAAGCCGGCCACGCCGGGGGCGTACACGCAGTGGCCTGCGGTCCAGACGAGGCTGTGACTGGGAGCGTCGACCGAGGTGCCCGAGCACACGTAGTCGAGCCCGCCCATGGTCAGGAAGGCCTTGCCGTGGGTGCGCTGCGGGTAGGACCTGACGTGCTTGACGCGGCTGGCGATCCTCCCGGCGCGCTTCGGGTCGGCCCCGCCGCCGAACGGCTCGCCGATCGGCACCGCGTTTCGCATGCGCTCCGGCGTCCAGTAGTCGCGGATCTCGCTGGGCGTCTGCGCCGCGGGCACGGGGCCGCCCGCGGGCGCCTGGGCCTGCGCCTGGCCTGCCAGCGCAAGCGTCGCCAGCGCCGCAAGCGCTGCCGCGAGCGCCGGCCGGACCCCCCTGTCCGGTACGTGGACCATGCCTTGACACTAGGGAAATCGCATCGTCTTGGCGCCGGTTCGCGGGCGTAAGATCCCCGCATGAGCGACGAGGCCGGGGACACCCCGTTCCGCTACCACCTGGAGCTGACCCCGCAGCAGCTCAAGATCACGCACACGGCGCTGCGGTCGCTGCTGGACGACTTCGGCCACGACGAGCCCGAGATCCACCGCCTCATACACGAGGTGCTCCAGAAGCTGCCCGACGAGCACGCGATCAGGGCCATCCAGCTCGACCACGAGCCCACGGCCGCCGAGGAGATCCTCGCGGAGGCGCCCAAGGACGAGGGCGACCCGCCCGACGTCGTCGCCTGAGGCGACGGCGCCACGGGCTCGCACGAGCGCGTCGGCGCTCGGCCGCTAGCCTCGCGTTCCCTTGAGCCCCTCAGTGGTGATCGGGCTGGCGCTCGCGCTGGCGACGGCGTTCACGTCGGTCCTGGGCTTCCTCTACAAGCACCGGGGAGCGGTCGAGTCGCCCGACGTCAGCTTCCGGCGGCCTGTCCGCAGCTCCCTCGCGCTCTTTCGCTCGCGCTGGTACACGCTCGGGATCCTGATCGCGACGGGCTCGTGGCTGCTGCACGTGGCAGCGTTGTCGCTGGCGCCGATCTCGCTCGTGCAGTCGGTGATCGCGGGCGGACTGGTGCTGCTGACGGTCACCGCCGACCGGCTGTTCGCGCATAAGGTGACGCGGCGGGAATGGGTCGGCGTGGGGCTCGCGGCGCTGGGGCTGGCCTTCCTGGCGGCGACGCTCGAGGGAGCCGGGCGCGAGGCGCATTCCGACTATGACGCGGGCGTGCTCGCGGCCTGGGTATGCGGGCTCGCGGCGCTGGGCGTGGTCCTCGCGTTCTCGGCACGTGCCAACCCGGCCCGGGCGGGCGTGCTGTTCGGCGCCTCCGCGGGCCTGATGTGGGCGGCATCCGACTCGTCGATCAAGGCGCTCAGCGGAGAGCTGGGTTCGAGCTCGGCGCTCGCGATCATCACCGACCCGCTGGCGGCGGTGATCGCGCTCGCCTCCTTCGCGGGTCTGGTCCTCTCCGCGCGGAGCCTTCAGCTCGGCAAGGCGGTGCCGGTGATCGCTGTCACCAGCGTGGCGGCGAACGTCTTCACCATCGCGGCGGGGCCGATCGTCTTCTCCGAGCCGGTGCCCGACGACGCCTTCGGGCTGGCCGTGCGGGTCCTCGCCTTCGCCCTCGTGATCTGCGCCGCCGCGCTTACGCCGGCGCCGGTGGCCGCGGCCGAGGCGGAGCCGGCGCACTAGCCTCGCGCTCCGCCAGGGCGCCAGAGTTGAAGCGGCCGTCAACCAGGCACGCTTTAGGGGCGCGGACGGATGTCCATCCGGGTGCGAGCCCCTATCCGTAGAAACCCGCAGCCGATGCGCGGGCAATGGCCGATGCCGTGTGCCCGACCCAGGCGTAGGGTCGCTGGCACACGGATGGCCGAAACACCTGGCGGGCAAGGACGCCCGCCCCCCGGCTTCCAACTTACCGCCACACGCCACCCGTCTGCATCAGTCGCATCGCCGAGAACTTCCCGCGTCCCATAGCAGGGGTATGGGCCGGGGACGTTCTCGGTGCGTGCGCAAGGTGGCGGCCGGTCCACGCCTTGGATGTGTGGCCCAGAGGCCTCCGCTCCCGCGGGGATTTTCGTGCAGGCGCATACCGCGGCCCCGGACGGGGCACGTGTATGGCGAGATGGCCCTTTCGGCCCGTGGAATGGATTCCCTGGAGAGCAACTTCGGCAGCGAGGCCCCGTTCGCGCTCGGCGTCGAGGAGGAGCTGCTCCTCGTCGGGCGGGACAACCAGCTGGTGGACCGAGGCCGCCCCGTCGTCCGTGCCGCAGACCCCGACGAGGGGGAGGTGGACCGCGAGCTCTTCCAGTCGATGGTCGAATCCCGCTCGAGCGTCGTCCGTCGCGCCGGGGACGCCGTGCGTGAGCTCGCCGCGGTGCGGCGGGAGCTCCTCGATTCGGGCGCGCGGATCATGGCCGTGGGGGTCCACCCGACGGCGGAGCCCGGCGAGGCGAAGGTCGACGAGGCGCGCCGCTACGCAGCGATCGAGGACACGCTCCAGGGTGTCCTGCGAACCCCGATCTGCGGGCAGCACATCCACGTCGGCATGCCCGACGCCGAGACGGCGGTGCGCGCCTACAACGGGATTCGCACCCACGTGCCGCTGCTGAACGCCCTCGCGGCGAACTCGCCGTTCTGGTTCGGCGAGGACTCGGGCCTGGCCAGCTCCCGGACGGTGCTCTTCCGCAGCTACCCGCGTGCCGCGATGGCGCCGGCCTTCCTCGACTTCGACCACTACCGGCGGGTCGTGCACCAGGTGTGCACGGCGGCCGGCCTCCCCGACTACACGCACATCTGGTGGGACGCCCGGATCCATCCCGCCCTCGGCACGATCGAGGTACGGGCCGCGGACACTCAGACCGACCTCTGGCGCGCCGAGGCCCTGGCGGCGCTCGTCCACTGCCTGACGCGGGTGGAGGCCGAGCGCGACCAGTCCGCCATCCCGGCCCGGGAGGCGCTGGCCGAGTCCAGCTTCCAGGCGAGCCGTCACGGCCTCGACGCGATCCTGCTGGACCGTGACGCCGAGCCTGTGCCCGCGCGGGAGCTCGCGCGGCGACGTCTCGACGAGGCGGCCGAGGCGGCGAGTGAGCTCGACTGCGAGCAGGAGCTGGCGGGCGTGCGCACCATCCTCGCCGAGGGGACCGGCGCCGAGCGCCAGCGGCACGTGCATGCCGAGAGAGGCATGGGCGGGCTGCTCGCCCACCTCACCGAGGCCAGCGCCGGCAGCGCCGCCGAGCTCGTCTAGCGCCTCAGAACCCCAGCGCGAACTTGGCGTCCTCGGTCATCATCTCCGGGGACCACGGCGGGTCGAAGACCATCTTCGGGTGGACCTTCTCGATCCCGTCGAGCTCGCCGACGAAGTCCCGCATCTGCTCGGAGACCTGGGGGCCGATCGGGCAGGCGGGCGTGGTGAGGCTGAAGGTGACGAACACCTCGCTGTCCTCGATCTCGACGTCGTAGACGAGGCCGAGCGAGACGAAGTCGAGCCCCAGCTCGGGGTCGATCACCTCTTCGAGCGCCTCGTAGACCTCTTCCTCGGTGGCCATGGGGGCATTTTAGGGAGGTGCCTTCCCGGGGACCGGCGACCGGCGCATGGCCGGCCACGGGGTGGAAGACTGGAACGAGTTCGGGGGACGCGTTAGGGGCCAACCGATGGGAGGAACAGCGAATATGTGGACAGGTGGGCGTCGGGGGATCGTCCTTGCAACGACGATTACGGCCGTCATGGCCGGCGCGCCGAGCGCGGGGGCCGAGACGCTCGCCGACGGCACGCTGACCGCTGCCGATGCCGTGGACCAGAGCTGCACCGACGAGCTCCTGCCCGCCGGCCCGGGGGTTGCCCATCAGCGCTTGACCGCTCCCTCTCTCGGGCTGGTCCACGTGACCCTCGATGCCGATGCCGGCGACTGGGACATCGCCATCTTCGACGCCGCCGGCGGCCAGGCGATCGCCGGCGCCGCGTCGATGGGGCCCGACGACGTCGCCGACGGCTTCGTACTGCACCGCACGGACCTGGTGGTCCAGGGCTGCCGGCGCAGCGGTGACGACCCAGATGCAGGCTTCAGCGTCGACCACACGCTCTTCGACGCCGCCGCCGCCCCAGCGCCCTCGCTGGTGCGCATCAATCTCTCCGGCCCGGGCGACGTGTCCCAGCTCCAGGCGCTGGGAATCGACCTGGCCGAGAGCGCCGGGCCCGGGTACGTCGACGCCATCCTCTACGGCGCCGAGGACCGGCACCTGCTGGCCTCGAACGGGTTCACGTTCACCCCGCAAGTCGCCGACCTCTCCGAGCAGGCCGCCCTCGACCGCGAAGCCGACGCCGAGTATGCGACGGCCGCCAAGGCGGGCGCCAGCCCCGGCATGCCCAGCGGCCAGGACACCTACCGGCGCCTGTTCGACTACAGCGACGAGCTCAAGCAGCTCGCCGCCGACAACCCGAACCTGGTGCGCTATTTCACGCTCCCCGAGCACACCTACGAGGACCGTCCGGTCGAGGGCATCGAGATCGCCCAGAACGTGAAGAAGCGAGATGGCAGGCCGGCGTTCCTGATGATGGGCGTCCACCACGCCCGCGAATGGCCATCGGGCGAGCACACGATCGAGTGGGCCTACGAGCTGCTGAACGCCTACAACGACGGCAACGACCGGGCCCGGCGGATCGTCAGGCACTCGCGCACCATGCTCGTCCCGATCGTCAACCCCGACGGGTTCGAGATCTCCCGCGAGGCCGGCGAGGCCGAGGGCGGGGGTGGTGGCCGTGGGGGCGACGACACCCAGGAGACGGTGAACATCGTCAGCCATCCGTATGAGTACCGGCGCAAGAACTGCCGCCTCGCCGACGACAGCGACGCGGGGAACTGCGCCCAGCCCGCGCTCGGCCTTGCCGCGGCCGGCGTTGACCCCAACCGCAACTACGGCGGGTTCTGGGGCGGCCCCGGCGCGAGCACCGACCCGACGGCGGAGGACTACCGCGGCCCGGGGCCGTTCTCCGAGCCCGAGACCCGCAACATCCGCTGGCTGATCTCGCGCAACCAGGTGACGACGCTGATCACCAACCACACGTTCTCGGGGCTCGTGCTGCGGCCCCCGGGCATCCAGGTCCAGGGCCCGCCGCCCGACGAGAGGATCTACAAGAAGCTGGGCGACTCGATGGCCGCCGAGAACGGCTACAAGAGCCAGCGCAGCTACCAGCTCTACGACACGACCGGGACCACCGAGGACTGGTCGTACTACGCCACAGGGGGCCTGGGCTTCACCTTCGAGATCGGCCCGACCAACTTCCACCCGCCGTACGCGGACGTGATCGCGGAGTACCGAGGCACGACCGAGCTGGCGGATGGCGGCGACGGCAACCGCGGCGCCTACTTCAAGGCCGAGCGCAACACGCTCAGGCGAAGCCGCCACTCGGTGATCGAGGGCGAGGCCCCGCCCGGCGCGAAGCTCATCCTCTCCAAGCGCTTCCTCACGAAGACCTCACCCGTGATAGATGGGGACGGCAAGGCGGGCAAGCGGATCAAGTTCAAGGACCACCTGCGCACGCGGCTGGACGTCCCACCGTCGGGTCTGTTCACTTGGCATGTCAACCCGTCGACACGGCCGATTGTCCACAAGTACACGGGACCGCAGCCACGGCCCGGCCCCCCGAGCGACCCGATCACGTTCAACGGCGCGGCCGGTCCGAGCGCGATTCCCTGCGGGGATGCCGAGTCGAATGACCCGGATTGCTTCAACGACCACCCATTCACCGTTCCCGGCGGCTCGAACGTCGACAACGGCACCGCGAGCGTCCGCATCGAGTGGGCGACGGCGGGATCCGACTGGGACATGCAGATATTCCGCGACCTCGACGGAGACGGGACGTCCGAGGGCGAGACCGAGGTGGTGGGCGCGTCGCAGTCGGGCCCCAGCGACAGCGAAGCGACCACGGTCGTGCGCCCCGCGCTCAAGCAGGGCGAGGACTACGTGGTGCGGGTGACGAACTTCGCGGCCACGGAGCCCTACGACGGAACGATCACGTTCGGCAAGACGCTGAAGGGCCGCCAGCACTCGAGGAAGGAGCGCTGGCTGCTGCGCTGCACGAGCGACGAGGGCCACTCCCATCGCACGGTCCTGGTCGACCGCGGCGAGATCAAGCACGTGGACGTCACCCGGGCCTGCTCCTAGCGCCCACCGCGCGGCCGGAGGGGTCGCTCAACCGAATCCCTACGCTCCAGGCATGGCAGTCGTGCTCGTGTTGCTGTTCATCGTGCTGCCGATCGCGGAGCTGTACGTGATCATCCAGGTCGGCGGCGCGATCGGCGTGCTCCCGACGCTCGCCCTGCTGATCGCCGACAGCTTCCTCGGAGCCGCGCTGCTGCGCTCGCAGGGCCGCCAGGCATGGGCGCGGTTCAACCAGGCGCTCGCCGAGAGCCGCGTGCCGGCCCGTGAGGTCTTCGACGGCGCGATGGTCATCCTCGGCGGGGCGTTGCTGCTGACCCCCGGCTTCATCACCGACATCTTCGGGCTGATCCTGCTGATCCCGCCCACGCGCGACATCGTGCGGCGGCTGACCGCCGGGCTCGCATGGCGCCGGATTCCGTTCGGCGGGACCGTTCGCGGCAGCGCGCGCGTGTACCGGACCCGGGGGGCGGAGCGGCCGGGCCCCGCCCCATCGCCCGGAACGCGCCGCTCGAGCGACTACGACTACGAGGGCAGCGCGACCGAGGTGCGGGACGAGGGCGAGCTCCCAGGGCCGCCCGCGACCGGCGAACGCTGAGATGACCTTGGTCGAGCCGATCGAGGGCCTGCGGGCCGAGTGGGACGGAGGCCGGTGGCGCCTGGTGGACGACCCGGGGCCGGAGGCCGTCGAGGTCGTGCGCATGCTCTCCGTGAAGCTCGACGACGGCCGCTCGCTGGGCGTCGTCGCCGCCCGCCCGCGCGGTGCCTCGGGACATGGCGAGGAATCGGTGCGGGCGCTGGTCGAAGGTGCCGACGACGGCACGCCGGACTTCGAGGAGGTTCTGCTGTCGACCGAGTACGACGGCGACGGGTTGGTCCTGCGCGCGGGGGCCGAGCTCTATCCGCGCGGCGGCTACGCCATGCGCCTGGCCGGCGACCGCGCGGCGCCGCCCGACGGAACGGCTCGCTCTCAGACGTGCCCGATGTCCTTTCGGCTCGACGGGGTCGCCGGCACGGGCGTGTACGAGCTCCAGGACCGCCGGCCGGCGTCCTAGGCGGACCGACCCGAGTCGCGAATGGCGGGCGTCCGCGCGGTGATCTCCGACTTCGGCGGCGTGCTGACCACGCCGCTGATGCGCTCGTTCGCGGCGTTTCAGGACCAGACGGGGATCCCGCCCGAGGAGCTCGGCACCGCGATGCAGCGTGTCGCCGAGGCCGACGGGGAGCATCCCCTCTACGAGCTCGAGCGCGGGCGGATGACCGAGGATGCCTTTCTCGAGCGCATTCGCGGCGAGGTCGCGGCGGAGCTCGGGCACGAGCCTGAGATGCACCGCTTCAGGGAGATCTACTTCGAGGCGCTCGACCCGAACGAGCCGATGATCGAGCTGATGCGCTCGCTGCGCGACCGCGGGATGCGGATGGCGCTGCTGACCAACAACGTGCGCGAGTGGGAGCCGCTGTGGCGCTCGATGATGCCGGTGGACGATGTCTTCGAGCTCGTCGTCGACTCGGCGTTCGTCGGCATGCGCAAGCCCGATCCGGAGATCTACGCGCTCACCCTCGAGCGGATGCGCGAGCGCGAGGGACTGGGCGACCTGGAGCCGGCCGAGTGCCTGTTCGTCGACGACATCGAGGTCAACTGCGACGCGGCGCGGGCCCTGGGGATGGCCGCCGTGAACTTCGAGTCCAACCAGCAGGCGATCGCCGAGATCGAGACAATCCTCTCGGCCCGATCACAAAGCGAGGAGCGAACATGAGCGCCGACACCCCCCTCATCACCGGCACCGACTTCATCACCGTGTCTACCAAGGACTTCGACGGCGCGACGCACTTCTACGGCGAGGTCCTGGGCCTGCCGGAGAGCAAGCGCTGGGGCGACATGCCCGGAGCGGAGTTCGAGACCGGCAATCTCACGGTCGCCGTGATGCAGTCCGACGCGTTCGGCCTCGAGCCGAGCGTCAACACGCACCCGATCGAATTCCACGTCGACGACTTCGATGCCGCCAAGGCCGAGCTCGAGTCGCGCGGCGTCACCTTCCAGGGCAACGTCCTCGACTCGGGCGTCTGCCACCAGGCGTTCTTCGCCGATCCGGACGGCAACGCGCTGGCGATCCATCACCGCTACGCCCCGCAGGACGCGAGCCCAAACGGCTAGCCGCCCGGCTCAGTTGTCCGAGCCGGCCCTGTCCCAGACGTAGAGCTCGACCGCCTCGACGGCGAGCTCCATCAGGCGCGGTGCCGAGAGCCACTCGAGCACCGTTTCAAGCGCGCGCTCCTCGGTGACGCCGCGATCCACGGCCTCCTCGCCGCGGAACCCAGCGGCGAGCTTGAGCGCCTCGCGGCGGTGCTCGCCGAGCGAGTCGAAGGCCCCCATGAGGAAGTCGCGGTTGGGCAGCGGGTGGCCGACGTCGAGCGACGCGTGCCAGGCGGCCAGCATCGAGATGTCGTGCTCGTCGAGCTCGGAGATCGCGCGCGCGTAGTGCGCCTCGAGCTCGTCGTCGGGGATCTCGTCGACCCAGGCGCGCACGGCCTCGCCCAGCAGCTGCCGCCGGGCCTCGCGGCCGACGGAGTCGCCGATGGCGCGGATCGCGTCGGCGGGATCGATGAAGCAGAGGGACATCGCGGGCGAAGATAGACCCGGCGGGGGACGGAACCCAGAGGGCCGCACGCACGCAACGAGCGGCCACTTGGCGGGCGGCGGCGGTCAGGACCGCCCGCCGTGGCCCGACCTATGCTCAGCACGATGCCGATTTCCCTGATCGTGGGGCCACCCAACTCGGGCCGCGCCGGAGAGGTGCGCCGGCGGCTGCTTACGAGCCTGGGCCACGACCCGGTGCTCGTGGTGCCCACCGCCGACGACGCGGCGCGCTTCGAGGCGGAGCTGTGCGAGGCGACCGGCGGGAGCTCGATCCTGGGCGCCGAGACGCTCACGTTCCGCAGGCTGTTCGAGGAGCTCGCGGCGGCCGCGGGAATCGAGACCTCCGCCCCCCTGTCCGCCCCCCAGCGCCTGGCGCTCGTGAGGGCGGCCGCGCGTGCTACCCCCCTCACGCTGCTGGCCCGCTCGGCGAGGCGTCCCGGCTTCGGCGCCGCCCTGGACTCGCTGATCGTCGAGCTGCAGGCCGCGCGCGTCACCCCCGAGGACCTCGAGAGCGCGGCCGGGGCCCTGGACGACCCCGATCTCGAGCTCGAGCTCGCGGCGACCTACCGCACGTATCTCTCATTGCGCGACGAGGCCGGTCGCCCGGACGAGGGCGCGATCGCGACGGCGCTGCTTGCAGCGCTGGGCTCCAGCCTCCCGGAGGGATGGGACGGGCGGCCGATCCTTCTGTACGGCTACGACGACCTGACCCGGGCGCAGCTGGACCTGATCGACCGGCTCGGCCGCGCATGCGAGGTGACGATCGCGGTCAACTTCGAGGACCGCCGCGCGTTGAGCGCCAGGGCGAGCCTGCTGACCGACCTGGTCGAAGAGCTGGGCGCCACGCGCGAGCCCGACCTCCCCCACGAGGGGGGCTACACACGAAGCGAGCTGCTGCGCCACCTCGACCGCCAGCTGTTCGAGCCTGGTGCGGCGCCCCTCCCCCGCGACGACGGCCTGGTGCTGCTCGAGTGTGCCGGCGAGCTTGGCGAGGCCGAGGCGATCGGGGCTGAGATCGCGCGACTCCTGGCCGGCGGCGCCGCCCCGGACGAGATCGCGATCGTCCTGCGCCATCCCGCCGCTCATGGTCCGCTGATCGGGCGCGTGCTGGAGCGGCTGGGCATTCCCGCGGCAGTCGAGGCCGACGTGCCCCTGGCGCGAACTGCGACCGGGCGTGCCCTGGTCGCGCTCTGCCGCGCATCCGGGCCCGCCGGCACCGCCGAGGACATGCTGGCCTATCTGCGCGCCGACGCCTCGATCCGCCCGGGCGGCGCCGACTGGGTCGAGCGCCGGATCCGCCGCGGCGACGCCCGGACGGCCGCCGAGGCCGTCGCGACGTGGGAGTCGCCGCCACGCCATTGGCGGCGGCTGCGCGAGGGCAGGGACGCCGGCGATCGCCTGCGAGCCCTCGGCCGGATCGCGGTGGCGATCGCCGAGTCCCCGCACGCCGAGCGCGCGCCGGTCGGCGGGCCCGACCATGGCGAGGGAACGCCGTTCGACCCGGTCGAGCTGCGAGCGGGGCGGGTCGCGGCGGAGCTTCTCGGCGAGCTCGCCGAGGTCGGTGCGCTGCCGGGCTGCGAGCAGCCCGATCTCGCCGATGCCGCCGAGGCGATCGAGGCCGCCTCGGTCCCGCTCTGGCGCGGCAGCACCGAGGGCAGGGTGCGGGTGCTGAGCCCCTACCGGATCCGCGCCGGCCGCGCCCGGTATCTCTTCTGCTCGTCGCTTCAGGAGGGCGAGTTCCCGGGCGCCGGGGCGGTCAGCCCGCTGCTCGGCGAGGAGCGTCGCAAGGCGCTCGGCGTGCGGGCGCTGCGCCGCCGCCCTCAGGCCGAGGAGGAGCGCTACCTCTTCCACGCCTGCGTCTCGCGGCCGACGGAGCGCCTCTACCTCACCTGGCGCTCGGCCACCGAGGACGGGGCGCCCCACTCGCGCTCTCCCTTCGTCGACGAGGTCCTCGACCTGGTCGCGCCCGATCCCGAGGCGGCCGAGAAGGCGCTCAAGCTCACCCACGGCCTGGAGCGCACCACGTTCGCGATCGACGCCGCTCCCACACCACATGAGCTGGCGCGCGCACTCGCCGCGCGCGGGCGCGACGCCGACCATGCGGGCGCCCTGGAGGCGCTCGGGGTGGACGGGCGCGCCCGCGACTCGGTGCTGGCCGAGCTGGCCGCGATCCCCTCGGCGGCCAAGCCAGGGCCCTTGCGAAGCCCCGTCGTCCTCGAGGACCTCGGATCGCGATCGCTGCTCAGCGCGAACTCCCTCGAGGGCTGGATCGAGTGCTCTTACCGATGGTTCGTGAACCACGAGCTGACGCCACAGCGACTGGAGCCGCAGGCGGACCCGCTCTGGCTCGGCGGGGTGGTCCACGATGCGCTGGAGCAGCTCTACCGCGAGGCGCCCGGGGGCGACTCGATCCCGCGTCCCGGCGACGTCGCAGCATGGCGCCGGCGGCTGGGCGAGCTCCTGGCCGAGAAGGCCGTCGGCGAGGACGGCCGGGCGCCCACGGGCGACCGCGCGCTCGCGCTGGCTCGGGCGCGTGCGCAGGCCGACCGCTTCCTGGAGGAGGAGGCGGCTTCCGAGACCGAGCTGAGGCCCGATCCCGAGCTGCTCGAGCGCGGGTTCGGGTTCGAGGGGGAGGAGGCAACGCCGGGCGATCCCGGCCCGCTCGATCTCGGGGGCGTCGGCCTGCGGGGCCGCATCGACCGGATCGACGTCGCTCCCGACGGCCGCGGCGCCGTGATCCGCGACTACAAGACGGGCAAGAACGTCACGGGCGCCAGGGCGTTCGAGGACGAGGGCAAGCTCCAGCTGCAGCTCTACATGCGTGTCGCCCGCGACCAGCTTCACCTCGACGTGATCGGCGGCCTGTACCAACCGCTCGGCGCGCGCGGCAGGCGCCGCCGGCCGCGCGGCATCGTCAGCAAGGGCGACGAGCGACTCGACGGCCTCGACCTCGTCAGCACCGATCGGCTCGAGCCCGACGACTTCGAGTCCGAGCTGGACCGCGCCGTCGCCGAGGCGATCGCGGAGGCAAGCCGGATGCGCGGCGGAGCGATCACGCGCGACCCCATCGGGGGAAGCTGCCCCAGCTACTGCGCCTATCACCCGATCTGCCGGATCGAGCGGGCTCTCGGGCCGGGGGGCGAGAACGGGAACGGCGATGACTGAGTTCGGGCAGGCCACCCTGCCCCTTGACCTCGACGGGCAGACGGACGTGGACGCGCGGAGCCTGACCGGCCAGCAGGAGAGGGCGATCGCGGTGCGCGACCGTGACGTGCTGCTGCAGGCGGGGGCCGGCACCGGCAAGACGCGGGTCCTGGTGCAGCGTTACTGCGACGCCATCACCGAGGACGGCGCCGGCACCGACGAGATCCTCGCCTTCACCTTCACCGAGCGGGCCGCGGCGGAGTTGCGCTCCCGGGTCCGGCGCGAGCTGCTCGAGCGCGCACGCGGCGCCCGCGACGCGGGTCAGACCGACCGCGCCACCGAGTTGTTCGACGCCGCGCGGGCGACCGAGACCGCGTGGGTGACCACGATCCACGGGTTCTGCCGGCGCCTTCTCGCGGCCCATCCTGCGGCCGCGGGGCTGGACCCGCGCTTCCGGGTGCTGGACGAGCCCGAATCGGTGCGCCTGCGCGAGCGCTCGGTGCGCGAGGCGATCACCTCCGTCGTGGAGGGCGACCCCGACGGCGCCGGGCACGCGGTGGCGGCCTACGGCGCGTGGCGAGTCGCCAAGAACGTCGTCGGCGCCTACGAGCGGCTTCGCAGCCAGGGAATGGCCGAGCCACGCCTCCCGGACGTGGGCGAGCCTTCGCGCTCGCGCAAGCACGACGACGACGAGACGCCCGAGCTGACTCCGGCCGAGCTCGAGGCGGCCCGGGCTGCCCGCGCGACGCTGGAGACCGTGCTGGAGGCCTACGGCCGGCGCTACGAGACGGCGAAGGCCGCTCGCTCGGGCCTGGACTTCGCCGACCTGGAGCTGCGCGCGGTGGCGGTGCTTCAGTCGTCGGAGCAGGTCGCGGCCGTCTGGCGGGGACGCTTCGCCCACGTGATGGTCGACGAGTTCCAGGACACAAGCCGGGTGCAGCTCGAGCTGGTGGGCCTGTTGCGCGGGCCCGATACTCGCGTGTTCGAGGTCGGCGACGAGTTCCAGTCGATCTACCGGTTCCGCAACGCCGACCTCGAGGTCTTTCGCGCCGAGCGGCGGGACGTCGAGCGCGACCCCGCCCGCGAGCTGCTGCCGCTCACGGGCAACTTCCGCTCCCTGCCGCCCGTCCTCGGCGCGGTCAACGAGCTCGGGGATGCGCTGTTCGACGACTTCGTCCCGCTCAGCTCGGGGCGCGTCGGCGCGGGCGCGGTACCCGACGTCGAGCTGCTGCTGACGCCCTCGCGGAAGGGCGGCGATTCCGGCAGCTGGCACTCGCACGCGAAGGAGCTCGAGATGCCGGCCTCCGAGGGCAGCCCGGTGACCGTCGCGGAGGCCCGCTTCCTCGCGCAGCGCCTGCGCGAGCTGGTCGACTCGGGCGCGGCGAAGCGCGGCGACATCGTCGTGCTGCTGCGGGCGTTCACCCACGTGGACGCCTTCGAGGAGGCGCTGGCCCGGTCCGGGCTCGAGCCCTACGTGCTGGGCGGCCGCGGCTACTGGTCGCAGCAGCAGGTGGAGGACCTGCTGCGGCTGCTCGGGTGCATCGCAAACCCGCTCGACGACGAGGCCCTCCTGGGCGGGCTCGCGTCGCCGGCCGGGCGTGTGAGCCCGGACGCCCTCTGGCTGCTGCGGCGAGCAACCGGGCACGGGGGCCACCTGTGGCCGATGGTCGAGTGGCGCTACGGCGACTCTGAGCGCGAGCCCGATCGCCGCGACGAGGATTGGAAGCGATGGCTGGAGGCGATCGAGGCCGACGACGAGGCCGCCCTGCGGCGGTTCTGCTCGATCCTCGCCCGGCTGCGGGGCGAGGCCGCCCTGCGCCCGCTGGACTCCCTGATCGAGCGCACGATGGACGCGTTCGGCTACGACCTCGCCCTCCTCTCCATGAGCGGCGGCGCAGGGCGCATGGCGAACGCCCGCAAGCTGATGCGCCTCGCCCGCTCGTTCGAGGACAGCGAGGGCCGCAATCTCGCCGCGTTCTTGGGGGCCGCCGAGGAGAGCACCCGGCGGGACGAGCGTGAGGGAATGGCCCCGGTGCAGGCCGAGGGCTATGACGGCGTCCGGATCATGACCGTGCACGCCGCCAAGGGGCTCGAGTTCCCGGTGGTGGCGTGCGCGGACATGGGCCGTGGGCTGAACGCCGGCCACCGGTGGGAGGACGTCTTCGTCGGGCGACCCCGGCCGGACGCCCAGCCGCGCTTCGGGATGCGCCTCGCGTTCCCGGCCGGCGACCCCGTCGGGCTGTGGGAGCTGCACGAGCTGGGCCACGAGGAGAACCTCGAGGAGTCCGAGGAGGGCGCTCGCCTGGTCTACGTGGCCGCCACCCGCGCGAAGGACCGCCTGTTGCTCTCGGGCTCCTACGCGGAGAGCCATCTCGACCCATGCGACGAGCCGGCGGCTGGGGACACCCCGCTGCGCCGATTGCTTCCGGCGCTCTGCGCTCGTGGCTGGGAGGGCGGGGATGCAACCGTCGAGCTGCCTGCGCCGCCGCCCGCCGACGGGGGCGCCCCCCCGCCCCCTGCGCGCCTGGTCGTCTCCACGAACCCCGCCGGCCCCGAGCGCGCCGCCGCCCTCTGTCGCCCCCAGGCGGCGGAGCGTCCTCGCGAGGACCTCCCGCTCCAGCCGCCGCCGCTCCTCGAGCCGGTTGCGGCACCAGCCGCGGTGGGACACCTTTCCTACTCGGCCCTCGCGGGCTACGAGCGCTGCGGCTACCGGTTCTACGCCGAGCGCGTCCTGCGGCTGGGGGCCCCACTCACCCAGGCCGACGACCAATCCGACACCGACGATGGCGATCCAGGTGAGGGCGAGGACCTCGGCGAGGAGGTCGCCCCACCTCCCAGCGAGGACGACGGCGGCGGCATCGCCCGCGCCCCGCTGACGGCGCTGGAGCGACGCCTGGGCCTGGGCAACGCCGTGCACCTAGCGCTCGAGCGCAGCGCCAAGGCGGAGTGGGCGCGGCCCGCCGACGGCGAGCTGGAGGCGCTGCTCGCCGCCGAGGGGTTGCCCGGCGATGCCGAGGCGGCCGCGAGCGCGCGCGAACTGGTCGACGCATGGCTTGGCTCCGACCTGTGCGCGAGCCTCGCCGGCATGCGCCTGCGGCCGGAGGTGCCGTTCGTGATCGCGATCGGCCCGACGGTGGTCCGCGGCCAGATCGACCTGCTCGCCACCGCCCCGGACCGCCCGCCGGTGGTCATCGACTTCAAGACCGACGCTCTGCGCGGGCGCGCTCCCGGAACCGTCGCCCCGCGCTACGCAGCGCAGCAGGAGGTCTATGCGCTCGCGGCCCACGAGAGCGGGCCCGGCGAGTCGGTGACCACGATTCACTGCTTCCTGGAGGCCCCGGACCAGCCGGTGGAACGCGCCTTCGACGGCGCCGCAATCGGGAAGGCGCGCGGGAGGCTGGAGCAGGTGATCGACCGGATGCGCACGGGTGACTTCGAGCCGACGGAGACACCCGACGGCCCCACCTGCTTCGGGTGCCCGGCGGCGGCACGCCTGTGCCCGCATCCCGCCTGGCGCCCGCCGGCGGGAGGCTGAGCGCGGTGGGCCGCCTCGCGGTCCTCGGCTACGCCTCGCTGGTGAGCCCGGCAAGCGCCGCCCAGAGCCTCGGGCGGCCGGTGCAGCCGGCGGCGATGGCCCGTCTCGAGGGCTGGCGGCGCCGGTGGACGACCTATCGCGACAACCTCGCCTCGGAGAAGACGTTCGCGCTCGAGGACGGGACCCTCCCCCCGTTCGTGCTGGGGCTCAACATCGAGCGCGACGCGGGCTGCGACGGGGCGAACGGCGCGCTGATCGAGATCACCGAGGCGGAGGCCGACCGCCTCGACGTGCGCGAGCTGCGCTACGACCGCATCGACGTGACCGCCGACGTGCGTGTGGAAGGGAACGGCCCCGGCTTCGACCGTGTGATCGCCTACGCGGCCAAGCCGGCGCACCACGCGCCCGAGCCGCCCGCCGGCGCGATCATGATCGCGCCATATCTGGCGACGGTGCGCGAGGCATTTGCGGCGCTCGGCGCGGACCAACTCGAGCGCTTCGAGGCGACGACCGACCCGCCGCCCGTCGAGGTCGTCGAGGCGACGCTGGTGCGCGACGAGATCCCGCTCGGAAACCCGCGCGACTGGTAGCGGCTAGAGGCTCGCGACGGCGTCGCCGACCGGCGTGTCGCCCGAGACCACCTCGAACGTCTTGCCGATCGAGTTGTCGGACGCCAGGCACGCGACGAGCACGGCCGCGACGTCGGCGCGGGGGATCCGGCCGCGCTCGACGGAGTCGCCGAGGGCGACGCTGCCGTTCGGCGGGTCGTCGGTGAGGCCCCCCGGGCGGACGATCGTGAAGTCGAGGCCGCTGGCCGCCACGGCCCTATCGGCCTCGGCCTTCGCGCGGAGGTACTCGCCGAACACGTCGCCGGCTCCGGCGGGCGGCGAGCCGGCCCCCATCGAGCTGATGATCAGATAGCGGGGGACGTCGTTGGCCTCGGCCGCGGCGATCAGCTTCACGGCGCCGTCGCGGTCCATCGTGCGCTTGCGCTCCGCCCCGCTCCCGGGGCCGGCCCCGGCGGCGAACACGACCGCGTCGGCCGCGCCGACCGCGCTCGCCACGTCGGACTCGGCCTCGAGGTCGCAGTAGACGGGCTCGGCGCCGGCCGCCCTCACGTCGTCGGAGTGCTCGGGGTTGCGGATCAGCGCCCGCACGCTGTCGCCCCGCTCGACCAGCATCGGGTGCAGCAGCATGGCGATCTTCCCGTGCCCCCCGGCGACGACGACGTTCACGCGCCGGCGCCCTTCCACGCGCGCGCCCAGGCGCGCAACTCGCGCAGGGCCGGCTCCAGCGCCCGCCCCTTCTCGGTCAGCGCGTAGGACACGCGGGCGGGCGCGCCGGCGTGGACCGATCGCTCGACCAGGCCCTCGGCCTCGAGCTCGCGCAGGCGGGTCGAGAGCAGCCTGTCCGACATCCCAGGGACCGCCGTCGACAGGTCGGCGAAGTAGTGCGGGCGCTCGGAGAGCGCCCAGAGGATCGCCCCCGCCCAGCGGCGGCCGACCAGCTCGACGGCCGCATGGAAGTCGGGGCAGACCTTGGCCGGCTGCCCGTCGAGGCGCGGCGCGGATGTCGCTTCCGGCGCTTCCTCCACCCTGCTCTGAGGGTAACGGAGCCGCCGTGCGGGCTGGCGACGGAGTAGTTCAGGTGGCGCAGGGGCCGGTGCCGGTGGACTGGAGCCCGCCGTCGAGGGCATCTGCAACCACGGAGTTAGGCACGCCGAGGCCGCCCGGCGGGCCGCCGCCCTGCTCGGCCCCGAACACGGTGGTGAGGACGTCGCCCTCGCCGTCGACGACCGGGCCGCCGGAGTTGCCGCTGCGCACCTCGCCGCGGAACGAGGTCATCTCGCGGCGGACCGGCCCCCGCCCGTAGGAGTCCTGGCTGGTCACGGGCGCCGTCGTCCCGAGGCGCGCGGCGGCGACCTCGAATGGGCCATTCTCGGGATAGCCCAGCACCGCGCCCGCGGTGCCGCTGCGCGGGGCGGCCGCGAGGTCGAGCGCCGGCAACGAGAGCCCGGGCACGTGCAGCAAGGCCAGATCGTCGCGCGGCTCGTAGTAGACGGCCTCCGCGTCGAGCTCGTCGCCGGAGGGCAATGTGACCGTCGTGTCGTCCTCGCCGGCGACGACGTGGGCGTTGGTCGCCACCAGCTCGGGGCCGATCATCCATCCCGAGCCCTCCACGCCGAGCCCGCAGGCGCTGCCCAGCACCTTCACGACGCTGTCGCCCGCCGTTCTCACGTCGGGGTCCGAGGCGATCTTCGGGTCGGGAGCGCCGACCCGCGCCTCGGGCCCCTCGACCGAAGGGGTCGGGTCGACCCGGCGCAGGATGTTGAGCAGCGGTCCCGAGGGCGGCAGGGCGTCGTTGAGCGCTCCGAGGATCGCCGAGCGCTGCACGGCGGATCGCAGATCGGTGGTGCCCGAGCCCGGCGCGTGCAGGGCGACGGCGCCGAACGCCCACGCCAGCAGCAGCGCGAGCGCGCCGAGCAGGACGGCGCCGCCGATCCCATCGGCCGTGCCGGCTAGCTCCCCCATGCCGGCGCGCTCACGGAGCACGGCTCCGATCCCCTCCAGCGCGATCGCGAGGACGGCCCCGAGCAGCAATCCGGTGAGCACTGTGACCACCGGCGCGTATTGCGACTCGGACCCGCCCGCGAGCAGCTCGGGGCCGAGGCGACCCCCGATCGCGGCGCCCACGACGAAGCCCACAAGCGGCGGCGCGCTGCGAATCAGGCCGCGCTCGAAGCCGACCGCGGCGAGCGCCACGATGAAGATGATGATGAGGACGTCGACGATGGTCACGGTTGCGGCGCTTCCGGCGGCGCGGGCAGGGTACGCGGAGTTGCACTCAACCGCCCTCCGAGGTTCTAGATTCTGCAGATGCCATCAAAGGCCCTGGACGGGGCCCGCTCCCGGCGGGGCGGAGCACGGACTTGAGCCAGCCGAGTAGAGAGGAAGCCCGCCGTCGCAGGTTGATGACGCGTGCGTTGCCGATCTCGCTCCTGGCGGCAGTCGCTTGCATCGGCGGGCTCGTCGTCGGCTCCGGCGACGAGCTCGAGTCCGCCGCCCGCTTCGCGCAGGCGTGGGAGCGCGACGACTTCGACGCGATGTACGACGAGCTGTCTCCCGGCGCGGCCGACGAGACCTCGGCCGACGCGTTCGCCGGCGCGTATGAGGAGGCGGAGCACACCGCGACGGTCACGAGCGTCGATGCCGGTGAACTGAGGGAGGGCGAGACAGCGGACGGCCGCGACGCCGCCATCGTCCCCGTCGACCTGCACACCCATGCGTGGAGCGTCCAGAGTGGCGAGATCGCCCTGCCGCTCGAGGACGGGCTCGTCGACTGGCAGCCCGAGCTCGTCTACCCGGGACTGACCGACGGCGAGACGCTCGACCGCCGGACGCGCGCGCCCAAGCGCGCCTCGATCCTGGCGTCCGACGGCACCCCGCTGGCCACCGGCCCGGCGGCGGCGCGCTCCTCGCCGCTCGGCCTGTCCGCCAGCGCGGTGGCCGGCACCGTCGACTCGCCGAAGAAGGCCCAGGAGCAGGAGCTCGATGCCCAGGGCTTCCCGCCCGGCACGCTCGCCGGCACCAGCGGCCTCGAGCTCGCTTTCAACGACCGGCTGGACGGTCAGCCGAGCGGGCAGCTCCTCGCGAAGGCGTCCGGTGGGAGCGCTCGCGAGCTCGCCAGCGCCAACCCTACGCCGGGCGAGGCGGTGCGTACGACGATCGACCCCGAGCTGCAGGAGGCCGCGGTCACCGCTCTCGGGGACCTGTTCGGCGGTGTCGCCGTCCTCGACGCCACGAACGGGGCGGTCCTGGGGCTCGCCGGCATCGCCTTCTCGGCCCCGCAGCCGCCCGGCTCGACCTTCAAGGTGATCACGACCACCGCCGCGCTCGACGCCGGGGTGGTGAAGCTCACGGACACGTTCCCGGTGGAGACCGGGACCGTGATCGACGGCCGCGAGGTCGCCAATGCCCACGACGAGTCGTGCGGGGGCACGTTCGTCGAGTCGTTCGCGCACTCCTGCAACAGCGTCTTCGCGCCGCTCGGCGTAGAGGTCGGCGCCGACCGCCTGATCGACGCGGCCGAGAAGTTCGGCTTCAACTCCCAGCCCGCCCTCTACAACGCGGAGGCGACCGCGGCGGTCGACCCGCCCGAGAGCACGATCCCGACCGAGCTCGACTCCGACCTCGACGTCGGGGTCAGCGCGATCGGACAGGGCGAGGTGCTCGCCACGCCGCTGGAGCTCGCCTCGGCGGCTCAGACGATCGCCGCCGGCGGGCTGCGAAGCCCGACCTCGATCGCCAAGGACCCGGACCTGCGGCCCGACGGCGAACCGGTTCGCGTGACCTCGGACGAGACCGCGAAGCTGTTGACACAGCTGATGATCCGTGTGGTCACGGAGGGCACCGGGACGGCTGCAGCGCTGCCCGGGGTGCAGGTCGCGGGCAAGACCGGGACGGCCGAGCTGGGCCCGAAGGCACTCGAGTCGGGGCAGGAGCTGGGACCGGGCGAGGAGGCCGAGCAGGAGCTCGACGCTTGGTTCACCGCGTTCGCGCCGGCCTCCGAGCCGCAGCTGGCGGCCGCGGCGATGGTCGTGAACGCCGACGGGGACGGTGGCACCGTCGCGGCGCCGATCGTCCGCGAGGTGCTTGCGGCGGGCCTCTAGTCCTCGGCCAGCGGGAAGCCGACGCTCGCGGCCACGACCACCAGAACGCCCCCCACGACGGCGATCAGGCCGCCGATGGTCTCAGCCGCCTGGGCGATGGCGGCGCCGGCGATCGACGCGGCGGCGCCCACGGCCAGCAATGTCCACCACCCGCCACCGGCCTCGCGGCGCCTGGGCGCCGTCACAACGGCGGCGAGAGCGATGACTGCGAGGCATGCGATCTGGATGATGTCCCCGAACACGCCGATCAGGACCACGAGCGCAGCCAGCGCGGCCGCGACCAGCGCGACCTGGAGCCCACGGTCGGAGAGCGAGCTCAAATATCGAGCTCGACGAGGCCGACCTTGCCCGAGGGAAGCGGGATC
>Ga0126312_10000490_pt1 | contig 23646 bp, 27 predicted proteins | sample Plot104A_FD_92537 | JGI IMG/M metagenome (GOLD analysis project Ga0126312, IMG submission 92537) | Serpentine soil microbial communities from UC McLaughlin Reserve, CA, USA - Plot104A | ecosystem: Environmental > Terrestrial > Soil > Grasslands | place: USA: UC McLaughlin Reserve, Lake County...
AGACAGCGCCCTCCGGCAGCCAAGGGCGAGGCTATACTGAGCCCTCCTCGCGGCTGTAGCTCAGCTGGCTAGAGCGTCTGCTTGCCATGCAGAAGGTCGAGGGTTCGAATCCCTTCAGCCGCTTCAGAAAGACTGGGCGATTTGCAGGTCTTTTTCGTTTCGCCAGCCGGCAAGTGCGTCCGAGTCCTCGGACAATCATTGGACAATGAGCGGCGGCCTCAGTCCGCACGACACCCGCGGAACCGCTCGTTTGCAGGGCAATCTTGGCTGGCAGCACCTGGGTCCTTCTGCGTCCTGCAGAGACCGGCACCTCAGGCGCCGATGCGCGGGAGGGCAGGCTCGCCGCAAGAAGCCTGCCGGCCTGGCGGAGCCCACGCCTATACGACGGATCGAAAACCCGATGGAAGCTGCCCGCTGGGGACTCATGCTTCGGGGGTGAGCCGATCTGCCATAGCCCCGGGTAGCGATGGGTTCGCTGGGTGGTCCCAGGCGCCGGCTGCAGCGGAGGCCACGGTCGGTCGTTTCCTCGCTCGCCCTCTCTGCTGTGCGGTCGAAGTTCGGTCGTCCCGCCCCACCAACGACCGGGCCTCGTGGGAGCCGCGGCTGATCGTCTTCCGCGACGGGGGCGTGCGCCGGGTGATCGACGCGATCGCAGACACCGTCCGCGCGCTTCCGCACCACGAGGTGAGGATCGCTGGCTACGAGGCCTCCACACTGGCGCGCGTTGAGAACCCACGACCGGTTGTGTGCGTCCGCCACAGCGCGGCGTAGCCGCAATCCAAAGCGTTTGTCTAGTACCGGCCGTCGCCCCGGCACGGGCAGCGTCTAGGGTGGCGCGCCGCTCTCCTCGCGCGCGGGCTCGCTGCGCTCGCGGCGGTCCGCGAGGGTGACCAGGCCGCGCGCACGCTCCTCAGCAATCAGTTCTTGGAGAGCCGCCTCGACGTCGAAGGCGTCGAATTCCTGAGTGTCTTGGTCCACGATCGCCGCTGCCGCGAGCTGCGGCTCGGGTTCCGGTCCGGGCCGGCGGGACCGCACCCGCGCCCACCAACCGCCGGCCAGTCCGAGGACGAGCAGGGCGCTCACGGCGATGAGCACACCGAGCGGCAGGTCCTCGTCGCTGCGGGCAACCACACGTTGGGGCACAAACGCCCTCGGGATAGAGCTCAAGCTCGGCGGCACTGGCGCGGCGGCCTGGCGGCCGCCCTTCCTCGCGGCCCGGACCGCCGACGATCTCGAGAGAGCGTCATGCGCCGGCGTCCTCGCGGTCTGGGGGTTCGATGATGTTGAGACAGCCTGTTGTCCCGGCGCCTGGCCCGTTGCGGCGCCCGAGGCCGCACCGGTGTCACCCACCGCGCGCTCGGCGGCGCCCGGGCCCGGGGCACCGTGCGGTCGGTGCGCCGAACGCTTCGGCGCTCCACCGGGGCCATTGCTCCCAGGTTCGCTCACACGGGGCCCGGCCGAGGTGTTCGGGCGCGGACCCGGCGAAGTCGTTCCCTGGGGAGCGGCGGGCTGCGGCCCCGTCGCCTCCCCACCCTGGGAGACCGGCCGCTGCGGCTGAGGCTCCTGTGTGGGAGGCGACTGAGGGGCGCGGTAGTCCAGCGAGGTTGACACCCGCCACTCGTCCGTCCCGGTCGGTGAGCCTTCGATATCCGAATGCTGGACGACGCCTTCCACGCTGACGCGGGTGCTGGTGGCGCCCAGGTCGCGCATCGGGAAGGTGCCTCGCGCCACGGTGCCGGAGGCCGTTCCGCTCGCCACAGGCTCGCCCTCCACCGTGAGCTGGTAGGCGCCGCCGGGGGTGAGACCCGTGATCGCGTACTGCACGACATTTCCTGGCCCGGCCTCGGTCGGGTTTACCATCAGCACGGGCTCGTTGCAGGCATGCGCTGGCCCCGCGAAGACCAGGGAGAACAGGACGAAGGCCCCAGGCAGGCTGGCTCGCGCCGTGTTCCGCCTCATCGCTGTCCTCCCCTCGACTCGCCGCCTGCAGAGGGCCGGCGACGATGCTCGTGTAGCAAACAGCCACCGGTGCGCCGTGTCAAGTGCGCACCTACCTGCGTCGCCGCCCGCTTGCGCGGCCGAGGACCGTGACGCGCTCGCGGTCGGAGGCAGCGCCAAGGCAGGCGTCCGTGCGCCGCACGAGCGCGCGGTAGAGCGACGTGCGCCTGGGCGTGGTCCGGACCGCGAAGCCGCCAGTAGAGCTGGTGGTCCGCCGAGCGAACGCTCGGAAGCCCGGCCGGTTCGGGGCTCGCCGCTGGAGCTCGACCTGCACGCGTCGCTCGCACGCTTGCGGATCCGCGAAGGCTTCGACATCGCCTGCGAGCCTGACCGACCGGCCGCGACGAACGCGCGTCCGGCGTGCCGCCAGGTCGACGAGGCGACCGGCGAGCGTCGGACCCGGCGCCCCTTGGGGACCCTGGGGACCCTGGGGACCGGGTGTGGGCGGTGTTGGCCCCGGAGTCGGGGGCGCGGGCGAGTTGTCCGACAGGTAGAGGTAGATCCGGCCCGCGTTCGGCACTGGCGTCCCGGTCGATGTCACGTCGTCGAAGAGCCCCGCACCAATCGCGTAGTCGACGAAGCCGTCGTCGTTCAGGTCGCCCATCGGCGCGAGGGCGTTGCCGAAGCCGAGCCCGGCCTGATCGTCGGGCGAAACCAGCCGCTGCAGCTCCTGCTCGGTCAGCGGGCTCATGATGTGGACGTCGTTGACGACGCTCTGGTTCGTGCCCGGGTTGTGCGGACCGTAGGCGCCCACGAGGATCTCGTTGCGGTTGTCGAGAGCGGGCGACGTCTCCGCCCCGGCGACGTTCCCGACGCCGCCCGACGATGTGCCGAAGTCCTCGCTCGGGTTAGGCGTCGGGTCGTTCAGCGTCGCGAAGCTGATCGCGTTCGGGCTGCCGCCTTGGAGGAAGTTCCCGTTCATCACATAGCCGCGGCCGCCGCCGGTGAACGGGTTGTTCTGCCGCATGGCGGCTTGGTAGACGTCGGCGTTCGTCCCGCTCCCGACGTCGCCGATCGCGGGCTGGTTGTAGTTGCTGAACGCGAAGATGGAGGCCGGCTGCGGCTCGGGGTGCCGGTAGGTGGCCAGCAGCGACCCTTCCCCGTCCTGGCCGTCGAACAGCAGGGCCACCCCCGCGTCGTGCATCCCGAAGTCGTCGGTACGGTGTGACGAGATCACGACGTCGGGCCGGCCGTCGGGCGTCGTCGTGCCGTCCGGCGCCCCGGGCGGCGACTTGCGGCAGAAGAGGCCCGGTCCGCTCGTCCCACCGCCTGTCTTGAGACAGCTTCCGAGGTCGCCGACCGGCTCGATCGAATAGCCGAGATTCTCGCGGTTGTGGTTGGTCGTCGCACCGATCTCGTCGGCTTGGGCGGCCGGGTTCCTGATGGTCTGGCCGGGCGTGTTCTCGATCACGGCGGGGTCGCTGCCGGCGATGGACTCGCCCTTGTAGATGTAAGCCCGGCCCGCCTGCAGGCACTGGGCGCCCATCGTCTGGCCGCAGTCGGACTCGGGGTTGGCCGTCGCCTGCGTCTCGTAGAAATCGGAGGCGTCGACGATGATGTCGGGGCAGTTGCCGCCAGCGGAGCAGGAGGTCGCGCCGCTGCCGCCGTCGAAGTCTCCCACCCTGACGGCGTACGACATCGCAGAACAGGTCCCGATCCCCATGTTCCCGGCACATGGAGGCAGCCCCGCGGGAGCCAGGATCGTGCGGCCGAAGGCCGGCTTGGGCGGGCCGGTCTTGCCGGACTGGTCGACCAGATCGCCGTCCGGCATGTCGATCCTCTTCAGCAGTGCCCCCGTCGCGCCGTCGATGACGTACGCCCGTCCGGCATCAACGAGGATGCCGCCGGTGAAGGCGACGTCCACCCCCAGCGCCGTGATCAGGAGGTCCGGCACGCCGTCCGCCGGGCCGACCGTCGCGTTCGGACAGGTTGCGTTCGCGGCGCCACCCGGACAGCTTCCGAGGTCGCTGAAGGGCGCGGAGGCGGCGTTCATCCCGATCTTGCCGATGTAGGAGCCCCAGGCTGCGCCGTTCCCTGAACCGCCCGCGTCGGGCGGGTCGAGCTTGCGGATCACCGACCCGTCGACACCGCTGAGCACGAACACCACGCCGGCGAACGCACCGCCGTGCTCGTCGGTGCCGACGAGGACGTCGTCCTCGCCGTCGCCGTTGAGATCGCCAGCGTTCAGCATCGCCACGCCGAAGCGGCCCTCAGTCGCCGTGGCCAGGTCGGTCTCGAGCACCGGGTTCTTGATCGTCTGCACCTGGTAGGTGCGCGGCAGGGCTGCGTGCGCCGCGCTGACTCCGAGGGCCAGGACGAGCATCGCTCCCACAGTTGCGAACCCCATTCGCACTCCAGGACTCCCACGCACGCGATCTCCTCTCCCCGGACGGGTTAGCCGACGAAGCGACCGTATCCCGCTATCTGTGTCGCGGTAAGTGCTGAAGACATATTGCGGTGTGTAGAGGCGGTCGAACGAGTCCGATCTATGAGCGCAAGAGGGCGTCCGCAAGGGCCGCCGCGCCCGCGGCGCCGCTGCTCACGCGCCGCGTCGGCACCTCCCGCGTCCGGCATGCCGCCTCGATCCGCTCGGCCGTCAGCTCGGCGGCCGATCCGCCGTCGCTGAGGACGAGGCATAGGTCGGCCGGGTTGAGCGCCCCGCCGACGGCCATGCGCGCGAAGTCGGGCCCCGCTCCCAGGTCGGTCACGACCCAGTCGAAGCGGCCGGCGACCAGCACGCTGGCGATCCCGCGCGCCACGGCGTCGTTCAGCGGGCTGGGGCCGGGCGGGCCGCCGAGCAGCCACAGCCGCTGGGGCTCGACCTCGACGAGCGGGGGCTCGGCGGCCAGCTCGAGGGTCCCGGGTGCAGGGCGCAGGCCGTCGAACGTCCAGCGCTCGAGCTCGGCGGAGTCGAGGCCGAAGCTCTCGGCCAGGTTTGGATTGGGGTCGCAGTCCACGGCGAGCGTGCGCAAGCCGCGCCGGGCGAGCTCGCGCGCGAGCGCGGCCGACAGCGTCGTCTTCCCAACGCCGCCCTTGCCCGCGAGCGCGACCTTCAGCGGGATCCCGCGGGCGCGCCGCGGCGCGCCGAGCGCAGCGCGACGAACTCCTCGTAGCGGCCCGCGAACGCGCTCAGCGTGTCCCGCAGCTCGTCAAGGGCCTTGGCCTCCTCATGGAGCCGCTCGAGGCCGGAGCGCGTCAGCTCGTACCTGCGCCGGTCCGGTCCGGTCGCGGAGCTCTCCCAGGCAGAGCGGACCAGGCCCTCGTCCTCCAGCGCGCGCAGGGCGCGGTAGAGGCGGCCCGAGTCGTCGCGGGCGAATCCGAGCGGGCGCAGGCGCTGGAGCAGGTCGTAGCCGTGGGCGGGCTGCTCGCGCAGGAGGAGCAGCACGCACGAGCGCATGTAGTTGCGCGGTAGGACCGATGCGAGCTGCTCGCCGCGAGGCTCAGGCATGCGCGTGGCCGGCGCGCTCCTCGAGGCAGCGGGCCGCCTCCTCCGGTGAGTCGTGGCACCAGCAGTCGTCGTCGCACTCGCCGTGGCCGGGGCGGGTCAGGTCCGCGAACTCCTCGGCGAAGGTGCGCTTGCCGAGCTCTTCCCCCGCGGCGGTGAGGCGGTATCCGCCCCCCGCGCGCTCGAGCAGGCGGTCGCCCACGAAGCGCTCGAGGTAGGGGCGCAGCGTCTCGGCGGGCACCGCCAGGAAGCGCGCGAGCTCGGCCGACTCGGGCTCGTCCGCCAGGCCCTCGGAGCGCATCCAGTACATGGCCTGGAGCACCTCGTCGCGGACGCGCAGCGCCTCGAGTTCGCTCACGCCCTGGCCCCGTTCGCGACGTAGCGGCTCGCCAGCTCGGCGATCGCCGCTATGGCCGGTGACTCGGGCGCGTGGTCCACGGGCGCCGAGCGCGCCAGCTCCGCGGCCGGAAGGGCCTCGTCGAACGGCACCGTCCCGGCGAACTCGAGGTCGTGCTGGGCGGCGAACTCGCGCACGGCCTCCTCCTCGCGCTCGTCGCGGATCTTGTTCGCGACGAGCGCCACCCGCTCCAGACCGAGGTCGCCCGCCAGCGCCGCCATCCGCCGTCCGGTCTCGAGCGACTTGTAGTAGGGCTCCACCACGGTGAGCATCAGCTCGGCGTACTTCGCCGTGCCGCGTGTGAAGTGCTCGGGCGACGCCTCGGTGTCGAGGATGCAGACGTCGCTGTCGGTGTCCGGCACCGAATCGATGAGCGTGCGCACCGTCGCGTGCATCCCGCACAGGCAGCCGGTGCCGGCCTCCTCGGGCTGGGGATGCGCCATCACGAGCAGCGTCACTCCGTCCGGGCCCTCGAGCGAGTGTGAGGAGCGCACCTCCTCGATCGTCTTGGTCAGCTCGACGCCGCCTTCCGTCCGGCGCAGCAGGTCGCGCGGCAGCGTGGGCACCTCGCTCGTCCGCTCGGCCGGGATGCCGAGCGTGAGCGAGAGGTTTGGGTTCGAGTCGCCGTCGATCGCGAGCACACGGTGACCCTGGCGTGCGAGCAGCCTTGCCATCGTCCCCGAGATGGATGTCTTGCCCGATCCACCCTTGCCGGCCACGGCGAGCTTCATCGAGGCAAGCCTACCGCGCCCGCGAACGCTCTAGGCCGCCGGACAGAGACACGAACTCCTGGTAGCGGCTCAGCAAGACCTGGATCCGGCGCCGCGTCTCGATGAGAGCCCTTGGCAGAGCCCTGCAGCTCCTCCATGCCGGCCCGAGTGATGTCGTAGACCCGGCGGTTGGGACCGTCGCTGGACCCCTCCCAGTACCAGTGGATCAGGCCCTCCTCCTCCAGCCGCCGCAGGGTGCGGTAGAGGCGTCCCGGATCGGAAGCGGAGAACGTCCAGCCGAACGGGCCGAGTCGCTCGAGCAGGTCGTAACCGTGGGCCGGCTGTTCGCGAAGGAGGAGCAGGAGACACGGCCGAAGGAAGCTGCGCGGGGTCAGCGCCGCGGGCTCGGGGGTGAGCGACTCCAGGTGCATCGGGAACCCGCGCAGCAAAGCAGCCCTCCGAAGAAGAATCAAGGATCGTTGAAAAAAACCGCTAACGCATAGGATTTACCTATGAGTCCGTCCGGCTTCGCCGGCGCGATCGAGAAACGCGTCGAGTGCCTCGCGGACGTTCGCGAGGCTCCTCGCGCTTCGGTGGAGCTCCTCCAGGCCGGCGCGCGCGTCACGCGGTACACGCGCCGGGCCGGCCCGCTCCCGGATTCGTCCCATGACGACCGCACGAGACGATCCTGCTCCAGCGCGCGGAGCGCGCGGTAGAGGCCTCCATGGTCGTCGCGCACGAACCCGAGCGGGCGCAGGCGCTGGAGCAGGTCGTAGCCGTGAGCGGACTCCTCGCGGAGCAGCAGCAGGACGCACGGCCGCAGGAAGTTCCGTGGCAGCGGCCACGGAGCCTTCTCATCCGCTGACATGTCCCCTCCGGGGGCCGCCCTGCCGTTGGGGTCGCGTCGGCCTGCCCGAGCCGAGCGCGGCGATCAGGCGTGCGAGGTCGCCCGTGGCGCGGGGATCGTGACCGGGCACGAAGTCGTCGACGTGCGCCAACGCGGCGCGCATACCGACCGCGAGCGGTTGGCCGTCGAGCATCGCCGGCCGGGGGTTGAGCCAGACGAGCCGCCGGCACTGAAGTCGCAGCCGCTCGAGCTCGCGGCTGAGCAGGGCGGGGTCGCCACGGTCCCAGCCGTCAGAGACCACGATCACGACCGCGCCGCGGGTGAGCCCGAGTCCGGCGTAGCCGTCGTTGAGCTCGCGGAGCGTGTGGCCGATCCGCGTACCTCCCGACCAGTCGGGCACCGCCTTGCGCGCGCGTTCGAGGGCCCTCGCGACGTCCCGTCCCGAGAGCTGGCCTGTCACATGCGTGAGCCGGGTGGCGAACACAAACGCCTCCGCCTTGATCCGGGCGCCGACGGCGGCCTGCAACGAACCGAGCAGAGCCCGCGAGTACCGCTCCATCGAGCCCGACACGTCGCAGATCAGAAGCAGCCGTCGCGGCCTCCGCGACTGCGAGGAGTATGCGGGCCGGAACGCCTCGCCGTCGGTGGCGAAGGCACGCCGAAGGGTGCGGCGCACGTCGAGCCGTCCCTCGCGTCCGCTCGGTCGCAGCCGGCGCGACCGGCGCTCGGGGGCGGACGCGCGCAGCTCCTCGGCGAGCCGTCGCACGGCGGCGAGCTCGTGATCCCGGTACACGAGCGGCTCGGGCTCGGAGGTGGTGTCCCGGGGGCTATAGGCAGCCAGCACGCCGCGGCGCTCGCCAATTCCCTGCTCCTCGCCGGGCGCCGTCGGGATCTCCCGCGAGGCGCGCTGCGGGTCGCCCCCGATCAGGTGCCCTGAGCGCAGCTCGCGGCTGAACTGCGGGAGCGACTCCCCGCCTTGCTGCGGGCCCGGCACGCGCGGATCACTCTCGCCATGCTCGGCGTGCACCTCCCCTGGCGGCAGCTCCTCACCGGCCCAGAAGCGCGCGAACAGCCGCTCGAAGGCCGGCACCTGACCTGGCTCGCTGACGAAGGAGGCGCGCGCGGCCCAGCGCACCTGCTCGCGGCTACGCGGATCGACCTCGGCGAGCGCGCGACAGAACAGCAGCTCTCTATCGATGCTCGCGGGCAGGCCCGCCTCGCGGAGCGCGCGCCCGAGCGCGACCGCCGCGTTCAGCGCCGCGGCCGCGGTCTCCGCGTCACGCGGCCGCACCCGCCTCCCCCTCGTCGGCGACACGGCGGCGCGCGTTGTCGAGCAGATCGCCCAGCCCGCCGCCACGTACGCGCTCGAGGTCCTCGCGGCCCTTCAGCAGTGCGCCCAGGGTGCGTCCGGCCGCGTCTTGATCGACGTCCTCGAGGCCCAGCTCGGCGAGGCACTGCGCCCAGTCGAGCGTCTCCCCCACGCCCGGCACGCGGTACAGCTCGAGCCAGCGCAGCTCCTGCACGAAGGCGCACACCTGACGCAGGAGGCCCGCCGGCGCCTCCGGCAGCCGGGCGCGCGCGATCGCCACCTCGCGCTCGAGGTCGGGGTGCTCGATCCAGTGGTAGAGGCAGCGGCGCTTGAGCGCATCGTGCAGGTCCCGGGTGCGGTTCGAGGTGATCACCACGGCGGGCGGCGTGCCAGCCCGCACGACGCCCACCTCCGGAATTGTGACCTGGAAGTCCGAGAGGAACTCGAGCAGGAACGCCTCGAACTCGTCGTCGGCCCGGTCGAGCTCGTCGATCAGCAGGACGGCGCCGGGGTGCGAGAGCGCCTCGAGTAACGGCCGCCGCACCAGGAACTCCTCGGAGTAGAGCGGCGTGGTCCCGCCGGCGCGCAGGTGCAGCAGTTGACGTGGGTAGTCCCAGTCGTAGACGGCGTGGTGGACGTCGATCCCCTCGTAGCACTGGAGCCGCAGCAGGGGCGCGCCCAGGGCGGCGGCGAGGGCCTTTGCGAGCTCGGTCTTGCCGACCCCGGGCTCGCCCTCCACGAGCAGCGGCTTGCGCACCCTCAAAGCGAGGAACACCACCGTGGCGAGCCCCTCATCGACCAGGTATCGCTCGTGCGCGAGCGCCCTGCGCAGCTCGTCGATCGAATCAGCCGGCGGCACGCTCGCCCTCGCGGAGCCAGGCGCCGACCAGCTGCTCCACCCGTTGCGCCGCGACCCCCACTGCGCGCTCGACCTCGGGCGACAGCCCCTCCCCCAGCTCGTCGACCTCCGCGGGCTGGCAACCCACGATCGCGACCCGCCCCGGCAGCGCGCCCATGGACTTGGCCATCGTGAGCACGCGCTCCGGGTTGGCGAGGTGCACGTCGGCCACGTGCTCCGCGTCGCCGACCTCGGGCGTGATGTGAAAGACCGTCCCGGGGGCGGCGCCGCGGTCCACGGCGTCGACGAGCACCAGGCCGTCGCAGCCGGCGAGCAGCTCCTGGAGCAGGGCGATCCCACCGATGCCGGTCTCGACCACCTGTGCGCCGCCGGGGAGCACCAGCCGCTCGGCCACCGCGTGACCGAAGCCGTCGTCGCCGCGCAGCACGTTCCCCACGCACGCGACCAGCACTCGGCTCACGTCACGTTCACCGCCACCTGGAGGGCGCCGGCCCGGACCGCCACCGGCACCACGGCGAGGCCGGGCTGCTCGGGCTCGTCGACTCGCTTGCCGCTACGGGCATCGTAGGCACAGTTGTGCCAGGGGCAGACGAGCACGCCCTCGTCGGTGAGCCTGCCGCCCTCGAGCGGCAGCCCGTCGACCGCGCAGGCGTTGCGGAAGGCGTACGCGTCGCCGCCGACCCCCGCCAGCAGCACCGCCACGCCGTCCACGGTTGTCGCTCGCAGCTCCCCGGATGCGGGCGAGCCGCCGGCGTCGACGAACACCGGACGGCGCAGGCCCTCGAGCTGGAGCAACTGCGGGGCCGACGCGCCCTCGGCCTCCTCGGCCAGGACCTCGCGGAAGTCCGGGTAGCGCTCGCGCAGCATCTCCTCGATCCCGCGCTTCAGCGTCATGGCCGACCCGGCGCACCCCACGCAAGCGCCGCTCAGCCGGACGCGCACGACGCCGTCCTCGACGCCGACCAGCTCGACCTCGCCGCCGTGCGACTCGATGTATGGGCGCACCTCGTCGAGCGCCTCTTCCACGAGCTCCTCGTCGTCCAGGGCGGTGAGTCCGTACATCGCGAGCATCGCGCGCGCTATCGGGTGGTCGAGCTCGCCGGCGGCGATCAGACGGAGCGCCGGCCGGTGGATCGCGTCCACCAGTTCCAGCAGCAGTAGCGCGCGCTCGTCCCCCTCGCGCTCGAGCGTCCGCACCAGTGTGTCGAGCTCGGCTACGGCCTCGTCGAACTCCATACGGCCTCCACCACTTCGGGCAGCCTCGACTCCACGGTAGCGCTGAAGCCCTCGCCCCAGCCCTCGTCCTCGGGCTCGACCTCCACCACGCGCACGTCGTCGGGCAGCCCGCCAAGCGCGCCGCAGACGATCAGCGTGTTGTCGAGCGAGATCACGCCGGTCACGGCCTCGGACACGCGCGCCTGGATCGCGTCCTGATCAGGGAGCTCCCCGTCCCACCGGTAGGCGGTGACCGTGCCCGGCGCCCGGCCCCGGCTCACAGCCGCGACCAGCACCACGCGGTCGTACGGCGGACGCTCCTCCAGGTTCTGCGAGAGCCCAACCGGGTGATAGGAGACATCCTCGACCTCGACCCCATCGCTAGCTTCGCCCGCGAGCGTGTCGGCCACCCACGGTCCGACCGACCCGTCGCGGAGGTTCCGGTAGCCGAGGCCGCCTACGAGGAGACGCACCGGTCACCCCTGCGGGCGGGGCCGCGTCTCGGACAGCACGAGGCCGTAGAGCAGGTGATCGGCGGCGAGCGCCAGCCGCTCCGCGAGCCTGAGCCTCTGCCCCTCCGTCAGCCCGAGCGCGGGCGCGAGCCCGAGCTCGAAGCCGGCCCAGAGGGCGAAGCCGTACACCGGTCCGGCCCAGGCTCTGCGCCTGAGCCTCTCGGGGAGGGTCGCGAAGGCGGCTCCGCCGCCGGCGCCGTAGGCCCAGTGCGCGAGCTCGACCACCGCCCGCCGCCGCCTGCGCGGGATCCGCCGGATCAGGCCGTGCGCTTGCCTCTTGAAGATCGCCTGCGGCGGCGTCTGCTCGACGATCCCCATGTGTCGGGTGAAGGTGCGCATTCCGGTCATCGCCATGGCAGCGATCGCGCCTCGCATGGCGGCGTGCGCGATCTCGACCGGGGCCGCCGGTCCACCGAGGTCGGACGCCGGGCCCGCACGTTCAGTGGGCGTGGTCGTCGTCATCCACGCCGCAGGCACACGTGACGACCTCGCGCGAGATGACCCTGTCCTCGGTGTGGATGTGGGTCGTGCAGGGCATGCAGGGGTCGAAGCTGCGGATCGCGCGCAACACGTCGATGCCCTTGAAGTCCTCCGGTTTCTCGTAGTTCTCGAGCAGCGGCGTGGCGGCCACCGCCTCCTCGTAGGGCCCCGGGTTGCCGAACGGATCCTTCGGGGACGCGTTCCAAGTGGAGGGGGTGAGGATCTGGTAGTTCTCGATCACGCCCTTGTCCATGGTGAGGTGGTGCGTGAGGTAGCCGCGTCCGGCGCCCCAGAAGCCCACGCCGATCCGGCTGTCCGTCGGCACCTCGAACGGCGTCGCCGTGCGCGTCTCGCCCTTACGCTGCAGGTCGAGGCCGATCAGCAGGTTCTCGTAGGCGATCAGCGCCGTGTAGACAATCGCGTAGGCACGCGCACGGTTGCGCTCGAACATTCCCCAGTGCTCGGGGATCTTCCACTCGAGCTCCGCCGCCGGCAGGGCCGCCTTCGGCACCGAGAGCCGCAGGCTCTGCCCGGTGGGATCGATGAAGCGGCGGTGCGGCAGCTTGTTCGCAACTGCCGTTACCCACAGGCGCGAGTAGGCGCCCGACTCCATCGCAAGGCGATCCCAGCGGGGTGAGGTCGACCAGGAGTACTTGTCCTTCCAGCTCGTGCCCTGCGGCTTCGGGATCGTCTCCTTGTTCCAGGGGTGGTAGGGCGAGAGCGGGTTGCCGGCCGGGTCCTGCGGGAACCGGTAGCCGTTCCCGTTCGCGGTCCAGTCCTCGTAGAACGAGTGGTCCACGAACTCCTCGACGCCCGCGTTGAGCAGCTGAAGGTCCGTGGTCACCAGCTCGCCGTCCACGATCACGCCCGGCGTGGCCCAGCGGCGCTCGCCCCACTCCGGACTGCCGGCGAAGGTCGCGTCGTAGGCGAACGGGTCGTCCCACTGGCCTGGGTCGACCAGGTTCTTCGGCCGCTTGCCCACGTCGGTGTACTGCGGGTTCGCCTCGTAGAAGAAGTCGATCAGGTCGTCCCAGATCGCGACCACCTTGCGGCCGTAGTCGAAGAACTTGACGATCCGCAGGTGGATCTCGTTCATGTCGGAGGTGTCGATCGTGGCGCTGATCCCGCCCGGCACGACCGTCTGCGGGTGCGGGTACTTGCCGCCTATCAGCACGTACGCCTCGCGCGCGACGCGTGTCATGTGCAGCGCCTCGGCGTAGAGGCTTCCCGTCAGCGGCGTCATGTCCGCCATCAGCTCGGCGATCGTGGCGCGCCCGTGCACGGCCTTCCCGGGGGCCGGCGCGCTCTGCGCCCGCTCCCACAGCTCCGGGTTCGTCTCGCGCACGGCCGGCTCGGAGAAGTCGGGCCCCGCAAGCAGGAACAGGTGCAGCGGGTGGTCGTAGAGGTACTCGAGCGACAGCAGCAGGTTGCGAGCCACGGTGCCCATCGGGGGCGGCTGGATCCCGAAGGCCATCTCGATCGCGAGTGCCGAGCAGGTCGAGTGCACGCCGCCGCAGACGCCGCATGCGCGGCTGGAGATGAAGATCGCGTCGCGCGGGTCGCGTCCCTTTAGGATCACCTCGTAGCCGCGGAACAGCGTGGCCATCGAGTCTGTCTCGAGCACCTGGCGGCTCTCGAGGTCGACCACCGTGTGGAACGCGAGCGCCCCCGCGACGCGCGTGACCGGGTCGAAGTCGACGTTCCGGATGTGGCCGTTGCGCGCCAGCAGCCGCTCGAGCTTCTCCTGGTCCTCGTGGAGCGGCGTGATCTCCTTCACCTCGTACGAGTACGGGTTGGCCACCCCCTCCTTGAGGCGGGCGTTGCCCTGCTCGTCGAACTCGATCGGGAGGTTCTTGAAGCACATGGCTTAGCTCTCCTCGGGGGGGCGCTCGTCTTGGAGAATGTTGCGGCTCACTGGGAGCGGCTGCCGCTCGTTGCGCTTGCCGAGGTGGACGGAGCCGTGGTACTGGAGGCGCTCGTAGAAGAGGCCCTCCACCTTCGCCAGCAGCGTCGGCCGCTTCTTCGCGCTCGCATAGCCACTCGGGATCTCGCCGGTCTGGTCCCAGAGCGGCTCGCGGTTGCGGTGGCTCATCGAGATCCGCCGGAGCCGCCTGATATGGGCGCCGTAGGTGCGTGCCATCGCGCCGGAAAGCGACGAGCCGGGCGGGGCCTTGTAGAAAGGCGAGAACTTGTCGGGGAAGCCCGGCATCGTGCAGCCGATGCAGGGACCGCCGGCGACCATGCAGCCACCCATGTGGTTGATCGCGCCCCGCTCGGTGATGTTGCACTGCACCACCGGACCCCAGCAGCCGACCTCCACGAGGCACTCGGGGTCGCCGTACTCGTCGGCGAATACGCCCTCCTCGTAGTAGCCGGCGCGCGGGCAGTGGCGGTGCACGGTCTCGTTGAATTGCCAGGCGGGGCGCCCGAGCTCGTCCAGCTCCGGAAGCGGGCCGATGCCCTGAAGGAACATCAGGAGCGCCGCCACCGTCTCGGTGAAGTTGTCGCCGACCGGCGAGCAGCCGGGGACGTTCACGACGGGTACGCCTAGCGCCGACTTGTAGTCCTTCCCAAGGAAGTCCATGAGGCTCATCGAGCCGGTGACGTTGCCCGCGGCGGCTGGTATGCCGCCCCAGGTGGCGCAGGTTCCGATCGCGACGCACGCGGCGGCCCCCGGGGCAAGCTTCTTGAGCCAGTCCGTCATCCGGTTCGGCTGGTCGGTCTCCGACTCCGGGTCGAAGCCGCCAGCCCCCATCGCCGAGTAGTAGCCCTCGTCCTCCGGAAGCGCCTGGTCGTCCGGCACCGAGCCCTCGAGCACCATGACATAAGGCGCACCGAGCTCGCCGTTGACTGCGGCCCGGAGGGGCCGTATGAACTCGGCCCCGGCCGCGACCGAAAGCACCGGGTGGTGCAGCACGACCCTCGGGAGGCCCGGGACCGTGCCGGCAAGCAGCTCCTCGACGGAGGGATTCGTGGCTCCCGTCACGGCGATCGAGCACCCGTCGCAGCTCATCCCGGCGAGCCAGAACACGTGCACCTCTGTGAGCGGACCTGCGGTGGTCCCGCCCAGACCGCCGAGGCCCGACTGGTAGTCCGGGCCGAAGACGGCGCCCGCGTGGGGCACCGTCGCAATCTTCGTTTCGGCGCCGTGCGCCGGGCCACCGCTCTCCAACCCTGCTCCCTTGGCCTGGGGCTAGATGTCTGGTACATATAACCACCGGTGGAGGAGCGGAGTCAATGAAGTCGTTCCACTGCAGTGATGCAGGTGTGCCCTGCAACGCGAAGGTCACGGGCGAGACCGAGGACGAAGTCCTCGCGAAGGCCGTAGAGCACGCGAGGAAGGCGCACGGAGTCGACCTGACCGTGTCGAAGACGCTCGCGGGCTACGCGCAAAGCCTCATCCGTGACGAGTCCGCGGGCAGCGGGCGGTGACGATCGCGCTGTCAACCTGGTGGTACGTGGGATGGGCAATCGCCCTCGTCGTCGTCTTGATCGCGGCGGGACTGCTGCTCGCGATCATCGGGCTGGGCCGGCGGATCGTTCGCCAGGCCCACGACGTCACGGCCGCCCTGGACGGCACGCGCGAGCACACCACCCCGCTGTTCGACGTCACCCGCACGAACCTCGCGATCGACCGGATCACGCGCGGCCTGCGGAGGGTCAGGACCGGGAGACCCGAATGAGCGTGCTCGCGATCTCGACCGGCGCGGCGATCCTGGCCTGGATCGGGCTCGCGCTCGGGCTCGTGATCGCGCTCGTGGTCGTCGCCCTTTTCAACCGTGTCGTTCGGCCTGCACAGGAGATCGACCGCTACGCGAGCGACATCCTCGAGGGCGGAGTGGGCATCGCTAAGAACCTCGACGACGTGGACCAGCTCGGGCGCACGCTCGAGCTGGGCGGGGCGGTGCCCGGCCTCGCCACCCGCTACCTCGAGAAGGTGAAGGGAGGCGCGTGATGGACACCGTGATCGCGCTCTCGACCAACCAGACTGCCTGGTGGATCTCGCTCGGCGTCGGGCTGGTGGTGGCGCTCGTCGTCTGGGGGCTGCTGGAGGCGCTACGCCGCACCGTTGCCGAGGTCGAGCGGGCCGTCGACGACGTTTGGACGGTGGGGAAGCGCGTGGCCCAGAACACCTCGACCTCGTACCTGATGGGCACGACCTTGGAGCGCGGAGGCGAGCTGCTCGGCGAGCTTGAGCAGCACCGCGCGGGAGGAGGCGCATAGATGGACACCGTGCTGATCGTCGTGACGCTCGTGGAGGTCGCCCTAGTCGTCGCGGTGCTCGCCGTCTACCTGCTCGCGATCGCCGCGACGCTGCGCCGGATCTCGCACACGCTCGGCCTGGTCACGTTCGGCGTGCGCGCCATCGAGCGCCAGACGGAGCCGATCGGCCCGCACGTGCGTGACATCAACGCCGCGCTCGAGCAGGTCGCGGGCGCGCTCGACGAGGTGTCGAAGCCGCGCACGCCGACCGCCTGACGGCCGTGCCGGTAGCGCCGCAGCAGACACTCGCGCGGCGTCGTTTCGAGGTGACGGGAGTCGTGCAGGGCGTCGGCTTCCGCCCGTTCGTCCATGGCCTGGCCGATCGGCTCGGGCTGGCCGGCTTCGTGCTGAACGACGGCCGCGGCGTCGTGATCGAGGCTGAGGGCGAGCCTGGTGCGCTGGACACGCTCGCCGCGGCGCTGCGGGAGGACGCACCCCCGCTGGCGCGGGTCGAGGCGGTGAGCGTCGTGCCGCTCGCGCCGCGCGGCGAGCGTGCCTTCTCGATCGAGCCCAGCCGCAGCGAGCCGGGAGCCGCCGCGCTCGTGCCGGCCGACGTTGCGACCTGCGAGGACTGCCTGCGCGAGCTATTCGACCCCGCCGACCGGCGGTTCCGCTACCCGTTCATCAACTGCACCCAGTGCGGCCCCCGCTTCACGATCGTCCGCTCGACGCCCTACGACCGGCCGAACACGACGATGGCTTCGTTCGAGCTGTGCGACGACTGCCGGCGCGAGTACGAGGACCCCGCCGACCGGCGCTTCCACGCCGAGCCGATCGCTTGCCCGGTCTGCGGCCCCCGGCTCTCCATGCCGCTCGAGCGAGCGGTCGAGCTGCTGCGAGACGGCGCGATCCTGGCGGTCAAGGGACTGGGCGGCTACCACCTCGCCTGCGACGCGTGCGACGAGGAGGCGGTTGCGCGCCTGCGCGCCCGGAAGCACCGTGAAGAGAAGCCCTTCGCGCTGATGGCGGCGGACCCGGGCACCATCGCCTACGTGAGCCGCGAAGAGGAGGTGCTGTTGCGTTCCCCGCAGCGGCCGATCGTGCTGATGCGCCGGCGTGCCGGCGCCCCGGTGGCGGAGTCGGTCGCCCCCCGGACCGCCTGGCTCGGCGTGCTGCTGCCCTACACGCCTCTCAACCACCTCCTGCTGCGCGACGTGGGCCGCGCGCTCGTGATGACGAGCGGCAACCTGTCGGACGAGCCGGTCGCCTTCGAGGACCGCGAGGCCGAGCGGCGCCTCGCGGGCGTCGCCGATGCCTTCCTGAGCCACGACCGGCCGATCCGGCGGCGCTGCGAGGACTCGGTGGTGCGCACCGGCTTCCCGCTCCGCCGCTCGCGGGGCTATGCGCCCTCCGGCCTTCCGCTGCCGGTCCCCGCGCGGCGGCCGCTCGTCGCCGCGGGGGCGGAAATGAAGGCCACCTTCTGCGTCGCGCGCGGCGGCAAGGCCTACCTCTCGCCGCACCTCGGCGACCTCGACTCGGAGGCGGCGCACCGCGCCTTCGTCACCGATCTGGAGCTCTACCTCGAGATGCTCGCGGTGCGCCCCGAGATTGTCGCGTGCGACATGCATCCGGACTACCTGTCGACCCGCTGGGCGCGCGAGCAGGACGCCGAGCTGGTCGAGGTGCAGCACCACCATGCGCATGCCGCCGCGTGCCTCGCCGAGCACGGCGAGCAGGAGCCGGCGCTCGCGCTCGTCTTCGACGGCACCGGCTACGGCACCGACGGGACGCTCTGGGGCGGTGAGCTGCTGCGCTGCGACCTCGGCGCCTTCGAGCGCCTTGCCCACCTCGAGCCGGTCCCCCTGCCTGGCGGCGAGGCTGCGATCCGCGAGCCGTGGCGGTCCGCCGCCGCCTACCTCGAGCGCGCCGGACGGCCGGTGCCGTTCGAGCGCTGGAACGAGGTGCGGGAGAGCATGAAGGTGAACGCGCCGCTCTCGTCGGGGATGGGTCGCCTGTTCGACGCGGTCGCCGCCCTGCTCGGGGTGCGCGAGCGGGTGACCTACGAGGGCCAGGCCGCGATCGAGCTGGAGCAGCTCGCGGACGGGACCGACGCCGAGCCCTACGTCTGCCGGGTCGCCGACGGGGTGCTGCGCGGTGCCGACCTGGTGGCCGCCGCCCACGAAGACCTCGCCGCGGAGCGGCCGCGCGAGGAGATCGCCGCCGCCTTCCACGAGGGCGTGGCCGCCGCCGCGGCCGCGGCCTGCGCCGAGGCGGCCGAGCCCCGCCTGGTGGTCCTGTCGGGCGGCAGCTTTCAGAACCTGCGCCTGCTCGGCTCGGTGCGCCGCCGGCTCGAGGCGCTCGGCTTTCGGGTACTGGAGCACCGGCTCGTGCCGCCGAACGACGCGGGCATCAGCTACGGGCAAGCCGCGATCGCGGCGAGGAGGATGATGTAGCCATGTGCCTGGGAATCCCCGGCCAGATAGTCCAGTTCGTCGACGAGCAGCATCACATCGCCAAGGCGGAGGTGTCGGGCGTACGGCGCAACATCAACGTCGGCCTGCTCGCGGAGGGCCCAGACGCCGTGCAGGTCGGCGACTGGGTGCTCATCCACGTGGGCTTCGGCATGTCGAAGATCGACGAGGAGGAGGCGCGGGCCACGCGCGACTTCCTCGAGACGCTCGGCGAGCCCTTCGAGCAGGAGCTCGAGGAGCTGCGGGGGAGCGCGATCGAGTGAGCAAGGCGCTGGCCTCGGAGCGGCTCGAGCTCCGCGAGCGCGTCCTGGCCTCGTTCCTCGAAGCGGAGCAGGAGCGGCTGGCGCGCGCCTGCCACGAGATGGCGCGCGCGTTCGCGCACGGCGGGACCTTGATCCCCTATGGCACCGGCGCCGCCGCGACCGATGCCGCGCACGTGGCCGTCGAGTTCATGCACCCGGTGATCGTCGGCAAGCGCGCCCTGCCCGCCCTCGCACCAACCAACGACCCCACCGGGGCCTCGACCCTGGCGCGGCTGGGGCGCGCGGACGACATCGCCTTGGGGCTCTCTCAGGGGGACGGCGACGAGCTGCGCGACTTCGTGGCCGAGGCTCGACGGCACGGCCTGCTGACGATCACGATCACCGCGGCGGGAGCTCGCGCCCAGGCGGATTACGCCTTCGCCGTTCCCAGCGAGGACCCGGCCGTCGTCCAGGAGGCCCAGGAGACCGCCTACCACGTCCTCTGGGAGCTCGTGCACGTGTTCTTCGAGCACCCCGGCCTGCTCGACGACGCCTGCGTCACCTGCGGCGACGTGGCGGTCGAGGCCCGCGTGGTTGCCGTTCGCAATGGCACGGCAACCATCGAGAAGGACGGCGCCCACGAGGACGTGGCGATCGAGGTTGTCGAGGGGGTAGAGGTCGGCGACACGCTGCTCTGCCATGCGGGCGTGGCCCTCGAGAAGCTTCCGCGCGCGACGGAGGACGCGCTGGCGGAGGACCCCACCGGCTTCCTCTACCCGTTCCTCGACTCGGGCGAGCGCGACCTCGACTCGGTGCTGGCCGACGTGCGGGCCTCCACGGTGCGCAAGGGCCGGGACGTGATCGAGCTGCGACGCGGCATCGATGTCGAGGCGGTCGAGCGGTGCGCGGCCGCCGTCCGCGAGGCGCTCGAGCGCGGCGGGCGCCTGATCGCCTTCGGCAACGGCGGCTCCTCCACAGACGCGCAGGACCTCGCCGCCGACGCCCTCGCGCGCGGCCTGCCCGCCATCGCGCTCAACAACGACGTCGCGACCGTGACCGCGGTGGGCAACGACGTGGGCTTCGACAAGGTGTTCGCCCGCCAGCTGATCCCGCTCGCGCGCGAGGCCGACGTTGCGGTGGCCATCTCCACGAGCGGCTCCTCCCCGAACGTGATCGCCGGCCTGCAGGAGGCCCACGGGCGGCGCATGCTGACGATCGGCATCACGGGGTACGACGGCGGCCGCCTGGCCGAGCTCGCCTGGCTCGACCACCTCTTCATCGCGCGCAGCGACTACATCCCGCGACTGCAGGAGGCGCACGCCACGATCTACCACCTGCTGCTGGAGGAGCTCGCTTGAGGTTCGTGGACGAGTACCGCTCGGGCGAGGTTGCCGCGCGGCTGGCGGAGCGGATCGCCGCGCTCGTCGAGCCCGGCCGCCACTACAAGCTGATGGAGGTCTGCGGTGGCCACACCCACGCCATCTACAAGCACGGTGTCGAGGATCTGCTGCCGGACGAGATCGAGCTCGTTCACGGCCCGGGCTGCCCGGTATGCGTAATCCCCATGGGCCGCCAGGACGACGCGATCGCGATAGCCGAGCGCCCCGAGGTCATCTTCACCACCTTCGGCGACATGATGCGAGTGCCGGCCTCGAAGGGATCGCTGCTCGACGCGAAGGCCCGCGGCGCCGACGTGCGCATGGTCTACTCGCCGCTCGACGCGCTGAAGCTCGCCCGGCAGAACCCCGAGCGCGAGGTGGCCTTCTTCGCCATCGGCTTCGAGACGACCACCCCCTCCACCGCCCTGACGCTGCTGCGCGCGCGCGCCGAGGGCGCCCGCAACTTCTTCGTCTTCGCCAACCACGTGACGATCATCCCCGCGATCCGGGCGATCTTGGACTCCCCCGATCTGCGCCTCGACGGGTTCATCGGCCCGGGGCACGTCTCGACGGTGATCGGCACCCGGCCCTACCGCTTCATAGCGCGCGACTTCGGCAAGCCTGTCGTCGTGTCGGGCTTCGAGCCGCTCGACGTGCTGCAGGGGGTCTACATGGTCCTCCGTCAGCTCCGCGACGGGCGCAGCGAGGTCGAGAACCAGTACACGCGCGTCGTGCGCGAGGAGGGCAACCTGCTCGCGCTGAGGGCGATCGCCGACACGATGGAGCTGCGCACCACCTTCGAGTGGCGCGGGCTCGGGTTCATCTCCCAGAGCGCCCTGAAGCTGCGACCCGAGTTCGCGGACTTCGACGCCGAGCTGCGATACGAGGTCCCCGGCGTGCGCGTTGCCGATCCGAAGGCGTGCCAGTGCGGCGAGGTGTTGAAGGGCGTGATCAAGCCCTGGGAGTGCAAGGTGTTCGGCACGGCTTGCACGCCAGACCATCCGATCGGCACCTGCATGGTCTCGAGCGAGGGCGCCTGCGCCGCCTACTATAACTACGGCCGCTACGCCGGCCGCCGCCGGCGCGAGGCCGCCCCCGCCTGATGGCGGACCGCCGCGAGCAGGAAGTACTGGATGCGATCGAGCGCCGCCGCCGTCGCCCGACCCGCAAGCTGCTCGACCAGCAAATCACGCTCGCGCACGGGGCCGGGGGCAAGTCCACGCACGCGCTGATCGAGGCGCTTTTCCTGCCCGAGCTCCGCAACCCCGTGCTTGAGCAGCTGGCCGACAGCGCGGTCTTCGACGCCAACGGGACCGGCGGCCCGCGGCTGGCCTTCTCGACCGACTCCTACGTGGTTCGGCCGCTGTTCTTCCCGGGGGGCGACATCGGCGAGCTGGCCGTGAACGGCACGGTCAACGACCTGGCGATGTCGGGCGGCCGGCCGCTGTTCCTGTCCGCAGGCTTCATCGTCGAGGAGGGCTTTCCCACTGAGGAGCTGCGCCGCGTAGCGGCCTCGATGGCGGCCGCTGCGCGCTCGGCGTCGGTCGAGGTGGTGGCCGCCGACACCAAGGTCGTCGAGCGCGGCAAGGCCGACGGGCTGTACGTGAACACCGCGGGCGTGGCGGTCCTGGATAGCGAGGTCGAGCTCCGGGCCGACCGCGTCCGCCCCGGTGACCGGGTGCTCGTGTCGGGCACGCTCGGGGACCACGGCATGGCGGTCATGATCGCCCGCGGCGAGCTCGAGCTCGAGGTCGAGCTCGACAGCGACACCGCGCCGCTCAACGCGCTGGTCGGGGCGCTGATCGAGGCCGTGCCCGACGGGCTGCGCTGCCTACGCGATCCCACGCGCGGCGGTCTCGCGACGGTGCTGGCGGAGCTGGCGCTGGCCGCGGAAGTGGGCATCGCCGTCGACGAGCGGGCGCTGCCCGTATCCCCCCAGGTGAACGGCGCCTGCGAGATCCTCGGCATCGACCCGCTGTATGTCGCCAACGAAGGAAAGCTGGTCGCCTTCGTCGCGCCCGAGAAGGCGGACGCCGCGCTGGACGCGGCCCGCTCGCACCCGTTGGGCCGCGACGCGGCGATCGTTGCCGAGGTTCGTCCCGAGCCGCCGGGCTTGGTCCTGCTCGAGACCGCCTTCGGCGGGAGCCGCGTGATCGACATGCTTGCGGGCGACCCCTTGCCCAGGATCTGCTGAGGCCGGTGGCCTCCGGTCCTCCACCGCCCCAGTTCTGCCCGTGGTGCGGCTCCCCCCTCGGCTTCGACCAGCACCGGCACGAGCCCCGCTTCGCGATGCTCGCCGAGCAGGCCGCGGCGCGGGGCGAGGAGCCGCCGCCGCTCCCGCCGCGTGTGCAGGAGCTGCTCAGCGGCGAATCGTATGTGGCGGCCTGCCCCGGTTGCCGCATCGTGAGCCACGTTGTCGGCCACCGCGCCCCGTGACTCGGCCCAACGTGATCGCCGTCAGGACCGCTCTGGTCAAGGAAGTCCTCGTCGCGCAGATCGCGGACGCGGTGCAGGAGCGCATCGGCGCGGTGCCGCTCGCCGAGGCGTTCGATCCGGAGGACGCCGGCGAAGCGGCGCTGGCGCTCGCCCGCGCCGGTTACGCCACTCGGATCGTGGAGCGCGAGCTCTTCGAGCCGGCCCGCCGGACCACGCCGGACCTCGAGGAGCGGGCGCTCGAGCGTGCGGACGAGCTGGGCGATCGGCGCGCCGCGATCGCCGACTTGAGCCGCGAGCTCGCGCGCCTGGAACCGCCCGGCAAGCCCGATCCCGAAGGGGGCGCGGCCAGCTGGAAGGTCCCGGGCCCCGGCGGTCACGTACGCCACTACGTGGCGCTCGAGCTCGGCCGGCGCCTCGGGGGTACGGGCGCAGCGCGGAAGCGGGACTTCATGTTCGGCTTCCTTGTGCGCTGGTGCGAGGAGGTTCTACCCGAGCCGCCGCGCTCGCCGCGCTGACTTGCATGGACCTCTGCCGGTTGGTCGCAGCCGTATGCCCTTCCGCCCGGTAGGTCGCCCACGAGGACTCCCCAGCGAACGGGCCCGTGTCGGTCTCATTGTCCGTTTCTTGTCTAAATCCCTGCGATTTCGGCGCAATTCTTGGAAACCCATCCTGGGATCAGCCCGGCAGATATCGGAGAACCGTCGCGTTTGCAGGGAATATCGGCGCCGAACCGGAAACACACGTCCTGCTTGCCATGCAGAAGGTCGAGGCTTCGAATCCCTTCAGCCTCTTCCCCGGGCCAGGCTCTACAGAGCCTCACATGGCGTGTTGGGGCGACTGGATTTAGCGGCGGGTGGGCGTCGAGCGGGGGCCTGTTCTGTTCGTGGAGCCGGCCCCAAGCCTTCTTTAGCTCCGCGCCTTGCCGCCGTTCTCGAGCAGTCGCTCGCGGAGCATCCGCAGGTCGTCGTCCGAGAAGTCGAACTCGGCCGGTTGCCTCAACGAGATCAGCCGACGGCTCGAAGTCGATGACGTGACCGCCAATCGTCTGTGGGAAGGGTTGAGCGACGTCTCGAGCTCATGGCAAGCCAGGGCTTGTGTGCCTACCCCGGCGGTGAGCAGTCGGCGCTCAGTCAAGTCCCAGGA
>Ga0126312_10000491_pt1 | contig 23627 bp, 21 predicted proteins | sample Plot104A_FD_92537 | JGI IMG/M metagenome (GOLD analysis project Ga0126312, IMG submission 92537) | Serpentine soil microbial communities from UC McLaughlin Reserve, CA, USA - Plot104A | ecosystem: Environmental > Terrestrial > Soil > Grasslands | place: USA: UC McLaughlin Reserve, Lake County...
CATGATCTCGTTGGCGAACGGCGTGTAGTCGCTCACCGTCGCCGGCAGCGGCGGGATTGGGTTCTTGGAGTACACGACCTTGAAACCGGCGGACTTCGCCGACGCCGAGATGACCTCCACGCCCGCCTTACCCGAGTCGTTGTCCTCCGCGATGACCGCCGCGGTCTTGCCCTTCGCGTTGTTGTTGAAGTTGCCCTTCTTGATCAGGTCGCCCCAAGTGGAGGAAGCCGTCTTCGGGTCCTCGGGCGTGAGGCAACCGCTGAAACCGAAGCCGAACGGGTTCTCGCAGAATCCGGACGCGATCCCCCACCCGATGAACGGCGTCTTGTTCTGGGCGAAGAAATCGCTCGCGCCGAGGAACGGCGTGATCACCGGCACCGCGGCGAAGATCTGATCGTCCTGGACGAGCTTGCGACCCTCGTCCAGGTTCTTGTTCTGGTCGCTGCCGTCGTCGCGGAAACCGAGGAAATTGATCTTCCGTCCGCCCGGAATCTCGTTGTTGTTGTTCGCCTTGTCGAAACGGGCCTGGGCGCCGACGGCCGAATCCTGGTAGAAGGCCGCGTAGCCAAGGCCGCCGACCGTGATCGTGTCGTCCGTGACGCCGCGCGTCTGGCGCTCCGGTCGAGCCGACGTCCCCGCCACGGCCACACTGCTCGCGGCGAGCACGAGCGCCAGTACCGCGAGCGCGCCCACCAGCTTGTGTCGCTTCACGTCATTCCCCCCATTGTTCGTAACTACCCGAGGTACGCAGTGCGCACCGCGGCGTCGGACTGGATCTCCTTCGCATCCCCGACCGCGATCACCTCGCCCAAGTTGAGCACGGCGATCCGATCGCATTGCTCCATCACGAACCCCACGTCGTGCTCGACGAGCAGCACGGCGCACGACTCCTCGGCCTGGATCGCCCGGATGCGCTCCCCCAATCGCGCCATCTCGCTGTCTCCGAGCCCGGAAGTCGGCTCGTCGAGGAGCAGCACCCGGGGCGGGTCGACGATCGCCCGCGCCAGCTCGACCATCCGGGCCAGCCCCATGGGCAAGGAGCCCGCGGGATGATCGGCCACCGCCGTCAGGCCGCACAGGTCGAGCACGTGCGCGACGCGCTCGCGCCGCTCGCGCTCGCGACGACGACGAGTTGGGAGACCGAGGAGGTCGGCGGGTAGTCCGCCGCCGCCGCCGCGCCACTCGAGTGCGGCTAACACGTTGTCCGCAATCGAGAGCCAGCCGTACGTCTGGACCCGCTGGAACGTGCGGCGCAGCCCGGACCGGGCCCGGCGGGCGGCCGGCCACCTCGTGATGTCACTTCCGTCGAGCATGACCCGTCCCGTTTCGGGGATGCGGACGCCCGAGACGACATCGAACAGCGTGGTCTTGCCGGCACCGTTGGGGCCGATCAGACCGCAGACCTCACCCGCGTCGACCGCGAGGTCGACGTCGGTGAGCGCGGCGATGCCGCCGAAATGCACGCTCACGCGTTCGAGCCCGAGGACGAGGCCGTTCCCGGTATTGCCGTCTGTCTGCGCGCGCTCGACCGTCGTCACGACTGGAGCACCGTCTCGCCGGTTCGCATGCGCGTGCTCCGGTGCATCGGGTCGCGGTCGAACTCCGGGATGACCTCCTGGCCGAACAGCCGGAGGGTCTCCACGGCAAGATCCTGCGGGAGGCCGACCGGCAATCCGAACGCCACCTGGTCACAGCCGACCTGCTCGTAGCGTCGCACCTGCTCGGTGACCTCGTCGGGGTCTCCGCACAGCAGGAAGCCGGCGTCGATGCGGTCGTCGATGTCGTCGAGGGTCGGCTCCGGCATCACATTCGGCCAGGCGGTGAAGCCCTCGGGCACCGGAAAGGTGTCGTGGTACAGGAACACGAGTGACTGGAGATACGAGATCTGCATGCTGCATGCCGCCTCGCGCGCCTTGCGGCCGTCTTCGAGGCAGACCAGGCCGTTCGTGATCATCACGTTGTCGTTGACGTACCGGCCGGCGGGCGTCGCCTCGCCGATCGCCGCCTTGTACGCGTCGACGTGTTCCTTCATGTCGTGGATCGCGGCCACGTTGAATCCGAGCACGCCGAGCCCGTGTCGGGCGGCCTTCTCGTATGTGGGCGGGTTGCCCGCCGCGACCCACATCGGTGGGTGCGTCCGTCCGCCGCCGTACGGCTTGGGGACGACGTTGCGTGGCGGCGTCGAGAAGGCGGCGCCGTCGTGGGAGTACTCGAACGAGTCCCACATCTTCGTGAACTCCCAGATCACCTCGTCCCAGTTCGCCTTCGTCTCGGCCGGGTCGACGTTGAACGTGCCGAGCTCGTGCGACCCCGCGCCCCGACCCGAGCCGAACTCGAAGCGACCCTCGGAGAGGTGATCGAGCATCGATACGCGCTCCGCGATGCGCACAGGGTGGTTCGTGACCGGGTTGAGCGGGAAGATGCCCGATCCGACGTGGATGCGATCGGTCTGCGCGAGCGCGTAGGCGATGAACGACTCGCTGGCCGACAGATGCGAGTACTCGGTCAAGGTGTGGTGCTCGGTGCACCACACGTACTTCCAGTTGTTGCGGTCGGCTTCACGGATCAGCTCGAGCTCGTTGAGCACCGCGCTGTGCTCGGAGACCGGGTCGTGCGCCTTCGGCCCCGGCAGGAACATCTGTACGAAGATCCCGAATTCCAAGGTTCCCCCCGTTTCCCCGTTGCACGCATGGTGCACTATTGCAACGAGCCGTTCCAAATGACAGGCTTTCTGATAGCCCGTCAGAAGTCAAGAGGTCCCGATGGAACGGCGATCGCCACCGACGGAGCGGGTCATCCGCCTGCTCGATCTCCTCGCCCGCCGGCCGTCCGAGGGCTTGTCGCTGTCCGAGCTCTCCCGCCGCCTCGACATCAGCAAGGCGACGGGGCTCGGTATCGCCGGCGCGCTCACCCGCGCCGGTTACCTCGCCCGGAGCGAGGACACGAAGACCTACACACTCGGACCGGCGTTGCTCGGACTCGGCCGCGCCGCCTCGGAGGCGTTCTCGTCGTTGCCGTTCGCACGGCCGGAGCTCCGGCGTCTCAACCGGGAGCTCGGGCTGGCGGCGAGCGTGGCGACCTTGGCGGGCGACAAGATCGTGCTCCTCGACCGGACCGGACCCCACGGCGAGCTCGACCGCATGCTGCAAGCCGGGCAGCGCTATCCGTACACACCACCGAGCGGGTGCATCCTCGCGGCCTGGTTGAGTGACGCGGAGATCAACCAGTGGCTGGCGGACTACCCCGAGGTCTCGATGGACGAGAGCCTCGAGCACTTGCGCGCACTCGTCGATACCGTGCGCGAGCTCGGCTACATCGTGGAGCGCATGAGCGACCTCTCCGTCGGCGCGCTGACGATGCTCGCCGGTCTCGACGGCCATGACATTCCCGCTCCGGCGGCCGCCGCGATCGCCAACATGGTCTCGAACCTGGCCGACCGTCATTATGTCGCCCGTCATCTGCGCCCGAATCGACGCTTCGCGGTGACCTTCGTAGCATCGCCGAGCTTCGACACCGAAGGCAGGCCGGATCTGCTCCTCGGGCTGCTCGTGTTCCGGGACGACGTCACGTACGACGAGCTCACGAGGTACGGCGCCGCGGTACGCGAGGCCGCCTCTCGAGTTACCGCGCAAGCCGGCGGACACAATCCATGGGATGGCCACCGCGCGCCGAAGTGCACCGTCGGACTCCGCGCGACGCGTCCAACGACACGCCGAACGACAGGAAGGACCGCCCGATGATCCTCGACGACAAGACGGTGGTGGTGTCCGGGGTCGGCCCCGGCCTCGGCCGGGAGATCGCAGCCGCGGCGGCGCGGGAGGGGGCCAACATCGCCATCGGCGCTCGTACGCAAGCGAACCTCGAGAAGGCGGCAGACGAGATCGACCCGTCCGGAGCGAAGGTTGCGTGGGAGGTGACCGATATCACCGACGCTGCCCAGTGCGCGCGGCTCGCCGGCACCGCGACGGATCGATTCGGGCGGATCGACGCGCTCGTGAACTGCGCTGCGCTCGACGCCGTGTTCGGCGGACTCGAGGAAGCCGATTGGGACAGCTGGCGACAGGCCATCGAGATCAACCTGTTCGGCACGATGCAGATGACGCAGGCCGTGATCCCGGCGATGAAGGAACACGGCGGCTCAGTCGTGTTCATCGGGAGCCAGGCGATGTTCTGGTCGCAGCTCCCCCAGGCCGCCTACGGGGCGTCCAAGGCCGCGATTCTCGGCGCTGTCACGCACCTCGCGCGCGAGCTGGGGCCGTACCGGATCCGCGTCAACACGGTCGTGCCGTCATGGATGTGGGGCCCGCCGGTCGAGATGTACGTCGACATGACATCGAAGGCGCAGAACGTCGACCCGGAGTCGATTGTGAACGGCATCACGGAGAAGATGCCGCTGGGCGAGATCCCGAGCGACGGCGACGTGGCGGAGGTCGTCGTGTTCTTCGCGTCCGACCGCGCCCGCATGGTCACCGGCCAGTCGCTCCTCGTCAACGCGGGCGAGTACATCCGCTGATCAGTCAGACGGGTGAGCCGGGCGCGACGAGGGGCCAGGGGCGCTCGCGTTCGGCGATCAGCGCGAGGTCGAGGAGGAGCGGCTCTTCGAAGTGGCGCCCGAGCACCTGAAGGCCGACGGGCATCCCGCGGTTCCTGCCGATCGGGATCGAGCACGCCGGGCTGCCGAACACGTTGGCCGGGATCGTCAGGGCTCCGTTGTTCCCCAGCTCCGCCTGTTGGTCGCCCACTTGGGTCGGCAGCGGGCCTTCGGCCGCGAATGCGACGTCGGGGTTGGCGGCGGCGATGACGAAGTCGACCTGGTCGAAGACGTCCGCCATCGCCTCGTTCATCGCGGTGCGGCGGTTCTCGATGCGGGCCCGGGCCTCGAGGTTGTACACCTCGGTGGCGACCTTCAGCCCGAAGCCGATCTCCAGCGTGAGATCGGGTTCGCAGTCCGGGTAGCGATCACCGAGGATCGCCAGCACCTCCGACAACCCCGACAACGCCCACTCGTAACCGAGCTCGGGGAGCTTCACCGGCACGTCGACGAGGTCGAGGCCGGCGTCGCGAGCCAGCGCTTCGCCGTGGGTCACGACCATCTCGGCGATCTCGGGGTGCACGACTGCGATGCCGAGATCGGGCACGATCGCGGCGCGCTTGCCGCGCAGCTCGTGCGTGCCGAGTCCGCCTTCCCAACCGTCGACGCGCGCCAGGCTGTACGGGTCGCGCCGATCGAAGCCGTTCGTCACGTCGACGAAGCGAGCGGTGTCGCGCACCGACCGGCTGACACAACCGAGGACCGCGGTCAGCGATCCCACGCACATCTCGGGGCTCTTCGGGATCCGGCCGTACGTGCACTTGAGTCCGAACAGGCCGGTGAATCCGGCCGGGATGCGCAGCGAACCACCGCCGTCGCCACCCGTCCCGACGGTGACCAGACCGCCGGCCACTGCGGCCGACCCCCCGCCGGTCGACCCGCCCGGCGTGAGGGTGAGGTCCCATGGGTTGCGGGTGACGCCGTTGAGGTTCGTCCGCGTGAGGTTCACCCCGCCGAACTCGCTCGACGTCGTGAGGCCGACGAGCACGGAGCCGGCGAACCGAAGCCGGCTGACGAGCGTCGAATCGTGTGTGGCGACGCAGTCCTTCAGCGGCACGCTCGCCTGTGTGTACGGCCAGCCCGCGACGGAGTCGAGCTCCTTCACGCCCACGGGAACGCCGCCGAACGGTGCGTTCACGTCCGCGCTCGCGGCGGCGGCGCGCGCCTCTTCGGGGTTCAGGTACGAGAAGGCGTTGAGGTCGGAGCGCTCGATGGCCGCGGTCGTCGCGTCGAGCTCGTCGAGTGGCGTGCGTTCCCCGGAACGGAACGCTTCGACGAGCGAGCACGCGTCGCCGAGCCACGGCGCGTCGGTCATGGGGCGGATGCTACGCGCGCCATGCCACCGTGACGTCCGCCGTCGTCGTGAGTGTCGCGACGAGACTCAGCGTGTTCTCGATCACCGCGGCCGCGTACTCGGCAGGGATCCCGGCGACCGCGTCGCGCGGCATGACGAACTGGTATCCGCGGTTCACTGCGTCGAACGCGAAGTTCGTCATGCCGACGTTCACCGACACGCCGACTCCGACGATCGTTGTGATGCCGAGGTTACGGAGGATCGGATCGAGCTCGGTGCCGGTCATCGGGCCGAGGCCGTGGTGCCGGGGCAACACGAGGTCGCCGGGGTCGACGCCGATCTCGGCCGGCGGCTGCACCGCGGCCGATCCCGGCGTGAGGTCGACGGGCGACTTCTGCGCGCCCATGAACAGCCGGGCGTTCCGGTTGGCGCCCTTGCGGTCGGCCCGCGTCTCGGCCGTGCAGTGGACGACTGGGACGCCGGCGGCGCGCGCGGCGCGGGCCAGCTCGGCGCAGTGCTCGACGACGCCGGCCTTCTTCGCCTCGGCCGCCAGCATGGGCAAGGCCGACGTTTCGCCGACCACGCCGTTCTGGACCTCTTGCAGCACGAGCGCCGTGTGAGCGGGCGCGACCAGTTCGTGCAGGTCGAGTGGCATGGTGATCGGTGAGGCTATCTGGGGATGAGGCACAGGAGCGCAGCCGCGCTCACAATCGCGTTGCTCGTCGCTGTCGCGGCGTGCAGTGACGCCGACGAGCACGAATCGGCCCGCGCGCGACGCGAGGCGGGTGTCGCGGTGCCCACGACCGCGCCCGCTCCGCCGCCAACGACGACCGCGCCTTGCACTCCCGATCCCGCGCTTGACGCCCCGAGCGCGCCCGTCCCGCCCGACCTCGCCGTGGCGGTCCAGCGCTTCACGACCGAGCCGGCGGTGGTCGCCAACCGCTTCGGCCTCTCGATCTGGGTCGACGGACTCGGCGAGGTCGGCGCCCACGAGCCCGACACGCCGCTGTTCCCGGCGTCCAACCAGAAGCTGCTCACCGCGATGGGCGTGCTCGCGGTGCTCGGCCCCGACGCGCGCTTCACCACCGAGGTGCGGTCGGCGCCGGACGGCAGCCTCGTGGCCACGGCCGGCGGCGACCCGTCGCTCACCGCCGGCGGTCCGCACTCGCTCGACGCGCTGGCGGCGCAGGTGCGAGCAGCCGGCATCACGACCGTCCCGGGCGCACTCGTCGTGGACGAGTCGCGCCAGGACTCGGTGCGGCGGGCCGCCGGCTGGCAGGACTGGCAGTTCCCGACGTACGCGGGACCGCTGTCCGCGCTCATGGTCGACCGCAACCGTTACCGACGCGACCCGGCATTCCTCGCCGACCCCGGGATCGCCCACGGCGACTTGCTCCGCGGCGCGCTCGAAGCCCACGGCGTACGCGTCGCCGGGCCGACCGTGCACGGCTCGGCGCCCGACGGTGGCCGCGTCGTCGCGTCGCTGAGTTCCGCCCCGGCGTCGGCGCTCCTGACGGACACCCTGTTGCGCAGCGACAACATGGCCGCCGAGGAGCTGCTGAAGGAGGTGGGCCACGCCACCGGCGCGCCTGGCTCGACCTCCGGTGGGCTGGCCGCGACCCGCGCCGCGCTGGAGCCGCTGTGCGTGCCGCTGTCCGGTACCGACGACGACGGGTCCGGGCTCAGCCGCGCCAATAGCCGCTCACCGCGCGAGTGGCGCCGGCTGCTGCAAGCTGCCCGCGATGAGCCGTGGTGGCCGCAGCTGCAGGCCGCGTTGCCTGTCGCGGGCCGCAGCGGCACGTTGGCGTCGCGCTTCCGCGGTACCGCGGCGGAGGGCTCGCTACGCGCGAAGACGGGAACGATCATCGGCGGGATCGCGCTGTCGGGTTACGGCGCGACGGTCGGCGGGCGTGCGTTCGTGTTCTCCGTGCTCGTCAACGGTGACCAGTCCCACGCTGCCGCCGGGCCTCTCGACGCCCTGATCGCAGCTGTCGCGGCGTATCCAGGCTGAACGGCGCGGGTAGCCTGAGCCCGTGGGCGTCTCCAGCATGCTCCGGCGTTACCTGCCGCTGAGCGGCTCCGCGATCGCGCTGTGGGCGTGGCGGAACCGCGACGACGTCATCGATTGGGCCGCGTTCGGGGTCCGCTCGGCCCAAGGCCTCGTGTCCGGCAACACCGAGGACGTCGCGACCGAGGCGCGTCTGCGCATGGCCCTCCACGGTGACCGCCGCACCCGGCGCGCGCCGGGGCTCGAGGTCGCCGTGCGCGACGGCGTCGCGGTGCTCCGAGGGATCGTCGACCCCGAGGTCCGCGACGTCGCCGTGAAACTGGCCGAGCGCACCGAGGGCGTGAAGAAGGTCGACGACCGGATGGACGAGATCCGCCCCCGCCTCGACCCGCCGCACGCCTGAGTCATCCGCTCTCCGGTTTGGCGTCACGTACATGCCACAGCGGCATGTAGACGACGCCAAAAGGGTGTGCGTCAGACGAACAGGTCCGCCGGCTGCTGATCGATCGGGACGTCGCCGGCTTCGGACACCTTGAACTCACTGTTCCCGAACGTGATCGCCGTCCGCCGCGCCGTCGTCGGGCAGCATTCCGGTGACTCCTCGTCGGCGGAGTAGTCGACGATCGTCGTCCGGTCGAGCGCGACGGATCCCTTGTGCAGGCCTTGGCGGTGCGCGGCCACTCCGAGCGGCTGGCCCTGCTCGTACGTGACCACGTCGTACGCCTCGAACTGGCCCGTGCCGCCCGAGCGGTAGCCCACGAGCAGCTCGGGCCGGCCGTCACCCGTCACGTCGGCGGCCTTCACCGCGACGTTGGCGAACAGGGGGTCCGGACGCTCGGGGAGGCCCAATGCGACATCCCACCCGCCGTCGGGCATCGACTTGGAACGCACCCGGATGCGGACGTGCCACACCTGCTCCCCCGTGCCGTTCCCGGGGAGCGCGTCGACGGTCCACAGCGCATTGCCTCCCGCCATCATGACGATCTCGCACTGACCGCCGGAAGTTTCGAGGTACGTCCGGCACGCCAACTCGGGGTCGATCTGGCGGGTGTCGGGGTTCGACGGCGCTTCGAGCTGCGTCCCCTTCGACGTCACCCGGTCGCCGACCTGCAATCCCGCCGACGCGCCGGCGGTAGTCGTCGGCGCGGACGCCGTTGTCGTCGTCGGTGACGACTTCTCGTTGTCGTCGGTCCCGCCGCAGGCAGCGACCACGAATGCGATGACTGCCCCCGAGATGATCAGCCGGGTTCGCATGCGCCCGAAGCTAGCCGCGGCCCTCGCCTACCCTCGTGACCCCGATGGACGCTCCCACCCGAACCTCGGCGCACGCGACGCGCGCGCCGGAGCGCCTACCGCTCGTCCCGTGGCGCGAGGTCGTGCTCCCGTGGCTCGTGTCCCGCATCTACTCGGTGGCGCTCATCGTCGGCGCGGCATCGATCGGCCACGGCGGCATACGCGCGACGGGCTTCGCGAAATGGGACGGTCAGTGGTACCTCGCGATCGCCCGGTTCGGCTACGGCCCCGAGCCCGTCGAAGGAGTGCAGACCCGCTGGCCGTTCTTCCCCGGCTTCCCGGCCGTGGTCCGCGCCGTTCGCGAGGTCGGGCTTCCCGACCGCGGCACCGTGGTCGTGCTGAACCAGCTGATCTTCCTGATCGCGCTGGCCGGCGTCTGGCGCATCGCCCGCCGCTACACGAATGCCCGCCCCGCCCGTCTCGCGGTGTGGTCGCTGGCGCTGTTCCCGGGCGCGTTCCTGTTCTCGATGGTGTACCCGTCGGCGATCTGGCTCGCGATCTCGGTCTGGGCGTTCATTCTCGTGGACGAACGCCACGACTTCGCGGCCGCGGTTCTCGTCACCGGAGCCGCGCTGGTCAGACCGAACGGCATCGTCCTCGCGGTCGCGCTCGTGTTCGTGCTGCGCTCGTGGCGCCGGGCGGTGCTGGTGTGCGCACCGTCGGTGGTTGCGGTCGCGCTGTGGTGCATCGCGTGTTACCACTGGACGGGCGACGCGCTCGTGTTCCTGTCGTCGAAGGAGGGATGGCCCGAGGTCACGGTGAAGGCGTTCGCGCTCGCGCCGTGGCGATACGACTACGCGTTCCCCCACCTGTTCCTGGCGCTGGCGGCGGTGGGCGCGCTGTTCCTCGTTCGCCGGCGGTTGCCCGTCGCATGGACCGTCTTCACCGTGCTGTACCTGTTGCCGTCGCTCGGGCTCGGCATGGTGGGCCTCGGCCGCTATGCGAACGAGTGCTTCCCGCCGTTCGTCGCCGCCGGCGAGCTGCTCGACCGCGTTCGCCGGTGGGTGCGAGTCGCCGCCTTCGGCGCCGCCGTGGCCGGCCAGGCGCTGTGCGCGTGGTGGGTGATCCACCAGCACTACATCCCGTGACGCCAACGAGGCGACCGGCCAGCGGTGCTGCTCAACCTTGCTGCAGCGTCGCCGGCCGGCAGAGCATCTGCTGGCCACCGCTCGCCAGCAACCGCCCGTCGGCGGACCACACGGACACCTCGCTCGAGACCAGCCCGTCGCGCGCTATCGGCGACCGGCACTCGGCGAGCAGCCACGACGTCTCGGGCGCGCGAGCGTGGAACCGCGCGGTGACGTCGAGGCTGGGCGCGTAGTACGGCAGATCGTTCGTGTAGGCGCGCACGGCAGCGGGCCATCCGAGCGTGTCGACGAGCAGCAGCGCGCGCCCGGCGTCGACGAACGGGTCGTCGAACGTGTCGCGCGGCAGGTAGCGGTACCACGAGAGAAAGGCCGGGTCGCCGGGTTCGCGCGTCTCCCAGCGATCCGCCGGCAGCCAGTCCAACGGCCGCTGCTCGAAATTGCTCCAGAACGCGTGGTACGGCCCGCGCTCTTGCCCCGCCATGAGCTGCTCGACGTTCGGAAGCCCGTCCGGGGCCTCGACCGCCGGCATTGGCGCGGCGTCGTGCTCGAGGCCGTCGACGTCGCCCACGACCCAGGCCTGCGCCTCGAGGATCGACTTGCCCCCCTGGGTCATTGACACCGCGACCGACGCCGCCCGCCGCGAGCCTCGAATCGTGCGGACGTCGAGGTCGACGGCGTCGAAGTCGGCGACGCCCAGGTAGTGGCACGAGAACGTGGCCGGCCGCCGCAGCGACGTGTGCGCGCCCGCAGCCCGGAGCGCGATGACGGCGAGGTAGCCGCCGTTGGGCCCCCAGATCTCCCAGTCCCGTGAGAGATGGGCCCGGTACCGGCCGTCCGAGCCTTCGATCGCGGTGTCGGCCGCCAAGTCACCCATCGGCCTCATCCTCACCCGCGACGAGGCACCCGCGCAGGCATTAACAGACTGCCGTCAGAGTTCGAGCGTGTTGCTCTCCGCGACGCGCGCCCGCCGGATCGCCTTGGCCTTCGTGCGCAGGAGCACGTCGCGGGGCGACCGGGCGATCATGTCCGTGAAGCGCGTCACTTCGTCCGCCAGCTCGTCGACCGGCACCATACTGGAGACCAGGCCGAGCGTTTTCGCTTCCTCCGCATCGACCACGCGGCCCGTGAAGCACAGTTCCCGCGCCAGACCACCGCCCACGATGTCGTGCAGCGGGCCGTAGACGACGTCGCCGAACTCGATCTCGGGGTGGGAGAAGCGCGCCGTCTCGGCGGCGACGCGTACATCGGACATGACGGCGAGGTCGAACCCACCCGCGATGGCCGGTCCGTTGACGGCGGCGACGAGCGGTAGCGGGAACCGGAGCACCGTGGCATGAAACCGGTCGCTCGACGCCCACAGCCGATCGGTCAGCTCGGGCTGCTGGAACTCGCGCAGGTCGAAGCCGGCGCTGAAGACCTCGCCGGCTCCCGTGATGACGACCGTCTTGACCGCTTCGTCGCCGGCGAGGTCGTCGAGCGCGTCCGACATCTCGTCGCGGACCGCGATCGACAGTGCGTTCTTCTTGTCGGGCCGGTTGAGCATCAACGTGACGACGCCTTCCTTCGGCGCCGATCGCAGCACCGGCCGGTCGCTCATGTGATGCGGCGGCGGTAGCCTGACGAGCCGTCAGATCGGGCGAAGGTGGGTGTTCGTGACCGAAACGAGCGTCCGCGGCGACCTCGAATGGGGAACAACGCCTCGGCTCCTCCAGAGCTCTGCGGAGCGCTTCTCGGCACGGGAGGCGATCGTAGACGTGAGCGACGGCAGGACCTTGTCGTTCGCGGGTCTGGCCACGGCCGTGCACGACGCGGCGCGCGCGTTCCTGGCGATGGGAATTGAACGCGGTGACAGGGTGGCGATCTGGGCTCCCAACGTGTGGGAGTGGGTCGTGGCCGCGCTCGGCCTGCACTCGGCGGGGGCGGTGCTCGTCCCGCTCAACACCCGGTTCAAGGGTCGGGAGGCGGCGTACATCCTCGGGAAGTCACGAGCCAAGGCGCTCGTGACGATCACCGGCTTCCTCGACACCGACTACGTCACACTGCTCCGTGAGGCGGTCGACGTGGACACCGAGCTCCCCGACCTCGAGGCGATCGTCGTCCTGCGCGGCGACGCGCCCGACGGCACGAGGTCGTGGGCGGAGTTCATGGCCGCCGGCTCGGCCGTCGACGCCGCGCTCGCCGACGCGCGCGCGCAGGCGATCGAGCCCGGGGACTTGTCCGACATCCTCTTCACGTCGGGTACGACCGGGAACCCGAAGGGCGCGATGCTCACGCACGCCCAGACACTGCGCGCGTATCGCGACTGGAGCGAAGTCGTCGGGCTCCAGGAGCACGACCGGTACCTGATCGTGAACCCGTTCTTCCATGCTTTCGGGTACAAGGCGGGATGGCTGGCGTCGCTGATGATGGGCGCGACCGTGCTTCCCCAGGCCGTGTTCGATCCGGCGCAGGTCTTCGAACGCATTCCGCGTGACCGAATCACCGTGCTTCCCGGTCCGCCAACGCTGTACCAGACGATCCTCAACCATCCCGGCCGCGGGGATCACGACCTCTCGAGCCTGCGCCTGTCGGTGACTGGCGCGGCGCCGACGCCGGTCGAGCTCATCGTGCGCATGCGCGACGAGCTCACGTTCGAGACCATCATCACGGGCTACGGCCTCACCGAGTCGTGCGGCATCGCCACGATGTGCCGGTACGACGACGATCCCGAGACGATTGCCAACACGTCGGGTCGCGCGATCCCCGGCGTCGACGTGCGAGTGGTCGACATCGAGGGCCGTGAGGTGGCGCGCGGGGAGGCCGGTGAAGTGGTGATCCGCGGCTACAACGTCATGCGGGGGTATCTGGACGAGCCCGAGGAGACGGCGGCGACCGTCGACGCCGACGGCTGGTTGCACACGGGTGACGTGGGCGTGATGGACGATCGCGGGTACCTGCGGATCACCGACCGCACGAAGGACATGTTCATCGTCGGCGGGTTCAACGCGTATCCGGCAGAGATCGAGAACCTGTTCCTCCGGAACGAGAAGATCGCGCAGGTCGCGGTGGTCGGCGTGCCGGACGAGCGCATGGGCGAGGTCGGGATGGCGTTCGTGGTGCTGCGCCCCCACGCCGAGGCGACCCCGGACGAGCTCGTCGAATGGGGCCGCGCCGAGATGGCGAACTACAAGGCCCCGCGGTACGTGGAACTCGTCGACGAGCTGCCGCTGAACGCGATGGGCAAGGTCCTGAAATACGAACTGCGCGACCGCGGCACCAAGCTGGCAACTCGGTAGGCGCACACGATGCGTATCTGAAGGGCCTGGGCGCCGCTGAGATACGCATCGGCGCGCCGCTAGATGGTGGCGATCTTGATGTTGCCGCTGGTGTCGCTGACGAGGACCTGCACGGTGTCGGTCGTGCCCTGGGAGTCGGTGACGGTGCACGGGATCATCGTCTGCGGCTTCGCCACCAGCACGGTCTTGCCGGGCGCGCACGCCGCCGTCACCTGAACACCGACCTGCTGGTCGTACTGCATCTGCACGAAGTCCTGCACCTTGGCGACGTCGAGCACCGCGACCTCGCGCAGGACGCGGAAGCCGGGGTCCCGGTCGGTCACGGTGACCGTGATCGGCACCGGCTCGTTGCCGACCGTGGCCGTGCACGTGAACTGCTTCCCCGTCTTCTTCTTGATCTCGTCGGGGCACTTCGCCGCCCCGACGGGCGCGCCGGCGAAGTCCTTTCGGAGCTGACTGCGGATCGCGCCCTGGACTTCTTTGGTATCGAGCGTGCCCGAGCCGCCACTGCACGCCGCGAAGGTCGCCATCGTGCACGCGAGCACACACGCGACGCCTCGCGACCGGGGCACAACGGGAGATTACCGGTCAGTCCAGAGCAGCCCGATAGAGCGGGACCGCGTCCGGGATGCCCTTCATGACGACCGGTCCGAGCTCGTCGAGCCGGAGGCCCTCTACACGCCCGTCCACCAGGTCGCGCACGGGCTCCGACAACAACACCTCGCCCGGCCCGGCGACGTCGACGATGCGGGCGGCCAGGTTCACGTCGTGGCCGACGAGATCGGCGCCGCGACGCGCCGGGCATCCCCAATGCATGCCGACGCGCACCCACAGGGGGACGTCGGTCGCGGCCTCCTCCTCGAACCGCTCGGTGAGCGCCAGGCACGCGCCGAGTGCGCTCACCGCCTCCGGGAACCACAGCATCAGCCCGTCGCCGAGGTCCTTCACGACGCGCGCGTCGTCCGGCAGCGAGTCCCGCACCACGTGCTCCTGACGGTTGAGCAATGCGAGCGCTTCGCCGTCGCCGTGCTCGGCGGTGAACTCCGTGAACCCGACGATGTCCGTGAAGACCACCGCGCCCTCGGGCGGTTCGCTCACCGCTCGACGACCTGGATGTTCCCGCTGAGTGTCTTCACCTTGATCTCGCCGTCACCCCCGGCGGGGCACTCGCATTGCACGTCCCCACTCAGCGCTTTCAGCCGCGTCGCCGGTCGGGACCCCCGGGGCACCCTCACCGTGACCGAACCGGACAACGCCTTGATATCGAGACGCCCGGGACCGACGAGGCCGACATCGACCTTGCCACTGCCCGCCTTCACCTTGGCGCCCTCGACCAGCTCGGCTTCCACCGCGCCCGAACCGCTCGCGAGGTCGGCTTCGCCGGATTGCCCGAGCTTGATGCCACCGCTGCCAGTCTTGAGGCGACACTCGCCCGCGCACTCCGTCACTTCGAACGAGCCGGACCCGGTACGCGCGTCGAGCCGCTCCACGTAGTCGACGAGGACGCTTCCGCTCCCGACCGTCACGCGGGCGTATCCGAGCCGGCCGCGCAGCTCGACGCGGCCCGAGTTGGCGCCGACGATCACGTCGCTGCCCTCGGGGCAGCGGACTTCGACCGACCCGGACTTGGCTTTCACCTCGATCTCGCTGTCGTCCTTCACCTTGGCGTCCCGGGCGCCGGTGACGACGACGTCGCCGCGCTCCTCCCCCGTCACCTTCACGCGGCCGGAACGCGCGGTCACTCGGATGACCGTGCCGGGAGGGGCCTGGAGCGTCAGGTAGGACGCCATCGATGCATCATGCCGCCGTTCTGAGGCGACGGCGAGGTGACGCCGGTCACCTGCCTTCGAGCGTCAACCCCCGACGGCGCGGACGGCGGCGCCGCCGATGTCCATGAACCGCGTGTCGCCCGCGATCGCGTTGCCGAGCGCGTTCAGTGTGTACGCGACGGCGAGCTCGCGGTCGGGATCGCCCCACGCGCCCGACCCGCCGTACCCGTTGTGACCGAACGCACGCGGCAAGACAGCGGCGGACGTGAGCACGCCGTGGTAGCCGAGGCGCCACTGCATCGGGAACCCGAGGATGAGGTCGGGTCGGTCGTTCTGCAGCTCGATGGCGCGGGCGACGGTCTTGTCCGACACGAGCTGCACACCGTCGAACTCGCCGCCGCCGGCGAGGCACGCGTACATGCACCCGAGGGATCGGGCCGTGAAGCATCCGTTGCCCGATGGCATCGGCTGCTCGACCCACTCGTCGCCCCGCCCGGTCAGAATCGCCGGCGGCAACGCCGCCGCGATCAGATCCGGCCGAATGGTGAGCCCGAGCTGTTCGGCGATGCGCACCATCGCGGCCGGGTCGCGCGTCAGCTGACCGGCGTCAGGGGACGTAATCGTCTCCACGAGTCGTCCGCGCTCCGAACGTGGCAGGCCCACGTAGCAGCCGTCGAGGGCGAGCGGTTCGGCAATCTGCGTGCGCACGAAGTCGGTGATTCCGAGGCCGGACACGCGCCGGACGATCTCGCCCACGATGAAGCCGAACGTCACCGCGTGGTAGCCGTTCTTCGTCCCGGGCTCGAATGCGGGCGTCATCCCTTCGATGCCGGTCACCATCACGTCCCAGTCGAGGATCTGCTCGGGACGCTCGAGGAATGACGACACGTCGTACAGGCCCGCTTCGTGGCAGAGCACCTGACGGACCGTGATCGCGTCCTTCCCGTGCTGCGCGAACTCGGGCCAGTGGTCGGCGACACGGTCGTCGTAGTCGACGAGGTTCCGGTCCACGCAGACGTGCAGAGCGGTCGACGTCACCCCCTTGGTCGTCGAGTACGACACCGCCAAGCTGTCCGACTGCCACGGGGTCCCGGCCCGATCGGCGACGCCGCTCCATGCGTCGACCACGGCCCGGCCGCGGTGGTACACGCACACCGCGCCGCCGCTCGCCGTCTCGGCGACCTGGGCGTCGAGGATCGCGACCACCTCGTCGAACGCCGGCTCCCACGTCCCCTGCGCCACCGAGCCCTCCCATGTGCCGTTTGGCACCTATTGCACACCTAGTGAAAGAACAATATCGTGCACGATCGTGGCGGCGACGAGTCTCACCGACGGGCGCTCGGCGCGCGCGGCGCGCACACGCGACGCCGTCGTCGAAGCGCTGCTGTCGCTGCTCGACGACGGGAACTTCCGGCCCACGGCACGCCAGGTCGCCGAGCGCGCCGGCGTCTCTCTGCGGTCGGTGTATGTCCATTTCGACGACCTCGAGGATCTGTTCACCGCGGCCGCGCACAACCACTTCGAGCGGGTGCGCGACCTCGTGGAAACCATCCCGGGCGACGGGCCGCTCGAGACCCGGCTCGACGCCTTCGTCAGGCAACGAGAGCGCATCCACGAGGCGTCGGCGAACGTGCGCCGGGCGGCGGTCCTCCAGGAGCCGTTCTCGCCCGCCCTGGCCGAGGTGCTCTCCCTGGCGCGCAAGCTCTCTCGCGCCGAGATCGAGGTCGTCTTCGCGCCGGAGCTCGGACGGCGCGTCGACGCCGGCCGGGAGCGCCTGCTGGTCGAGCTCGAGGTGGTCTCGAACGCGTCGACCTGGGAGGCGCTCCGCGTCCAGCACGACCTGTCGGCGGCGGCGGCCCGCGACACGGTCACCGGCATGCTGCGAGCCTTCCTGCGCGACGCGTGATGGAAGCGCTGCGCACACCCGACGAGCGCTTCGCCTCACTCCCCGACTTTCCGTTCGCGCCTCACTACCTCGACGTCGCCGACGGCGAGGGCGGCACGCTGCGCGTCCACTACGTCGACGAAGGCGCGCCTGACGCCGACGCCGTGCTCCTCCTGCACGGCGAGCCGTCCTGGAGCTTCCTGTACCGGAAGATGGTTCCGGTCATCATCGCGGCTGGGCTGCGGGTGGTGGCGCCGGACCTCGTCGGCTTCGGACGCTCCGACAAGCCGTCCAAGCGCACCGATTACACGTACGCGCGCCATGTCGACTGGATGCGCGCGCTCGTCGAACAGCTCGAGCTTTCGAGGATCACGTTGTTCGGCCAGGACTGGGGCGGCCTCATAGGCCTCCGGCTGGCCGTTGAGGAAGAGGACCGGTTCGCGCGCATCGTCGCCGCCAACACGTTCCTCCCGACCGGCGACCGTCATCCCGGCGACGCCTTCCTCGCGTGGCAGAAGTTCTCGCAGGAGACCGAGACGTTCCCGGTGGGCAGGATCGTGAATGGCGGATGCACCACCGACCTCATGCGCGACGTGATGGCCGCCTACGACGCGCCGTTCCCAGACGAGACCTACAAGGAAGGCGCCCGGCAGTTCCCGATGCTCGTGCCCACCCGCCCCGACGACCCCGCGTCGGAGGCGAACCGGTGCGCGTGGGAGGCCCTGCACCGCTGGGACAAGCCTTTCCTGACCGCCTTCAGCGACTCGGACCCGATCACCGGCGGCGGCGACCGGATCTTCCAGAGCGACATCCCTGGCACGACCGGTCATCCGCACACGACCATCGAGGGCGCCGGACACTTCCTGCAAGAAGACCGTGGCGAGCAAATCGCTCGCGTAGTCGTCGACTTCATCGGAGCGACACCGGGCAGCGGGTGAGACCGATCGGGCGCGGCACGCGTCCGGTCGCCAAAACGTAACGTTTGCCGGCCAGCGCACAGAGGGGGGTGGTGCTCGGCATGCCCGACACGACAGACGCGTCGTTGCCCGTCCGCACGCGCCTCGCGGACTTCGAGTGGCTCGGGCGCGTGCTGGCGTACGTCCTCCCCGTGGCGGCCTTCATCGTCGCGGTGCGCATCTGGCCGTTCCCGGCCCCGAACGGCGTGATCCTCGACGGCGCGCTCGGCGGCGGCCGCATCGCGCTCATCGCTCTGGGCGTCGCGTTGATCTACCGGGCGAACCGCATCATCAACTTCGCCCAGGGCGACCTCGGGCAGGTGCCGGCGACGCTCGGGACGCTCATGGTGATCACGCTGAGCGTCAACTACTTCCTCGCGTTCACCACCGGGCTCGTCGCCGCAATCGTGCTGGGAGTGGCCGTCGAGACCCTGATCATCCGCCGCTTCTTCCGAGCCCCTCGGCTGATCCTCACCGTCGCCACGATCGGGCTGTCCCAGGTCCTCATCGGCGCCGGCCTGTTCCTCGCCGAAGCGTTCGGCCAGGACTTCCAGACCAACCGGCTCGACCCGCCGTTCGCGGTCAAATTCCAGGTGGGCAGCACCATCTTCAACGGCAACGACGTGATCGCGATGGTGACGATCCCGATCGCCTTCATCGCGTTGGCAGCGTGGCTCCGGCTCAGCAACATCGGCGTGGCGGTACGAGGCAGCGCCGAACGCGCCGACCGGGCGGCGACGCTCGGCATCCCGGTCCGCCGCTTGCACACGATCGTCTGGACGGTGGCGACGGTGCTCGCGTTCCTGGGGATGTGGCTCCGCGCCGGCGCCGTCGGGCTCCCTATCGGGACCGTGCTCGGCCCGACCTTCCTCCTCTTGGCACTCGCCGCCGTCGTGATCGGCCGGATGGAGCGTTTCGGCGTCATCGCGGCCGCCGCGATCGCGCTCGGGATCCTCGACAAGGCGATCACGTACCAGCCCGACAACAACGCCGCGTTCAACGACGCCGTCTTGTTCCTCGTCATCCTGGGAGCACTGCTCGTCACCCGCCGTCCGAGCGGCGGCCGGGTCGGCGCCGATCAGGTCTCGACGTGGCAGGCGGCGCGCGAGGTGCGGCCGATCCCCCGCGAGCTGAAGGGGCTCCCTGAGGTCCGGATGGCTCGGTGGGTGTTGCTCGCCGGGGTGGCGGCGTTCCTCGTCACGCTCCCGTTGTGGCTCGACGAGAGCCGCATCAACCTCGCCGCCATCATCGTGATCTTCGGCATCATCGGCGTCTCGCTCGTGGTGCTCACGGGATGGGCGGGGCAGGTGAGCCTCGGGCAGATGGGCTTCGCGGGGGTGGGCGCCGCCGTCGGCGGCTGGGTCACCTATTACACGGAGACCGACCTGGCGCTCGCGCTCCTCGCCGGCGGTGCGGCCGGCGCGCTCGCTGCGATCGTCGTCGGGTACCCCGCGCTGCGGCGCCGCGGCCTCACCCTCGCGGTGAGCACGCTCGCGTTCGCGTTGTTCGTGTCGTCCTTCCTGCTGAACCAGGAGCTGTTCGGCGAGAACGGCGAGCCTCCCCTGTTCTTCCCCGGGCAGTGGCTGCCCGGATTCAGGATCGATCGGCTGCCGGTCTTCGGCCGCTTCGACATCGAGACCGAGACCCGCTTCTACTTCCTCTGCCTGATCGTCCTCGGGCTGGTGCTGGTCGTGGTGCGGGGCGTGCGCCGCAGCCGCACGGGCCGGGTGTTGATCGCGATCCGTGAGAACGACTCGGCGGCGCGCTCCTTCGGCATCCACACGACTCGAACCAATCTCGCCTGCTTCGCGCTGTCCGGCTTCATCGCCGCGGTGGCGGGGGTTCTGCTCGTGCACCAGCAGACCGGCTTGCAGGTCGGCGCCGGCAACCTCTATCTCCCACAGGAGAGCCTGCGCGTGTTCTCGATGGTCGTCATCGGCGGGCTGGGGTCGCTCCCAGGCGTCCTGCTGGGCGCCGCCTACGTCTGGGGGACCCTGTACTTCCTGCCCGGCCAGTGGACGTTCCTGGCGACCGGGGCGGGGCTGCTGCTCATCCTGATGGTGCTGCCCGGCGGCCTCGGCGCCGTGCTGTACGACGTACGCGACTGGCTGCTGCGCCAGATCGCCAAGCGCCGTGGGCTCGTCGTCCCGAGTCTCGTCGCCGACGTGCGCGTGGAGGAGCCCGTGCCCGAGCCCCTCGTCGAGGCGGCCGAGGAAGCCGCCGAACGCGCCCCGGTGGAGGTGCCATGACCGCGCCGGACACGGCCGCGCAGCCGAGGCCGGGCACCTGGTTCGGGAGGTGGTGCGACAGCATCACGGGTGGGGCTGCGCTCTATCCGCTCGTCGTGCTGTTCGGCCTCAACGCGATCGACGAGCTCGGGCGCTTCGCGTTCGGCGTGCTGCTGCCCAACATCCGCGACGACTTCGGCCTCAGCACCCAGGGTGTCCTCACCGTCGTCGCGTTCGGGTTCGTCGGCGCGCTCGTCCTCGCGTTGCCGATCGGGTTCTGGGGCGATCGCTTCAACCGGGTCCTCCTCATCGTCATCGCCGGCATCGTGCTGGGCACGTTCACGATCCTCACGGCGCTCGCGATCAGTGTGGTGATGCTCGCGATCGCACGGGCCGGGTCCGAGCTCGGGCGCGGCTTCAACGATCCCGTCCAGAACTCGCTCATCCCCGACTACTACGACGTCCCGGTACGGCCGAAGGTCTATGCGGTTCACCGGTCGGCCAACTCCGTCGGCCAGGCCCTCGGGCCGCTGCTCGGCGGCGTCATTGCCTACTTCTTCGGCTGGCGGGCGCCATTCCTCTTCTTTGCCATCCCCACCGCCATCTTCGTCATCCTCGCCCTCCGGCTCCGCGACCCCGTGCGCGGTCACTTCGAACGCCAGAGGATGGGCGCGTCCGAAGCCGCAGTCGCCACCGAGGAGGCCCCGCCGTCATGGGCCGAGTCGTGGCGCATCGTGTGGCAGGTCCGCACGTTGCGACGCATTTTCGCCGCGCTGCCGTTCGTCGCGCTCTCGATCGTCGGGCTGCTGACGGTCGGCTCGCTGTTCTACCAAGACATCTTCGGCCTCAACGAGGTGCAGCGGGGCGTCATCGCCGCGGTCGCCGAGCCGGCCCAAATCGTGGGCTTCTTCATCGGCATCCCGATCGCAACCCGGTTGATGGCGCGTGACCCCGGTCTCGTGCTCAAGTTCCTCGCCGGCGTCACCGGCTTCATCGCCGTCGCCTGGATCGCGTTCTCGCAGGCGCCCAACCTGCCTGTCGCCATCGCCTGCAACATCTTGATCTCGGGCTCACTCGGCTTGCTCGTGCCGGGCATCTACAGCGTGCTGTCGCTGGCCGTTCCCCCGAAGGTGCGCGCCTTCGGCTTCGCTGTCGCCGCCATGTGGATCATCCCCGGCCTGCTCATGCTCCCCGTCATCGGCGGGGTCGCCGACGCCTACGGCATCCGCAACGCGCTGCTGGCGGCAGCGCCGGTGTTCGTGGTCGGCGGGCTCATCCTCGCCTCCGCCGGGTCGCAAGTCGCGGGCGACATCCGAAGAGTGTGGACGGCGTCGGCCGCGCAATCAGAAGTCGCGTACGAGCGGCGCCGAGGGAAAGTCAAGCTCCTGCTCGTGCGCGCTGTCGATGTGCATTACGACGGTGTCCAGGTCCTGTTCGGCGTCGACTTCGAGGTCGACGAGGGCGAGATCGTTGCGCTCCTCGGAACCAACGGCGCCGGGAAGTCGACGCTGCTCCGTGCAATCTCGGGCCTCGTCGAGGCCAGCGGCGGCGCGATCATCTTCGACGGCCGCGACATGACCCACACCCCACCCGACGAGATCGCGTCGCGCGGCGTGACGCAGGTCCCGGGCGGACAGGGCGTCTTCCCGTCGCTGACCGTGGCCGAGAACCTCCGACTCGCCGGCTGGCTGCAGCGCCGCGAGCACGACGAGGTCAGGGAGGCAACGGAGCGTGTCATGGGGTACTTCCCCGTCTTGCGCGATCGCCTCCATGAGCCTGCGGGCAACCTGTCCGGCGGGCAGCAGCAGATGCTCACGCTGGGCATGGCGTTCATCGGTCGGCCCCGACTGCTGATGATCGACGAGCTGTCGCTTGGCCTCGCGCCGACGGTGATCGCGCAACTGCTCGACATCGTGAAGGCGCTCCGCGACCGGGGCACGACGATCATCCTGGTCGAGCAGTCGGTGAACCTCGCCCTCACTCTCGCCGACGAGGCGTACTTCATGGAGAAGGGCGAGATCCGTTTCCACGGTCCCACGGCCGAGCTGCTCGAACGGCCCGACGTGCTGCGGTCGGTGTTCCTCGAGGGCGCGGCCGCCGCGACGTCCGCGCAGCCGCTGCCGAACGGCGGCGGCGCCACTGCCGCGCCGGTGTCCGGCGACGGTCAGCGGAAGACCAGCCTCGAGATCCACGACGTGTCGAAGCGCTTCGGCGGTGTCACCGCGCTGAACGACACGTCGTTCAGCGTGCGGCGATCGGAGATCCTCGGGTTCATCGGCCCCAACGGCGCCGGCAAGACCACCTTGTTCGACGTCATCTGCGGCTTCCTCCCCGCCGACGGCGGCGCCATCCGCCTCGAGACGGACCGCGGCAGCTACGAGCTGACGCGTAAGTCGGCCCAAGTCCGCGCCCAGCTCGGACTGGGCCGCTCGTTCCAGGACGGGAGGCTGTTCCCTGCCCTCACCGTGCAGGAGACCATCGCCGTCGCCCTCGAGACCCACGTCAAGGTGCGCGACCCGCTGGCCGCGGCACTCCATCTCCCGAATGTCATGTTCTCGGAGCGGCGGGTGCGCACCCGCGTCGACGAGCTCATCGAGACGGTGGGCCTGAGCGCGTTCCGCGACAAGTTCATCCACGAGCTCTCCACAGGGAGCCGGCGCATCGTCGACCTTGCCTGCGTGCTCGCGCACGAGCCGACGGTGCTGTTGCTCGACGAGCCTTCGAGCGGAATCGCCCAGCGCGAGGCGGAGGCGCTCGCCCCGTTGCTCACGCGCGTTCGCGACACCCTCGGCGCGACGCTGCTCGTCATCGAGCACGACCTCCCGCTGCTGACTTCGATCGCGGACCGGATGATCGCCCTCGACCTCGGCGAGGTCATCGCCGAGGGCGAGCCGGCGGACGTCGTGCGCCACCCCGCGGTGATCGCCTCGTATCTGGGAACGACCGAATCGACTGTCGCGCGTTCGGGAGCACCAACCGCGTTGCTCGCGGACCCGCGACCTGACTGACCATTGCCGGAAAGGAAGGCACAGATGGCCAAGCACTCCGTTCGCCGGTCGAGAGGAGTTCGACGCTGGATGTCGTTCTTCGCAGTCGTCGTCTCGGTGGTGATCGTCACGGGCTTGCTCGCCGCCGCCGCGGCCGCTTCTCCCGCGAGCGACGAAGCGGACGCGCAGAAGAACAAGGCGCTCGTCGAGTCGGGTCCGATGACGACGCTGAAGGCGAAACTCCAGGGCAAGA
>Ga0126312_10000492_pt1 | contig 23626 bp, 25 predicted proteins | sample Plot104A_FD_92537 | JGI IMG/M metagenome (GOLD analysis project Ga0126312, IMG submission 92537) | Serpentine soil microbial communities from UC McLaughlin Reserve, CA, USA - Plot104A | ecosystem: Environmental > Terrestrial > Soil > Grasslands | place: USA: UC McLaughlin Reserve, Lake County...
GACCGTGTACGGGTGGCGAGGGTCGCGGAACAGGGTGGCCGCGTCGGCCATCTCGACCACCTGGCCGGCGTACATCACGGCGATCCGGTCGCATGTCTCCGCCAGCACCCCGAGATCATGCGAGATCAGGATGAGGGCCAGCCCGAGGCGCTCGCGAAGCTGCTCGAGGAGCTTGAGGACCTGGGCCTGCATCACCACGTCGAGGGCGGTGGTTGGCTCGTCGGCGATCATGAGCGAGGGGCGGCAGGCGAGCGCCAGGGCGATCATCACCCGCTGTCGCTGGCCGCCGGAGAGCTGGTGCGCGTAACGGTGTCCCATCGCGGGCGTGATCCCAACCGTCTCGAGCAGCTCGTCGATCCGCCCGCGCAGTTCCTTTGAGCTCCCGACCTGCTCATGCAGCCGGATCGCCTCGGCGATCTGGGCGTCGATTCGCTGGACCGGGTCGAGCGAGTTCATGGCCCCCTGGAAGACGAGCGAGATGTGGCGCCAGCGCACGAGGCCCATTCCCCGCTCGGTGCGACGCTCGATGTTGATCGGCTCCTGGAGGCCCTTCGGCCGGAGGGTGATCTTCCCCGACTGCTCAAGCCCGTCGGGCAGGAGCTTCATCAACGAGAGCGCGGTGGTCGTCTTTCCGCACCCGGACTCACCGGCCAGCCCGAGCGCCTCACCCTGCTGAAGTGTGAGGTTCACGCCATCGACGATCGGGTTCTCGCCGTGGGTCACACGAAGGTCACCCACCTCCAGGAGCGCGGTCAAATCGTCGTCACCTCCTGCAGGCGCGGGTTGACGTACTCCTCGAAGAGGTAGCCGAGGGTCGCGATCGCGAGGACCAGGCCCGTGATACAGAGTCCGGGCGGGAGCAGATACCACCAGGCCCCCTCGCTCGGCGCGCCGGAGTCGAACGCGTTCTCGATCATCGTGCCCCAGGAGATGCGCGTCGGATCGCCGAGGCCCAGGAAGGAGAGCGCCGCCTCCGAGAGGATCGCGACCGCGACGATCAACACCGTGTTCGCGAAGATCAACGGCAGGGTGTTCGGGAGGATGTGGGTCCGGATGATGTAGCGGTCCTTCGCCCCGAGCGCTCGCGCCCGCTCGACGAACGCCCGCTCGCGCAGCGTCAGCACCTGGGCGCGCACGATTCGGCCGGTGCCCGCCCAGGACGTGAGCCCGATCACCACGATGAGGACGAAAAGCGACGGGTTCCAGATCCGCGCGAGCACGATCATCAGCGGCAGGGTAGGGATGACGAGGAACCAGTTCTCGAGCGAATCGAGGATCCGGTCGGTCCACCCGCCGAAGTACCCGCTGGCCAGGCCCACCGCGGAGCCGATGACGGCGGAGATGATCGCCGCAGCAAAACCGACGAGCACCGAGACGCGAGCTCCCGCGAGCACCTGGGAGAGGACGTCGGCGCCATTTTCGGTCGTCCCGAGCGGATGGGAGAAGGTCGGCGACTCGAGCAGGTCGAGGCTCGACGCGTAGGGGTCGTACGGTGCGATCAGCGTCCCGAAGAACGCCAGGAACACAAACAGCCCGACCACTCCCAGGCTGATGCGCCCGCGCCAGGAACCGAGGAGAAGGTGACGGACCTCGCTCATCGCGCCTGCACCCGCGGATCGAGGTAGAAGTAGAGGCAATCGGCGAGAAAGTTGGCGAGGATCACGCCCGCCGAGAAGACGAGGAACGTGCCCTGGAGCATCGGGAAGTCCTTATCGTTGATCGCCGCGAAGCTCAGCTCACCGAGCCCCGGCCAGCTGAAGATCGTCTCGATCGTGATCGCTCCTCCCGCGATGAGGCCGAACTGAATCGCGGCGATGGTCACGAGGGGGAGCAGGGCGTTCGGGACCGCGTGGCTGCGAACGACGCGGTCCCATGGCAGCCCAGTGGCCCGCTTGACGACGACGAAGTCCTCGGTGAGCACGTCGACCATCGACGAGCGCATGATCAGGAAGTACTGCCCGAGCAGGAAAAGCGTCATCGTGACCGCCGGAAGGATCAGGTGGTCGAGGACATCCGTGAACTCGGCCCACCAGCTCGAGAACTCAACCCCTGGGCTCATCTGCAGTCCGGCGGGGAAGGCGGGTATCCAAACCGCGAAGACGAGGATCAGAAGGATGCCGATCCAGTACTCGGGCGCTGAGTAGGTGAACAGGCTGAAGCCCAGGAGGCTGTCGTCGGTCCGCGTCCCCCGCTTCGTAGCCGCCGCGACCCCCATCCATGCGCCGATGATCGTTGCGAGCAGCGTGCCGGTGCCGACGAGCAGAAGCGTCCACGGGATCGCGTCCTTGATCTCCTCCCACACGGGCTCGCGCGAGCGCTGGCTGACTCCCAGGTCGAACTGCAGCGTGTCGCCGACGTAGTCGGTGAACTGCCCGCCCGGCGACTTGTCGAGGCCGTAGTCGGCCCTCAGCTGCTCGATCTCCTGGGGCGTCGCCTGAGGCAGGCGGGCAAGCTGGCTCGTCGGGTCGCCCATGACCCGGAACAGGAAGAAGTTGAAGACGATGACGAACGCCAGCGTGACGGTCATCGCCCCCAGCTTCCCGAGGAGCCAGCGAGTGTTCACGAGGTCCCCCTCACCCCTCGATCTCCAGCGGTTCGGACTCCCGCCGGCGGCTCTGCCGCGAGCCGAGCCACCAGCCGCCGAGGCCGAAGACTATGGCCGCGATCACAGCCAGGCCCGCCGACTCGCCGCCGCCCTCGTCCGAGCTGCTCTCCGAGCCGGGGGTGATCGAGAGCAGGGGCTCGTAGCTGACCTGCTGGCACATCATCCCCCCCGTCTCGGCCGGGCACGTGGGCTCAACGCCCTGGAGCCTGTCGGTCCGCCACGCCTCGAGGAACGGGTCGTAGGTCAGGACGAGATATGGGAGGTCGCGCTGCGTGATCGCGACCATGCGCTGGATGATCTCCTTGCGCTCCGCGACGTCGAAGCTCCCGGCCTGCTCCTTGAAGAGCTGGTCGTACTCGGGGTTGGAGTAGTAGGAGTCGGTGAGCTGCTGGTCGATCGCCTTGGTAGTTAGAACGCTCAGCAGGAAGCTCGGGTCATAGGGGTCGCCGCCCCATCCCCAGATGAAGGTGTCGAACTCCGGGGCGGGCTTACCGTCGGCCCTGCGGATCGTCAGGTCGTAGAGCTTGTCGGTGGAGACGACCTGCACGTTGAACTCGATTCCCACGTCGGCGGTCTCGAGCGCGATCTCCTTCGCCATGTCGATCGTGTACTTGGACTCCGAGCGGACATACAGGTTGAACGAGAGCTCCTCGTCGCCCTTGGTGCGAGGGTCGTCGCCGTTGTCCTGCCACCCCGCCTCATCGAGGATCTCCCTCGCCCGGTCCGGGTCGTAGGGGTAGTCCTCGTCCGGGATCTCGTAGAAGGACTTGTAGTAGTCGGGCAGGATCCCCTGGCCCACGAACGCGGTGTCGTGCGTCGCGATCGTGTTGACGCGCTCACGGTCGATCGCGTAGGCGACAGCCTGGCGAACGGCGCGATCCTGGATCGCGGGGTTGAGCTTCGCGTCCGGGCAGGTGCTCTCGGCGCACACGTTGAAGGCGAGCTGCGTGTACGAGGGGGACGAGCTGCGGATGGTGTCGATGTTGTCCTCTTCACCGAGCCGCTCGAAGGCCGTCGGCTGGACCTCCCGGATCACGTCGATCTCGCCGAGCTTCAGCGCGCGCTCCACGGCGTCGTCGTTGCCGTACTTGATGTATTGGATCTCGTCGAAGGCCGGGGGCTCGCCGCGGAACTCGGGGTTGCGCTCCATGCGGACGATGTGCCCCTTGTCGTACTCGGTGACGATGAACGGACCGGAGCCGACCAGCGGTAGCTCCGGCTTGTAGGAGCCGGTGAGCTCCTTCACGGGGACCTTGCCCCAGACGTGCTCCGGGAGCATGTAGATGAAGAGGCCGCCGATGATCCTGGCATCGGGCTTCTTCGTGTGGACGATCACCGTGGTGTCGTCCGGGGTCTCGACCTTGGTGATGTTGCTGTTGTAGTTCGTGAACAGCACGCCGTTGTCCCCGAGCACCTCGAGCGAGTACTTCACATCCTTCGAGGTGATCGGCTTGCCGTCCGACCACTTCATCCCAGGCTCGAGGTGGAAGGTGACGGTCTTCTTGTCGTCCGAAACCTCCCAGCTCTTGGCGATGCCTGGGGCCGGCGAGAGATCCTCTGGATCAAACCCGACCAGCAGGTCCCAGTTCAGCGACCAGAGGTTGTAGGCCTCCTCGTCCTGCCCGACGTACGGGTTGATGTTGCTCGGGTCCTGTGCCCAGCCGATGCGCAGGATGTCCTTGTCGCCGCCCGAGTCCTGGGCGCCGGCAGGGGCCGACAGCGCGATCCCAAGCGCCACGACCGCCGCGAGCCCGCTGAGTCCGAACGAGATCTTGCTGAGTCCTCTCACAACTTTCCTCCTCAGTTAACCCTCGGCTCGACGGCCGGTTCGAGCACCTCGAGCGTCTTTTGAGCGCCGTCGATGCGGACGGTTGCCCCCAGCGGCATCGTGGCCATGTGCTTGCCGTGCCCGCAGGGGACGTTCGCGATCGCCGGAATGCCGAGCGGCGCGATGAGCTCGTCGAGGATCTCCTCGACCGACAGCATCGACTCCGCCTGCTCCGGCACCGTCAGCGGCTTCAGGTCCACGTTCGTGCCAAACACGAACCCTGCCGCGTTGTCGAGCTTGCCCGCTCGGATCAGGTGATTGAGCGCTGTATCGACCAGGTACGTCTCGGTGAACAGGTCCTCCACCATCACGACGCAGCCGTCGGTCTGCACCTCGTACGGGGTGCCGAGGCTCGAGCACAGCAGGGTCAGGCAGCCCCCGACGAGCGGCGCCTCGGCGACGCCCTCGCCGACGGTGAGGACGTACGGATCGTCGGGATCGTCGAACACGCGGCCGAGCGGCTCGGGCCGGAAGGCCCGGTGAAACCAATCCTCGGTTTCCTTCGTGAGCTCCCAGCGGCCCTTCGTCCGGGTGAACCGCAGGAAGTTGGGCCCGTAGAACGTCGTCCAGCCCCGGTGCGTGGCCAGGAATAGGTGAAGGGCGGTGAGGTCGCTGTAGCCGCAGACGATGCGCGGGTCCCCGACCGCGTCCCAGTCGACCAGGTCGTGCAGCCGCGCCGTGCCGTAGCCCCCCTCGAGCGCGAGCACCATGTCGATGCCGGGCTCGGACAGCGCCCACTGGAGGTCCGCCGCGCGCTCGGAATCGGTTCCGGCGAGGTAGCCGTGGACCCTGCGGTAGTTGGGCCCGAAGACGACCGTGTGACCGCGGTCCTCGAAGTACGCGGTGGCCTGCTCGGCCTCGGAGCGGGTCTGGGGAGGGCTCGCCGGGGCGACGACGGCGATCGTCGCCTTGTCGGGCAGCGCGGGCGGCTTCACACGCTCGCTCATCCGCGCCTCCACCCCGCGGCGATTGTCGACTTTGCCACCGTATGCGTCCCAGAGTCCACAATCACTTCGCCGTCTCCTCGATGGCGTCCGCGATCAGCTTCTGGGATGCGCCAACCGAGCCGAGCACGAGCTCGATGTGGACGTCGGCCACGTCGTCGAGGGGCAGTGGGCCCTTCGAGTCGAACCAGAGCGCCACCCCGGTGCACTGCAGGAGGATGGCGTGCGACGCCACGTTCGCATCCGATGCGCGCAGGGTCCCGTCGCCGATCCCCGCGCGGATCTCGTCGCGGAAGATCGCCTCGTAGGCGTCCCGCTTCGCGATCAGCGCCCTGCGCGGCCCCTTTGTGAGCGCGCGGATCTCGCTGTCGGTGACGAATGCTGCCTTCGTATGCAGCCCGTGGTAGGCCACGTGCTCTCGGACGGCCGCAGCGAGGCGCAGCGCGGGGCGATCGTGGCGATCCATCGCACCAACCACCCTCTCGGTGAGCTCCTGCATGAACTCGTCCTGGAGCTGGACGAGGATCGCCTCCTTGTTGCGATACCAGTGGTAGATCGCGGCGGGCTGGATGTGGGCCGCGCCGGCGATCGCGCGCATCGACGTGGCGTGGTAGCCGCGATTCGCGAACAGATCGATCGCGGCGGCGTGAATTGCCTCGCGCGTGTGGGGGCCGCGCTTGCGCGACGACCGACCGTCGCGCCGGGCGGCATCCTCGGATGGAGCGATCGTCCCGGCGCGCTCAGCCAAGCTGCAGCAGCTCCTTGGTCTGGTCCTGAGAAGCGACCTCCCGGCCCAGTGTCCCGGCGAGCTCGACGATCCTCGCCACCAGCGCGGCGTTGGACTCGGCGTGAACGCCCTTGGCGACATACGCGACATCCTCGAGACCCGTGCGGACGCCTGGCGCCCCCCGCAGGAGCGCGAGGGCCTCCATACGGAAGTGATGGCGGCCGATGCAGGTGACCGTCCAGAACGTCCCCTCCGGGAGCGGGCGGAGCATCGCGTCGAGCGCCTCGGGCGTCGCGTCGATCCCGCCGGGCACGCCGAACACCAGGTTGATCCGCAGCGGCTCCGGGATAACCCCCTTCTCCAGCCAGCGAACGGCGCTCACCACGTGGCCGACGTCGAACGCCTCCACCTCGAGGGTGATCCCCGCGTCGGTCGCCCGTTTGGCGATCCCGCGCCCGGCGGGCGGCGGGGTGATGAACGTCTCATCGCCGAAGTTCATCGAGCCGGACTCGACTCCCGAGATGTCGGGCCTCGCCTCGAGGCCGGTGGTGCGCTCCTCGATCGTCATGTCGTTGGCACCGCCGGTGGAGACCATCGTCAGCAGGTCGGAGCCGGCGCGAATACGATCGATCACGTCCACGAACAGCTCCGGGCGCCCGCTCGGCGTGCCGTCGTCCTCGCGGACGTGCAGGTGAACCACGGTGGCCCCGGCCCCCGCCGCCTCGATCGATGAGTCGGCGATCTCCTGCGTCGTGTAGGGGATGTTCGGGTTGTTCTCCCGGAAGACGTCGGCGCCCGTCACGGCGACGGTCACGACGACCGGGTCCGAGTTCCAGCTCATGCGGTGACCTCCCGTTGGTTCTCGCCAAGCGATTCGCGCTCCTCGTCGGTGATCGGTCGAGAGGCGCGGCGGTCCGGATCCCAGAGCACCAGGTCGAAGTCGGCATCCGCGAGCACCTCGCCGCCGTCGCCGAGGACGCGCTCGGAGGTCGCGATGCTCGAGCGCCCCAGCTCGCGCACCGCGCATTCCACCGTCACGGCCTCCATCGTGGGGTCGATTTCGTCGCGGAAGCGCACCGAGCACGTTCCGACCACATACTCGTCGCGGCGAATGCCGTGCCGGAGCAAGAACGCGTCGCGCCCCTCCTCCAGGTACGTGAGAACCACGGTGTGGTTCACGTGGCCGAGGCCGTCGAGATCCCGCCACCGCATTTGGACGCGATGCGCACCGCTCATCGCACGGCCTCGGCACTGCTCGGCGCCGCGATGCCCATCGCCCGGCGAAGGGGCTCGGAGCCCCGCACGAGCCCGAGCGCATACGCGCCGCGGTCGGCGGTGTAGCCGCTGCCGACGATCATGCGCGCGCTGGTCCCGATGCCATCCGCGGCGAGCGCCGCGCCAGCGAAGCTCGTGGCCATCGAGAAGAAGAGCACGGAGCCCCCATCGGCGGTGAGTAGGATCGCGATCGCCTCGCAACCGGTTGCGTTCACGACAACCACGGTCAGATCGGCGGGTGGCGCGCCCGCCGCACGAACGCTCTCGAGCGCGGCGACCGGGTCACGAAGGTCGGCCGCCACCGCGATGTCGCACAGGCCGAGCTCCTCAGCGCGCTCGACCGCCTCGCGATCGACGTCCACGGCCACGACGACGCCCTCCTCCATCACGTCGCGGGCCGTCGCGAGCGCCAGCTTGCCCGCGTGCCCGGCGCCGAGGACACAGACGGTGCCGCGCCGCGGCGCCAGCTCGCGGACCTGCGATGCGGCGGCGCAGACATCGAACACCTCGAGGGCGCGCTCCTCGGGAAGGTCCGTAGGCAGCGAGGCCCACGCGGCGCTGTCGAAGACGTAGGCGGTGCCCTCGACGTTCACCTGCGGGGAGTCGGGGTCGACGCGGACGATTGTGTCGAGCCTCAGGGGGGTTAGCGTCAGCGAGCCGAGCGTGGCGATTCGCTCGCCGACCGCCGGCGGCGACGTGTACGCGGCCCCGACGGCCGACACCGTCCCAAGCAGCACCCCGCCCGAGTCCGTGCGCGGGTTGTGGAGCTTGCCTCGCGCGGCCACGATCTCGGTGATCACCGTGGCCATCGCCTCGGGATTCCCCTGGGCGCGCTCGCGGATGTCGCGGTGGGAGGTCGAGTCGAGGCACAGGCGCTCGACCGCCACCTCGACCTCATGGCTCCGCACCGGGCCGGACGCATCTAGCCGCTCCGCCGCCTGTGGGAGGCTGCCCGCAGGCGCGAGCACACGACCAGCCCCGAGCCGCGCCGCCCTCTCCTCCGCCGATACGAGCTTCATGAACGGTCGTTAGGACGCTATGGGAGGTGTCAGACGCCGGTCAATGGCAGGGGTGGCCAGACTTCACGCCGCCGATGGGCCAAGGTGTACAACCCAATGCTCGTTAAGAAGGCTCGCCGTCCCCAATACTGCGCCGCCTGGCGCCTTTGTCCGCATATGGAGCACAAAGGCGCCATCCGCGGGGCGATTCAGCTGATATGAGGGGGGCGATGGCGCTGTCGATACCCGTGGTTTGGAGCGATCGCCACCGGCTTCACGAGCCCGGCGGCGAGATCTGGGTAGGCGTCCACACCCCGGGTACCGAGCTCCCCGAGCGGGCCGAGCGCATCCGGGAGACGCTCGCGGAAGCCGGCGCCCGATTCGTCGACGCCGAGCCTCACCCCGATGACGTGGCCCTCGCGGTCCACGACGAGGAGCTTCTCGCCTACCTGGCCGGGGCGTGGAAGCGCTGGGAAGCGGCGGGGTTGACCGACGATCCGGGGCAGGAGCGGGTGGTCCCGTACATCTTCCCGCACCCCGGCTTCGTCGGTGACGCCCCAGAGCATCTCGCCGAGGCGGCCAGCGCCCGCGCCGGACAGTTCGCGTTCGACACCATGACCTTGATCGGGCCCGGCACGTGGGAAGCGGCCCGAGCCGCACTCGACGCCGCCGTGACCGCGGCGGACCTGGTTCTCGAAGGGGCTCCCGCCGCCTACGCGCTCTGCCGCCCACCCGGCCACCATGTCACCGGCACCGCCTTTGGCGGCTCCTGCTACCTGAACAACACCGCGGCGGCGGCCGCTCGCCTCCGGTCCGCCCTCGACTCGCCGGTCGCCGTGATCGACGTTGACGCTCACCACGGGAACGGCGCCCAGTCGATCTTCTACGAGGATCCGGGAGTCCTCACGGGATCCGTCCATGTCGATCCAGGCGCCGGCTGGTTCCCGCACTTCATGGGCTTCGCGGACGAGACCGGAACCGGCGAGGGAGACGGCGCCAACCGCAACCTGCCATTGGCCCCGGGCTCCGGCGACGAGCCCTGGCTCGAGGCGATCGTCGAGCTGGTCCGCTGGGCCACCGACGCGGGCGTCGCCGCGCTCGTCGTCGCGCTCGGCGTCGACGCGGCCGGGGGCGATCCCGAAAGCCCGCTCGGCGTCACCTCCGAGGGCTTCCGTGCGGCAGGCCGCACGCTTGGCGCGCTCGGCCTCCCGACGGTCGTCGTCCAGGAGGGCGGCTACGACCTGGACGCGATCGGCCCCCTGGTCCTCGAGGCACTGAGCGGTCTCGAGGATGGCTTGCCGTCGTAGGCGCTCTGCTGGCCTGCGTGGGCCGGCGCCCGGGGCAAGAGCGAGAGAATCGGGCTCAACCGGGGCAATCCGGACTTGTTGTTGTATGGCAACTACAACTCCAGATTGCTGCTCGCGGAAGTGCCGACTGCGCGTGGGGCGGAGCGCAAATGTGTTCCGCGGAACGCACTCTGTAACGCGGCCCGCATGCTGGATCGGCCCTCTCACACGACCAGTCGAAGTGGCCGCTTCTCGTCCAGAGCCCTACGTCTGGGCTACTCCCGCAGCCCGGCGGCTTCGAGGGCCTCGGCTCTCGTCTGGTAGAGCGTGAGCGAAGTCTGCTGGCCGTCCTGGATCGTGATCAGCCAGGTACTTCGAGCCTGGGTTTCGATCCCATCACGCCCTCGAACGCGGGCAAGGTTGTCGGCGACCACAACGCCCTCCTTGACCTCCGTGAGGTCTTCGAACTCGATCCGAACCTCCTCGAAGAGTTCCAGGAAGCGCGCCATATACCGGCGGATCTCATCACGCCCCCGAACAACCCCTGCATCGAGTCCGCGAGAGTTGGACCAATCCAGCAGGGCGTTGGGAGCCCAGCTCTCCAGCGTCCCATCGAGATCACCTCGGCTATACGCCTCGGTGGCGCGGCGGACGATCTCCACGTTCTCCTGCGCCATGGTCCCCGCAGTATCGCGCGGAACTTGTCGCTTCCATAAGCGGAATGTCTCTTATCCCCCGTGCACGCGATCGGCCTGACTGCCCTTCAGCGGGCCTTTCCCTCCGCGTATCGCTCGAGGCCGTCGTCCGGTATTGGCTCCCACGGCGCTGCGTAGGCGACGTAGGTGCGCCAGCTCGGCCGAACCCCCGGGTCGCCGTCGAACGCGCCCATGCGGACGCTCATCTGGGTCGTGTCGTCGGGATTGCGGCTGAAGAGGTGTGCGCCGCACTCGATGCAGAAGCACTTCTCGAACCCGCCGTCCGGGTGGCGCCAGGCTTTGACGAGCTCCTCCCCCTGCAGCAGCTTGAAGGTCCTCCCGTCGATGCGCGCCTGCGCCGATGCCGCCGTACCGGTTCGGCGCTGGCAGCGGGTGCAGTGGCAGTAGCCCGCATGCTGCGCGGGCTCGGTGAGCTCGAAGCGGACGCCGCCGCACAGGCAGCCGCCCGTCACCGACGGGTCAGCCATAGCTTCAGCCTGCGACGTGGGCATTCATTCGGATCACTCCGCGTCTCGATGCACAACCCCCTCCTTCGCGAACGGGGCGTGCAGCGGCTCGGTGATGGCGTTGCCGCTCAGGGCCTCGTCGATCGCGTCGAGCGTCTCCTGGGAGAGCTCGACGCCCGAGGCGGCCGCGTTGGCCTGGACCTGGTCGGGGCGTGAGGCGCCGGTGATCGCGGAGGCGACCTCCGGGCGGCGCAGGATCCAGGCGAGGGCGAGCTGCGCCATGGTGAGGCCCTCGCCGTCGGCGATCGGACGGAGCCGCTGGACCGCATCGAGCGTCTCATCGTTCATGTACGCCTGGATCGACGCGCCCATCTCCTCATGAAGGGCCCGAGACTCCGACGGCGGCTCCTCGCCGGGCACGTACTTGCCGGTCAGGACCCCCTGCGCCAGCGGCGACCAAACGACGTTCGAGATGTCGTGCTTGCGGCACAGGTCGAAGAGCTCCGCCTCGGGGGCCCGCCAGATCATGTTGTACTGCGGCTGGGAGGAGACGAGCTTGGCCGCGCCTGGCACCTCGAGGCCGGCGAGGATCTGCTCCGGCGTCCACTCGCTGAAGCCGATGTAGCGAGCCTTGCCCGCGTCGACCGCGGCGGTCAGCGCCTCCATCGTCTCCTCGATGGGCGTGCGCGTGTCGAAGCGGTGGCACTGGTAGAGATCGACGTAGTCGGTCTGCAGCCGTGAGAGCGAGGCGTCTAGCTGCTTCGCGATCTGCTCGGCTGAGAGACCCCGATCGTCGTCCGACATCGCGAAGTAGACCTTGGTCGCGAGCACGTAGGAGTCGCGAGGATGGGCGGAGAGAATCTCGCCCCATGCCTCCTCAGCCGCGCCCCGGCCGTAGACGTTGGCCGTGTCGAAGAAGTTGATCCCCACGTCGAACGCGGCCTCGGTGCAGGCGCGTGCGGCCTCGAAGCCAACGCCACCCGAGTACGTGAGCCATGAGCCGAGGGAGATCTCCGAGATCTCGAGCTCGCTGTCCCCGAGGCGGCGGTACTCCATGCGTCGAATGTATCCACCTGCGGGTATGGGCAATCGCCCGCGGGGCCGATTAGTTTGGGAGCCCGCGCGGGTCTAACACGAGAACCGAACGATCGGAGGTACGAACATGCTGTCTTCAAGCAAGGCGTACAGCGGCTTCGCGGTGCCCGATCTGGCACAGGCGCAGGAGTTCTACGGCGAGAAGCTGGGGCTGGACGTCACGGACATCCCGGACGCGCCGCTCATCTCGCTCAATCTACCGGGCGATCGCACCACGTTGATCTATGAGAAGGCGGACCACCAGCCCGCGAACTACACCATCCTCAACTTCCCGGTGGCCGACGTCGACGCGACGGTCGACGAGCTGGCCGGGCGTGGCGTCGAGTTCGAGCGCTACGAGGGCTTCAACCAGGACGAGAAGGGGATCTCGCGCGACGAGGGCCCGACGATCGCCTGGTTCACGGACCCGGCGGGCAACATCCTCGCCGTGCACGAGGAGCAGTAGCCGCCCGCGCGCCTCGAGATCGGGGTCGACAACCGTGTGTTGCGAACCCCGATCTCATCGGCGCCGATTTCTTAGCCCACGCGGTACTTCAGGTGAGTGACGTTGGGCGCTGCGATCGTGCGCTCAAGCTCCAGCCGCGGCGGGTTCGGCCCGAGGTCATCGAGGGGCCGCTCTCCGGATCCGAGCAGGATCGGGACGATGTTCAGGGCGAGCTCGTCGAGATGGCCGGCGGCGAGTACCTGGCGGATCGTGCTGGCGCCGCCGTGGACCGCAATGTCTTTGCCGGCGGCGACCTCCCGTGCGTGGCCGAGGGCCGACTCGAGCCCGTCGGTCACGAAGTGGAACGTCGTGCCGCCCTCCATGTGAAGCGGCTCGCGAGGATGGTGCGTGAGGACGAACACGGGCGTGTGGAACGGCGGCTCATCACCCCACCAGCCCCTCCAGGCGCCATCGCCCCAGTCGCCGCCGCCGATTGGGCCGAACATCTTGCGACCCATGACCCCCGCGCCGACGTTCGCGGTCATCTCCTCGGCGACATGGCTGGACTCGCCTGAGGCGCCGCCCTCATAACCATGGGCCTCCCTCCAGACCTTGAGCCGGAGCATCCATTCGTGAAGCTCCTCGCCGCCCTCGCCGAGCGGGTTTTCCTCCGACTGGTTGGGGCCGGCCATGAAGCCGTCGAGCGAGACGGTCGGGAAGGCGCGCACCTTTGACATTTTCAGATCTCCTTTGGCATTCGACGTCCCCTATCCGACCGCGCTTCGGCCGGCAACTAATCGGTAGCAGACTCAGCCACCGTCCCCGGGCATCATCCACGCCGCGAGCCCGGGGTCGCGGCCGAGGAGCGAAGCACGCGTGATCGAACTCGGCCCGAAGCGCTTGCGGATGTCATCGAGCGCGAGGTCCAAGGCGCGGCGGCGAGCGCGGGCGTCGACCGGCAGCTCGAGCTGAACGGACCCGTCGCGCGTGTCGAGGTTCGACACCGCGAGCCCCACCAGTGTGATCCCTCGGCGCTCGATCAGCGGCATGGCCGACCCGAGCAGCAGCCTGGCGGCGGCGACGATGGCCTCGGAGGACGAGGTCGGCGTCGCGAGCGTGCAGGAGCGGGTCGCCCGTTCGAAGTCGGCGAACCGGAGCCGGAGGGTGACGGTTCGCCCCGCGGCACCGGCCGCTCGCATCCGCCGCGTCAGCCGGTCCGCCAGGCCGCGCAGCCGCCCGTCGAGCGAGGTGCCGCTCCCGCCGCGGGGAAACGCCGATTGAGCCCCGAAGGAGCGGCGCCGGCCGTCCGAGCGGACGCGGCGCGGGTCGCGGTTGTGCGCCAGGGCGTGCAGGTGCCGCCCCTGCGCGCGGCCGAGGAGCGCGACGAGCTCGGGCTCGGGCACGGCCGCCAGGCCCCCCACCGACGTGATTTCCCGCGCCCGAAGCCGGGCGGCGGTCTTGGGTCCGATGCCCCAGACGTGCTCGATCGGCAGCCCGTGCAGGAAGCCGAGCTCCTCCCCCACCTCGACGATGAGCAACCCGTCCGGCTTGCCCACCCCGCTCGCCACCTTGGCGAGGAACTTCGTGGACGCGAGGCCGACCGTGAGAGGGAGGCCGACCCGGCGCGCTATCTCGCGCTTGAGCTGGATCGCGATGCCCCGGGGGGTACCGCGAATGTGCTCGAGCCCACGAACGTCCAGGAACGCCTCATCGATCGACAGGCCCTCCACGACCGGCGCCCACTCCCGGAAGACCGCGAACACGTCGCGGCTCGCCTCGACGTAGGCCTCCCAGCGCGGGGGAACGACAATTGCGTTCGGACACAGCCGCCGCGCCTCGCGACCGCCCATTGCCGAACGGACGCCCCGGGCACGCGCCTCGTAGCTGGCCGCCTGCACGACCCCGCCCCCGACGATCACGGGCCGTCCACGAAGCCGAGGCTCGTCGCGCTGCTCCACCGAAGCGAAGAACGCATCCAGATCGGCGTGAATGATCGTCGGCTGGTCACTCACGAACATATGTTCGCACTCGCGCTGGATGGAAAGTGGCACCACCCAGGGAGTACGCTGCTCGCCGTGGAGGATCTCGGAGCGCCGGCGTCGTACCTGACCCTCGGCGAGGGAGCCGACGCCTATGCCAGCGACGGAAAGCTCCTCGGAGAGGTGCAGCATGTCCTCGCGGCTCCGGACGAGGACATCTTCGACGGCATCGTCATCGACGTCAGCCGGCTGCCAGGCGGCCTTCGGTTCGTCGACGCGTCGCAGGTGAGCGAGATCTACGAGCGCGGCGTGGTGCTGTCGCTCGACTCCCAGCAGGCCGAGCACTTGCCGGAGCCCTCCGAGAACCCCGGCGAGCTCGAGGTGACCGGTGTCGAGAGCGTCGACCGGAGCGACCTTTCCGAGAAGCTGCGCCGGGCCTGGGAAGTCCTCTCGGGCAAGGGCCCGTAGCCGAGAGCTCGCCGAGACGGATAGGTTCGCCCAGGTCGGGGAACGTGTGCATTCGACGGTCTCCGGTTCGTCATGTGGGTAGGACCGCGATGAGTCGCCACGCCTGCGGCGGTCCGAACGTACGCATCACCCGACCACCAAGGAGTCGCCATGACACCCACACCGCCCGAGATCGATGTTGCCGAACTGCGCTCCGCGCTCGACGGCGAGGTCCTCACCCCCGACGACTCCGGGTACGACGGGGCTCGCCGCGTGTTTCTCGGGGGGATCGACCGGCGGCCGGCGGCCATCGCCCAGGTCGCGAACTCGACCGATGTCGCCCAGGTGATCGGCGTCGCGCGGGAGAGCGGGCTCGAGCTCGCCGTTCGCGGCGGCGGGCACAGCGTCGCGGGGTACGGGACGTCCGAGGGCGGGATCGTCCTCGATCTGTCGCGGATGCGGAAGCTGGAGATCGACGCGGACAGGCGCACCGCATGGGCCGAGGCCGGCCTCACCACGGGCGAGTACACCAACGCGGCCGCCGCGCACGGGATGGCCACCCCCTTCGGCGACACAGCGTCCGTCGGGATCGCGGGGCTGACGATCGCCGGTGGGATGGGCTTTCTGGCCCGCAAGCACGGGCTCACGATCGACAACCTCCTCGCCGCCGAGGTCGTGACGGCGGATGGGCGGGTCGTGCGCGCGGATGCGGATAACGAGCCTGAGCTCTTCTGGGCGATCCGCGGCGGCGGCAGCAACTTCGGCGTCGTCACGCGCTTCCAGTTCAAGCTCGTCGAGGTCGACGAGATCGTCGGCGGGATGCTGATCCTGCCCGCGACTCCCGAGGTGATCACCGGCTTCGTGGCCGCCGCTGAGGCCGCGCCGGACGAGCTCTCGACGATCGCCGGCGTCATGCTGGCGCCCCCGATGCCGTTCGTGCCCGCCGAGCATCACGGCAAGCCCGTCGTGATGGCCCAGCTCGCCCACTCCGGCGGCGGCGAGCACGGCGACAGCGCCGTTGCGCCACTCCGCGAGCTCGCCGAGCCGCTCGTGGACATGATCCACCCGATGCCGTACCCCGGGCTGTTCGAGGGCGAGGGGCCGAAGCCCGTGTTCGCCACGTTCCGCAACATGTACGTCGATGGGATCGACGTCCCCGCCGCCGAGGCGATCCTCGAGGGCTTGCGTGCCGCGACCGCACCGATGGCCGTGACCCAGATCCGTGTCCTGGGCGGCGCCGTGAGCCGCGTGCCCGAGGACGCGACCGCCTACGCCCACCGCGGGCGCCCGATCATGGCCCACGTCGCGGCCATGTACCAGGAGGCCTCGGACGGGCACACCCACGAGGCGTGGGCAAAGGACCTGGCGGCGAACCTGGCCAACGGCGACCCCGCCGCGTACTCGGGGTTCGTCGGCGACGAGGGCAAGGCGCGGGTCCGGGAGGCCTATCCCGGCGCGACCTTCGAGCGGCTAGCCCGGATCAAGGCGCAGTACGACCCGGACAACGTCTTCCGCTTGAACCAGAACATCCCGCCGGCCTAGGCGGGGGAAGCACGTCCTCCTCCCCGCGAGGCAGGGGCTCGAAACCGCTGGCTATCGTGGCGGCATGTCGCGCCGGGCCTGGATCCTGTTCGTGTCGGTCTCCCTGATCTGGGGGGTGCCGTATCTGTTCATCAAGCTGGCGCTCGACGACGGCGCCTCGCCGATGCTCGTCGCGTGGGGTCGGGTGACGGTCGGGGCCGTCCTGCTTCTGCCCATCGCGTGGAAGCTCGGGTACCTCGACGGCCTGCGGGAGAAGCGGCGGGCGCTGGTCGCCTTCTCGGTCGCGGAGTGCGGGCTTCCCTGGTGGCTCATCCCCCTCGGCGAGCAGCACGTCTCGTCGTCGCTCGCCGCGATCCTGATCGCGTCGCTGCCGATCGCCACGGCGGCGGTGGCGATGCGGATCGACCACACGGAGCGGGTCACCGGGATCCGCCTGGCCGGGCTCTTCCTCGGATTCGGGGGAGTCGTGCTGTTGCTGGGCGTCGATGTCGGTGGGCAGATCGACGAGCTGCTCGGAGCGCTCGCGATTCTTGGCGCGACCGCGTGCTATGCGGGCGGCCTGTTCATCGTCAAGCACAACTTCGCCAACGTCAATCCGATCGGGGCCACCGCCGTCGCGCTCGGCATCGCGAGCGTCATGCTGGCGCCCGCTGGCATCGCGTCGCTTTCCGATTGGGAGCCGGGTGGCGCCGCCGTCGGCTCGATCGCCGTCCTCGGCGCGGTGTGCTCGGCGCTGGCGCTGATCCTGTTCTTCGGGCTGATCACCGAGGTCGGGGCGAGTAGGGCCAGCGTCATCACCTACGTGAACCCCGCGGTGGCGGTGACGCTCGGGATCGTCCTGCTCGGCGAGAGCATCACCGCGGCGGTGATCGCGGGGATGCTGCTCATCCTCGCCGGCTCCTGGATCGCGACGGGGGGAGGCCTTCCGCCCGGACTCGGGGCGATCGTCACCCGGCGCCGGAGGCTGCGCGGCGCGCCGACTGTGCAGCCTGGCTACGAACCCGCCGAGCTCGGGGCGGCGCAGCCAGTCACGCGCGTCTGAAAGCCGGGATCAGTCCGGGTACTCGTCCTTGCGCCAGGAGCGCGGCTCCTCCGGCGGCGCGATGGGCGTTCGGTCGATCAGGAACGAGTGGTACGGCGCGACGAACGGATCGGGCGCCATGACCGTGTACGTGTGGTAGACGGTGCCGTTGTCCCTCGCGAACGCGATGAACCCCGGGCCCTCGCGAAGGCCATCCTTGAGATCCGCGCCGACCTGCTCACCCCACTCCTGGAGCCAGTCGGGCGGGTTGTCGATCATCTCCTTCACCTCCGGCACCTGCTGCGCCTGCTCCTCCGTCATCGCGAGGTTGAAGTCCCACGGAAAGTCCGTGTCGTACGTGGAGACGTAGGGGAACTTCCAGCCCATCCGCTCCCTGTAGGCGTTCAGCTTGTCGATCGGCGCCCGGGAGAAGCAGAGGAAGGTGACATCACGGTGGTTCAGGTGAACGAGGCCGCCGCTGAAGTCGTCCCCGAGACTGGTGCAGCCGGGGCACGCGCCCTTCGTGTAGTCCGGCCCGTACATGATGTTGTAGGCGAGAAGCTGGGACCGCCCGTCGAACAGCTCCGCCAGCGTCTTCTTCCCGTCCTGGGTCTCGAGCACGTACTCCTTCTCGACGGGCACCCAGGGCAGCTCACGCCGCTTCTGAGTGATCTCCCGGCCCAGATCGGCGTGCTTCGCCTCGAGCTTCGCGAGCTCGTCGCGGGCCTCCTGCCATTCCTCTCGGGTTCCTGTCTCGTGTTCGGGCATCGGTTTCCTCCTCGTGTTCGGGCTACCCATTTAGACCGCGAAGGGAACCGAAACTCATCGGCTGCCTATGGCTCGTAGGGCGGCGCGACGCCCCATCCCCAATGGGGGATCGGCGCGTGCGGGACGATGTCCGCGCCGGGTTGCGAGTTGGCGAGCGCGAGCCGCGTGCCCCACTCCGCGTAGCCCATAAGGGCTGCCCTGAACTCGGGGTCCGCCGGGAGGCCTGCGTCGTCGGCGGCCTGGCTGAGCAGGGTCACGAACCGCAGTCGTTGCTCGGGCGTGATCGCGAGGTCCCGGTGCTTGGCGAGCATGTGCTCGTAGCCGCCGTGATGCTTCGTGTAGTCCGCCGGGCCGCCCATGACCTCACACCACCACGTCGTGACAGCCTCGCGATGCCCCTCGCTGACCTTCCCGCCGAAGAGCGCCGCCAGGTCAGGCTCCCCCTCGACGAGGTCGTAGAACTCGTTCAGCCATCCCTCGAACGCCTCACGTCCACCGCCCCACTCGTAGATGGTCGGGGTCATCCGCGACCACGTTAGCGCCGGCGACCGCGCGCCTTAAGCGCACGAACCTCGGAACAATGCCCGCGTGAGCCGATCGGTCGGCGTAATCGGGGTGCCCACCAGCGCCGGTGCCTTCGCCCCCGGGCAGGAAAAGGCTCCGAGCGCGCTCCGCGAAGCGGGGCTCCTCGACGCGCTGACGGGCGCCGGCGTGGAGATCCACGATCACGGGGATCGCGAGGGCTGGAGATGGCGGCCCGAGCGCCGCAATCCGCGGAGCCAGAACGCCTCGAAGGTCGTCGAGATCGTGCGCGATACCGCGCGGCGCGTCGACGATGCGCGTTCCGCCGGCGAGCTGACGCTGGCTCTCGGCGGCGACTGCACCGTTGGCATCGGGACGGTCGCCGGCCACCTGGCGGCGGGCGAGGAGCTCGGGCTCATCTACTTCGACCAGCACGCGGACCTCAACGTGCCGGCGAGCGTCCCCGAGGGGGCGCTCGACTGGATGGGAATGGCGCACATGCTCGGCGTCGACGGCGCGGTGCCCGAGCTGGTCGCCGCGGGCCCGAGCACCCCGCTGCTCACCGCCGAGCAGGTCCTGCTGTTCGGGTGGGGGCCCGACCAGGCGACCGCGTTCGAGCGTCAGGCGATCGACGACCGCGACATCGACGTGATCCCGGACGAGCGCGTTGCGGCGGGCCCCGAGGCGGCCGCCGACTCTGCGCTCGAGCGCATGCGGGGCCGATGCGACCGCGTGCTCGTGCACTTCGACGTCGACGTCATCGACTTCACGGACTTCCCGCTCTCCGAGAATACGGGGCGAAACCAGGGGCTCAGCTTCGAGCACGCCACCCAGGCCCTGGCCCGGCTCCTGGCCTCCGAGCTCGTCGCCGGGCTGACGATCACCGAGCTGAACCCTGCCCACGCGGAGGGACCCGAGAGCCTCGAGCGGTTCGCCCGAAGCATCGCCGGCGCCCTCGCCGGAACCGGCGCCGCTTAGCCCGTACCGCCAGCCGCGGCCAGGAGCTCGTCGCGGCCCGCGAGCTTCACTCGCGGGCGTCCCAACTCTCGACCGCGGTCCCTCTCGTGGCCGTCGATCGCGTGCCAGCCCTCGGCCGTGACCAGATCGGGCTTGCGCTCGGCGAGCAACGCGGCGATGTCCTCGCGACCGGGCTCCGGCGGAGAGGGAAGCGCCCCGGCGGCCAGATCCTCGGCCAGGCACGCGACCGTCTCGTCGGCGTCGCGCTTGTTGGTACCCAGGATTCCGGTCGGCCCACGCTTGATCCACCCGACCGTGTAGACGCCGGGAAGCGGCTCGGAGTCGGAGCCGAGCACACGCCCCTCGCGGTTCGGGACCACGGCAAAGCGCTCATCGAACGGCACGTCGGGAATCGGGACGGCCCGGTAGCCGACCGAGCGCAGAACGAGGCCGCAGTGGATGGTCTCCAGCTCGTCGAGCGGCTCCGCGCGAAGGGCCCCGTCATCGGTTTGCGCGATCCGGTTGCGCCGCACATCGATTGCCTCGACGCGCCCATCCCCTCGGATCTCCGCCGGCGAGCGCAGGAACCGCAGGACGACTCGCCGGGCGGCGCCGCCGGGTGGGCTCGCCGCGAACTCGCGAAGGAGCTCGACGTTGCGGCGCACGGTGAACGTGCCGCGCTCGGATACCCATCGAAGCGAGAGCGGGTCGAGCTCGGCCTCCCGCGGATCGACGACGAGGTCGACGCCATCCATGTAGCCGAGCTCGCGCAGCTCGGAGCTCGTGAACGCGACCTGCGCCGGCCCCCGCCGCCCGAGCACCACCACCTCCTCGATGTGGCTTGAGCGCAGCGCCTCGAGCGCGTGGTCGGCGACGTCCGTGCGCTCGAGCTCAGCGGGGCTCCGGGTCAGGATGCGGGTGACATCCGCGGCCACGTTGCCGTTGCCGATCACCACCGCTCGCGGGCCCGAGAGGTCGAACTCCAGGTCGCGGAAGTCCGGATGGCCGTTGTACCAGGCGACGAACTGCGTGGCCGGCCAGCTGCCGGGCAGGTCCTCGCCGGGGATGCCGAGCGACTTGTCGGTCTGAGCGCCGGTGGCGTAGATCACCGCGTGGTAGTGGCGCATGAGCTCGGCATGCGAGATGTCGACGCCCACCTCGACATTCGCGAACAGTCGGCAGCCACGGGCGAGCGTCTCGCGCTCGAACGTCTCGTCGAGGCGCTTGATCTCCTGGTGGTCCGGCGCCACGCCGCCGCGCAGGAGCCCCCAGGGAGTTGGCAGGCGCTCGAAGAAGTCGATCTCGACATTGCCGTGGCGCCGAAGGAGACGATCGGCGGCGAAGGCCCCGGCGGGCCCGGCGCCAACGATCGCAACGCGCTGCTTGGCCTTGGCCATCAGACGGCCGTCCGCTCGGCGGTGCTCTTCTCGGCGAAGAACTCCGCGTTCACCTCGAGCATGTACTTGAACTTCTCGGGCGTCTCGAAGTCCGCGAAGACCGCGTCGACCGGGCAGGCCTCGACGCAGGCGTCGCAGTCGATGCACACGGCCGGGTCGATGTAGAGCTGCTCGGCCGTCTCGAAGTCCGGCGCGCCCGGCTTGGGGTGGATGCAGTCCACGGGACAGGCCTCGACGCACGAGTCGTCCTTGATGCAGGTGCCGGCAATGATGTAGGTCACCCAGCACAGGCTACGGGGGCGGGGATCGCCCCAGCGCGCGCTGGGGAGTGCTTTCAGCCCACCGAACGTCCCGGAGGGTGCCCCATAGGGTCCACCCCGGGACGTTCGGCGCTTGGGGCTAGTGGATCTCGGCGACCATCAGGCTGTTGCCCTCGGGGTCGCGGACCCAGAACAGCGGGGGGACCGGATCCCCCATGTGGCTGACCTCCTCATCCACGTCCGCTCCGCGGTCCCGAAGCACCGCGTGGTAGCCGTCAATGTCATCGGTTTGGAGGCCGATGCCCGTCTCCTTGCCGCCGGACTCGTTGCTCGGCCCGGGCGGGCAGAGGGCGATCACGGTCTCGGCCCCGCTCGGCGCGACCTCGATCCAGCGACCGTCGCCCGCGTCGCCGAACGGGACGTCCGCGCGCTTCTCGAAGCCGAGGGTCTCGGTATAGAACTCGAGTGCCCTGTCCTGATCTGAGACCGGAATGATCACGTTCGCCACCTTGCTGACGGCGGCGGTCGTTGCGGTGGTGCTCATGGTGCTCCTCCTGGTGGGGCGTCGATTCGGTGGTGAGACCGAGCCGCTCGCCGAAACTCATCGCCGGCCGGCGGTCGCGGTTCCCTAACTTCGTAGGGGGTAGGCAACGAGCGAGGAAAGGCTGGAATCACTGATGGAGCGACGGAAACTTGGGGATCTCGAGGTGTCGGCGGTCGGGCTCGGATGCATGGGGATGTCCGCCTTCTACGGCACGGCCGACGAGGAAGAGGGTGAGCGGACGATCCAACGGGCCCTCGAGCTCGGCATCGACTTCATCGATACCGCGCAGCTCTACGGCCCGCTGACGAACGAGATCCTGGTGGGGCGGGCGATCAAGGGCCACCGAGACGAATACGTGATCGCGACGAAGTTCAGCCGCCGCATGGACGACGCGACCGCCGGCGACATGTCCACCGTCGGGCCCCAGGATGGGTCCCCAGGCCATGTGCGCAGCTCGATCGAGGGGTCCCTGAAGCGCCTCGGCACGGACCACGTCGATCTCTACTTCCAGCACCGCGTTGACCCCAATGTCCCGATCGAGGAGACCGTCGGGGCGATGGCGGAGCTCGTCGCGCAGGGCAAGGTGCGGCACATCGGACTCAGCGAGGCGGCGGCCGAGACGATTCGCCGCGCGCACGCGGTCCACCCGATCACCGCCGTGCAGACCGAGTACTCGCTGTGGACGCGCGATCCGGAGTCCGAGATCCTGCCGACCTGCCGTGAGCTCGGTATCGGGTTCGTCCCATACTCGCCCCTCGGCCGAGGCTTCCTCGCCGGGCGCTTCACCTCCGCCTCGGAGATCGAGGAGCTTGCCGACGACGATTTCCGGCGGCGCAACCCGCGCTTCACCGGCGAGAACCTGGAGGCGAACCAGCGAATCGTGGCCAAGGTGCAGGAGATCGCCGGCGAGAAGGACGTGACGGCTGCCCAGCTCGCGCTCGCGTGGGTGCTCGCCCAGGGCGACGACATCGTGCCCATCCCGGGCACCAAGCGCCGCACCTACCTGGAGCAGAACGCCGGCGCCACTGAGGTGGAGCTGACGGACGACGAGCTGGAGCGAATGTCCGCGGAGCTTCCCGAGCCCGCCGGCCCCCGCTACGACGAGGCGGGTATGGCGAGCGTGAACCGCTAGCGGACGGCGCGCTCGAGGACCTCGGCCATCCGTGCGGCCTGCCGGGCGACATCCTGCTCGCGCGCTGCCTCCCGGGCGGCAGCGTTCGGCGAGGGCATTCCGGCGGCCCGCTCCACCGCCGCGGCGAGCTCGTCCTCCGAGTGCGGGTCCACCAGCACTCCCGCCTCCGCCGGGACGAACTCCGGAGGCCCGCCGACGTTCGTCGCGACCACGCTTCGCTCCATCGCCATCCCCTCCAGGGTGGCCTGCCCGAACGGCTCGTTCAGCGAGGGCTGGCACAGCACGCGGGACGCCGCGATCCACCTGGGGACCTCCGCATGCGGCATCCGGCCGGTGATCCGCACGCCGGGCCGGCCCTCGAGCGCCGCCCGAAGCGGCCCGTCGCCGACGAAGATGAGTTGACCTCTCTCGAGGCGCCCGAACGCGTCCGCGAGCCGGATCACGTTCTTGCGCTCGATGAGGGATCCGACGCAGACGAACAAGGGGTCGCCCTCCCCCAGCCCCAGCTCTCGCCGGGCGTCGGCCTGGGCCATCGGCGCGAAAGCGTCGAGATCGATGCCGCAGTTGATGATGTCGGTCTTCCCCGCGGCCGCGGGGATGCGCTCGGTGAGGCGCGCGGCGAGCCAGCGCGAGTTGGCGATCACGGCCTTCGCCCGCCTTACGACGGCCGCGGTCCCCGAGGCCGCGCCCCTGATCTGCCCGATGTTGGCGAC
>Ga0126312_10000494_pt1 | contig 23594 bp, 21 predicted proteins | sample Plot104A_FD_92537 | JGI IMG/M metagenome (GOLD analysis project Ga0126312, IMG submission 92537) | Serpentine soil microbial communities from UC McLaughlin Reserve, CA, USA - Plot104A | ecosystem: Environmental > Terrestrial > Soil > Grasslands | place: USA: UC McLaughlin Reserve, Lake County...
ATCGCGCCGGAGAGGATCAGGCCCTGGTAGAGCGCGCGCTCGACGTTGCCCGCCGCCGACTTCACCGCGAACGTGCCGATGATCGACGCCACGATCGAGACGCCGCCGAGCACGAGCGGGAAGATCACGACGGCGCTCGCGTTCTCGCCGGAGAACGTCAGCACGCCGAGCAGCATCACCGCCACCGCCGTGACCGCGTAGGTCTCGAAGAGGTCCGCCGCCATGCCGGCGCAGTCGCCGACGTTGTCGCCCACGTTGTCGGCGATCACGGCGGGGTTGCGCGGGTCGTCCTCCGGGATGCCGGCCTCGATCTTGCCGACGATGTCGGCGCCGACGTCCGCGCCCTTCGTGAAGATGCCGCCGCCGAGGCGGGCGAAGACCGAGATCAGCGAGCCGCCGAATCCGAGGCCGATCAGCGCGTCGACGGCATCCTTGGAGTCGAGGTCGAAGATCCAGGTCAGCACGCCGTAGTAGCCCGCGACGCCGAGCAGCGCGAGCCCGGCGACGAGCATGCCCGTGACCGCGCCGCCGCGGAACGCGACGTCGAGCGCCGGGCCGAGGCCGCCGCGGGCGGCCTCCGCCACGCGCGCGTTCGAGCGCACCGAAACGTTCATGCCGATGAACCCGGCGGACGCCGACGCGAGCCCGCCGATCAGGAACCCGATCGCGACCTCGACGTTCTGGAGCGGGATCAGGGCGACGAAGAGGACGACGCCGACGATCCCGATCGTCGTGTACTGCCGCCGCAGGTAGGCCGACGCGCCCTCCTGGATCGCGGCCGAGAGCCCGCGCATGACCTCGTTGCCCGGCGACAGGGCAAGGAGCGCGCGACTCGTGACCAGGCCGTACCCGACGGCCGCCAGCGCGCAGGCCAGCGCGACGAGCACCCCGTGGTCGGACAGGAAATCGGACAAGGGTTAGTTACCTCTCAGAAGCGTTCAGACCAACACGAAAGCGGCGGCCGGAAGACGGGCCGCCGCCTGAGTGGTCGCGCAGTCTATCGGGCGCGACGCGCCGGCGCCGCGATCACTGGCCCGGAATCCAGAGCCGGCCGGAGCGCTGCGCGGGCCCGGGACCCGACTCCTCCTCGGCGGGCGGCTCGGCCGGCGCCGGCCGCGCGGCGGCCGCCCGGCCGCCGGCATTCTGGGCGTAGACCATCTGCAGCCGCGAGAGCGTGTCGCGGATCGGGCCGAGCTGCGGCGCGTGGCGCTGTTCGAGCAGCGGGATCAGCGCGCGGGCGCCCTCGATCGCCTGCCGCACCTGCTCCCAGTCGGGCGCCGGCGCCTTGTCCGGGGGCGCCGCGAGGCCCGCCTTGCGGGCGCCGAGGTTCAGCAGCGTCACGGTCGTCTGGAGCAGCACGTCGTCGACGGTGATCCGCTCCATCTCGGCTTCGAGCTGGCGCAGCTCCTCCTCTGAGAACTCAGGCTGGCTCATTCGACGTCTCCTCGAAGTATGTTGCCTGGGTTTCCGCGACCGCGGCGGAGTACACCTCGGCGGCCGTGGCGCCGCTGTCGATCAGGCGGCGCTGGCGCTGGGCGCCGTTGAGCTCGGGGAGCACGACGTCGGAGCCGGCCCAGGCGTTGAGGCGGTCGAGCGTCTCGCTCGCCGGGAACTCCGCGATCGGGTCGGCGTGGAGATCCAGCAGGCGGCCGTCGAGGCCGTGGCGGATCGCCCGCCACATGTTCTCCTCGATCAGGCGGTGCGGGAGGTCGGGCGGCGTCTCGCCGGCGTCCACCTCCGCGGCCGCGCGGCGCACGCAGGCGACGATCAGCTCCGTGAGGCCGTCCGCCTCGGCGGCGGTCATCTGGGCGTCGCAGATGCGCACCTCGACGGTGCCGAAGTCGTGGTGCGGCCGGACCGACCACCAGAGCTGCGTGAACTCGACGATCGAGCCGGTGCGCACGAGCAGGTCGACGTATTCGGACCACGCCCGCCAGGAACCGAACGCGTCAGGGACGCCGCAGCGCGGGAACGACTTGGTGAACGTCTGGCTGCGTCCGGAGTGCAGCCCCGAGTCGCGGCCGTCGACGTAGGGCGAGTTCGCGCTGACGGCAAGCAGCAGCGGCAGCACGGGGCGCAGCCGGTCGCAGACGCGCACGGCGCGGTCGGCTCCCCGGACACCGACGTGGACGTGCAGCGAGAACGTGTTGTTGCGCCAGGCGACGTACTTGAGGCCGTCCTCGACGCGGTGGTAATGCTCGGTGTCGATGATGTGCTGCTCGCGGTAGTCGCTCAGCGCGTGCGTTCCGGTCGAGCCGAGCGCGACGCCGTGCTCGCGCGCCAGCGCGAACAGCCGGCGGCGCGCCTCGACCTGGCGGACGCGAGCGTCGTCGAGGTCGCTTCCCCGGCCCGAGCGGATCTCGATCTCGGACGAGATCAGCTCGCCGGCGATCGAGGTCGCGAGCACGAGGTCGGCCGCGCCGGCGTCGCGCAGCTCCTCGAAGCGCGGGACGAGCTCCAGGGTGTGCGGGTCGACGAGCGCGAACTCCTCCTCGATGCCGACCGTGAAGTCGGCGGAGCCCTCGAAGGTCTCGCGCGCGGTGGCGACGTCGATCATGCGGCGCGGGTTGGTGGGTCCTCTAGGTGAGGTAGAAGTAGAGCGCGTACAGCAGGTCTACCGCGGGACTGGACGTGTGGACCGTTACCTCCGGCGGCACCTGGAGCAGCGCCTCGGAGTAGTTGAAGATGATCTTCACGCCGGCGTCGACCAGCTGGTCGGCCAGCTCCTGCGCCGCGGCGGTCGGCACGGCGAGCACACCGACGACGATGTCCTCGTCCACGACGACCTGCTTGAGGTCGTCGACGTGGCGCACGCTGACGCCGTTGATCTGCTCGCCGATCTTGGCACGGTCGGTGTCGAACATCGCGACGACGCGGAAGCCGTGATCGGCGAAGATGTCGCTCGAGGCGATCGCGCGGCCGAGGTGGCCCGCCCCGAACAGCGCGATGTTGTGCTGGCCGGACGTGCGCAGGATCTTGCGGATCTGCGAGACGAGCGAGTCGACGTTGTAGCCGACGCCGCGCTTGCCGAACTTCCCGAAGCCCGAGAGGTCGCGGCGGATCTGGGTGGAGTTGACGTGCGTGTACTCCGAGAGCTCGTGCGACGAGATCGTCTCCTTGCCCATCTTGCGCGCCTGCGTGAGCACCTGGAGGTAGCGCGACAGGCGGGCCGCGACGCCGAGCGACAGCCGTTCCGAGAGGGCGCCACCCGAGTTGTCGTTGCGATTCCCGCTGCTCGCGACGTCGCCGAAGCTCATGGCGCGACCACTCTAGAGCTTCCGTCTCAGGGCCTCGGCGTCGACGAAGTGGTCGAACAGCTCCTCCCCGTCGAGGGCGATCACGGGGATCCGCTCCAGGTAGCGCTTGAAGAGAGCGTCGTCGGCTTCGATGTCCACCTCGTGGAGTACGAACGGCGCCGTCGCCTGGATCTGGCGCAGAGTCGCGCGCGCCTCGTCGCAGAGGTGGCAGTCCGGGCGGCCGTAGACGGTGACCGTCTTCATCGCTCGAACTCCTCGGAGCGCGCGGTCGCCGGCTCGCCTCCGGTGGGCGAGCGGGCGACGGCGCGGAACGCGTACGCGCCCTTGCGAAGCTCCTCGAGCGTGCCGCGCGGCAGCGTGTAGGCGTACTCGGCGGGAAGCAGCTCGCGCGCGCCGCCGGGCGGCGTGAGGCGGCGCACCACGCCGCCGTCGTTCGCGCGCACGATCGTGAGGCTGAGGCGCTCGGTGAGCTCGATGCGCGTCCCCGCGCCGAGCGGGTCGCCGCGCTCGAAGGCGCCGAGCGGGAAGCGCACGCCGGTGACGCGGTCGCCGTCGCGCTGGAGCGCGATCGGACCCAGCGGCGGCGGCTCGGGCGGGCTGGTCGCGATCGCGAACGGGTGCGTGAGCGTCGAGTCCGGCGTGCGGACGACGAGGCGGCCGGCGGCGAGCCCGTCCGGGCCGGCGCCGGCGACGCGGATCTCGGCCTCGCGGCGGCCGCCGGGCGGGATCGTGACGCGGCCCCGCGCGAGGCTCGCGCGCGTGCCGCGGTCGAGCACGAGCGCGAGGTCGAGCGTCTGCGCGGCGGCCGCCTCGTTGGCGAGCACTACGCGGACGCACGCCGGCGCGCCGATGCACGGGTCCGCGCGCGTCGCGGGGGTCGCGCGGGCGCTCACGGTGGCCGGATCCGCGGGGCGCCGCAGCGCCCCGGCGCCGGCGGCGCGCGCGGGCAGGCGCGGGTCGGGGTCGGCGGCGCCGATCAGGGCAGCGCGCAGCTCCTGCGGAGCGGTCCCGGGCCGCTCGCGTGCAAGCCGCGCGGCCTCGACCGCGACGCGCGCGGCGGCGACCGCGCTGCCGCCGACGACGGCCGCGCCGCCGCCCGGCACGGCGGTGAGCGCGGCCCCGGGCGCGGCGAGTGCGGGCGCAATCCCGCCCGCGGCGGCCGGCCCGCGGCTCGAGAACGGCGAGACCCCGGCGCCCGAGAGCGATTCCGCGGCCGCTCCGCGATCGTCGCTCTCGGCGGGGCGCCCGGGCGCGGCTCCGGCACTCTCGCCGCCGGCGGCCTCGCCGCCGGGGGTCTCGTCGCCGCCGGCGGTACCGTCGCCGCCGGCCTCGCCGCCGCCGGCCTCACCGCCGCCGGCCTCACCGCCGCCGGCCTCGCCGCCGCCGGCCTCACCGCCGCCGGGCGCGGCGGTCGCACCCGTATGGGCCGGCGGCGGCGCCGCGGCGGGTGCGCGGCCGGGCTCGACGTCGCCGATCTTGACCGCCGCGCCGGCCTCCTCGTCGAGCACCGCGGCGGCCGCCTCGCCGGTGACGCCGAGGACGGGCGCCGCGATCCGGCCGGCCGGGATCGCGGGCAGCGGGCGGCGGCGCGGATCCGCGAGCAGGACCGCGCGGGCTCCCGCCGCCGCGGCGGCGGCCGCGCGCGCGACGGGCTCGTCGCCGGCGCGCACGACGACGAGCCGGCCGCGCAGGCTCTCGCCCGCGAGCAGCCGGGCCGGGTCGGTCTCCTCGACCGGGCCGGCCGTCTTCAGACCCGCGGGCGGCGGGGAGCCGGCGAGCAGCGCCGCCGCGCCGGCGTCGGCGCCCCCGACCTCGAGGTCGACGTGGGCGACGGCCTCCGGCGCGGCGAGCGCGCCGGCCGCGAGCGCGTCCGGCGCCGCGGCCGGCGAGCCGACCGTGCCCTCCGGCCCGGCCGCGGCGCCCTCCTCGCCGGCGGGCGCCACGACGAGCGTGCCGAGGCCGGCGGCGGCCCGGATGGCGCGCGCCTCGGGCGAGCGCTCGAACGCCGCGTACGGCGAGTTGACGCCGACGAGCGCGACCGGCACGTGGTCGTCGGTGGCGCCGTCGCCGTCGGGATCGACGGCGCGCTCGAGGCCCGCGATCAGCTGGTCGGAGATCGCCACGTCCTCGAGGCCGGCCCCCTGGGTCGCGGGCTGGAGGCCCGCGACCCGGATCGGGAGCACGCGCTCGCCCGCGGCGGCGAGGATGCCCGCGAGCGCCGTGCCGCTCGACTCGCGCCGGCCGCCGCGCGGGTCGCTCGCCGGCGCCGGGTCGTCGTCGCCGTCGACCGCGTCGTAGCCGCGGTCGAGCCGGCCCTCGAGCAGCGGATGCGAGGCGTCGACGCCCGTGTCGAGCACGGCGACGGACGCCCCGCCGAGCGGCGCGGCGGCTGCCGGCGGCCGCATCCCCGGGATTCGGGCCCGCTCGCTCGAAGCCGGATAGAAGCGGCGCACAGGCTGCGCTCGGACGCCGAGCGAGGGCAGGTCGGCGAGGTCGCTCGTACGGACGGTGGCGGCGAAGCCGTCGAAGGTCCGCGTGAACGTGATGACGTCGGAGAGCCGGATCCCGCGCGCGCCGAGCGCCGAGCGCAGCGCTCCCGACTCGTCCTCGAGCGACCGCACGTACGCGCGCTGGTCGCCGAGGTCGGCGATCCCGGCCGCGCCGAGCGCGGGCCGCGGCAGCGCCACGATCACGCGCGTGCCGCGGCCGCTCGGCTCGCGCGGGGAGCGCCCGTCGAACGGGACCGCGTCGGCGAGCGCCGGCGGTGGCGGCGAGCCGCCGCCGGCGAGCAGCACGACGGCGACGATCAGCCCCGCGAGCAGGGCGCCGGCGATCGCGAGCCGCTCGCGCGGCTGGCGGCGGACGACCTCGACGGCAGCGGCGAGCCGCCCGCGCACCGCGCCGACGAGGTTCGCGCCCGCGCCCGCGACCCCGGCGCGCTCGAGCGGCTCGCCCGGCCCGGCTTCGACCGGCTCGTCTCGCCCGGCTTCGACCGGCTCGTCCGGCCCGGCTTCGACCGGCTCGTCCGGCCCGGCTTCGACCGGCTCGTCCGGCCCGGCTTCGACCGGCTCGGCTTCACCGCTCGCGACCGGCTCCTCTCCCGCGCCCGCGACCGGCTCCGCCCCCGGGGCCTCCGCCTGCTGCTCGCGCGGATCGGACACGACTCAAGCGGCGCGGCGGCGGCCGGTCGCGTACGCGTCCAGCGCGAGGTACGCCGGGAAAGGGATCGGGTCGACCCAGCGCGCGGCCGAGGCGATCATGGCCGCGTTGTCGGTGCAGAGCTCCGGCGGCGGCACCTTGATCTCGACGCCGAGCCCCGCGGCGCGCTCGCGCAGCCGCCGGTTCGCCGCAACGCCGCCGCCGATCGCGAGCCGCGCGCCCGGCTCGGCCTCCAGGGCGCGCTCGACCCGCGCGATCAGCGCCTCGACGATCGCGTGCTCGAAGGACGCCGCCAGGTCCGCCGCGCGCCGGCGCGTCTCCGCCTCGCCCAGCTCGCGCACGGCATACAGCAGCGCCGTCTTGAGGCCCGCGAACGAGAAGTCGAGCCCCGGCACGCCCGCGGCCGTCGGGAACGCGAACGCGGCCGGATCGCCGGCCAGCGCCAGCCGCGACAGCGCCGGCCCGCCCGGATACCCGAGGCCGAGCAGCCGCGCCCCCTTGTCGAACGCCTCGCCGGCGGCGTCGTCGAGCGTCCGGCCGATCACCTCGTAGCCGCGGTGGTCGGTCACGCGGGCGAGCAGCGTGTGGCCGCCGGACGCGATCAGGCAGAGGAACGGCGGCTCGATCGGCTCGGGGGCGAGGAAGTTCGCCGCCACGTGGCCCTGGAGGTGGTCGACCGGCGCGAGCGGCAGCCGCCGCGCCGCCGCCAGCCCCTTCGCGGTCGCTACACCGACCAGCAGCGCGCCGACGAGCCCGGGCCCCTGCGTGACGCCCACCAGCGTGACGTCGTCCAGCTTGCAGCCCGCCTGGCGCAGCGCGTCGTCGACGACCGCGTTGACGAGCTCGAGGTGATGCCGCGAGGCGATCTCCGGCACGACCCCGCCGAAGCGGTCGTGTACGCCCTGGGAGGAGACGACGGACGACAGCACCCGCCCGGCGTCGGTGACGACCGCCGCGCAGGTGTCGTCGCAGGAGGTCTCCAGCGCGAGGATCAAATCGGCGATGCGTTCGGCACGTCGTCGAGCGAGCCGCGCAGCGTCGCCGGCGTGCGCCACATGATCACGGCGTCCTCGCCGTTGTCGGCGTAGTAGCGCCTCCGCAGCCCGGCGCGGCGGAAGCGGAAGCCCTCGTAGAGCGCGAGCGCGGCCTCGTTCGAGCGCCGCACCTCGAGCGTGTAGTGCGCGTCGGGGTCGTCGACGCGCTCGAACAGCCGCCTGAGCAGCGTCGAGGCGATCCCCTGGCGGCGCCGGTCGGGGTCGACCGACACGTTCATGATGTGCCAGACCGTGTCGTAGCGGGAGCAGACGAGGTAGCCGACGAGCGTGCCCTCGACGAACGCCGCGAGGCAGATGCCGGACGCCTTGGAGAGCTCGAGCACGAACATGGCGAGCGACCACGGCGTCGGGAAGCAGCGGCGCTCGATGGCGACCACCTGCGGGAGGTCGGCATAGGTGAGGCGGCGGATCTCGATGGCGGCGGTGGGAGGTGCTGTCATCGCTGACGTGGCTTGGCGTCGGGCTCGCGCCGGTAGTCCGGCAGCAGCCGGTCGCGATCGGCCGGCTCCCCCAGCGCACCGAGCCGGCAGAGCGGCGCGGCGCTGATCCGGTGGAGCCGGGAACCGTCATCCGGGATCGCCGCCCCGGCTCGTTCGAGCTCCTGACGGAAGCGTACCGCCCCGTCTCCGACGGCCCGCACCGGCTCTTCCAGGGCGCTGAGCCGCGCGGCGAGCTCCTCCGGCGCCAGGGCTGCGGGCGCGACGAGCTGGCGCCCGCCGGCCCAGACGCCGCCGAAGACCTCGCCGCGGCGCGCGTCGAGCACCGCCGCGACGGCGCCCGCGCCCGCATCGGCGCCAAGCGCGAGCGCTTCGAGCGAGCCGACGCCGACCAGCGGCAGCCCGCGCGCCTGCGCGAGCGCCCGCGCCGTCGCGATCCCGATCCGCAGCCCGGTGAACCCGCCCGGGCCGACGCCCACGGCGATCCTGTCGACGCCGCCCCACTCGACGCCGCCCGCCGCGAGCGCCCGCTCGACGAGCACGAGCAGCCGCGAAGCGTGCTCGCCGCGCGATCCCTCCGGCGGGTCGTCGCGCTGCTCCACGACGGTCCCGTCGCCCAGCATGACGCCGGCGACGGTGGAGGGGCTCGCGGTGTCGAGGGCGACGACGATCATCGCGCGACCTCGATCGTGCGGCGGTCGCCGCCGGCGTGCGCGAGCGTGACGTGGCAGGCGACCGCGCGGCCGCCCAGCAGCGCCTCGGACTCCGCCCGCTCCGGCCACTCCACGAACGTGACGGTGTCGGGGCCGAAGTACGGGTCGAGCAGGCCGGGATCCTCGTCCGCCAGGCTCGCGAGCCGGTAGAGATCGAGATGCGCGAGCGGGCCGGCGGAGCCGTCGTAGAGCACGCCGACGACGAACGTCGGGCTCGTGACCGCCTCCCTCACCCCCAGGGCGCGCAGCGCGCCGCGCACGAACGTCGTCTTGCCCGCGCCGAGGTCGCCCGATACGAGCACGACGTCGCCCGGACGCACCTCCGCGGCGAGCTCCGCGCCGGCACGCTCGGTCGCGTCCGGCCCGTCCGTCTCGCTAGGACCGCTCACGCAGGCGGATGCGCAGGGCGATCCCGCCCGCGAGCAGGACGGATCCGGCGAGCAGGACGGCGCCCACCTCAGCGCCCGTGTAGGGGAGCTGCGCCTGTGCCGCGGGGCCGCTCTGCGCCGCCGGCTCGGGCGCCTGAGCCGCCGGCGCCGCCGGCGCGGCGGGCTCCGACGAGGCGGGCGGCGCGGGCGCCGCGGGCGCCTCCGAGCCGCCGCCCTGCGACTGGCCCTGGTCCTCGTTCGCGAACGGGTCCTGGTACTGCTCGTCCCCCGCACTCTGGCCGGGAGCGGACGCGGGCGCGACGAGCAGAGCCGCCACGGCGATCGCTGCGAGGCGTGGGCGGACCGCGGACATCGGACGGGGCACCTTAACGCGGAAGCGCCCGTCAGAGCCGGCCGACCGGCTCCGGCCAGGCCTCCGCCTCGAAGAACGGCAGGCAAGCGTCGTGCGGAGCCGCCTGGTCCGCCGCGAGCAGCGCGGGCCCCAGCCGGCCCTTGTAGAGGCTGTCGTCATGCCCCTCGGACTCGCCCGGCGCGGACTCCGCGGCGGCCCGGTCGGCGAGCACGCGCGCGCGCCGCAGCCAGGCCTCGTCCTCGGTGTGGCGATACAGATCGAGCAGCGCGTACGCGCGGCCGGCCCGCCCGCAGCAGACGGTGCTGATCGACGCATCGGCCTCCCAGGCGTTCCAGGCCGCGCCCTCCGCGAGCTCGAGGAAGCGGTCGTCCGGGTGCAGGCGATGCGCCAGCGTCCACAGGTGGACGTATCCGGCGCTGCCGTTGCACCAGCCGTTCATGTAGCGCCCGCCGGGACCGCCTGCGATCACCTTCCAGCGCAGCCCGCGGCCGGCGGGCTCGGCGCAGCGCGCGAGCTCGTCGAGCCGCCGCTCCATCGCGGCGGGGAGCGGCATGCCGGTAAGCGCGCTCCAGCGCAGGGTCACGTAGAGCACGCCGGCCCACCCGTGGGCGATCCCGAGATGCCGCAGCTCGGGGCAGTCGCGGATCGCGCCGAACCCGTCGAGCTCGTCCCACACGCCGGCCAGCGTGCGGTCACCGAGCTCCTCCAGGGCGGCCGCCGCCTCCGGGTCCGCGGGCCCGATCGCGGGCAGCAGGTTCGCGCACGCGAGCACCGTGCTCGAGCGGCCGAGCGTCACGTCGAGCGACGGACACGGCGCCGCCGACGATCGCAGCAGCCCCTCGACGGCGAGCCGCCGGCCGCCCGCGTCGCCGCGCGCGTGGCTTACGAGCGCCGCCACGCAGTACGCCCCCGCCGCGGTGTGGAAGGTCGAGATCGGCCCCACCCGCTCGGCCGTGACGTCGATCGCGTCGCTGTGCCAGGCGTCGGGGTCGTCGCCGTGCGCGAGCGCCCTCGTGACCCAGAGGTCGGCGAGCGCCAGGAGCTGTGGCTCCTCGCGCAGCGTGGAGAGGCGGTACAGGGCATACGCGATGCCGGCCGCGCCGTAGTTGACGGAGCAGGTGGGGGCGGCGGGGAGGCCATCGGGGAAGTACGGCCCGTCCGGCCCCAGCCGGTGCAGCATGTCGCCGAGCAGCCGGTCGGCGTGCGCGAGGTCGACGGCGGGCTCGCGCGCGCCCGCGGCCCCCTCGCTCGACGCGAGCTCGGCGAGCCGGCTCTCCAGCGCGTCGAGCGTCGGGAAGCGATCCTGCGGGTCCTTGCGCAGCGCGGTCGCGAGCACCTCCTCGAGCTCCGGCCACGGCTCCAGCCCGCGGCCGCTGAAGGGCAGCGGCGGATCCTCGGCGATCTGGCGCAGCATCTCGTCCTGCTCGAGCGAGAAGTCCAGGTAGTGGGCACCTGTCACCAGCATGTAGAGCAGCGCGGCGACGCCGTACTGCTCGCCGCGCGGGTCCGAGGCGGGAGGCATGCGGCGCGCGAGCACCGCCGCGGCGTACTCGGGTTCGAAGAAGAACGGCACGCCGGCGCGCGGCGCGCCCGCGAGCAGCGGGTCCGCCGCGCCGGGCGCGCGGGCCACGCCGAAGTCGAGCAGCGTGACCGAGCCGTCCCCCGCCACCAGGACGTTGCTGGGGTGGACGTCCGAGTGCACCACGCCGGCGGCGTGCAGGCGCGCGTACGCGGACGCGACCGCGCGGCACAGCCCGAGCAGCGCTCGCCGCCGCCGCGCGCGCGGCGCGCGCCGCAGCTCCTGCGCCGCGGTCGGCGCCGGGACCCCGCGGATCCACTCGAGCAGCAGGTAGGGGCGCCCGTCGTCCTCGCCCGCCGCGAGCAGCCGCGGCGCGCCGGCGCCGTCGAGCAGGCGCAAGATCGCCGCTTCGCGCGACGCGATCTGCCCGATGCGCCCGGTCCGCTTGAACAGCTTGAGCGCCGCGACCGTGCCGTCCGGGCAGCGCACCTGGTGCAGCTCGGTGTCCTCGAGCACCTGGATCGCGGCGACGACCTCGTAGCCGGCCAGCCGGTCGCCCTCGCCGAGCGCGGGCCGCATCGCCTGCGCCGCGTCGGACCCGGCGACGACGAGCACGCCGGCGCCGATCAGGCGCTCGATCATCGGGAACGCCTCCTCGAGCGTGCGCTCGGGGCCGGTTCCGCGGTCGCGGCTATGGGCGATCACGGCGTCGACGATGGTCGACGGCGAGCGGAAGCGCTCCAGCAGCTCGGCGCCTTCGGCGTCGAGGATCCGGGATGCCGAGCGCGCGCCGCGGCGCGCCACGGCGTAGTCGCCGTCCTCGGCATCGAGCTGGGCGCGCAGCGGACCGGGCAGGCTCGCGACGGGAGCCACGACGACGTCGTCGGGCAGTACGAACTCGCCCGTGATGCCGGGGGTGCTCATCGCTCGCTCCAGATCGCCTGGCTGGGCGCCCACGTCCGCGGGTCGACTCCCTCCAACCGGATGCGCTCGAGCGCGAAGCGCCAGGGCTCGGGCGCCGCGCTGGAGCGCGCGGCCAGCAGCGCGCCGGCCAGCCGGTGCGCGAGCCATACGCGCCAGCTCTCGCCCCCTGAGACGCCGAGTGTCTGCTCGCCGCGCGGCGGGTCGATACCCCACGACATCAGCCCGTCGCGGGTTATCTCGGCGGTGAACGGAACCCCGTGCGCCGGCACGCCGTCGAGCCGGGACTGGAGGCGCTCCGCGGCCTCGGCGAGGGCCTCGAAGCCGGCGAAGTACGCCACGAGCTTGTCGGGCCGGAGCAGGCCCGGCAGGTCGGCCCCGACCTTGAAGCCCGTCGCCGCGGTCCGCGCCAGCACCTCCACGGCGACGGGCAGCGCGTCGGGCAGCGCCGCCGGTTTCGGGCTGATGTAGAGCTTGTGCGTCGTGCCGCCGTTCGCCGCTTCCCGCGAGGGCCGCGCCCAGGCGCGCCAGACGTCGCCGTCGTCGGCGCCCGACGACTGGATCCAGCTGCGCCCGACCAGCGCGGCGGTGCGGCCGCCGGCCGCGAGCCCCAGGTGCTCGGCCACCGCGGCGCGCGACGGCAGCCGGCGCAGCCATGCGGGGCTCAGCGGCATGCGGTTGTAAGCGTAGATCCGGCCCGCGAGCAGCGGCATGTCGGTGATCGGAAGCGCGCCGGCGTAGCGCAGGGCTTCGCGCGAGAGGCGCGCGATCCTTCCCTCGTCGCGATCGTCCTGCTCACGCTGCGCGACGCCGAGCAGTTCGAGCGCGTCCGGGCCGGACACGAATGCGCCGTCGTGGGCGATCTCGAGCACGCCGTCGAGTACGAGCCGGGTCATGGTCGCCTCGAGCTGGGCGCCGAGCGAGCTGCGCACGTAGGCGGGCACGGGGCCCGGCTGCGCCAGCGTCAGGTAGAGCAGGGCGGTGTCGCGGTCGACCGCCTTCGCCCGCTGCCCGGCCGCCGGCCGGCGCGGCAGCAGAACGCCGTAGAGCTCGGGATCGTGCTCTGCGTCGCCGAGAGCGGCGCGCTGCTCCGGCGCCAGCCGGTCGAGCACCGTGAGCTCGAGCTCCGGGTTGCCTCGGAACGTCGCCGCGGCGATGCGATCTCCGACGGGCTGCGTCATCGTGGGACGAGGCGAGCATACGCCCGCCGGAGACCGGGGCCGTCAGGCCTCCTGATCCCCGCTCTCCTGCTCGCGCAGCTTCTTCTTGCGCTCGGCCAGCTCCTCGAGCGCCTCCTGGAGCTGCCGCTCCAGCGTCTCGACGTCCTCGACGGTCTGCGGCGCCATCTGCTCCGCGAGCGCCTCCTCGTGGGCCTCGACGTCCTCGAGCGCCTTGCGCAGCTGCGCCTTGAGCGCCGCGAGCGCCTCCGGACCCTCGGGGAAGGGCTGGATGACCGAGCCGCCCGGGCAACCGCTTCCGCCGGCGCAGATCGATCCGGCCGGGCAGCGGGTGCCGCCGAGGCAGAAGGTGCCGGCGCCGCACAGCGTCGCGCCGCCGCACGCGGTGCCCCCGATGCAGCTGACCGCCGCGCTGCAGTCCCCGCAGACGCTCGCGAGGACGCTGCAGTCGCCGCACGCGGTGCCGCCGATGCAGCTCACGGCCACGCTGCAGTCGCTGCACAGGCTCGGCTGCGCGCAGCTGACGGCCTTGGTGCAGTCACCGCACACGGAGACGAACCGCGAGCAGCCGCTGCAGAGGCTGGGCGCGAGGCAGATGCTCTGGGCCGGACAGCTGATGGCGACGCTGCAGCCGGCGCAGGTGACGGAGACGCTGCACCCGATGCAGCTCACCGCGACGCTGCAGCCCGCGCAGGTCACGCTGCGGGTGCACTCGCCGCAGAGCGTTCCGAGGCACGTGCCCGCCGCGCACGTGCCCGCGATGCACGTCACGCCCGCGCACGTCGCTCCCCCGCAGGTCGCGCCGAGGCAGCTGACGATCCCGCAGGGTCCCGCCGCTGCCGAGGCCTCCCCGCACGGGGACTCCCGCGGCACGACGTCAATGACCAGGTCCCGCACTCGGAACGCCATCGCCTACACCTCTCACGATCCGGTGGTCGCACGTCGAAGCTAGCCAGTCGATCGACCGGAGCGCAAGGACCGTTCGGGCAGAGTTGAGGCGACTGCGCGCCGCCGGCTAACGCCGGTCCGCGCGCGGCGCATGGCGAGACGGATGGCCGCCGGCGCGCGGGCCGCGGATCGGGCGCGCGGGCACGGCTTCCTCGATCCTCACCGCCGCCGCCGCGCGCAGCGCGCGGCGCTCGAACAGGAACGCGGGCAGCAGCGGCAGCGCCATGCGGATGCCGGCCAGGTGGCCGCCGAGCGACCCGGCGCGCGCGGCGTGCCAGGCCCAGGCGAGCTGGCGGTACGCGACCAGCGGGAGCCAGCGCGCGCGGAACGCGCGCGCGACGAGCAGCAGCGTGTTGCGCTCGACCCACGCGCCGGGGCCGTGCGGCAGCGCCGCGGCGGAGCCGCCTCCGGCATGGCGCGCCAGCGCGCGCGGCTCCCAGCGGCAGCTCCAGCCGGCGAGCCGCAGCCGGAGGCCGAGCTCGACGTCCTCGAGGTACGTGCCGAGGCGCTCCTCGAACCCGCCCGCGGCGAGCACGGCGCTGCGCCGGTAGAGCGCCGCGGCGGCGCAGGCGGAGAACACCTCGCCCGGCTGGTCGTAGCGCCCGGAGTCGCGCTCGAAGCGGCCGCGCTGCTCGCAGGCGCCGTCGCGCCGTAGCACGTCGCCGGCGTCGTAGAGGACGCCCGGATCGCGCAGGTCGACGAGCTTGGTCGCGACCGACGCGGCCCGGGGTGCAGCCTGCAGCGCCGCGACGGCCCGCGCGAGCCAGTCGGGCGCGAGCACGACGTCGGTGTTGACGAGCGCGACGGCCTCCGCCGCGACCGCTGCGATTCCGGCGTTCGCCGCGCGCGCGAAGCCACCGTTGCGCGGCAGCGCGAGCACGCGGGCGTGCGGGAAGCGCTCGGCCAGGAGCGCGCGCGAGCCGTCCGTGGAGCCGTCGTCCACGACGAGCAGCTCGGCCGGGGGGAGCGTCTGCGCGCCGACGCTCTCGAGCACGCCGGGTAGCCACCGCTCGCCGTTGTAGTTCGGGATCACGACGGCGACGTCCACCGCGGGCGACGCTATCCGTTCGCGATCGCGACCCGGCGTCCGGTGCGATCCATTACGGTGGCGCGCCGTGCCCTTCACGGTAGTCGTCGTGCTGCACGGCTCCGCCGCCGAGCTGCACGTGCTGCTGCGCTCGATCGATGCGCATCTGGCGGAGCGCCCGCAGCTGGTCGTCGTCGACGCGGGACCGGACGACGGCGGGGCCGCGATGGCCGCGGAGGAGGGCGCGGAAGTGCTGGAGCGGCGCGACAACCCGCGCTTCGGCGCCGCGTGCAACGCCGGCGTCGAGCGCGCCAGCCACCGCGCATGCGTCCTCCTCAACCCCGACTGCGAGCTGCTCGACGACTCGCTCGCCGCACTTGCGGCGCTGTGCCTGGGGCACCCGCGGGCGCTGCACGCCCCGCGGCTGCTCGACGCCGACGGGACGGTCCAGCGCTCGGCGCATCCGGTCCCCGGCACGGTCGGCGCGCTCGCGGGCGCGGCCCTGCACCCGCCGCTGCTGCCGGCGCCGCTGCGCGATCGGCTCGACCCGTACCGCGCGGAGCGGCCGCGCACCGTCGGCTGGGCCGTCGGCGCCTGCCTGGCGGGGGCGACGGAGACGCTGCGCGCCCTCGGCCCGTTCGACCCGGACGCGCACCTCTTCGCCGAGGACATGGACCTCTGCCTGCGGGCGCGCGCGGCCGGCGTCCCGACGGTGCTGCACCCGCACCTGCGGATCCGCCACACGGGCGGTCACGCGACGCGGCGCGACGGCGAGCCCTATGAGCTGCTCGCGCGGCGGCGCCGCGCCGTGGTGGGAGCGACCCGCGGCGCCCGCGCGACCGCGCTCGACGACCTCGCACAAGGGCTCGCGTTCGCGACGCGCGCGGCCGGCCACGCGTTGCTGGGAGGCGACGCGCGGCGCCCTTGGCGCCAGCTCCGAGCGCTCGCGCGAGCCCGATCGGACGAGCGTGGGCGATGACGGTCCGCGCGGCGCGCCGGCGACCGCCGGCTTCGAGCGCGGCGGACGGCGGCTGCGCGGCGCGCCGGCGACCGCCGGCTTCGAACGCGGCGGACGGCGGCCGCGCGGCGCGCCGGCGACGGCGGGCTACGAACGCGGCGGACCGGGGCGATGCGGCGCGCCGGCGACGACCGGCGACGCGGTGACCGGGCTTGGCGGCCGGCCGCCGGTGCTCCTCGTCGCCGCCGCCCCGGTACTCGGCGGCGCCGAGCGGGTGCTGCTCGACTGGGCCCGCGTGCTCGAGCCGCCGATCCTGATGGCGTGCCCACCGGGTCTGCTGGCCGACACTGCGCGAAGCGCCGGCCTCGACGTGCTCCCGCTGCGCGAGCGACCGCTGCGGCGGCGCGGTCGCAGCGCGCGCGCGGCACTCGATCTCGCAGCCCTCGCGGGCGACGTCGGCCGGCTTGCGCGTCTCCACCACCCGGCCGTGGTTGTCGCCTCGGGGCAGCGACCGCTGCTCGCCGCCGCGTCGGCTCCGCTCGCCGGCGCGCGCTTGCTCGGGCTCGTCCACGACTTCCCGCCGGGGCCTGTCGTGGGCGCGCTCCTCCGCGGCGCCTCGAAGCGCTGCGCCGCGATCGTCGCCAGCTCGCACGCGATCGCCCCATCCGGGCGCACGGTCGTGATCCATCCCGGGATCGACCGCGCGGCGTGGGTGCTGCCGGACCCGCCTGCCGGCCCGCCTCGTGCCCTCCACCTCGGCGCGCTCGTGCCGTGGAAGCGCGCCGACCTCGCGCTGGAGATCGCCGCGCGCGTGCCCGGCCTCGCCCTCGACGTGGCCGGCGCGCCGCTATCGGGCGACCCGCCGGCGTTTCTCGCGGCGCTCCGGCAGCGGGCGGCGCGACCTGACCTCGAGGGCCGCGTCCGATTCCTCGGGGGCGTCGAGGACCCCCGCACCGCGCTCGCGCACGCGCACTGTCTGCTCCACTGCGCCGACCGCGAGCCGTTCGGGCTGGTGCTCATGGAGGCGCTCGCCGCGGGGCGCCCGGTGGTCGCCCCGGCGGCGGGCGGTCCGCTCGAGATCGTCACGCCCGCGTGCGGCCGCCTCTATCGCCCCGGCGACCCGGCCGCGGGCGCCGCCGCGCTAGAGGCTGTGCTGGCCGATCCCGCTGCACCGGTCGCGGCGCGCGAGCGCGCAGCCGCCTTCGATGCGGCCGAGTCGGCGAGCCGGTTCGCCGCGGTGGTCGAGCGGCTCGCGCGGCGAACGGCGAGTTGAGCACGAATAACGTGCTCAACGCGACGCTCACGGTGCGCGCCGAACCCCTTCGCTGCGTAACACGACTTCGCACCCCGCAACCCCCTCGCTGCGTAGCACGACTTTCGGCGCGAGACCGGCGACGAGCGGCGGTTTGAGCACGTATGCGGTGCTCAACTCGACGCTCGCAGCGTGCGGAACGCCGATCTCATCCCACGCTGACCGTGACGGGGCGGGAGAAGCCGCTTTCCCGGGGACTGTGCCCTCGTGCGGGATCGCCGGCCGCGTGCCGGAGCGGTGCCTCGGCCCGCCGAGCGTGCAGGCCCTCGCCGCGAACACGCGCCAGCCCGGCCTCCGGCTCCCGTCGGCCGGCACCGCAGCCCGCGCGGGGTAGCCTGGCGCCCCATGCGTCGCGCCGTCGTCGCCGTCGCCGCGGCCATCGTGCTCGCCGGCCCGACGGTGCTCGCATTCCTCTCGGGCGGCTACTTCGCCGAGCCGCGGCTGATCGCGGCGATCGTCGCCTGGGCGCTCCTCCTCGCGCTGGCGCTTGCAGGGCCCGCGCCGCTGCCATGCGGCGTGCCGGGGCGCCTCGCGGTCGGCGGGCTGACGCTGCTCGCGGCGTGGAGCGCGCTCTCGATCGCCTGGGCGCCGCTCGGCGGGCCGGCCGTCGAGAGCGTCCAGCGACTGGTGCTCTACCTCGGCGCGTTCACGGTCGCGATCGCGGTGCTCCGGACGCGCGCCGCGATGCGCGCGATCGAGCCGGCGCTCGCCGGCGGGGCGGCGATCGTGATCGGGTACGGCCTCTCCGGGCGCCTGCTGCCCGGGATCGCGGAGCTGGAACGCTCGCGCAGCGCCGGCGGCCGGCTCGAGCAGCCGATCACCTACTGGAACGCGGAGGGAGCGCTGGCGGCGGTCGGCCTGATCCTGTGCGCGCGGCTGGCGGGCGACCGCACGCGCCCGCCCGCAATCCGGATCGCCGCCGCCGGGGTCGCGCCCGCCCTCGGCGCGGGCGTGTACCTGTCGTACTCCCGCGGCGCGATCGCGGTCGCGCTGCTGGGCCTCGCGATCCTCGTGGCCGCTGCGCCGTCGGGCACCCAGCTGCGAGCCTGCGCGCTGGCGCTCGCCGCCGCGGCGGCGGGCGCCGCCGCGGCCGCCGCGTTCCCCGGCGTCGCCGCGCTCGAGGGGACCGCGCTGGAACGCGACGGAGCCGCCGCCCTCGCGCTGATGTCCGCCATCTCGGCCGCAGCCGCGCTCGCCTGGGCGCGCGCGGTCGCGCGCGAGGGGCAGGTGACGCAGCGCGAAGAGGACACGCGGTTCGAGCCGCCGGCGCGCGAGCGCGAAGCCCGGCCGGCCGAGCCGGCGGCGCGCGAGCGCGAAGCCCGGCCGGCCGAGCCCGCGGCGGCCGAGCCGGCGGCGCGCGAGCGCGAAGCCCGGCCGGCCGAGCCCGCGGCGGCCGAGCGCGACGACTGGCTGCCCTACGCGCGGCGGCTCCCGGCGGCTGTGACCGCGCTCGCGGCAGCCGTGGCGATCGGGCTCGTCGTCGCGGGGCTCGCCGAGCGGCCGAGTGAGTCGGAGCTCGCCGCGGGCGCCGGCGCCGGGCGCCTCGCCACCGTGAGCTCGAATCGCTACGAGTACTGGCGCGTCGGCCTCGAGGCGGCGCGCGACCATCCCATCCAGGGTCTCGGCGCGGGCGGATTCCGCGTCGAATGGCTGCACGAGCGACCGATCCCGGAGGCCGTGCGCGACATCCACTCGCTCGAGCTGGAGATCGCCACGGAGCTCGGGCTCGTCGGGCTGCTCGCATTCGGGCTGATGCTAGGCGGCATCGCCGCGGCGGCGCGCACCGCGCTGCGGCGGGACCCGGCGCTGGCGGCCGGCTGGTGCGCCGCCGCGGTCGCGTGGCTCCTGCACGCCTCGATCGACTGGGACTGGCAGCTGCCGGCGGTCACACTGCCCGCGATCGTGCTCGCCGGTGCGCTCGTCGCGCTGGCGGAGCCGCCGCTCAGCGCGCGTTGAGGGGATCGATCCGGCGCAGCGCGGCCCGCGCGCGCCCGGCGGCGGCCGCGTCGCGCCCGTCGGTCGCTCCGTACAGCACGGCCCACGCGGTGCGGTTCTCCGGCTCCGCCCGCACGACGTCCTCCAGCAGCGCGACCGCTTCGCGCGACCGCCCCGCGGCGAGGTAGAGCACGGCCCGGTCGACGTCGGTCGCCGTGTCGGGGTTCAGCAGCCGCGCCCGCCGCAGGTCGCCCTCCGCCCGCGCGAAGTCGCCGGCGTCGCGCACCCGACCCGCCGCCTCGACCCCGCGCCCGTGCAGGAACGCATCGCGCTCCATCAGGCCGAGCCAGGCGAGCAGCGCCACGGCGGCCAACGCGAAAGCCACGCGCGCCGCCATCACAGCTCCTCGGCGATCCGCGGCGCCTCGCGCTTGAACACCCACACGGCGAGCGCGCAGACCGCGACGACGATCGCCGCCGGGACCAGCAGCCATGCCGTGCCGTTGCCGACGGTCGCCGGCCCCGGGGCGTCCGGGTCCACGACCCACTTTCGCGCCAGCTCGAACAGCGGCGTCAGTGGATTCAGCGAGATCAGGTCGCGAAGGCGCTCGGAGACGATGTCGAGCGGATACAGCACAGGCGTCCCGTAGAACAGCGCCGTCGCGGCGACGCTCCAGATGATGGCCGTGTCGCGGTAGCGCGGGTAGAGCGCGGCGAGGATCGTCGCGACGGCCGTCGTGAGCACGAGCAGCAGCGCCAGCACCAGCGGGAACAGCAGCCACGTCCAGGTCGGCTCGATTCCGGCGACCAGCAGGAAGGCGAGCACCACGACGAGGTTCACGGCGAGGTTGAAGAGGCTCGTGAGGACGACGGCGAGCGGGATCACGAGCCGCGGGAACTGCGTCTTGCGCACGACCGACTCCTGGCTGACGATCGAGCTCACGGCCTGCGTCGTCGCCTCCTGGAAGAAGCCGAACAGCACGATGTTGAACAGCAGCAGCATCGGATAGTGGCGCACGCGATCGCCGAGATCGAAGGCCTGCGTGAAGACCGCCAGCAGCACCGCGAAGAGCAGCAGCGGCCGCGCGAGCGACCACAGGTACCCGAGCGCCGTGCCGAGGTAGCTGCGCCGGAACTCCGTCACGGCGATCAGGTAGAGCAGCTCGAGCGCGCGCCGCCGGCCGCCGCCGAGGGCGCCCGGGCCGCGAACGTCGCGGAGCTGGAGCGCGGCGTCGCTCATCCGCCCTTCGCCTCCACGTCCGCCTTCACCGAGACGCTGCCGGGCCCCGGCCGGGTCCCGTAGACGACGAACTCGAGCAGCCGGAGCACGTGCAGCGCGAGGTCGCCCTGCGTCCGGTTGCGGGAGACCATGCAGCTGACGAAGTAGCGCCCGGGCAGCAGCGGGTTCTCGATCGTCCCCGCGATCCGCACGCGCCCGCCGGCGGCGACCCGGTCCTCGCCGCCCGCGAGCGCGCGGTTGAAGCCGAACAGCGGCACCCCGTCCGCGTTGACCACGTGGAAGCCGAAGACCGGCGACTCGAGCTCGTGCCGCGCCTCGAACACGACGTCGATCCCGATCGGCTCGCCCTGCTCGACGTTCTCGACGCGCTCGCCGCGCGCGTTCGCGAGCCGCGCGTGCACCACGTGCACGTTGACGTCCGGGACGTCGCCGGCGCCGGCGCCGCCGTTCACGCCGCCGAAGTTGAGCCGGTAGTAGCGCAGCGCCGTCTCCTCGGGCTCGCCGGCGTAGCGCAGCTCGCCGTCGTGCAGCAGCATCGCGCGATCGCAGAGGCCCTGGACTGTCGCCATGTCGTGGGTGACGAGCACGAGCGTCTTCCCGCCTTCGCGCTTGGCGCGGAACACGTCCATGCACTTCTGCGCGAACGCCGCGTCGCCGACGGCGAGCACCTCGTCGACGAGCATGATGTCCGCATCGGCCTCGACCATGACGGCGAACGCGAGCCGCACCAGCATCCCCGAGGAGTAGTTCTTGAGCTTGAGGTCGGCGAACTCGCGCAGCTCGGCGAAGTCGAGCACCGCGTCGAGCCGGCGCTGCGACTCGCGCCGGCTGAGACCCATCATCACGCCGTTGAGGACGACGTTCTCGCGCGACGTGAGCTCGGGGTTGAAGCCGACGCCGAGCTCGATGAACGGCGCCAGCCGCCCGGCCATCCGGATCCGGCCCCCGTCGGCGCGGTAGATGCTCGAGAGGATCTTCAGCAGCGTGCTCTTGCCGGAGCCGTTGCGTCCGACGATGCCGAAGAACTCGCCCTGGCGGACCTCGAACGAGACGCCCTTGAGCGCGTGCAGCTCGCGGTACTCGCCGCGCGCGAGCGGGTGCAGCGCCCGTTCCTTGAGCGTGTCGACGCGGTGCCGCGGGACGCGGAAGGTCTTCTCCACGCCGCGGGCCTCGATCACGACCGGCGTGTCGGTTGCGCGCGCCATTCGAGCCCGGAAGCGTACGCGCGTCAGACGCGCGCGCGCCAGCGCCGCAGCCGCTCCTGCTGGAAGCTGAGCAGGTCCGGCAGGCTCGTGTCGAGCGGCCGCCGCCCGGGCGTGCCGGCGCCGGCCGCGAGCACGGCGACCAGCCGGCGCCAGACGAGCCCGCGGACGAGCCCGAACTCGCTGCCGAGCGTCTCCGTCCGGCCGGCGAGCACGCGCAGCGGGCGCAGCGCGAGCCGCGCGAGCGCAACGAGTGAGGAGTCGGCGGCTACGAAGCGCTCGAGCGCGCGCCGCTTGCCCGGCGTGAGGGCGTCGCCGCAGCGCGCCAGCAGCACGCGCGCCTGCACCTCGCGCGCGAGGTAGCCGCGGAAGTACGCGCCGCGCCCGCCGCGCACCAGGCCGCGCAGCCGCCCGCGCGCGCCACGGCGGCCGCCGTGCGTCACGGCGCCGAAGAAGGCGCCCTCGTGCTGCACGTAGTCGTAGAGCGGGCGGTCGACGTAGGCGACCTCACCCGACGCAAGCCCGACGAGCGCGATCCAGTGGTCGTGGAACTGGAGCCCGGGCGTCTCGGGGAATGGCAGCGCGCGCTCCGTGACGTCGCGCCGGAACAGCGTCGCGGCGCCGGTGATCGTGTTCGCCACGAGCATCGACGTCAGGTCGGTGTGGTTGTTGCGCCTCCCGTGCCAGAGCGTCTCGCGCAGCACGCGCCCGTCCGCGGCGACGAGGCGCTGGTCGGAGTAGACGAGCTGCGCGCTCCCGAGTGCAGCGCGCAGCACGGCGAGCTTGTCGGGGTGCCAGCGGTCGTCCTGGTCGCAGAGCGCGAGCAGCTCGGCCTCGGGCGCCGCCAGCTCCAGCGCGCGCTCGAAGTTGCGGTAGAAGCCGCGGCGCCGCTCCGAGCGCGCGACCGTGAAGCGGGCGTCGCCGGCGACGACCGCGACGAGCGCGTCGAACCGCTCGCGGCTCGAGCCGTCGTCGCTGATCACGCAGCACCACCAGCGGTCGGTCTGCGCGCGCAGCGACTCGACCTGGACGCGGAACAGCGCGAGGTCGGGCTCGAAGGTCGCCATGCAGACGGCGATCAGGCCCGGGTCGGGCGGTCGCGCCGGTGCGCGCTCGACGACCGCGATGCGACCGAGCGGCGCGACGAGCTCCGTGCCGCCCGCGAGACGCACGGCGAGCGACAGCTCGACGGCGTCGCCCGCGGCGCGCGCGACGACCGGCACGGTGCCCCAGTAGCCGCTGCGGTAGGCGCGCGGATCGCCGTACCGCGCGAGCACGTCGAGGCGGGGCATCCCGGCGGCCGCCGGCCGGTGGCGCGCTCCGTCGACCACGATCGCCAGCTCGGCCACCGCCTCGCGGCGGTGGAAGCAGGCGCCGTAGCAGAAGACCGCATCGGCGCCGCCGGCCGGCAGCGCGGCCGGCAGCGGCGTCTCGAGCGTCGCGACGAGGTCGCGGTTCACGGGCTGCGGAGCCCGCATGCCGTGGCCCTTCCCGCGGGCGCCACGCGCACGCGCCACGGCTGCGGCGCGCCGTCGCGGACCATCCGCAGCGTGGCCGGCGTCGCGGGCGGCAGCGTGGCGAGCGGCTCCTCGGGGAAGGCATCCGCGAAGCGGCGCACGGCGATCGCCGCGGGACCCGGCGCGGCGGTCATCAGCAGCCCGCCCGCGGGCAGCGTCAGCTCGAGCGCCGGCGGCGACGCGGGGGCGGCGGGATCCGCGCGGAACGCGACGCAGCGCCCGCGCTCCTCGAGGGTCCCCCCGGCCGCGCTCGCGCCCCGCGGCGCGCCGCCGAGCGGCGGGTCGGAGGCGGCCGGGCGCAGCCCGACCTCGTGGACGGCGACGAGCTCGGCGTCCGCCGCCACGCGCGCCGTGTCTGGGCTCGACGCCAGCTCGGCCGGCGTCGCGGCCGGCGTGCCGTACTCCGCGGCGGCGGCGAAGTACGCATCCGCATGCACGACGACGAACGGATAGCCGGGGAACGCGGCCGCGACATG
>Ga0126312_10000495_pt1 | contig 23578 bp, 30 predicted proteins | sample Plot104A_FD_92537 | JGI IMG/M metagenome (GOLD analysis project Ga0126312, IMG submission 92537) | Serpentine soil microbial communities from UC McLaughlin Reserve, CA, USA - Plot104A | ecosystem: Environmental > Terrestrial > Soil > Grasslands | place: USA: UC McLaughlin Reserve, Lake County...
AAAAACGCCCCTATAGATTTTGTTAAACAGGACACAACAATTTCGTGTTAAACAGTTAAACTGTTTAACGTGTTAAACGATTAAACTAGAAACAGATTCACTAACTTTAAATCATCCTCTATCGATAGAAAAATCGATTAGAAAAGATGTCTGTTGATCCAAAACAACTTGACAAAACGAAGATTATCGGGTTCAGAGTAACTGAAGAGGAACTTCAGAATACCATATACCCCGTAATGCATGACTGCCACCAGCTTGGTATCATTGACCATGACTCTGACGTCGTTTCTGCGCTTTTGCGTCCAATTCTGGATGGGCCACTATTGAATGAAGAAGCAGCAGTTCGATAGGAGCCAGCGAGAGATAGAGGAAGAAAAGAAAAAACTTGCAGCAATCGTTGCGGGGAAGGAGGCTTGGCAGAAATGGGATAATTCCACCCCTCGAGTCATAGAAAAAGCCACAAAAGAACTCGAGCGAATGGGAGAGGAGTTCGAGAGGGATTCTAAAAGAGAAATAATACAATCACAACAGCGACCAAAACCAAAAGAGCAGCAATCGTCGGTGTCCCCACTCGCAAACATATGGCTGGAGGACATGATGGCGTGAGTGGCGAAGAACCATCGCTACCGGAGGACGAGGATCAGAACAACAACGACCTAGGTGATGCACAACAGGACTTTAGTGAACCACTCGATCCCGCGGATGCAGTCGTAGGTGAGCCAGAACCAGAGCCAGAGCCAGAACCACAGCTACCAGCATCACCGGCAGAGACTCCCAGTACCTCCAATAACGCCCTCATAATGCAGATCAAGATCCTATCAGAGTACGCAAAGGATATAAAACGCAGCATGTACGCCGTTTCGAAGGCTGCAGGAGTTCATCACGAGTACGTCAGAAAGGCCGTTAGGTTCTGTTAACTCGTCGGCTCATGCATACCAGCCGCAAGTTGAACTGAAAGGCATCGACTATCAGGATTAGTCTCAGTCTGCCGTTCCTGCACCATCGCTTCACCTGCCTTTCCCTTCAGGCTGAACCTCAGCCCTGCGTCACGTATGTTCTGGGTAGCATTGACATCTCTGTCAACCAGCCCGCAAGAAGGACATCGCACCTGTCGGCTCTCTTCGGCGAACAACAATTTGTCGCCACATTTCGAGCACTTCAATGACGTTCCTCTTGCGTTGACATAGTAAACCGGTATATTCCTTCCCATTCTGCCTTATACTGTATCTAACGCTGTAGTTCATAGAGAATGACCACGAGTTCATTCTGGCACGATACTTGTTTCCCTGACCGTTGCCAGCTCGATAGAGCTTGCAAATGCCCTTGATGTTTTCCATTGTGATAGCGAGTCTGTTTGCTTTGGCATGCTCGACTATCTTCTTTGAGACGTTGTGTAAGAGCTGGCTTACACGGTTTTTCTGAATCATGCCATACTTGCCATAGAGTGCCTTGCGTATTTGCACATCGTTACGCTTGTAGTGGCTGCTTGTTTCTCTGCATTGCGCCTTCACATCATTCGCTCGCTTCAAGTCATGCACAATAAAATATTGCCATTTGTATCTGCAACAGTAACATTATCGAGGTTCCGGTCAAGCCCAAGCATTCCAGCACATTCCACCTTGTCCGTCTGTTTAGAGAAGGAAATGCTCAAGTGGTTAGCGTTGAGCGTGGCAGAATGTATCACTAGGCTGGGCTGTGACAAGACTCGCAATGTGTGTTTATTGAGAGATACATCTGTATCTTGCCGAGAAGATGTAATGTACTATTACTGACTCTGACTCTGTAGCAGGAGGTCAGCACCGGCTTCCAACAATATGGCTTTCTGACGTTTCTACCCTTCGTGATGAGTTTGCGATAGTTGGATAGAATACCTTCTCTGCTTTTGGTATCGTACACAGTCTATACTGTGATATCATGTCATATGCCTTTTCAGCTCGTTATAGGCGGCACTTGATAGCGATTTCATTGAAGTCTTGTTCTGCTCAGGACCTATCCTGAAGGCATCATTTGTAGCATGTCTGAACGCTTCCATCATGGAAAGCACTTCTTGAGTGGGATTATATCGTTGGATAACCGACTTCAACGCTAACCATCATCTTATCCGTGGGGGTTCTGCTACCTAATAAATGAGCCGACGAGTTAACAGAACCATCAAAAGAAGGACTAAAATTCATGGTTAGCTTCTCTTAACCATTGCCAGGGATGAACTATAACCAGCTCTGCAAAGCTGCGGCCAGTCTTCATGGCAACATCGAGGTTGCCATCGTGCTGTCAGGCGGCAAGCTTGTGGCTTCGTACCTGAAGGAAGGAGGCCCCATGCCTGACGAGGACGAGTTTGGCAAAATGATCTCGCAGCTCGAGACCGTGATCAGGACTATAAAGAGCAACGAGGACAAGTTTGGCGAGCTGGGATTCATCACCATCCATTACAGATACATCGACGGCCTGCTCTTTCCAATAAACGACCATGACACGCTAGTAGTCGGGATGGTGCAGCCCTATGACCGTGACAAAGTTGTGGGCAAGGTTTCTGCTCTTATAGAGAGAGAGCAGGAAAAGAGGCGTGATTGACAATGGGCCGCCGGGTCGTTTGTGAACTGTTGTTATTGGGAATAAAAAATCGCAAATGAATGTCATGAGCCTCGGGAATGTCAAAAGCCATTCTCTCAATAAAAGCGGGGCTAGTTCTGGCTTTTTGACCGGTGCAAGGTTGAACTCTAGTCAAATGGAAGTAAATTTACAATGCAAGATGGGCATTTTCTTCTCCTTGTCGTATTAGCTCCCTCACAGTCTTGAGGGAAAAATCTGCATTCTTTAAAGGGTGCGGGGATTCCATTTCAGTTCTAACTATACTGTTTACAGACAATATTTCCGCCCCTCTGGTTTCTACAAGCTCAGAGTAGTCTCTTCTTATACAAGCAATCTCATCCTGACTTATCTTGGATTTATCGGTGTGCTTTTCAAGGATATCGTAAATATGCTCGACAAGCTCTATCATCCTAGTCATGTGCTTGGATGTTTCAATGTCGTACAAGGTTTTGTCGCTGAAGGTTATGTCTCTTGCCCTGTCAGACACTTCAATTCTGTTCTGAGGAAGCCTTTCTCTGATCCGGGGATAGTTTTCCACAATATACACATGCTTGTCATTTCTTGGTGATGCCTCCATGGCTTCTCGCAGGGGAGTATTATCCATCAAAGCACCATCCCACCCATAGACTCCTTGCTCTATCTCTATCCAAGGAAATCCATAGTTTGGATACGCGGCACTGGCCAGAATATGATTGACGTTTATCCTTGTTTTTTGGCTATCATAGATGAGGTGTTTTGAGGTAAGCACGTCAACGCATGTCAGTATCAGCCTTGTCTGGCCATCAGCTCCAGATTGCCGCTCTGGAGACAGTTTGTCAAAATCCACATATCGTTCAAGTGTCCTGCCAAGTGGAGTATGGTCGTATAGGTATGTCCAACTCTCTGGAGTCATGGCAAGACCCTCATCTGCAGATAGTCCGTTAGACGTTCCAAAGAATTGAGTCCATGACCACATTCTTGGAACAAACATCTTTGGCACCCCAAAGAGCCCTGCATTGATAGCCGCCATAGGAATGTTCTTAAAAGTAAACTGTCCCGTTACAAAGTCATATTGCGGCAGGATAACATCTGGTATTAAATTATAACTACTCTCTGCTAACTCAATCCAGAAATTCTCCAAGTCTTTTTCTGGATACCCACTTCTGCTCCCTGCAATTATTGCAGCATTTACAGCGCCTATAGAAGTACCTGCAACAATATCAAATCTTATTCCATGTCTTGCCAGGGTTTTGAAGACGCCACATCCAAATGCCCCAAGAGACCCTCCGCCCTGCAATATAAGCACATTCTCGACAGTTCTTGAACGACGATGACGCGGGTGAGTATCACGCTTAAGATAATAATTGTAGTGGCTACCGCGAACATCTTTGTTATCGGATGAAATGTGGCTACCACTCTTACTCTGTATTTTTTCTTCCAGACTTGAAGAGCCCATTTTTTAGATCGCTTTCTATACTGGCGACATTTGCTTTCTATCTTGTCTCAACCTTCTTTTGCTATCTGATGCAAAAAGAGTGTGCTTGTAAGACAGGATAATATCTTAATACCAGACATAACTCTACTTCCATCGCTGGGAGCTTGCTTTAACAACATTGTCAATTGGAGAGTCTGCCCCCTTCATTCAATGATAACATAATCATGCGATGCAGCTCGGGATTTCTAGATCTCAGAGTTTCGAGGGGCAGTGGAGGAATCTTGACTTTCATCGCAGTTTTTATCGAATCTTTGACGCGCTGCCTAGGTCGGAAGTCAAGCCTTCGCACTGCGTTGCAGCGCTCAAGCCATTCTATCAAGGACTGATTTGACTGATCAGGCGAGATTTTTCTGATGTTGATCAAGTAGAGAGCAAGAATGAGCGAAACTGGATTTTTTCTATAGTCTTCAGGCGATATTTGCATTAATCCTTCTATCGGTGTTGCATCGGCTTTTGTAATTAGGAATTACTTTGTCTAAAAATGTAATAATTTGTGCGACTAGGCTACAGATAGCTCGAAGATTTAATAGTATTGCTTGTTAAGAATACAGAATGAATACCAAACTTTGCCTCGTTTGTGAGGGCAGGAGAAAAATTCCAAGCGATAGGGATCTGTCTTTCTTCATAGATTGCCTAGATTGTTGTGAGAAAGGGTATTTCATCAGCTAGCTAGGGCTATTTGACTTCAGGCATACATTCAAGTGGCATTGAGCGCTGTGCTTTTTTGTATCATTCGCCAGTATTGTCTGTTCTTGCATGGAATACAGTTGGCTCCAAGTCAGTAGGCAATTTAAAAGCGAAAGTTGCCCCGCCATCCTCATTGTTCTTGCCTGAAAGTGATCCACCGTGTGCCTCGACTATCTTGCGCGAAATGTACAAGCTCAGACCTGCGCCGCCCTCTGAATGAGTAGCAAACTTGCCATAGAGTGAGCCTTGTACGCATTCTTTACCTCCTCGTTGGTTGAGGTCTCTGCGTCGGCCCTTCCAGGACCCCACACAAAATGATATAATGCTCACCGTCAGAGTGTTTGTGTTTGCCGATCACTTGGTGGTTTTTTGGGAATTCGGAATCGATTGGCACCTCGTAGAATCGGATCTCAATTCTTTTAAGGATTATGTCCAGTGTGCAATCACATGCAATCAAGAGGTTAGAAAATGAAATAGGCTTTGCGTGTAAGATATTATCGTATGAGTTCAGCTACCAAGGACTTGCTGCAAGAGCACCTGATAGTCCGGCGAATAGGAAATATCGCACAGATATGCTCTGACAGGCTGTACGCCAATGAAGATGTGCCAATAGAAGATATCCAGATAATCTCTGTGGTTATTGAGGAATTTGTAGACGCATTCCATCATGGAAAGGAAGAGAAGGCCTACTTTCCAGCTACGAAAGATAAGGACGGTTTTTCTGAGGATATTAGAAAGTTTCTGATAGAGCACGAGCTTGGAAGAAGGATAGCAAACATGTTGCGCCGTGAACTTGACACCCTCATCGACAAGAATAGCGCAGATAAAGGACTGAAATGGAATGGCAAAAACAAGGAGCCGGTAGCGCGATTCCTCAAATCCTATGCCGTATTTGTATCTGACCATACCGGCAAGGAGGATGTCTTTTTCGAGACCATACTCGCAAATGGCAAGATAATTGAAAATGAAGATCGGCAACTTTTAGAACATTACGAAACCTGTAGGCACGACGCAGGTGGGCAAGTTAGAATAGAAGAGATGGTTCGATTGATAGACTATCTGGAAAACAGGGAATGGATGTCCTAGTTGTTGTACGTTGCATCGAAGAAGATGCCAGAATTATTTTTATCATAATGCATTATAAAGCTATTCTCTGGGGCGTTATCTCTGTGAAAGTGGTTAGATAGAGCAACACAAGCCAGATTTATCCATTTATTACAGTAACTTGTATGGAAATTATATTGGCAATTGAATGGGATGTTTTAGTTGTAGAGATGTCGCTCCTCGCTGCAATAATTTATGGGGCGATTTTTGTCGAAAGCTGGTTTGAGAAGAGGAAAGCAAGGAATGAGGAGGAGAAAATGAAGAAAAAGATACTGATGATCGTTGCAGATGACTTGAACAAACAGCTGCAATTCATAGAGGAATCGGTAAGGGACAAAGACTTTAAGCCCTTTCACACAAGCATATGGGATGCGGTAATATTGGGTGGCAAGCAAACATTGCTGCCATTTGATATATTTGAAAAGTTACAAGATACATATTCTTGGATGAGATATTATAACAGCGAACTTAGTCTAAACGGAACAGAAAACGAAAAGCTGATTATAGAGCTTTTGGGAGACGTTAGAAAATCCATTACGCAGTCTTTGGCACATCTTAACAACAAGTACCAGATTTCTTTTTTGGAATGAAAGAAATGTTTCGGTCAACCATCATTGTCGTTGGAAACCGTAAGAACAATGATCAAAGGGTAGCCTTGCTCATTTGAACAACCATTTTATTTTAAGCGACTTAAGCCGCTCGAAAAGCTTTACGGACTAATAGTATTGAATATTTCTTCCAACTCATTATATCGTATCAAACATAGCAAAGAGTTGAAAATTGGCGGTAGTTTAATGAACAAACAAATAAAAATTCTTGGCATAGCAGGCAGCCTGAGGAAAGGTTCGTACAACCGTGCTGCCTTGCATGCTGCAACGCAGCTATGCCCCGATAATGCTAGCATAGAAGTTTTTGAACTAGATGGAATACCTCCATTTAACCAAGACACGGAAAACCCGCCACCCCCAATTGTAGCAAATCTCAAGGATAGAATACGTTCCTCTGATTCCATCCTGTTTGTCACGCCTGAATACAATTACTCAGTTCCAGGTGTTCTAAAGAATGCGATTGATTGGGCATCAAGACCTTATGGCGATAGCGCTTGGGAAGGCAAACCTGCTGCAATAATGGGTGCTTCTGTGGGTATGATAGGTACAGCCCGTGCACAGTATCACTTGCGGCAGATGTTTGTGTTTTTAAACATGTTTGCCCTTAATCGGCCGGAAGTAATGATTCCTAACGCGGCTGACAAGTTTGACAAAGAGGGCAATTTGATTGATGCATTCACCAAAGAGAGAATAAAAGAACTAGTAGAAGCGCTGGTCAATTGGACGATCAAGCATCAGAGAATGCAGCAACAGAGGGTAGCAGAGGCATCATAATCTATACAAGTTTGTGAATCAGATAGTGCAAGTGACTCTTTGATATTCGTCAAATCAATAGCTCTTCATGCTTGCCGAGCCACTGCAAATCACAAAATATGAAAAGTGCATCTCTTAATCGTCATTATGAGATCCAGAACTGACCCCAGTATCGTATTCAGGATCCTTGAAACAACTAGGGTAGGGGCTACAAAGGCAGAAATACTGGCCAAGCTGCCTTCACTTACTTCTTCGCAACTAAGAAGGTATCTGCAGAGTTGACAGACAAGGGATATTTGCGACTTGATCCAAATGACAATAATCTCTATGTCACCACGCAATGTATATGTCAAGAGCTTGAGAAAAGGAGTGACTTTCTCGAAAAGGATTTCATCTTGAATGATCCATGATGGGGTAAAAACATCATCATCATCTGATCCTCGAGAACATTGTCTAAGAATCGCGACACTCCGAACACTGGTACTTGATATTCTGGCGATTCTTGATCATATTACACGCCAACAGATCCTTTGATTATACTGTTACATTGCTTGCCGCCAAGCGCCTTTGTTTTGATCACATCAGGCCGAGCTGAGTCATCATGCCGGCCACATCGTAAAACAGATTTTCTTCTACAATCTTGCCATTCTTCCAATGAGCTACTGTGCAAAAATCTACTTTAAACTTCTTGTTGGTAGGTGGGATCATCTTTCGCTGGGGCCCATCATTGGCCCCTTATGCGTGCCTGTGAATTCTGCAATAGAGCAAGTCCAATCCCCTTGGGCGAAGAACACTTTATAGGGGTTGTTTTGCACGTGGTTGTCCGGAAAAGCGCTGAAGAAATATTCCCCCTCCTTTCTGTGGGCATCTATCCCGTTCGTTGGCGGCTGAGCCGGCCAGCGCACGACGACAATGTCCGCATGACGTTTGCTAAACGTATCCCAGTCTTGCGAGTTCCATGCGTCGTCAAGTGTTTTCATCAAGTGCATATTGTTCTTTTCCAGTGCACTACTACTCATGGCATCGATTGTACCAAGAGCTATATACTATTGTAGTATTGCATGACTTACTTGCTTTAGTACACCTAACTGACTTGGTATGCAATTACTACCGTATTTAATAGGCAGGATGGACAGTATTTCCAGTAGATATGAGGAAAATAAGTGAGTCTTCAGCAAGGCAGCAATTCAAGGTTGCTTCATCCACGAAAATAGGATACGTTAGCCTGAACGTATCCAACATCCTGCGTTCGCTCGACTTTTACAAGAGCATCCTAGGGTTTAAGGTGGTTAGCAGACCTTCACGCAAAAAAGCAATACTCTCTGTAGATGGCCGCCCCTCTCATCTTGTAGAATTGTTGCAGGTAGAGAGGAATGCAAACAATAATGACACCTTTAATCCGCTAGGCACTACCAAAAAAAGAGCAGGATTATACCACTTTGCGATATTGCTTCCTGAGAGAAAATACCTCGCAGATATGCTTCAAAATCTGTGTGATAAGCGTGACCAAATACATTTTGATGGTTTTGCAGACCACCTTGTATCGGAGTCGGTCTACATACGCGACCCGGATTTCAATGGCATCGAGATTTATAGGGACAGACCAATGTCGGAGTGGAATTGGGACGGTAACCGGATAGAAATGGCAACATTGCCTCTGAACACCAGTGATTTGTTGAAGGAATCGACCGATGAAGGATGGAAGGAGATGCCTTCCAAGACAACAATCGGTCATGTTCATTTGCATGTCAGGGACTTAGCTGAGGCACTGAAGTTCTACCATGAAATTCTAGGATTGAACTTGACAGCCACCATTCCTAGTGCCGCCTTTTTTGCAGCAGGCAAGTATCATCACCATATAGCAGTCAATACCTGGCTTGGAACTAATATTTTGCCAGCTTCGCCGCAGGGCATTGGATTGAACCACTTTAGCATAGGACTGCCAAGCAAGGCGGAATATGAAAGATTGGTAAGACAATTATCAAGATATGGTATTGGTATAGAAGATCTCTCGGAGAGATCTGTTTTTGTGCAGGATATGGATGGAATGAGGGTACGACTTCAACACGAATAACTCGCCGTATAGCCTTTAAGCTTTAGTGGCTATCAATACGCAGGAGTTGTGGTATGGATAGGGACGCAAATGCCGCTCCTATATTATATTCCACAATAATGGTGGTCCTTTCCTACGATCAGTGAACTTTGGATGCAACTGCTGGGAGGCTACGGGTTCTAGAATATTATAAAAGCCGAACCACTCAATCCTTAATAATCAAGATAAATCAGATCTCTATCGTCATCTCCCATGTGGGGCGCCAAATACGCCAAACATAACAAGGTTCGATTCAAATCTTCAGAAGATAGAGAAAATGGCATACAGATGTTTAACGAGTTTTTCAAAACTATAGAAAAAGACAACAAGGAACAAAAAATGACAGGTCATATCATACTTGAAAGTTTGAGCGACTCCAAAGAAGCAATCGTCTTGACATTCTGGGAGACAAGGGAAGATATGGACGGATTTTATTCACAACAGAATAGCAGCTTGGCAAACCTTGTGGAAAGAGCAAAGCCTTTGTTTGAAAAAATGCCAGAGAGAACAGATTATGCTGTGTCAGGATTGTATACGCATACATGATTCTATGAGCGTTGCAAACTAGCAGTGAGACACAGACGACGAGATCCTTATTTGGTCTCTGCGCCAGCCGTTGCCTGGCTGCTGATGTAACATCTTGTTTTATTAGTTCGTGACCACTATCTTGCCATCGCAAAGTCACGTCAGCTCTAGCTTGCCTGAGCAGGTTAGAGAGGGTTTCAGCTTCATTTTTGTGGCAATAGGATCTTCCAGCCCTGATGACATGAATACCCGCTTGCCAGACAAGTAGGGCAGAGCCTATCTGGAACAAGCGGAACCATAGCTCGGAAGAAGAGTATTACACCGGACAATGTCTTAGGGCGGAGCAGGAGAATGCTTGCAGCAGTATTGGCACCATTTGAGTAACCAACCACCATGACATTTCTTGCATCAAACCCATGGCTGCAGAGGCCTTTTCAACAAAATCTGCCAGCTCATTGGTGCGAAATTTCAGATCCTCCATGTCAAAGACTCCTTCTGCTAGCCTGCGGAAAAAGCGCTGAACCATGCCTCTTCCTAAAACTTTTCTATTGAAAAGTAATGTATGTTTCTTCTTCATCTAATGATAATATATTAGGCTCGGGTTGACTTATTAGCCTCTCAACCTTTCTAGACTGACTGAAAAATATATGACAAGCACAACAAAAGGTAGTAGCAAGAAAAACTTGGCTTTGGTTGGGGCTGCTGTTGCTGTAGGGTTCCTGCTCACAGTTGCAGGAATGCCTTCTCTTAGCAGCGCTCAAACCCAAGAACAAGGACAAGAGCAACAGCAACAAACAGAAAGCGCAACAGCTGCTGCTCAAAACGGTACAACAACAGCAACTACAGTTGATGCAGGTGGCGGAGGGCCTGAATCTGTGGTTACTTGGTTTACCCCACAAAATGTGACTATAAATGCGGGTGAAACAGTCGTCTGGACAAATCCAACGGTGGTAGGTGAGCCTCATACTGTTACCTTTATCAGAGAACAGGGTTATTTTGCCAACTTCGAATCACCCTTTCTGATTCCTAATGGCACAGAACTAACCCCAGCAAATCCTGAAGAGAAGAATACAGAACCACTTATAATTCCAGGTCAGCCGCCGAATGGTGATGGCACCCCTGCTGCTGCAAGCAATGATATCATAGTTGCCGCCAATGCCAGGTCTACAAACCCAGTTGTCATAGATATTCAGCAGAACAACGTGACATACCTGCCGCTAAATGCTAACTATACCATGACTGGAGATGAACTGTATGTTAATTCAGGTTGGATGTGGCCAGCAGGTCAGGCGCCGCCAGGTGCACCACCAATCAAATCATTCAGCGTCACGTTTGCAAACACAGGAACGTATGACTATATATGTTTAGTTCATCCCTGGATGACTGGTCAAGTAGTGGTGCAGTAAAAAGTCTAAATTAACTTCTTTTTTTCTTTTTGAGCCTATAGTGCTTCAGAAAGATTTCTTTCCTATCCTACCCTGGAGCATGTCTATCAGGTCGGAAGACTCACCACAACGATGGAGATAACTTGCAAAAATTTTCCTAGAATATTTGACCCGCATGCTCAGTGATGTACGCTTACCATTTTTAGGGCGTTTAAAGTGGGTACTTTTTCGATGTCTTGGGTTATCCCAATTATTTCATCATCCACGATACTGATATACACAGCCTTAGTACGTCGGATGAAGATATTGAGGAAGGCATAATGTCTTAATACCTGACCATCTGGGTCATAATATCGATTGAAGGTTTCAGGGTCTTTCTTTATCAGCTTCACCGACTCCAAAGCTTCACTGCAACGCATTCCAGTTAGCGTACAGAAGAGGAAGAAATTTGCATACTTGGTTGGCAGGGCCTGTATGGCTTCCTTTAACCAGCCTATCATGGTATCCAAGTCTTTGGAGTCACCAAAGAACCTTGTAAAGGCATCTAACTTTTCTGTACCTATGGACCACTGTAGACCATACCGCTGGCGTATGGCTAACCAGTCAGACTGGGTACCAATGTAACGTGCTAAACATGATAATGACTTCATTATGTGGATACGTTTGTTTGGAGGTAATTGCAATAATAGAGTCACATTGTGATTCTGCAAGACAGAAGCGTACCGCTTCGCATATCTCAGCCTATCCTCCGCTGTCTTCTCTGTCATCCTCTGCAGAAGGAATTGGTGGAACTCATGCCAATTTTGCAATGCCGCTTCAGTTTTCTGCAACGCTGCTCCACCTGCCATTACTCTAGCGGTAGATAATGAGAGAATGGTGGGCCGAGTCGGATTCGAACCAACGACCCCCGCCATGTCAAGGCGGTATCTTAACCAGGCTAGACCACCGGCCCTTTATTGCAGATTTTTGCTGCCCAAATATATGTTATAGATTCGTCTTTTTGCTTGGATGAAAGAGCGCGCTCTCTCTACTAGCTTTGTTCAGAAGTCAGATATAGAATTTGGTACGACGTGCGGCGATGAAGCCGTCGTCTAACTCTGACGTCTGACGTCTCCCGCTACTACGACAAAATGCTGCGACTACCCATAGAGAGATCCTCGCAGAGAGTTGAAGGGGAATAACGCGATGCTCAAAGAGCGCAACTCTGTGGTCGTCGTCAGCAGCATCGACGACAACGACAGGGTAAGAAAGATCGGCGTTAACACGGGCAGCCTGCGGTAGCATAAAAGTTAAGAGTCACCTTAGTCGCTTTTATTTTGATATTTGGATAGCGAATCCTTTAAGATAGTTCAGGGTGACGCTCTTCAAATAATCAAGCAGCTTTCTGGCAAAAGCAGGTTGTTCCGCGCAATCATTACTTCTCCACCATACTATGGTCATCGGCACTACGGATCCAACCCAAACGAGATAGGCAGGGAAAAGACCGTGGAAGAATACCTTGATTCGCTGGCCAGAGTATTTGTGGCGTGCCGCGATGTCCTGACTGCTGATGGCAGCCTGTGGATAGTGATAGGCGACACGAGGCGGCGGCATGAAAAGTTGCGCGTTCCTCACCGGCTTGCAGACAGGCTGGTCGGCGCAGGCTATGTCTTTCGGGAGGACGTTGTCTGGTACAAGAAAAACAACGTAAGCAGCAGCTCACATGACAACTTTGCACAGGCCTACGAATACATCCTGTTCTTTTCAAAGAGCCACCGGTCGCACGCAAACCTCGACGCGGTGAGGGTGCAAGGCAATGAGGCGGCAACTGGCAGAAACAAAGTTCCCCCGCCGCACATGATCCAGCACGAGCCGGCAAGCCCCGATAGGAGCGAAATAGCGCGCATTGCCGGCACAATCCACAGCGCGTCGCCCTCAACTCCGATTTCAGAGCTCCCGACAACGTCTGAGATAGCGAGAGCATACGGCTACGACCCAGAAAAGTTCTGCCCCACATGCTATCGGAAGTTCAAGAGGCACGCGACAAGGCGCAGGATAGGCGACCACAAGCACTACCCCATTTTTGCAGTGTGCAATCCCCGCGGCAAGAACCCGTCAAACGTGTGGGAAATTGCCACAAAGGCGCACTATGGCAACGAGCACTTTGCGATATTCCCTGAGGAGTTGGTTGATATCATTGTCAGATTTGCTACTAAAAAGGACGACTCGGTGCTCGACCCGTTTGCAGGCAGGGGCACCACAGGAATAGTTGCGGCTTCGCTTGGCCGCAAGTTTGTCGGCATCGATCTCTACAAAGAAAACGTGAAGAAGGCCGGCAGGAACATCGCCAAGGCAGACGACAGCGGCGCAAATCTAATAATGGGACTTGCACCCAATAGGCAGCATTGACAGTTGATGACGATTACGCGCTGACAGATGCTGAAAAGGAGGGCCTATACAAGGCGATATTTTTAAGGAGAGACGTGCGTTCCCACTTTGTTGGCAGGGAAATTCCTGACAGCGTCTTGCTGCGCATCTTGAACGCCGCCCACCATGCTCCATCTGTCGGATTCTCGCAGCCTTGGAACTTTATCCTCATCAAGGACAAGCAGACACGGCAGAAGGTAAAGGAGTCGTTTGCGCGCGAGCGGGAGCGTTCCATCACTATGCTCGATGGCAATAGGCAGAGGCAAAAGCAGTATGCTGAGCTCAAGCTTGAAGGGATAATGGAGTCGGCTATCAACATTTGCGTCACCTATGACCCCACCCGCTTTGGTCCGTTCGTGCTTGGCAGGACGTCCATAGAGGAGACGGGCGTCTACAGCGTCGCCTGCGCCATCCAGAACCTCTGGCTTGCGGCAAGGGCAGAGGGCATCGGGGTTGGGTGGGTGAGCATCCTTGCAAATGAAGACCTTGAAAAAATTCTGGCTATACCGCCGCACATCAAGCCAATCGCGTATTTGTGCCTTGGTTACGTGAACGAGTTTGGAGACAGGCCGGACCTTGAGCGCGCTGGCTGGCTTCCGAGGATGAGGCTTGCGCAGGTAGTATGCTACGAGCGGTGGGACGCCTACCAGCCGCCAGAGCAGTGGTCCAGGTTTTGTAGCGCCGTCGGCAAAATAGACGCCAGGGAGGCACGTGAAGACAATATATAATAATCAGGCGCCAATCGATAATGAAGATATCGGCAGCCAAATGCGTTGGAGATTTGAACCTGACTACAGAGGATGGGAAAAACAAGATTGCTGTGCACACGGCAACAGCTTGTTGTTATTTTTTTTTAGCATGCATTATCACAACATTGCAAGGTACCTCTTTGTCACCCTTGCCTTCGCCGGCCTCCTTTCGACCGGCTGGTTTGGAATACCTCTGATCCCTCAGTACCTTATCGACAACGAGATAGACCTGCTGGCAGGCATCTTTACGCTCTTTAGCGCCCTTGGCACTATCTGGGGCGTGATGGCCTACCGCGAATTTACCAAGTCCATCCAGCTTGTCATGGACGCAAGAGACGCAGCGCGCAGGCTCGACTTCATGATAGGAGAATATGAATACAGGTCGTACAACCCCATTACGAGGGACTACGACGAAGGCTTTGTCCCCTCCGGCCCTATCGACTTTTGGGACAAGGAAACACAGGTGCCTGCATGGATGGACAAGGGCAAGTACTGGCACATACTGCTCAGCCTGCAGGGCGGGAGCAAGGAAGTCAGGCTACAGGTAGTAAAGGATCAGACCCTGCCGTTTCACACCGGCCCGAGAAACGTCGCTGTCACCACAAGAGAGAAAGTGATCGTCGAGGAGATGAGAAAGACCCGCAGGCACATCTACATTGTCAAGGTTCCGCAATGGCTCGTCATGAACACGGAGCGCAAGAGGTTTGCCGGCCAAGACATGAGCGACATCGAGCTGAGCGCACTCATTGCAGATCTCAACAAAAAGATAGTGGCCGCCACTGACGAGGTGGTCGAGTGGGAAAGGCAGAGAATCAGGTACCCTTGGAAGACGATGACCATCGGCATCTACCTCAACAAGAGCCTGCCCCTCAGGATCGTTTACCGGCAGGTGGTAAGGAATTTTCCCGGGGCAAAAAAGCGCAGCATCGATGAAACAAACGCCAACCTTGCAAACGTCAAGGACGATGAGCTTGTCGCGTCGCTGCTAGAGCTTGCGTCTGAAAAAGGAATTACGCAGAACAGAATTGAAATGTTGCAAATTCTGATCAAGTTCTTGAAGAGCGCGTATACGCGCCAAGGCCTTGGTGAAGGCGCTAGCGAGTATCACAGCTTCCACCACTCGCTTGAGGTGTCGTACATGACACTTCACATGCCACCAAGAGAATTCGAGGAATTCGAGTTCGGCCCAAAGGATTACGAGCTCATGATTGTCGCAGGGCTCTTGCATGACTACGACCCCGCCCAGGCGCTCTTCAATAGCTCTGGGGCGCCCAAGGGCCCAAACGTCGTCAGGACCGTCGAAGAGATCCAGAGGTCAAGGATCTTAGACGCTTACTTTACCATGAGCAGGGACGAATTTGAGAATTATTTCCGCGAGTACAGGTCCGCGCTCTTGCCTCCGACCGAGTTTGCCACTACCCATCCAGAGTACGTCAAGGCCGACTGGAGCCCCACCGAAAGCATAGTGGCGGAGGCCCTCATCTGGAGGACCGACTTTCCCTTTTTCAAGCAAAAGCTTGCACAGGAAACGTTTGCGCGCCTTTTATCGCAGCTGGCAACTAGAGGCGGCGACGCCGATAAGATCAAGATGCTGGCAGAAATACTCTGGCTTGCAGATCTGGCAGTCACATACATGAGCTCCGACCCTGTCAGAGCGTGGGACAGGGTGACAAATCTGTACGATGAGCTGAACCTGCCCAAGCTTGAAGCGGTGCCCCGGACCGATGCATTTTTTGCAGATTTTGCAGAGAACGAGCTCTTCAGGCAGATGATCACCTCTAAGCAATTCCCGTACATTTTCCGGCAGCGGTGGAACCTTATCTACCAGTTCTTCCACGAAGGCAACCCGTCAACACAATTGAACAGGACGATTGCAACCGCGCGCAAGTTGTATCTCAGGATCAACCTAGAGATAGACATGAGAAAGGGCGAAATGCTTCAGGCCATGGCAGAGGAGAACTACGCAGAGTATTTCATAGGCATAGGCAAGGACCAGAACGAGGTTTTCAAGGCGAAATCAAGATTTGCCGTGCTAGATCCGCAGAATGCCTCTGCGTTCTGGGGCGGCACTGAAAAGTTGCTGCCGGCCATAACTGATAGGTCGATAGACAACTTTCTGATGGTGCTACCCGAGCATTCTGCTCCGCTTGCGACGATGGAGGCCAAGGCCGTATTCCGGTCTATGCTCGGGTCGATATCCAAAAAGCTGATGCAAGGAGGGGCATTCAGGATACTTACAGACTTGGAGAAAGACAGCATGGCCTTTCGCGAGCTTGCGCTTATCACAAGCCAAGCAGGGTTCCAGCTGATCGGGAACCCGGGCAAGGCATATTTCCCAAGGGACTGGCGCGACCCGGAGTTCAAAGCTGGCAGAAGGCCGCAGGTAGTCGTTCTTGCACCCAAATAGACGAATGCCTTAAATTGGCGCTGGCAAAGTTGAAACACTGCGCGGGCTCGTAGCTCAGCATGGACAGAGCGAACGCCTCCTAAGCGTTAGGTCGTGGGTTCGAAGCCCACCGGGCCCGCTATAAAAAAAATTCACGCGACCATTGCAAAATTCTTTGCCATGTAACGCTCCAGCCTTTTGGCGTCCCTGCCACTTATCCTTATTTCGTCTGCAAATATTGGCTTTTTGCCCTTGGTTATGCTCACCCGAACAACTGAGTCCTGATCTCCAGGAACAAGCGACATTTTCAGCTCCGGCCCCTTCATCATGAAGCTCTTGAGTGGCTCGGCTTCAAGCGTGCTGCCCGCCTTGCGCGGGTTGGCAAATTCAGCTGACAGCCTGTTGACGCTGTCCTCTATGGTCAGATTCAGCCTGCTGCCTTCTGCCTTTTCAATGCTCATCACGTACTTTTCAAGGCCCTCGATCTCTATCATGTTGCCAGTTGCATTGTCTTCATGTTCTTCGTATGCTGCTGAAGGCGCCCATGTCATGCCCTGCTTGGCCACCCTGATGCTGAACCGGCCGTTGTCGCCGGAGATCCGCAGCTGGTCGTCTACCACCTTTTGAAGCTCATCTGGCGCAAGCGGCCTAGTTAGGCCTCGGAACCACTGGTTTCTGGCGTCCTCAGTGTCCTTCTGGCCGCTGTAATGCACGATAAAGCAGTCTTTTGCGTTCCACCCCCTCACGATGTTGTATGCTTCAGAAACCGAGATCATGCCGGTTGAGGACTGGTGGTCGTTGTACGTCTCTGTGCCAAGGACAAGCAGATCCGGCTTCCAGAGCAAGTCTGGGTCAGCGCCGGGGAGCGATGCAAAGTCCCATCCCGCTATTATCTTGGTGTCACGTATTTTGACGATGTATATGACGCAGCCGGACATGTCGCCGTGGCTTGCCGCAACAGGCATAATTGAAAATGGCCCGGCATCAAATGCCTGACCCGCCTGCACCGGAAATATTTTGCCTGAAAGGGAAGGAAATTCTTTTGTAATCTGGTCGAGGCATTCTTTTGTGCAGTAGATCTTGCAATCAGCTTTTGCCGAAACCAGTGCGGGCAGGTCGCTTGTATGACCCCTATGCGCATGTGTGACAAGTACCGCATCCGGCATGCGGCCAAGCTCGGATGCCCCCTGCCTGATGCTCTCAAGCACGCCGCTGCCGGCGTCCACAAGAAGATGGAAAACTTCGTTTTGCTGAATGTCAAATACCGAGCATGAAGTGTTTGCGCCTGCGTCTGGTTTGCCGCCGCCGGCGTCAGGCAAAACGCCGTTTATTCTTACTACTACCCCTTGTTGCATTGATCCTAGTTTGAAAACATTCTAGATAAAAGTATAATCTATGCCGCCGATGCAGTTCTGGCTTCAGTCTTGGCAGCGCGTGCCGGATAATGAACTCTTTTCATATGGTTCTTCAATTCGCCCATGCTCCCGCCAACGTCGCGGTTGCATCTAGGGCATCTCCATTTGACTGCAGAAATTCCCATGCAAAATTCATGTGGAAAGTATCGAATATACGGGTTACCAGCCAGCAAACTAGTTCTGCAGTATCAGATATTTTCTGCCAAATACAAAACCAGCGTACATTACGGCACCCTTTTGGAGTACGACTGCTATCTGGGATATTATGCTGCCGCCTTCGTACGAGATCCTGCCTTCCCTATGCGCAAGCGAAATTTCATCAGGCTGGACAAATAGCGGCATCTTGACCGCTGCGAGTTGCTTTTGCTCTCGCATGTAGTTGAGCATCTTGATTACAAGCTCTAGATCGTGCTTTGTATTTGGCAAAACAACGTTCTCGCTGTACGGCATCGCCTTGCCGGCAATGTCTACCCTTGCCGCCCGCGCCACCACTGGCAGCTTTTTCCATTCTGATTTGAACTCGAGCAGCACCAGCAGTTCTTCTATTTCGCCTGCAAAAGCCGTCAGGTCGTCGATGCTTCCTTTCTTTTGCTTTGCAACCAGCTTTCTTACTTCGTTTCTGACTTCTTCGGTGCCTTTGAGCGGCCGGATGTTAAAGAGCAATCAGAAAGAATCCGCCTGCGTGCTATTGAACATTGCTGTCCGAGTCAGACGCCGGCCAGCTTGGCATGCCCATAAAGCCGGGCGTGGTGGAGCTCGCTTATCTCGTCTTTTTTGTGCCTTCTGCGCTCAAGGACGTAGCCGCTTGTCGAATGGTAAATTATGACCATGTCCTTTGGGTAGAACGAGAGCATCTCGTGGTTGTTGGAATCAGACGCCATATGCCCCAGGTGGATGCGCTCCCAAGAAAACAGCTCGTCTATCTTGCCTTTGAAATGAAAGGTACTGCCGCAGGGGCACCTGACGTCGCGCCAGCTACCGCCTATGTTTTGCAGCCAAGGGCTCACTCCAGTCAATACGATCACGTTTTTGCTCCATTCGCTTTATTATTTTTATCTGCCAGTCATTTTCGTGAACCTGTTGTTGCTGTTCATTGTCTTGATGTAGTCGAGGTTTGCAAGTGCGACTCTATTGCCGATTCCCTTACTTCTTCGCTTTCGTCCTTGAGCGCAGCGTCGAGCATCCTTCTCGCGTCCTCTGGGCCTATCACTCCCTCCCCGAGCGACTGCAGCTTCGTGGCAGACGAAAAGGCTCAGGTCCGACCTGACTGCGTCTGCAAGAGTAGCAACACCGCTTGTAAATCCAAGCTGGCTCAGCGAGAATGCGGCTTTGTGTCTTACAAGGGTGTTATTGTCGTGCTTTTTAGCACATGCCCTATTGGCCCGACAGCGTTTTCGCCAGCGATGTCTGCAAGGATGCAGAGACTGCGCGTGTGCGCACTACGCTGTCATGGTGGCCTAGCAAGCCCTTGAAGTACTGCTCATTCATATCCTCAAACTGCCTTTCCATTTCCTCGAACAGCTTGAGCCTGTCGTAAGATTATGATGATGATAATAATGATGATGATGATTGGCCGGTCATACTAGAGACCCGTATGAGACCAAGGGCTTTTTATTTTTCCCGTTAGCCGCCTGCTGCCAGAAAGCGGCAGACCTTGTCCACCAGCCTGTCCATATCGTACGGCCTTGAAACCACCATGCAGAACATCCTGTTCTTCTTGCTCTTGCCCGGCATTGGGAACAAGAGCACGTCAACCATCTCCTGGCGCACCATGACAAAGCTTGCTTACCTTGCCAAGGTAGTCCTCATTGTTTTTTACAAGAGACACGACACGCTGCGTCTGGATGGCCATCGTTGTCTATCTGTGCCGCTCCTCGTTTGGAATTGCCGTCTTGGGCTTGATGACATACCAGGAAAGGGCTGACGACGACTCTTCGAGCAGCGCTGGGTTATCAGTATATAATATTGCTATCAATCGCGGCTATCGATTCGAACATTTCGCTTTATAAATTCAGCAAATATTTTTCTAGATAATCGTACTATAAAAAGTAATTGCGGTAACAGAAGCATCTTGGCACTTTTTTCAAAAAGATCCTTCGAGACGTTATTATAGCGCTCCTAGAATACAGTCGCCTAGATAGAAAATATGCACGTCAGGTATTGGCGACTCGGCATCACCGACGTTCTGAACGCCGACTACCCGGTGAAAAAGGCCAACCACTGGGACATCAAGTGCATGCAGGGCGAATACGAGCACTTTGGGGTGTTCTGGTATAGGTACGGCACTCCCTTTGACAAGGAGCCCGTCCACGGGATCTGCTTTTACCATAACGACATACCGCAAAAGACGGTGCAGGACCTGATTGCGTTCCTGCAGGAGAAGTTTGGGGGCAAGGTGCTTTACCGGCAGTCAAGGGTATTCCTGCAGGGCTCAAAGGAATTTGCAGACGGAAAGTCGGTCGGGCTGCTTGCCAACGAGCTAAGCCTCAAGTTCAACGCGCCAGTAGAGCTCACGATAGAATTTGAAAAGGCCACCAAGGAGGAGGTCGAGCAAGAGTCCTTCAAGCTTCCCTCCTCAAAGGCGCTCCCCATCACCGGGCCGGACTGACTGACTAACATAGCATTATATTTCTCGGACACATGTATACCCATAATAGTGTCAATGGCATCGGAGATGTCTATCAGGCAGCACTTTGAGGAGCTCCGAGTCAGAGTACTCCACGTGGTGCTTGCAATAGCCATCATCACCGTTTTTGCCATGACGTTTGGCCTCCGCCCAGTCGAGGTCAACGGGATCCAGCTTGTCTACCCTTATCCTGACCCGGTAAACAACATCGCAACCAGCATCACGCTCTACATGCAAGAGTCGCTCCTTCCAGAAGACGTCGACCTGATCCAGATAGCTCCCGGCCAAGCATTCTTTGCCCAAGTGTATGTATCATTGCTGATAGGGATTATTGGCTCCATGCCGGTAATAGTCAAGGAGATATCGGCGTTTATCTCGCCGGCGATAAGCATCAAGACAAAGATAGGGATATTGAATGTGTTCCTGCCGGCAATCGCGCTTTTCATCGGAGGCATGCTGTTTTCATACTTTCTGGTCATACCTTTCGTCTTAGACTTTCTTTACCAGTACGGCAAAGCTATGGGCGTAGAGACGTTCCTCACTATCAACGACTTTATCTCGTTTGTAATGCAGTTCTTTTTGGGCTTTGGCATTGCATTCCAGCTGCCGATACTGATGTACGGAGTGGCGCTCACCGATGCAGTGTCGCCGCGCTTTTGGCGCGACAACTTTCGCTACGCAATCATTATCATGATAGTGTTTGGCGCCGTCATCACTCCCGACGGCAGCGGCATAACGATGTGGTTCGTTGCCGGCCCGATGCTGGCGCTCTATGTGGCTGGCATGCTGATAGTGGAGAGGAGAGCGGCGGTTCTGGCTAAAACTAACACTTAAATTCTTAGCCATTGCTTCTTAAGGTAGAAGATGTTTGCCGGTGAAGGACTGCTGAACCTTACAATGCAGATACCCATGGGCATGGAATGGCTTCTCATAGTAGTTGTAATCGTGGTGGTCTTTTTCGGCGTGAGAAAGATCCCTGAGCTTGCAAGGTCGTTTGGCAAGGCCACCACCGAATTCGAGAAGGCGAAGATCGAGGCCAAGAAGGAGCTCCAGCAGCTGAAGAGCCAAGAGAACGTCGGCAGGGAAAAGCTCGAGGCAATAGCCGACTCGCTTGGGATCGACTACACCAACAAGAACGACGACGAGCTCAGGGCTGCCATCGAGGTAGAGCTGAACAAGGGCAAGCAATAGTAGAACCTTTTTATTATTATTATTGTCATCCTTTTTCACTGTAACCGTTAATGATAGGCCTGCAGCAGATCGCAACCATTGTCGATCAATATGATCTTAAGAACGTCGCTGTAGGCACAATTGGCAGCCACTCCGCTCTTGAAATCATGGACGGCGCCAAGGACGAGGGCATGAAGACCGTCTGCATTTGCCAGAAGGGCAGGGACCTGCCTTACCGGCGGTTCAAGCGCCTTGCCGACGAGATCATTTTGCTGGACAAGTTCTCCGACATCATGAACAGGGAGAACCAAGACAAGCTGAGGGAGCTCAACGCCGTGATGGTAGCCCATAGGGCTTTTACCGCATACGTTGGCTACGACAACATCGAAAACAACTTTAAAGTTCCAATCTTTGGCAACAGGTCGATGCTGCGAGCCGAAGAGCGGACTGCCACACGAAACCAGTACTACCTTTTGGAGAAGGCGGGCATCCGCCACCCCAAGATATACCGCAAGCCCTGTGACATCGATGGCCCGGCGATGGTCAAGGTGCAGGAGGCAAAGCGCAAGCTAGAGAGAGCGTTTTTCATGGTGTCATCGTACGATGACTACAAGAAAAAGTCCAAGCAAAAGATAGAGCAGGGCCTTGTCACAAAGCAGGACCTCGACAATGCTACTATAGAGGAATACGTCCTGGGCACTTATTTCAATTTGAACTTCTTTTACTCGCCTCTGTCGGGCGAGACCGAGTTTCTGGGCATTGAAAGGAGGCTTCAGACCAACCTGCATGACTTTGTGTCACTGCCCGCGCGGCAGCAGATGGAGATCGATGTCCAGACGCAGATCATCGAAGTCGGCCACACGCCAGCCAGCATAAGAGAGTCGCTTCTTGAGAAAGTCTTTGAGATGGGTGACAAGTTCACGGTCGCGGCAAGGAAAGAATACCCGCCGGGAGTGATAGGCCCGATATCGCTCCAGAGCGTCGTGACCACCGACCTCGATTTTGTGGTGTACGACATGTCCCTCAGGGTACCCGGCAACCCGATAATGGCGACTACGAGCCCTTATACGAAATACTATTATGGCCACACTATGGGAGTCGGACGCAGGATAGCGATGGAGATAAAGGGCGCAGCAGCGCAGAGAAGGCTGCACGACATTGTGACCTGATTTATCTATCTCTCTCTCTCTCTCTCTCTCTGTGTTTGTGCTTTATGCGCATGTGCGCGCGCATTTCCAGCGTTTCCAGTGGAAAGCAGAAGTATGAAAGAATTAAACTGGTATTTTGTTGCATAACAAGAGGCAGCCAGACGGAAATAATTCTATATACAACAAGAACTCTTTTTCCATGTTCTGAAATGATATAGTATTTTGATGTACCTATTCGAGTTACTACAACTACTTCTTCTTCCACAAGTCTATGCTTTTCCAGCATTTCCATGTGGACATCTACTATATCGTCTTCCAATCCATTCCAAGGTTGTTTGCTAACTGGAGTTTATTATTTTTTGGAACATTCAATAAGCTAAGCAATTGTTGGATTCTGGTCGAGCTCCCACGCATTCCTGCAACGAGTTTGAATATATCTATCATGATCATAGCATCGCCTT
>Ga0126312_10000496_pt1 | contig 23573 bp, 27 predicted proteins | sample Plot104A_FD_92537 | JGI IMG/M metagenome (GOLD analysis project Ga0126312, IMG submission 92537) | Serpentine soil microbial communities from UC McLaughlin Reserve, CA, USA - Plot104A | ecosystem: Environmental > Terrestrial > Soil > Grasslands | place: USA: UC McLaughlin Reserve, Lake County...
TAGCGGTCCCGGTGGCACATTGCAGTGGAGCCTTGCGGGCAACACATTAGGAAAGATTAGCGGTCAGCCGAACTTCGGTCAGGTGTGGGACGGGCGACCGTTCTGGGTTCGCGACTTTACGGGCGACGGACGCGCCGACGTCCTGTTCTACTATCCCGGAGACCGCAATTGGTGGCTGGGATCGTACGCTGGGCAGTTCAACTGGAGCTTTGCGGGAAACACTGCTGGGTTCGGTCAGGTGGCGGACGGGCGGCCCTTCTGGACCGGCAACTTCTCACGCGCAGACCGTTCGGAGGTCATGTTCTACTTCCCGGGCGACGGCAACTGGTGGCTAGGTTCTCGCGATGGTGGCCAGCTGCAGTGGAGCTTCGCGGGTAACACGGGGCGGCCGCACAGGTCGCGCTTGCGGCTTCACCTCAAGGTGTTGACCACCCCCAACGTGGCCATCGACACCATGGTTGCGTCGATGAGGGAGGTGTACAGTAGCGTAGGTATCCGGGTCGACCACGTCAGCACGGAGACCTTCAACCTTGCGCAGAATCCTGCCCTTCAGCTCCTGAACATCGTCGACGTCGGTGGGTGCATGATGGGACAAACCACGCAGGAGCAGCGAGACCTGTTCGCGAACCGCAACAACGTCGGCACGAACGACGTGACCGTGTACTTCGTGCAAGCCACCAACCCTCCGTTTAATGGATGCGCCGCGCACCCCAACGGTCAGCCCGGCGCCGTCGTCGCCCAAGGTGCGACCAGATGGACGCTGGCCCACGAGGTTGGTCATGTACTCGGCCTTGCCCACGTCAACGACAACGACCGCCTCATGACAGGCAACGGCACCTCCAACATCACGAACCCGCCGCCGGACATAATTGCCACCGAGTCGACTACTATGGACAATAGTGTCCTCACAATCACGTGCTAGGAGGTAAGTGATGACCGTGACCATGGAGCAAGTACGCGCATTCCTCGACCCTGAGGAACCTGACTACCAACAAGCGGCGCAACTAGGACCAGAAGCTCTTCCTCACCTCGAAGAGCTCGTTGGGGAGACTGACGCCCTGTTAGCTTCCAAGGCCACCTACACGGCCAGCCTGATCGAAGATCCCCACTCCGCGGACATACTCAAGAGAGCCGCTGCGAGCGACCGTGCGGAGGTCAGGGCAGCGGCTGCCGGCGGCGCCCGCAATGTGTCCGCTAGCGCGGCGAGCGACGTTCTCGAACCGCTGCTCACCGATCGGGACGTCAGCGTGCGCAAGGTCGCACTGAAGTCGGTGCCAGAAGAGGCACCCTCTGAACTCCAAGCGACAGTCCAGTCTCTCTCCGAAGCCGACTCAAATCCGGCAATCCGCGAACTGTCAAGCCAGGTTGCGAACCGGTTAGGTCGTAGCGACTGAGGAGATTCCGCCGCGGAAGGGAGCGGCGCACACGCCACGGTGGACTCGTGAGCTGCTCTCGAGGTGCATCGAGCGAAGGAATTGAATGCTTTTGTTCTACCCACCAAGGTGTGGGGTGCTCTCAAGGGCTGGCGAGCGGCTGGGGGACCGTAGCTACAACATTGGGCTTACATTCCTAACCAGGGAATGAACAATTTCACGCATCAAATCCGCCCAAAGGAAAGAGCTGAGACAAGGTAGTATCGTCGAGATCCTACCTGCCATCGCCAGGGTTCGACCATGGCTACGTCGGTGACTGCCTGATACAAGCCCGCATCCCGACGAAAGGCTGCCGCAAGTGCATAGGGATTCGCGCCTGTGAAGAAATTCCGCGAGGCTAAGGCAGTATCCAAAAGCCCGGCCAGAGCATCGGGGCTTGCTACGACAAGCTCTGGTAGTGTGTCCGAAGACACTACGTCTGTGACAAGAAGAGCGGCGCCTCTTGAAGGCAGCAGGCGTGCCAGCAGGGGGACATGGCCATCCCGGATCGCTAGTATCACGTCGATGAGATTTGGGTGCTCATTGCCCAAGCCTCCCACCGCCAATGAGATTAGTTGAGTGAGCAACGTGGTGGAGACCACTACGTCGTATGGACCACCGAGATCAAGGGTCGGACCAGCCAACGCGCGCTGGATTAGTACGGGGCTTTCTATTTGAGTTGCATAGCAGAGATCGAATGCAACGCCGGTGAGGTCCACGCCGCCCTGTAATGTCACGCGTGCCCCGCCAGGCACATCTACTACGTCTTCACGCCCGCTAGTAAGCCGCTGAGTGTGGAGGCCCCTTATCAAGGCCTCCGAATCGAAGTCAATCAAGTGCAATTCGCGGCAGTGCTTGGTGAGCACACTGAGCTCGAGATCGTTGCAGTTCCCCGCTCCGAGCACGCACACCCGGGCGTTGCCCTCCCCCGTCGCATTAAGAAGGCCAAGCGATAATCGGGTGATGCGTGCTCGATGTTCAGCGTAGAGCTCCCAGTTCCCTGCGGACTTGCGGTTGTGGGCAACCTGCCGCGCAAGCAGATGATTCGGTGGCTCCAAGCGTCCCGCCCTTAGCAGCGCCTGACCTTCTGGGGCGCCCTCAATTCAGATATTCCTGGAAGTCGCTACGCTTGGCCCGATCGCCTTCGGCCAACTTGTGCGGGTTGCCAGTCCATGAGTTCTTTCCCCTGGCTATTGAACCCTCATCGTGACGGCCTCATACATAAGCAGAGCTGTTGCGAAGGTGTGCCGCAAATTCACGAGATCGAGCCTAGCCTCTCGTTTAACTGTTCAAGACTCCACCCGAGGTTATCCACAAGATGCGCTGCCAACGTCCAATACCTCACCCGATCCGCCTGAAAAGGGCCGTAGTTCAGCACATAAGTTCCCAACAGTGCGGCCTGCTGCCCCAGGTCATCCTCGATGGGCTGAATGGCATCGCCGTTACAATTGATGTATGCATTCGACGAGTGGTGGATAAACTTTCGCCCCTGGACCGCCTGACACAGGCGTTCGTATTCCCGGGTTTCAAGGATCCAGAGATGCCAAATGTCGTCGATCTCCTTCGAAACCGGTATGCCGCCAACGCAATACGTGGCAATGTTGAGGAACTTCAAGGTCTCCTCAATGCGAATTCCTAACTCCACGGGAGAAAGCGCTGGCAGCTTCTTTGCGAAGTAGCACTTCATCTGCGGGGTTAAGAAGGTGTCTCTCAGCTGCTGATTCGAAATGACCATAAAGCGAACCCGGCCGCTAGATGCGGCACCTCCTTCATCCCAACTCTGGACGATCGATGGCGCGAGAATCGGTTTTGTTGTTACAGCACTTCCTTTTTGTTCACGCAACATGTACCGCCGTCCGGTTTGCAGCACCCGGCGCGTAACGCGACCGTGCCATCCTCTTGCGGCTTGAGCATCCCACTCGCTTTGAGGTGCTCCAACACCTTCCAGTCTACCAGCAGCGATTCCACCAGAACGACCCGCTGCTCCTGTGTGACTGGCTCCGTCGGCAACTCGCCCGGTTGGTACTGTTCGTTAGACATTACCGTGTCCCCTTTCTTAAGTACGGATGCTGGTCTGACTCCATCGATAGTTCTCCTTTCCCTCCTGGGCACTGTCCCGTCACGGAGTAAGTTTGAGGCCCAACGATGAATCGGCGATGAATTTTGGAATAGAAAGTGCGATAGCCAACAAGACTTAACGAAACATTAAATAAACCCAATGCAGTATCGCGCTATGCACTTCCGAGAACACTACGAACTTTCGAGAAGAGTCCTATGCAGATATCAGGGATAACATGTAATGAATATGTGCGCGTGAGTGAAAGCCTACTCTCCCGCCCGCAGTTGCTAAGGTAGCCTCCAAGGGCGAAGCTCTGTCCCTTCGCCGCCTCAGCAAGGCCACAACTCGAGCAGGCATGGCAGGCAGTTACTCTTGGCTAGACGTCGAATCAATGATCACAAGATTCGTGGCGCTGAATAAACCTACTATCCTGGAATAACATCAATGCTAGACCGCCCACTCGAAGCGCACATTTCGGGTACCTTCATCACCCACAAGAGCGCTGAAGATCAGCTCAGGCGATTTAGTAGTTTGAGATTCGTACCTCGCGACCAAGAGGATCAGCGCCCTCGTCGAGGCGACGAGCGTGAGGCCGGTGGGGGAGGAGCGGGGTTGGATCGGCCAGGTACACCGCCGTACCGACGTGGCGCTCGGATACGGCCTCAGGCAGCGCGAGGCTGCAGTCGTGCGGGGGATGGTACTCGGGGACCGCTCGCTCATGCCCGAGAAACTGGAGAGGTCGTTTCAGCGCTCTGGAATAACCCACGTCCTTGCCATCTCTGGCCAGCATGTCGTGATACTGGCGGGCGTGATCTACTTCGCTATCCGCATCTTCGCCATACCTCCCACCATACGCGCAGGCGTAACGATGGGTTTGCTGTGGGTCTACATCCTCATCGCCGGTGCCCCTCCATCAGCCATCAGGGCCGGAATCGTGGCAACGTTCGTGCTCGCCGCGCCGCTCCTCGGACGCCAGGTCTCCCCCTTGCACTTCATGACGACGATGCTCTCCGTGGTGCTGGCGTACAACCCACAACTTATCTACAGCACAGGATTCCAGCTCTCCGTGGTCGCCGTATTCGGGATCCTTCTGCTCACCAAACCCCTGAAATCTCTCCTAGAGCACACCTTGCTCAGGCCGCTAAAAAGCCAACCGGCGCAAGTGTCGAACCTCATCTCCGTCTCTGTTGCGGCCCAGCTAGCGACATCTCCCATAGTCGCAGCCACCTTCGAGGAGGTCTCCATCGTCGGGGTGTTCACCAACCTCATTGCCGTGCCGCTCTCTGGGCCGATCCTGATCCTCGGCCTCCTTGGCTCTCTGGCCGGAAACATCTACCCCTTGCTCGCCTACCCTATAAACGCCTGCAACGGCTTTCTTGTCACCATCCTGATACAGAGCGCCAAGGGCGCCTCCTCGCTCCCTGTTGCCTCGGTAACGACCCCAGGCGTAACGCTGCTCCTGGTTGGCCTGTTCTACGCGGGCTGCGTCCCCCCGATAGTGGCCGGCCGCGTCTTCTCAAGCGAACGCGAGTCCCTGTGGGCCACACTCCTTCTATTCTGGTCGGCGCTCTGGCTAGTACTCGTCGCCGCCGGTCAGATCTGACAAGCTGAAAGTGCCTGACCAGGGCGCGTTCTGAAGTGCTCACAAGCGAAGGCCTTAAAGGTCGGAGCGAGCTGAAATGTTGAATGCTATCCTGCAAGAGTCATCCGGAAGGGAGAGCACAACATGAGAATCAAACTGACGATGGGAGGCCTGATCCTGGGCGCAATTTGGGGAGCTTACAGGCGCCTACGCAGACCCATCCCGCTCCAAGGCAGCTACGCGCACGCCCCGACCAAGATCCTCATCATCGGCGGCGGATTCGGGGGCCTCTCCGTGGCGAGAGAGTTGGCGCGAGCCCTCCGCGGAACCGAAAATGTGGGGGTCGCCCTGATGGATCGCCTGAATTACACCACCTTCTGGCCGATGGTGCCTTCGGTCATCCCGAGCAACGCCGAGGTCCGCCATGTGGCGCACTCCCTCAGGCGCATACTCAAACCTTTGGGGGTAGAGTTCTTTCAGGATGAGGTGGCAGGCGTGGACTTCGAGGCTCGCCGGGTGAAGACGGCTGAGCGCGATTACCCTTACGATTACCTTGTCCTGGCCCCGGGCAGCCGCACGACCTACTTCGGCACCCCCGGTGCTGAAGAGAATGCCCTGGATGTCAAGGGTCTGCGAGACGCCCTGAGGGTACGCAACCACGTGATCGACCGCCTCGAGGAAGCCGAGCACCTCGACGACCGGGCTCCCGACGACCTGCTCACCTTCGTCGTCGTCGGCGGAGGTCCCACCGGGGTCGAGGCTGCGTCCGACACGCACGACCTGATCTTCGATGTGCTCGAGGAGGACTATCCCTACGTCGACTTCGGCCGCGTGCGTGTCGTGCTGGTGAACGCTGGCGACCAGATCCTCACGGGCCTCGATTCCTCACTGGTAAACGCCGCAACTCGTAGACTCGCCTCTCAGCGGATAGAGGTCATCAACAGCGCCAAGGTCGAAGAGGTCAGACCCGATGCCGTGGTGATCTCAGACGGACGTACCATACCAACCCGGACAACCGTCTGGGCCGCAGGGATCGAAACGCCTCCCCTGGTAAGTGACCTGGACGTACAAAAAGACCATCGCGGAAGGATCCTCGTCGACCAGTACCTGCGGGTGAAAGGCAGATCAGGGGCCTATGCTGTTGGCGATTGCACCAGCTTACAGGACGACGGGCCACCAGTCCCTGCCCTCGCCCAGGCCGCAGAACAGGAGGGCAAGAGGGCAGGGGCGAACCTTGTAGCAGAGATCAAGAACCACACACCCGTCGCGTTCCGTTACCGTTCCGTAGGCCAGCTGGTGGATCTCGGGGAGGGTAGCGCCCTCGTCGACATCCTGGGAGTAAAGGTCGGTGGTCTGCTCGGGGAGTTCATCTGGAAAGGGGTTTATCTGTATGAGCTCGGCTACGACCTCAACCGGGCGCACCTACTCGCCGACTGGACCATCGACCTTTTCAGTCGCCCGGACACCTCCAAACTCTTCGAAGACAGCAAGCAACCTCATCCTGATGCCTAAGACCTCAAACTAGCCCATTTGAGGGTGGCCGGCCCTGATAGTAGGGCTCCTTGTGCTGCTGCTCCCCGCCGCTCCCGTACGATCCCTCCACCTCGGCCAGACCGACAAAGGAGCATTGCCCAAGGACACTCAGTCCCGCCAGTCCTACGACACGATGACCGAAGGGTTCGGACCAGGCTCGAACGGTCCTATGCTCATAGCCGTGAACCTCTCCAAGCCGACCCACAACGACCAGGCCGACCTCGACAAGCTGCGCAACCAGCAGCGGAAGACTACGCAGCAGGAGATCGCCAAACAGCAGGCCAAGGCGGAGAAGAAGATCCAGGAAGAGGCCGACCAGAAGCAGCAAGAAGCAACCCAGAAGATCCAGAACGAGGCAGTACAGCAGGAGCAGGTAGAACAGAAGATCCGGGACCAGGCCGATCAGGCCAAGCAACAGGCAGAACCCCGGGAACAGGAGGTCATCGATAAGCTTGCCCAACAAGAGATAGAAAAGCAGAACAAAACTATCGAGCAGCAAGCACAGCAGGAGATAGACAAGCAGAACAAGGCCACAGAGCAGCAGGCCAAATAGAAGGAGGTCGAGGAGGATAAGGCCATAGAAAAGCAGGTGAAAGAGGAGGTCGCGAAGAAGGAGAAGAGTTCAGGGCAAGAGGACAAGGAGAAGTTCCTCGAATCCAAGTCCTACGACCCGCGGCTCACCGCCTTGCGCACGGACCTTCAGAAGACCAAGGGCGTAGACAAGGTAACCTTGCCGTTGGTCAACAAGAAGGGCAACGCCGCGGTCTATACCGTGACAGCAACCACCGCGCCCTCCTCGTGTGCGACCGAGGACCTCGTAAATACTCTGCGAAACGACGTCATCCCCAAGGCGACCAAGGGCAAGCAGATGAGCGCTGACCTCGGTGGGACGACCGCAAGTTACATAGACCAGGCGAGCGAGATCACGAACAAGCTGTCCCTGGTGATAAGGAATCGTACTCGTGCTTTCTTTATTCTTCCTCCTGCTCGCCTTCCGCTCACTGTTGGTCCCGCTCAAGGCGGTGGTGATGAACGTGTTCTCCATCCTCGCCGCCTTCGGCGTCGTTACCTACGCCTTCAACCATGACTGGACCGCGCGACTGATCGGCCCCGAAGGCCCCATCCCGATAGTCTACTTCGTGCCTCTGATGATGTTCGCTACACTCTTCGGCCTCTCCATGGACTACGAGGTCTTCCTGATGACCCACGTCCGCGAGCAATGGAAAGAGACTAATGATCCGCGCGAGGCCGTCGTCCACGGCCTCGCTTCGACGGCGCGTGTGATCACCTCGGCGGCGATGATCATGGTCTCCGTCTTCCTCGCCTTCGTAATAAACGGTGCCCCTACCGTCAAACAGTTTGGTCTCGGCATGGCCGTAGCAGTCGCGGTCGATGCCACCGTCGTCCGTTGTGTGCTCGTACCTGCGATCATGTCTCTGCTCGGGTCCTCGGGCTGGTGGCTGCCGAATTGGATGGAGCGTGCGACCCCGAAGTTTTCGATCGAAGGCAACGAATGGTTCGCCGAGCACGAAACCCCGGCGGAGCAGGCCAATGCGTTACAAGAAGAACCCGAAGTGCACCACGAGCGCCGCCGCACCACCGAATGACCGATGCCCGCTAGAATAGTTTGGGGCAGAGATTTTCCGTAGACCCCTGCTTCAGACATTAGGTTTTCTCTGCACTTTCGTCATTCCCGCGCAAGCGGGAATCCACTGAAGCAGGATCTCTGTGGCCAAACCCAGGCGACCTACTGAACTATCCGGTACTCGCAAGTACCTTCAGAGTTTAGAATACTTCCATGACGGTCTACCTGCTACTCGGAGACGACGAAGAGAGGAAGTCCCGCGGTGTCGAGAAGCTACGTGGGGGAAGGACGGTCGAGGCATATGACGCCTCGGAGATAAGTCCGGAAACGCTCGTCTCGGCCTGCAACTCCTTCTCCCTGTTCGGGGAAGGGCCTTTCGTAGTTTTGAAAAACCTCGACGTCTGGAACGCGGCCCAGAAGGCGGTGATCGTCGACTACCTCGAGGACCCTTCGCCGGGATCCGACCTGATCCTGCTCGGCAAGAAGCTTGGCGCCCGTGAGAGGCTGCTTTCGGCAGTCAAGAACTCGGGAGAGGTCCATACCTTCGTTCAGCCTGCAGGCAAGGCCCTGATCAGATGGCTCGTGGGACACGCGAAGAAGATGGACCTGGATCTCCCCGAGGACGTCGCCGAAGACCTGGCAAACCGCTGCTCGGGCGACAAGATGCGTCTGCTGCAGGAGACGGAGAAGCTGACGCTCTACGTCGGCGATCGCACAACTACCCACGACGACGTGGCCGCCCTGTGCCCCCCCGACGTCCAGGGCAACATCTTCGCCTTCGTCGACTCCCTGGCCGCCGGGGAACGAGACAGAGCTCTCGCGTTGCTCGAGGACCTGATCGGCACGGGCGAGCCCCCGCTACGCATCACGTTCATGATCCGTCGCCAGTTCCAGCTCGTCGCCCGCGCCCGCGCCCTCCTCGAACGCGGCACTCCCCACAAAGAGCTCGCGGGCAGGCTCAAAGTCCCACCGTTCGTAGCGCGCAAGCTCGAGGATCAGGGTCGCAAACTCGACGAGGAGGACCTAGAACGCGCCATGGCCCTGATCCAGGACCTCGAAGACGGCCTCAAAGGAGGAAGCTATCTCTCCGACGAACTTCAGGTGGAGATGACCGTGCTGGGCCTCTCCGAGAGATCCGCGTGACCCCGAAGGATACTAATAACGTCAGGCTCGTCGAACTGGGCGACGCGCCATACCATGAGTACAGAAAGGATCTGGTGCGCAATTACGCGGCGGATAAAGTTCGCGCCGGCGCCTGGTCCCAGGCCGAAGCCAAGGGCCGCGCGGCCAGGGACGTAGACAGACTGCTGCCAGAGGGCCCCGCTACGCAGGACCATTTCATCTATTCGGTCAGGGATGACTCCACGGACGCCGAAGTCGGGACCGTATGGTTCGCGCTCAGGGACTCGGGCGTCGGCCGGTCGGTCTGGATCTACGACATCAAAATCGACGAGAGCTTCAGGCGCAAAGGCTACGCCTCCCGCACGCTGGAGCTCGTCGAGGACAGGGCCAAAAAACTCGGCGCCAGGAGCGTTGAGCTACACGTGTTCGGCCACAACCACGGGGCGCGGGCACTCTACGAGAAGATGGACTACAACGAAACGAGCATCACCATGGCCAAGCAGGTAGATGCCGGAGACGGCTAAAAATTCCTCGCGGGTCTAGGTAGCGAGTGATAAGGAATCCGCACGACAACTTTCCCACGGTGTACGAACCGGACGTGCACAACTGCCTCGCTCCCAGCGTAAACGTTATTCCCCGCTTACGCGAGAATCCACTACGCCAGGTTTAGGCTACTGCAGCCCCATCGCCAGGACGCCCATGGCTTCGTCATAATGCTCAGCCCAGACCTCCTCCTGGCTACCCTTAGGAGCTCTTCTCCAATCCTCGAGCCTTGAGGGGCCAGCCTCGTGTGAGAAGTGCACCCGGTGTAGCGCCTCCCAAAGGTGTGGGTGATGGACCCTCATGCGCTCCAAGACGGAGTGGAGTTCGTGGTCGCCCTCAGGCTCCGAGAGCCTCTGCAACGCCTCTTCTTTGGCCGGGTGGTCACCTTCGCTCATGGTCTTCTCCCTTCTTTGACCATCGTCCGTAAGTGCTCGTTAGGCTACCGGGCCACTCCATCGCAGCGCCTAGTCTGCGAGGAACACACCCATCAGGATCGCCATGGCAATGACCAGGAGCGCGATGGCCAAGTAAGCCAATCCCCTGGACCGTTCCGTGCTACCACTTGCGGTCAGGGCTCCGAACGCAGCGAATCCAAACCAGGCCACGGCGTTCAGCGTATCGCGATCGATGACCGCAGCGATAGCCCCGATGAGCCACAGCGCCGTGGCTATCCACATAAAGAGCTTGAAGCGTTGACTGCCTGTTCCTCCACTTCTGCCCATCTTCTAACCTTCCGGGTGTCTTGCTGGAACACTGTAAGTATTTCATCTTCTGGGCTTTCCCGCTATTCACCGAAGCGGCTGGAAGAGAAGCGCTACTCACAGTGCCACCGGGCTGTGATCGATGGCATCATGCTGATCGGTCCAGTCGAGGATCTTGCCCAGGAGGTCGCCTGGTGTCAGGCCAAACAGCCTGAGGTATTCATCCTTCGATCGCCCCCAAGGAACGACGTCGTCCAGCTTCGGGTTGGAGCTTTACTCGCTGCGGTAGGCCGCGAGTGCCTTGTCCAGGCGGCTGACCTTGCGTGCAGCCCTGTTCGGATGGATTATGCCTTTGCCCGCGGCTTTGTTGTACTCCCTCTGGGACTCGTCCCGGATGCGGCGGGCCTCTCCTTCGTCCCCCGACTCGACGGCCCTGTAGAAGCTCTTTGAAAGGTTGCGAAGGCGGGTCCTGACACCCTTGTTGTGGGCGCCACGCTTGACGCTCTGCTTGTCGCGTTTGGATGGTGCGGGCACACTGGCTCCTCAGATCTGATACTTACCTGACCGGAAGAATGTAACACAAGGAGAGCAAAGGGGCAATCATGGTAGAATCTCCCGGTGAAAAACATCGAGCGTACCCGCAATTTCTGCATAATAGCGCATATAGACCACGGCAAGAGCACCCTAGCAGACAGGCTACTCGACATAACAGAGGCCGTCCCCGAGCGTGAGAGGATGGACCAGATCCTCGACACCATGGACCTGGAGCGCGAGCGCGGCATCACGATCAAGGCCCAAGCAGTGCGTGTCCTCTACATCAGGGAAGACGGTGAGTACAACCTGAACCTGATCGACACGCCTGGCCACGTCGACTTCGCCTACGAGGTCTCGCGCGCCATAGCGGCCTGTGAAGGCGCGCTCCTGATCGTCGATGCGAGCCAGGGCATACAGGCTCAGACACTCGCGAACCTCTATCTGGCGATGGAGCATGACCTCGAGATCATCCCTGTGCTCAATAAGATAGACCTCCCCATAGCCGATGTTCCGGCCGTCACGGAGGAACTCGTAGAACTGCTCGGCGTGGAAGCGGAAGAGATCATCAAGATCTCCGCCAAGACTGGCGAGAACGTAACGGAGGTGCTCGACGCGATCGTGGACCGCGTCCCCGCGCCGCATACCGAACACGATGAGACACGCGCCCTCATCTTCGACTCCCTCTACGATCCTTACCGGGGCGTCATCTCACTGGCTCGTCTGTTCGACGGTGAGCTGAAGAAGGGCGACAGGGTGAAGGCGATGGGGAGCGAAGAGCACTTCGAGCTTCTTGAGGTCGGCTGCTACTCACCGAAACCAACGGCCCTCCCCGTGCTCGGGACAGGCGAGGTAGGATATGTGATCGCCGGCCTCAAAGATATCGAAGCCCTGCGCGTCGGCGATACGGTCACGCGGGTGCAAAAGCCTGCCTCTGAACCGCTGCCAGGCTACGCGAAGGCGTTGCCGACAGTCTTCTCTGGCCTATATCCTACGGAGGGCGACGACTTCGAACGGCTCAGGGAGGCCCTCTCCAAGCTGCAGCTAAACGACGCCTCGCTTTTCTTCGAGCCCGAAAACTCAAGGATGGGCTTCGGGTTCAGGTGCGGTTTCCTGGGTTTGCTGCACATGGAGATCATCCAGGAGCGACTCGAGCGTGAGTTCGACCTCGACCTCATAGCTTCCTCTCCTAGCGTGAAGTACGAGGTCGTTGGCGAAGGCGACATCGTCGAGGTCACCAATCCGAGCGAGCTACCGGAGATCTTCGATGAGATCAGGGAGCCCATAGTGCGGACGGCCGTTATCTGCCCTAAAGAGTACGTGGGGGCCGTGATGGGGCTGTGCCACGAGAGGCGCGGGGTCTCCGTCGGGATGGAGTACATCTCGACTCGGAGGGTGCAGCTCACCTACGACCTTCCGCTGGCCGAGATCATCACGGACTTCTTCGACGCTATGAAGAGCCGAACGAAGGGCTACGCCTCCTACGACTACGAGCCGCTTGGCTATGAGCCTTCCGACCTGGTAAAGGTCGAGGTCCTGGTCTCTGGTGACACCGTAGACGCGCTCTCGATCATCGTCCACCGCGACAGGGCCTACCAGCGCGGCCGCGCGATCGTCGAGAAGCTCAAAGAGCTGATCCCGCGCCAGCAGTTCGAGGTGCCAGTGCAAGCTACCATGGGCAAGCGTGTGATCGCACGCGAGACCGTTCGCGCTTACCGCAAAGACGTTACTGCCAAATGCTACGGTGGCGACATCACCCGCAAACGCAAGCTCCTCGAGCAACAGAAAAAGGGCAAGCGCCGCATGAAACAGGTAGGCAGCGTGGAGATCCCGCAGGAGGCCTTCCTGGCCGCGCTGCGTATCTAGCACGCTCCGGCCTTTAGAGCCTCCGCTTGTCAGCATCTCAGCTTCTCCCTTTCCGGCCTCGCCCTGCCGCGCACGAGGAATCACTGCCTGTAGCAAACTACCGGACGACTTGCTGAAGTCCTGACAAGCCGCCGAGCCGAGCGAGGCGGGCTGACAAGTGAAGGCGCAGGCCTGAGCGTGCTGACAAGTCGCTTGGAACAGGCGACGTGCTGAAATGCTGACAAGCGCCCGACAGGGCGCGTGCTGATAAGCTGATTTGGGACAACCTGCACCCATGTTAAAATCACCTGCGATATGACGCACCTCGACCTCTCAGAGAGGCAACGCGAGCTATTGCTGAAGACGATGGAGATCTACATCTCCACGGGCGCCCCTGTCGGTAGCCATGCCCTGTCCGAGGAGTTGGATGCGAGCAGCTCCACGATCCGTGCGGAACTGTCACACCTCGAATCTCTGGGCCTGCTGGACCATCCGCACACCTCGGCCGGAAGGGTCCCGACGGACACAGGCTACCGATACTACGTCGACGCCCTGATGGAAGCGAACCCTAAGGACGACACGGCGTTTGCGGCCCTCGAAGGTTACGGCAACGTGGATGAGCTGCTGCGGGGCGTCTCTGAGGGTATGAGCGAAGTGACGCGCCTTCTGGCCGTGGTCGCGGGACCCACCGTCCTCGGCGAGTCGCTAGCCCGTGTCGACTATCTGCCCCTGGGCGAAGGCAGGCTCCTGCTCGTTGTGTCGATGGACAGCGGCGCCTCTTCGAGCGCAGCGATCACACTCCCCATCCCCGTCGAGGATGATGAATTGCGCCACATCTTCGCAGCACTCAACTCCTGGCTTGGAGGACGTCCGCTTGGGACTGACCTGGAGCTCGGGCTCGCCGCGCGTACGGCACTTTCGGACTACGACCCGATGACCGTGGGTGCCGTTCTCGAAGCTGTAGGGGCGCTGGGAAGGGCGACGGAGCGCGGGGTCTTCATCCAGGGCGCCTCGGCCCTCCTCAGCCGCCTGGACGACCTCGACCCGGCCAGCCTCTCGGCCGTGATCGAGGTCTTCGAACGCCGACGCTGGCTGCTGCGTCTGATGGGGGATGCCCTCCGTCGCTCCGTTTCTAGCAGCGGGGTCGTCGTTTCCATCGGTACGGAGAGCGGCTTTTTGAACCTGACGGGTACGAGTCTCGTGGCCTCGGCCTACAGCCGCCGTGAGCAGCCATACGGGGTTGTCAGCCTGATCGGCCCCAAGCGCATGGACTACGACGCAGCTATAACGACCGTACGCTCGGCCGCGGAGGCCCTGACCAACTGTCTGGACGCCAGGTTCTAGTTGGCAACCAAGCGCGATTATTACGAGATTCTGGGCGTGTCCAGGGACGCTTCGGACGCGGAGATCAAGAAATCTTACCGTCGCCTCGCCCGCTCCCACCACCCCGACGCGAACCCAGGCGACCACGAAGCCGAAGAACGCTTCAAGGAGCTTACCGAGGCCTACGAGGTACTCTCGAACCCGGAAGCCAGACGCGCCTACGATACATACGGCCACCAGGTACCGCGCGGCGCAGGAGCGGCAGGTTACCCCGGCGCGGGAGACCCGTTCGGAGGCTTCCAGGACATCTTCGAGGCCTTCTTCGGTGAACGCTCTTTCGGCGGCTCCTTCTTCGGTACCCCCACCGCGCAGGGTCCCAGTCGTGGTAGTGACGCTGAGGTCGAAGTAGAAGTCTCCCTACAGGAGGCCGCGTTCGGAGCTGACCGCGAAGTCAACGTTCAGGTTGTCAGGAACTGTGGGGTCTGCGACGGCATAGGGGGAAAGGAATCACACGTCTGTCCCACTTGCGCTGGCGCCGGCTCTGTTAGGACGGTGCGCGAGAGCATCCTCGGGCAGATGGTTACGACGCAGGCGTGCTCGACTTGTGGCGGACGTGGCCGCATCATCGATGTCGTGTGCGACAACTGTCGTGGCAGCGGGAGGATCTCCGAGGTACAGGCCAGGCGGCTGCGGGTGCCTGAAGGCATCGAGAGCGGTATGAGGCTGCGCGTTTCAGGCGGGGGACACGCAGGAGATCCAGGTGCGCCACCAGGGGACCTCTACGTGAGGATCAACGTTAAAGAAGACCAGGAGCTCATGCGAGATGGGGAGGACCTGATCCATCGCATGAGGATTAGCTTCGTCGATGCTGCTCTCGGGGCCGAGGTGGATGTGCCCACCCTCGAAGGGCCGAAACGGGTGAGGGTGGAGCCCGGCACCCAGCCAGGTGCGACGCTGACGTTCAGGGGTGATGGGATGCCGCGGTTGCGGCGGCGTGGGCGCGGAGACCTCAAGGTAGTCGTCGACGTCATGGTACCGACGCGTCTGACTGCCGAGCAGCGCGACTTGCTCGAGCGGTTCGAAGCTACCAGCGGAGAAGAGACTTACAACGGTGGTGGAGGCTCCTTCTTCGACCGTCTCAGGGGTGTTTTCCGGTAGGAGGCTTCGTTACGCGCACGCCCATAACCCGTCTCTTCGTCGACTCCGCGCTGGAGCCAGGCGGGGTGCTGGAGCTGCCGCCGGGCGAGACCAACCACGTCCACAACGTCCTTCGTGGCAGGAACGGGGATTTTATAGAGGTTGTGGATGGCGAGGGGAGGCTCTTCACTGCCAGATTGCGTGGTGGAGGAGAGGCGGGCGTCGTAGAAGAGTTGGTGGCGCCAGATAGAGCTGGGGTGGAAATTTCGCTCTATCAGGCGGTGCCCAAGGGTGGAAGAATGGACCTCGTTGTCGAGAAGGTTACGGAGGTCGGGGCTACGCGTATCGTGCCGCTGTTGGCCGAGCGTGGAGTTGTGAACCCGCGCGAAGGGAAGGTCGAGCGCTGGCGGCGGGTGGCCGAGGCGGCAGCGCGTCAGGCGCTGAGACTCAGCGTGCCCGAAGTGGCCGAACCCGTACGATTCGAGGAAGCCGCCTCAGAGGTGGGAGAGAGGGGGGTCCTCCTCCACAATGGTTCCGACCTCCAGCCGGTCGAGGCTGTCGTCGGGATTCCTGTGAGTCTTTTTGTAGGCCCTGAGGGTGGGTGGAGCGAGGGCGAGTTGCTCTTCGCTGAGGAGGCTGGCATCACTTTCGGCGGTTTGGGACCGTACAGGCTCCGCAGCGAGACCGCCGGTATCATCGCGGTGGCGCGTACGCTGGCTGCATTGGAGAGCAGGGTCGAACGTTAGAGGAGGTGTTAGTGAGCGAGGCCGACTGCATATTCTGTAGAATAGTGCGAGGGGAGATAGAGGCCAAGGTGGTCTACGACGAGGACGATGTGCTGGCTTTCGAAGACATAAATAGCAAGGCACCAGTCCACGTCCTCATCATCCCCAGGCAGCACGTGGCGAACCTGGAGGAGATCGGGGCCCTGCCCGACACCGTTGTCAAGCGGCTCTTCGAAGCGGCGAGCACCGTCGCCGAGAAGCTCGGCGTAAGAGATGGGGGGTACGCCGTCACGATCAACAACGGCCGCGACGCGGGGCAGGAGGTCTTCCACCTCCACCTGCACCTTATGGGCGGCAGGAGGCTGGGAATGCCGTGACCATGAGAGACCGCATACAGAGCGACACCAAAGCCGCCATGAAGCAACGCGACAGGACCCGAGTCGGCGCCCTGCGTATGCTCGGCGCTGCGCTCAAGAACGCCGAGATAGAGGCGGGGAGGCCGCTCACCGAGCAGGAAGAGCAGACCATTCTCAGGCGCCAGCTCAAGCAGCGCGACGAGTCAGCAGAAGCGTTTCGCAAAGCCGGACGAGAGGAGCGGGCGGCATCCGAGTCGGCCGAAGCCGAGATCGTCCGCACCTACCTTCCCGAACCGCCCTCGCAAACAGAGCTCGAAGTAATTGTCGACAGGGCCGTGAGCGAGACAGGAGCAAGCGGCATGAAAGACATGGGAGCGGTCATGGCCCGTGCCATGGAGCTCTCGGAGGGCCGTGCCGAAGGTCGCACCCTCTCCGCACTAGCCCGCACCAGACTACAATGAGGGCAACAGGTTTCGGGTATCAGAAAGCTGAACTGTTGACGAGCGAAGGCCGGAGCGTGCTGCCATGCTGACCAGCGCCGACCGAAGGGAGGCCACACGGAAACCACAACCGGCAGCCAGGTAGAAGTCAAGGTCGTCATACCCCCAGGAAGGACGCTCGAGGTCTTCGGAGACCGTGACTCCGTCCTGAGGCGGGTCGAGGAGCTCATCGAGTGCGAGGTTGTCGTGCGGGGTAATGAACTCATCCTACGCGGTATCGAGGGTGCTGTGGAGAGGGCCGAGGCCGTCTTCGATGGCCTCGTCGGGCTCGCTGAGGAGGGGCACCACCCGACTTCGGAGACCGCCGAGCGACTCTACAAGATGGCCGACGAAGGCGGCGGACGGGAGGTGCTTGGGGATGTGATCCTCACGCACCGCGGGCGTCGGGTCGCGCCGAAGACCCGCAACCAGAAGGCGTATACAGATGCTATTCGCCATCATCAGGTTGTCTTCGGTATCGGGCCGGCGGGTACGGGCAAGACGTACCTGGCCGTGGCCCTGGCAGTCGAGGCTCTCAAGCGGGGAGAGGTATCCAGGATCATACTGACCAGGCCTGCTGTCGAGGCCGGCGAGTCTCTAGGGTACCTGCCTGGCGACGTGATGGCCAAGGTAGATCCCTACTTCAGGCCACTCTACGACGCGCTCTACGAGATGGTCGACCCGGCGAAGTTCCAGGCACACCTCGAGCGCGGTATAATCGAGATAGCACCCCTGGCATTTATGAGGGGGAGGACGCTCAATGACGCATTTATCATCCTGGATGAAGCGCAAAATACGACCCCCCAGCAGATGAAGATGTTCCTCACGCGACTCGGCTTCGGCTCCAAGATGGTCATCACGGGCGACATAACACAGGTGGATCTCCCGAAAGCCCGAATAAGCGGCCTGCAGGACGCCAGGAACACGCTCACCGCCGTAGAAGGCGTATCATTCGTAGGGCTGAGGCGCGACGACATTGTGCGCAGCGACCTCGTCATGCGTATAGTCGATGCCTACGAAGGGGCAGGAGAGGGCGACAGAGCCTAGAACTCAGGGCCGGAAAATACCATGAAAATCGGGAAGAGGAGCCTCAAGAAAAAACCCGGCCGACGCGTCGATGAACTCCACCGCTCGCCGACACGCTTCGAGCTCTTCAGGGCCTGGATCGAGAGGATCCCGAAGGTCAGGCTCTACATCGGCCTTACCGCTTTGACTTGGCTCTCTTTGACGGCGCTCATAGGCATAGGACCGAGGCCCCTGATAGAGCGCGTCATCGCACAGGGGATCATAGACCCGAGCGATCGGACGCGGCTCGAGTCGCTCGAGCTGCTCCAGCAGGCGGACCCGTGGATGGCCCTGGTCGGGGTGGGTATCGTCGTCGCCGCCGAGATGTGGATCGCCTGGTACTTTCTGGAGCGCTTCGGAGAACGCATACTCAAGACGAACGCGGCGATAAGGCTCGTTCTCGCCGCCTCGCTCACGGTACTTTTCACCGCGCTCGCCAGGTTCTTTATCGAGCTCGACTTCGATCCTTATCTCACGCCTCTTGCGGGCCTCTCCATCATCGGAACCATGCTCCTCGGGCCGAGGCTCATGTTCTTGATGGTGGTGATCACCAGCGTCAACGTAGGCATCCTCAGCGGCAACAACTTCCTCCTGACCGCGGCCCTGCTGCTAGGATCTGGGTTTGCAATCTACACCACCGTGCGCGTGGACTCCCGCCAGCGGTTGCTCAAAGCCGGGCTGGTCATCGCGGCGGTCATGGGTGTCGTGACTTTCGCCGTGGGTTTGATCGGTGGCGGCGATCCGCAAGACGCCTTGTGGCTGGGCGTCCTCGGACTCGGGAATGGCCTCCTCTCGCTGATGCTGGCGATGGTGCTGATGCCTTTCCTGGAGGATGCCTTCAACATCCTCACGCCGATGAAGCTCCTCGAGCTTTCCGACCCCCGACATCCCCTGCTCGACAAGCTCTTGCGCAACGCGCCCGGCACTTTCTCCCACTCCATGCAAGTCGGCCTGCTCGCTGAGAGGGCCGCCGAGAGGGTCGGTGCCGACGCGTTATTGGCCCAGGTCGGTGCCTACTACCACGACATCGGGAAGATGGAACATCCTGCTTACTTCGTCGAGAACCAGATCGCCCAGATCAACCCGCACGCAGCCCTCTCCCCAACGCTGTCAGCCAAGGTGGTCAAACGCCACGTAAAGGACGGCCTCGAGATCGGTGAGGCGTGGGGTCTGCCCCGTGAGATTCTAGATATCATCGCCCAGCACCACGGATCGACCCGTATCGAGTACTTCTACCGCAAAGCCCTCGAAGATGCTCCCGACGAGGAAGAGGTCCGCGAGTCGGACTTCCGCTACTCCAGCGGCCTGCCCCGTAGCAAGGAAGCGGGAATCATGATGCTCGCCGACTCCATAGAGGCGACCGTGAAATCTCTGCCGAAGCCCACCCCAAAGCGTATAGACGACGTCGTCGCCGACACAGTACGTAGGAAACTTCAGGACGGCCAGTTCGACGAGTGCCAGCTCACAATGCACGATATCCACGAAGCAGGGGAGGCCATCCGCGAGGCGCTCATAGGTTTCCTCGGACCGCGCATCGCGTATCCTGAAGACCCAGGCGATGCCCGCAATGGAAAGGCGGCTAGTTAGGCTGTGGACGCCACGGACAGAGTTGCCACCTGAGCAACAACCCTCCCATGTCCGTCGCCGTTCTTGATGAGGTTGGCCATGCCGGACTCGACACGAAACGAGCCAGCCGCCTCTTCGCCGCTGCGCTCTCCATCCTCGGTCTCGACCTGGAACAAATCGGCGAGGTCTCCGTGGCCCTCGTCGACCCGGAGACGATCCGTGCCCTCAACTTCGAGTTCAGAGATAGGGACGAGCCTACCGACGTACTCAGTTTCGAGGTAGACGGACCTTACGGGGAGATGGTAGGGGAGGTCGTGATCTGCCCCAGTTGTACTCATCATGGGATGAGTGTCGATGAACTCGTGGTGCACGGCGCGCTACACTTGGGCGGTATGGAACACGGAGAGGACTTCGGGGCAAGTGAGATGGCAAGCCTACAGCGGGCGGTAATGGAGGAGTTGCGTGGCGAGGAAAGTTGAGCGACCGGGCAAAGGTCAGCAGGGCGTAGCACGCAGCTTCGAGCATGCCTATCGGGGTATGATCTACGCGGTCCGCACCCAGCGCAACATGCGCTTCCACGTCATCGTAGCCGTCGTGGTCCTCGTAGCGAGCCTGCTGGTCGGAGTCAGGAAAGTGGAGCTCGCGGTCCTTGTTCTGACCATACTCCTGGTCTTCGTGACCGAGCTGTTCAACACGGCCATGGAATTCGTCGTCGACCTTGCTACGAGGGAATACCATCCTCTGGCCAAGCTCGCCAAGGACGTCTCGGCGGGGGCCGTCTTGGTCTCCAGCGTGGGGGCTGTGCTCGTCGGTTATCTCGTCCTGGCGGACGATCTGGGACCGCTCTCCCTGGCGACCCTGGAGAGCATAAGGCGCCAGCCGGCCCACCTCACGCTCGTTACGCTCGGCGTGATCGTACTCATCGTCCTCCTAGGCAAGGCGCTAACCCACTCCCCGAACTCCTTCGCCGGCGGGATGCCTTCAGGGCATGCGGCTGTCGCCTTCGCAGGGTGGGTGGCCGCGAGCTTCATAGCCGTCCAGGGTGGCGCGGGATCCTACGCCGGGCTCATCTCCGTGATCTCACTCCTCATGGCCCTTCTCGTCTGCCAGAGCCGTGTCGAGAGCGGGATTCACAGCGTCTACCAGATCATAATGGGGGCCGTGATCGGGGTCCTCGTTACGACGGCAGCCTTTCAACTCTTGTGAAAGGAGGAGTCTTGGACCCTGAGGCCGTGATGGAGGCCGCACGCGTCGCCGCAAACCGGGCATACGCACCATACAGCAACTTCCATGTTGGCGCGGCCATCCTGACAGGTGGTGGCACCATACATTCAGGCGCGAACGTCGAGAACTCCTCCTACGGGCTCTCGATCTGCGCGGAGCGCAACGCAGCTACAATGATGGCCACTACAGACCCCGAAGACAGGGAGATCGAACTCGTCGCCGTCTTCAGCCCGAACACCTCGCCATGCTTCCCTTGCGGAGCCTGTCGCCAGGTCTTGAAGGAGTTCGGTTGCAAGGAGGTCGTCGTGGAGACTGGCAGGGGGCTAAAGCGCTACCCGTTCGACCAGATTCTTCCTAACTCCTTCGGTCCGGGGGACCTGTGAAGGGAGCGTTAGCCCGCGGCGTGGAGAACAACGGACTCCGCAGCGGCTTTATCGCCGTAGTAGGCAGGCCCAACGTCGGCAAGAGCACTCTCGTCAACAGGCTCGTCGGCCAGAAGGTCTCCATCACCTCATCCCGGCCTCAGACCACGCGCAGCCCGATCCGGGGCGTCCGCAACGGCCCTGGATACCAGGCGATCTTCGTGGATACTCCAGGCTCCCAGAAACCCCGTGACACCCTGCGAGCGAGGATGCAGGAGCAGGTCGTGGACAGCCTCTCTGAGTCGGATGTCATCTTGTTGCTCTTCGATGCAGAACAGGCCTCGGAGGGGCTCGGAAGTGGCGACCGCTACGTCGCCCGCCTCGTCGCCGACTCGGGCACCCCGGCCATCGTCTCCATCAACAAGACCGACCTCCTGCGCATCCGCGAAAGTGCCCTGCCCATAGTAGAGGCGGTCTTGGAGCTAGGAGACTGGAACGAAGTGTTCCAGATCAGCGCGACCGAAGGCACCAACGTCGAATCTCTTATGGATTCCGTCGTCGACCTCCTGCCATCCGGTCCCCGCTATTTCCCAGATGGAATTGTGACCGACTACCCTGAGTCTCTGGTCCTCGCCGAATACGTGCGGGAGAAGGCGCTGAACGTGCTCAGAGAAGAGGTGCCGCATGCTCTGGCCGTCGAGATCGAAGACGTAGAGATCAAACAGAACGTGACGGTCGTCTACGCCGTCATCCACGTCGAACGCGCCACGCAACGTATGATCGTGCTGGGCAAGGGCGGCAGGACCATAAAGAAGATCGGCACCGAGGCGCGCCGCGACGTCGAGCGCCTCCTCGGCACTCGTATCTACCTCGACCTAAAAGTAAAGGTTAGCCAGGGATGGAGAAGCGACCGGCAGTTTCTGGAGCGGTTGGGTTTATAATCACCCTAGTCTGTTGTGTCGAGAGAGGAGCATAGCGTTTTGGCTATGAGGGTGCGTGAGTTCGCGAAGACGGTGGACCATACTCTCTTGAAACCCGAAGCAACTGAGCAGGAGATAGTACGCCTCTGCAAGGAGGCTTCCCACTATCATTTCGCCGCGGTGTGCATCCCGCCCTCATACGTCTCGCTTGCCGCCAGGGAGTTGCGTCGTGCTGACGTAAAGGTGGCGACGGTGATCTCTTTCCCTTTCGGGTACGAGCCCACGGCGGTGAAGATAGCGGCCGTCCGTGAGGCGGTCACCAGGGGCGCTTCGGAGCTCGACGTGGTCATGAACATCTCGAAATTTCTCTCCGGGGAGTTCGGCTACGTGGCCGAGGAGCTCGCAAGCCTCACGCAGGAGGTAAGCGTGGTAGCCATGAACAATGGGCTGAACGACGTGGTCGTCAAGGTCATTCTCGAGACCGCATACCTCTCGGACGAGATGAAGCGGCTGGCGACCCAGATCGTGGCCGCGAGCGGCGCGGATTTCGTGAAGACCTCCACGGGCTTCGCCACTGTGGGCGCAACGCCTGAGGACGTGGCGCTGCTCAGAGAAGAGGCGCCCGAAGGCCTGGCAGTAAAGGCCTCAGGCGGCATCAGCTCCCTCAGGGACGCCCTTGACATACTCAACGCGGGGGCTTCGCGGCTCGGCATGAGCGCGAGCGTCGCCGTGATGGAGGAGGCCGAAGATGGCGGTCTACAAGAGTAAGGGAATCGTGCTGCGTTCGATCCGCTACTCTGAGGCGGACAGGATCCTTGATCTCTACACCACGGAGGCTGGGCTGGTCTCGGCAATCGCGAAGGGTATCAGGCGTACGAAGTCCCGTTTCGGAGCCCGCCTCGAACCGCTCTCCTGCGTCGATTTCGTCGCCTATCACGGCAGGTCGCTCGATACCGTCACCCAGGCGGAGACGCTGCGCAGCTTCCACGGTGTCAGGGAGGATCTCGCCCGCTTCGAGGCCGCCGCAGGTATGGTCGGGAGCGTGCGCGCCCTCTCGGGAGGCGACGAGGCGGACCGCAGGGTCTTCAACCTGCTCTACAACGCCCTAGACACGCTGGAAACAAGCGATTCTGGTTTCGAGAACATCGAGGCGGCCCTCGGCATAAAGCTCTCCATCCTCGCCGGCTACGCGCCGCAACTCGACGTCTGCCTGACCTGTGGAAAGCACCTCGGCGCGACTCCGGAGCCGCTGCACTTCGCCCCAGACCACGGTGGCATCCAGTGCCAGGAGTGCCGCCCTGCGACCGGAGACGCGTTCCCGCTTGCCCCAGGCACGCTGGAGAGCCTGAGGACCCTCGTCGAAAATCCCATCCGTCAAGCACCCGCACAAACAGGACCGAACCAGAACGTCCTCAGGGTGGTCCGGTCCCACGTCCTCGCCCACGCTCCCGGAAATACCCTGGTCGGACCACGCCTCGCCGGACGCCAGGCGTGAGATCCCAA
>Ga0126312_10000497_pt1 | contig 23556 bp, 17 predicted proteins | sample Plot104A_FD_92537 | JGI IMG/M metagenome (GOLD analysis project Ga0126312, IMG submission 92537) | Serpentine soil microbial communities from UC McLaughlin Reserve, CA, USA - Plot104A | ecosystem: Environmental > Terrestrial > Soil > Grasslands | place: USA: UC McLaughlin Reserve, Lake County...
ATCGTGTCGCGATAGATCCCGTTCCACTCGCTCCAGAGGACGGGGAAGTTGCCGACCTGGTAGCCGCCGGGCCCCACGTCCCAGGGCTCGGCGATCAGCTTGACCTGGGAGAGCACCGGATCCTGGTGGACGATGTCGAAGAAGGCATGCAGGCGGTCGACGTCGTGGAGCTGGCGGGCGAGCGCAGACGCCAGGTCGAAGCGAAAGCCGTCGACGTGGCAGTCCATGACGAAGTAGCGCAGCGAGTCCATGATCAGCCGCAGCACGCTCGGGTGGACCGTGTTCAGCGTGTTGCCCGTCCCGGTGTAGTCCATGTAGAAACGCGGGTCCTCCGGGACGAGCCGGTAATAGGCGGTGTTGTCGACCCCCTTGAAGGCGAGCATCGGACCGAGGTGGTTGCCCTCGGCCGTGTGGTTGTAGACGACGTCGAGGATGACTTCGATTCCCGCCCTGTGCAGGGCTTTCACCATTCCCTTGAACTCGCGGACCTGCTCGCCGAGCGTCCCGGTGGCGGCGTACAGCGCGTGCGGCGCCAGGTACCCGATCGAGCTGTAGCCCCAGTAGTTGGTCAGGTTCCGGTCGGCCAGGAACTGCTCGTCGGCGATGTGGTGGACCGGCAGCAGCTCGACGGCGGTGACGCCGAGCTTCGTCAGGTACTCGATCGGCCGCTCGGACGCGAGCCCGGCGTACGTGCCGCGGAGGTCCTCGCGGACGCGGCGATCGATGTGTGTGAAGCCCTTGACGTGGGCCTCGTAGATGATCGTCTCGTTCCAGGGCGTCCGCGGCGGGCGGTCGCCCTCCCAGTCGAAGCCTTCGTCGACGACGACCGACTTGGGGATCGCCGGCGCGCTGTCCGTTCCGTCCGGGTGCAAGTCCGCTTCGTCGCTGCCGTCCGCGACGTAGGGCAGCGCCGGCGCGCGCTGCCAGCGGACCGGCCCTTCGATCGCCTTCGCGTACGGGTCGATCAGGAGCTTGGCCGGGTTGAAGCGGAGCCCACGCTTGGCGTCGTAGGGGCCTTGGACCCGGTAGCCGTAGCGCTGGCCGGGCCCGACCTCCGGCAGGTAGCCGTGCCAGTGGTGCGCGGTCCGCTCCGTCAGCTCGATGCGCGTCTCGCGATCGTCGTCGTCGAAGAGGCACAGCTCGACCCGCTCGGCGTGCTCCGAGAAGAGCGAGAAATTCGTCCCCGCCCCGGTCCACGTGGCACCGAGCGGAAACGGATTCCCGGGCCAGAGGTTCACCGTCGGAGCTCGGCCGTCAACGCGTCGAAGTCGGCCACGAGCTCCACGTCGCCTCGGCGGACGCGCAGGACGCGGCCCTCGACGCTCGTCGAGACCTCCCTCGGGAGCTGGCGCCGGAGCGCGAGCAGGTCCCGATAGAAGGCGCGGAGCTCCTCGTCGCCTGCCGCAGGGTCGACCTTCGAACGCTCGAACGTCTCGCGCGCCTGCGGGTCGGGCACCTCTTCGCCCGAGAAGGCTGCGAAGGCGGCGAACTCGCGCCGCCGCCCCTCCCTCGTCGCGTCGGCGATCGCCGGGTCGATGTGGTCAGTGAAGAACAGGAACGGCCGCTGCTCGCCGTACTCCTCGCCCTGGAAGAGCAGCGGCGTCTGCGGCGCGAACAGCGTCACGGCGGCCCGTAGCCGCAGCTCCGCGGTTCGGGGCCGGTCGCCGAAGGCACGGTTGCCGACCTGGTCGTGGTTCTGGGAGCAGACGACCAGCCGCTCGGGCGGGGTGCGCTCCAGCTGGCGCGCGAGGCCTCCGAGCGAGCCGTACCCGGCGTAGTAGCCGTCTTGCTCCCCCGTCAGGAGGACGTGGAGCTCGTGGTGGAGCTCGTCCGCCCACTGGGCGTCGTGGCCCCACTCCTCGATCGGCCGCAGGTCGCCGGTCTCCATCTCGGAGACGACGAGCGCCGGCCGGACGCGCTCGGCAAGCTCGGCAAGGACGTGCCTCGGGGAGTCGTCGAAGACGGCGTGGGTCGCGTCGAGCCGGAGGCCGTCGATCCCGTAGTCGCTCACCCACGCCTCCGCGTTCTGGATCGCCCATTCCCGCACGGCCGGTTCCGAGTAGTCGATCGCGTCGCCCCAAAAGGTCTCGTGCCGGTCGGTGAAGTAGGGCCCGAACGCGCGGACCGCCTCGTTCCCCGGCCCGACGTGGTTGTAGACGACGTCGAGGACGACGCCGAGACCCTCGCGGTGGGCGGCTTCGACCAGGCGCAGCAGGCCGTCGGGGCCGCCGTACGCGGGATGGGGTGCCCAGGTGTAGAGGCCGTCGTACCCCCAGCCGCGATCGCCCGGGAAGGTCGCCACCGGCATCAGCTCGATCGCGGTCACACCCAGCTCGCGGAGCTCGTGCAAGCGCGGGATGACCCCGTCGAACGTCCCTTCGGGACTGAACGTGCCGACATGGAGCTCGTAGAGGACGAGATCGTCGAGCGAGAGGCCGACCGACTCCGCTGGTCGCGGCAGGTCGACGACCGCCGAGGGGCCTCGCACGCCGTGCGGCTGCCAGCGCGAGCACGGGTCGGGCCAGTCGTGGCCGTCCACGACGTAGACGTACTCGTCGCCGTGACGAGCGGCGAGATCGACCCCCCAGAAGCCGTCCTCGCACGCCTCCAGCTCGTGCTCTATCCCGTTCAGGCGAATCCGCAGCGAGTCCGCCGCCGGCGCCCACACGCGGAACTCGACGATTCCGTCGCCGCGGGGCGTCGCCCCCAGCACGTTGTCCACGGCGATCACGGAGGCAGGACGTTAGCTAGTACAACTCGGTGCGGGATGACCGCACCCGCGACCACGCGCCTGCTGCTCGAGGGCGAGAGCTTCGAGGTCGGCGCGTCACGCAGAACGCTGTGGATCGGCGGACTCGTGCTGGTAGTAGCCGTCATCGTGTTCATCGCCGTGTACGCCGGTGGTGGCAGCGGCGGCGGCGGCGGTTACTAGCGCCGGCTCGACCGAACTCCCGGGCGGGGCGGGTGCGCCCGGTGCCTCGGCCCCCTCCCCCTCGCGCGGCCGGCCGATCGCCCGACTCGAGTACGCAAGACGTACGGCCCACGCCCCGACGGCGGCTCCGACGACGGACATCCCGGCGAAGAACGCCCACATCGCCGTGTCGCCGGCCGCGTCACGGACGAGCAGGCCCGTGAAGGGCGCCAACGCGAAGCCGACCGCGCCCATGCTCGAGAACGCGCCGAGGTACGCGCCGCGCAGGTCCGGGGGAGCGAGGCCCGCCGCGACCGCCTGCGAGGTCGGCACCCAGAGCATCTCGCCGACGACGAACACGAAGATGACGGCGAGGACGACGGGGATCGCCGCACTGACCGACAGCACGAGGAATGGCAGCCCCATCAACATGATCGCCGCAGCCAGCTTGGGCCGCGGGGAGATGCGCGACGTCCAGCGCGTCAGGCGGAGCTGGAAGAGCGTGACCATCAGGGGGTTCAGGATCACGAGGAAGCCCCACGTGGACGGCGCAAGGCCGTGACTGTCGACGAGCGAGATCGGCAGCACGGTCTCGTAGGCCACGTAGACGATGTACGCGAGCGCGGTCGAGACTAGGAAGAGGGCGAAGACGTGGTCGCGGCGGATGACGCCGAACGAGCCACGCTCGGGCGTCTCCTCGGGCGCGTAGGCCCCTCGACGCGGGAGCAGCCGCCACGCGAGCGCGAACACGGCCGCGGTCAGCGCGGACACGCCCAGGAACAGCGCCGACCACGAGACGAGAAGCAGCACACCCCCGAGAACCGGGCCACCGACGACACCCAGGTTGTTCGCCACTCGCAGCGACGCGAACGCCGACTCGTGGCGCTCGCGCGGAACGAGGTCGGCGACGAAGGCCTGGGTGGCGGCCCAGCCGATGCTGCCTGACATCCCGGCGCCGGCGAGAACGACGAGGCCGAGGGTGGTGCGCTCGCCGACGAGCACGAACAGCAGCTCGTAGCCCGTGAGGATCGCCCACCCGGCGAGGATCAGCGGCCGCCGGCCGACCCGATCGGAGAGGTGGCCGCTGACGTATCCGGTCGCAGCAGCGAGGCAGGCGCCCACGAGCAGAGCGACGGCGAGCGACGACGAGTCGGCGTGGAGCTTGTCGACCGCCCAGATGCCCATGAACGTCCACATGGACGAGGCGCTGAGCGACCCGGCCAGCCCGACGTAGAGCAGCGGCCGGATCTCAGGCTCGACGTCGTCGCCCCAGATGAGGCGCATGATGCGCTTGAGGAGACGCACCCTCGAACGCTACCCGCGCGTTCCGCGTGGCAACACGACGACGTCCACTCGAATCCGGTCGACGAGCGCGATCGGCAAGCCACACACCTGCGCGAGGTCGTCGAGCCACGAGAAGCCGCCCACGCCCTCTCGCGTCGCGACGATCCGCTCCGCGAGCTCGCGGTTCACCCCTGCCAGCTCCTCGGTCACGTCGGCCGGCGCGTTGTTGAGGTCGACCAGTCCACCGTCGAACCCCTCCTCGTCGGGACGCCGACGCCCGGCTCGAGCGCGCGGGCGGGCTCCTCCCGCGCCAGGCGGCGCGCCTCGTCGCGTCGGTCCAAGCGGTCCGGTCGTAGGCACCGCTCTCCAGAAGCTCCATCCGCTCGAGATAGCGGCCACGGATCGCGAAAGCGTGGACGAGCGAGACGCCCCACGCGCCGAACGCGAGCAGCCCGAGTGGCAGCACGAGCCACGAGGACGCCTTGACTCGGTCTAGCTCTCGGGAACGAGCCACAGCACGCCGAGCGGCGGCAGCGCGACCTCCGCCGAGTACGGCTGGTCGTGCCATCCGTGTTCCTCGGCCTCGACGCCGCCGAGGTTGCCGACGTCCGAGCCGCCGTAGTAGGTCGAATCGGTGTTCAGGGCCTCGACCCAGCGGCCGGCACGCGGCATCCCGAGCCGGTAGCCGTCCCTCGGCACGGGCGAGAGGTTGCAGACGCAGACGACCACGTCCGAGCCGTCGGCCGACAGGCGGGCGAAGGCCAGCACGTTGTTGGCCGCGTCGTTCGGCTCCAGCCACTGGAAGCCGCTCGGCTCGAAGTCGACCTCCCAGAGCGCAGGCCGCGAGCGGTAGACGCGGTTCAGGTCACGGACGAGCGACTGGACCCCGGCGTGATCGGCCTGCTCGAGGAGGTGCCAGTCGACCGAGCGCTCCTCCGACCACTCGGCCTCCTGACCGATCTCCCCGCCCATGAAGAGGAGCTTCTTGCCGGGATGGGCCCACAGATAGGCATAGAGCGCCCGCAGGTTGGCGAACTTCTGCCAGCGGTCGCCGGGCATCTTCGAGAGCAGCGAGCCCTTGCCGTGGACGACCTCGTCGTGGGAGAGCGGCAGGACGAAGTTCTCCGAAAACGCATACACGAGCGCGAACGTGAGCTGGTGGTGGTGGTAAGAGCGGTGCACCGGATCGCGCTGGAAGTAGTCCAGCGTGTCGTGCATCCAGCCCATGTTCCACTTGAAGCCGAAGCCCAGGCCGCCGAGGTAGGTCGGCCGCGAGACGCCGGGCCAGGCCGTCGACTCCTCCGCGACCGAGAGCGTCCCCGGCTCCCGGCCGTGGACGAGCTCGTTCAGCTCCTTGAGGAACCGGACGGCGTCGAGGTCCTCATTGCCGCCGAACTGGTTCGGCAGCCATTGCCCCTCCTCGCGCGAGTAGTCGAGGTAGAGCATCGAGGCGACGGCGTCGACGCGGATCCCGTCTGCGTGGTACTCCCGCAGCCAGAACAGTGCGTTCGCGAGCAGGAAGTTCCGCACCTCGTTGCGGCCGTAGTTGAAGACGAGCGTGCCCCAGTCCGGATGGAAGCCGCGCCGCGGATCTTCGTGCTCGTAGAGCGCGGTGCCGTCGAAGCGCGCGAGCGCCCAGTCGTCGCTCGGGAAGTGCGCCGGGACCCAGTCGAGGATCACGCCCAGGCCGCGCTGGTGCAGCCGGTCGACGAACGCCCGGAAGTCGTCCGGCTCGCCGAAGCGCGCCGTCGGAGCGAAGTACCCGGTCACCTGGTAGCCCCACGAGCCGCTGAACGGGTGCTCCATCACCGGGAGCAGCTCAACGTGCGTGAAGCCCAGGTCGGTTGCGTAGTCGGCGAGCTCGTCCGCGAGCTCGTGATAGCCCAGCGGGCTGTTGTCGCGGACGTGGCGCCGCCAGGAGCCGAGGTGCACCTCGTAGATGGAGACGGGCGCGACCAGCGCGTCGGCATCCCGACGCTGCTCGAGCCACTGCTGGTCACCCCAATCGTGCGTCGAGCGGTAGACGATCGAGGCGTTCTTGGGCGGCACCTCGGTCGCGAACGCGAGCGGATCGGTCTTCGGCTTGACCTCGCCCGCCTGCGTGCGGACCTCGTACTTGTAGTGGTCGCCGTCCGCGAGGCCCGGGACGAACAGCTCCCAGATTCCGGACGCGCCGAGCGAGCGCATCGGATGCAGGCGGCCGTCCCAGAGGTTGAAGTCGCCGACGACGCTGACCGAGCGCGCGGACGGCGCCCAGACCGCGAACGAGGTGCCGACGACGCCGTCGACCTCGCGGACGTGGGCGCCGAGGCGCTCGTAGATCCGCTCGTGGCGGCCTTCCGATGCGAGGTGGAGGTCGAGCTCGCCGAGAGTCGGCGGGAACGCGTACGGGTCGTCGACGACGAGCGTCGCTCCTTCGGGATAGCTGACCTCGAGCCGGTAGCGGAGCGGCAGCTCTGCGCCGTCGAGCGTGCCCTCGAACAGGCCCGCCGGGTGCGCGCGCTCGAGCTCGACGGGCTCGGCTCCCTCGACGCGCACCTTGACGCTCTCCGCCTCGGGCCGGAACGCGCGGACGACCACGGCGCCGTTCTGTGAATGGGCGCCGAGCAGGCTGTGCGGGTCGGCGAGACGCCCTTCCACGAGCTCGTCGACGGCGCTCACACCGCCTCCTCCAGCAGACGGACGATGCCGGCCACCGGGATCCGCACCCAGTCCGGCCGATTGTCGAGCTCGTACCGCAGCTCGTAGACCGCCTTCTCGAGCTCGAACAGGGCCAGCAGCCGGTCGAACGCCTGCCCGCTCGGGATGGTGCTCGCGTCGACCTCGTCGACGTAGCCGGCGAGGAACTCGGCCCGGGCGCGCTCCTCCCAGTCCTCCGGCGGCTTGACGCCGCGCTCGAGCTCCGACGCCGAGGCCGCGTACGCGAACGACCGGAGCATTCCCGCCACGTCGCGCAGCGGCGAGCGCTTGCGGCGCCGCTCGGTCAACCCGCGCGCAGGCTCGCCCTCGAAGTCGATCACCACCCAGTCATCGTTGGCCCAGAGCACCTGGCCGAGGTGGTAGTCGCCGTGGTGGCGGATCACTCGCCCGGTCGCGCCGACGTGCGAGCGAATCCGAAGCCGTTCGCGGACCTCCTCCCCGCGCCCCGCGATCGGCTCCAGCGCCGGGTCGTCGGGGAGCGAGGCGAAGACCCGCTCGATCTCCTCGTCCACGGTCGCGACGAGCAGCGCGAGGGCTTCCGCGCTCGGCTCCTCGGCGCAGAACGAGGGGTCGCTCGAGTCGGACGCGAGCACCGTGTGCATCGCGCCCGTCACCTCACCAAGCCGGCGCAGGCGGCCGAGGAACGCCTCAGGATCGCTCGCGAGCGAGTCGAGCGCCAGCTTCCAGCCGTCGCCCTCGCTCGCGACGAAGTGCTGGAGCGTGGCGAGCGTCGCGTCCATGGGCTTGCCGAGGTACTGAGCCCAACCCTCGAGCGCTGGGATGTTCGGGAAGCCGCGCTCGGTCAGGAAGCGCAGCAGCTCGAGCTCGGGGTTCACGCCGGGCTCCAGCCGGCGGTACAGCTTGAGGACGAGCTTGTCGTCGAAGACGAGCGAGGTGTTGGACTGCTCGACCCCCATCGGCCGGATCTCGTTCGGGTGCTCGAGCTCCCCCTCGACCTCGGAAACCGAGCTGAACTCGATCGCGGCCCCGCCGGGAGCCTCCAGCGTCCGCTGCTCGCGCATGAGCCCGGCAAGCTCGGCTGCGAGCTCGGGGTCGAAAGTGGCGTCGTAAAGCACGAAGCCGTCGACCTCCGCGATCCGGCCGTCGCCCCAACCGCTCGCTGCCGAGCGCACGCCGACGGGCACGTGGTAGAGCTCGTGCGTCCCCGGATGGAACCGCACCTCGACGAGCGCCAGGGCGAGGCCCGGCTCGTCCTCGCGCACCGCGGTCGAGTCGGCGGCGGTGACGTGCGCCACCTCGCGCGACTTCGAGCCGAACCACCGCTGCTCGAGCATGAAGGGGGTCAGGTCCTCCTCGCGGAGCCCCGCCACCAACGACTGCACGCGGCTCATTCCGACTCCGGTGGCCTCAGCAGGAACCAGAAATACCCCCTCGGTGCGAGTGTGAGCAGGTAGGGCAGCTCCCCGATCGCCGGGAAGCGCGAATGGCCGAACATCTCCTCCGGGACATGGCCGGCGAACTGTGACAGGTCGAGCTCGACGGCCTGCGCCGAGCGCGCGACGTTGTGGACGCACAGGACGATGTCGTCCTGCCAGCGGCGGATGTGGGCGAAGATCTTCGTGTTCCCGGGCCGCAGCGCCTCGTACGTGCCGTGGCCGAACACCGGATGCGCCTTGCGCAGCGCGATGAAGCGGTGCAGCCAGCGCAGGAGCGAGGTCGGCGTGCGCAGCTGTGCCTCGACGTTCGTCGCCTGGAAGCCCCAGACAGGGTCCATCAGCGGCGGAAGGTAGAGCTGGGCGAAGTCGGCGCGGGAGAAGCCGCCGTTGCGGTCGCCCGTCCATTGCATCGGCGTGCGGACGCCGTCCCGGTCGCCGAGGTAGATGTTGTCGCCCATCCCGATCTCGTCTCCGTAGTAGAGAACCGGCGAACCCGGCAGCGAGAAGAGGATCGCCGTCATCAGCTCGATCTCGTCGCGGCCGTTGTCGAGCAGCGGGGCCAGGCGGCGCCGGATCCCGAGGTTGAGCCGCATGCGCGGATCCTTGGCGTACTCGGCATACATGTAGTCGCGCTCCTCGTCGGTAACCATCTCGAGCGTCAACTCGTCGTGGTTGCGCAGGAACAGGCCCCACTGGGCATTGTCCGGGATCTCCGGCGTCTGGTCGAGGATCTCGATGACCGGCAGCGCCTCCTCCCGCCGGAGCGCCATGAACATCCGCGGCATGACCGGGAAGTGGAAGGCCATGTGGCACTCGTCACCCTCGCCGAAGTATTAGACGACGTCACCGGGCCATTGGTTCGCCTCGGCCAGGAGCACGCGGTCCGGGTACTCGGCGTCGATCGTGGCTCGCACGCGCTTCAGGAACTCGTGCGTCTCCGCGAGGTTCTCGCCGTTCGTCCCGTCGCGCTCGTACAGGTACGGGACGGCGTCGAGGCGGAATCCGTCGATGCCGAGGTCGAGCCAGAAGCGCAGTGCGTTGAGCATCGCCTCCTGCACCTCGGGGTTGTCGTAGTTCAGGTCGGGCTGGTGGCTGAAGAAGCGATGCCAGTAGTACTGCTCGCCGACGGGATCCCAGGTCCAGTTGGAGGACTCGGTGTCGAGGAAGATGATCCGCGCCTCAGACCAGCGCTCGTCGTGGTCCGACCAGACGTACCAGTCCCGCTTGGGCGACTCCTTGCTCGAGCGCGCCTCCTGGAACCACGGGTGATCGGCCGAGGTGTGGTTCATGACCAGGTCGGCGATCACGCGCATCCCGCGTTGGTGTGCGGCCTCGACGAACGCACGGAAGTCCTCGACCGTCCCGTAGTCGGGGTGGATTGCGTTGTAGTCGGCGATGTCGTAGCCGCCGTCGCGCAGCGGGCTCGCGTACATCGGCAGCAGCCAGATGCAGTCGACGCCGAGCCACTGCAGGTAGTCGAGCTTGTCGATCAGGCCGCGGAAGTCGCCCGAGCCGTCGTCGTTGCCGTCGAAGAAGCCGCGCAGGTGGATCTCGTAGAACACCGCCGTCTTGAACCAGAGCGGGTTCGACTCGAACCAGTGCCCGGGCTGAGCGCGGTCGGCAGCCTCCTCCGCCTTGGTCATCGTCTTCGTCTCGTCGACCTTCGCCACCTCGGCGACGGCCGGCTTCTTCTTCTCGCGGGTGCTCACACCGCCTCCGAGCCCAAGTAACAGACTGTTACTAGGACGACGAACCCTCGTGGCGAGGCGACTCGTGAGGCAAGTAACAGACTGTTACTAGCCAAGGCGGATCACGTGCGCTTGGCCTGGCTCGAGGCGCACGTAGTTGCGGCCCGTTTGCCAGGCAAAATCCTCGTCGGTCAAAAGTTCGCGGGCTCGCACCGACGGGGCGAGCCCGAGCGACGCGGGCAGGATCGTCACGCCTTCGCGGGCCGACGCCGGATCGAGGTTCACGACTGTGACGATCGCGTTGTCGCCGGTGACCTTGGCGTATGCGATCAGCTGGTCGCTCTCGGTCTCGAGGAAGGTGAGGTTGTCGACGCGCTGGAGCGCCGGATTCTCGCGCCGGATCGTGTTCAGCCGCCTGATCAGCGGCAGCAGCGGTGCGCGCTCGAGCGTGCGCTCCTTGACCTCGTACTTCTCCGAGTCGAGGTACTCCTCGCTCCCCTCCCGAACGGGCACGTTCTCGAACCGCTCGAAGCCGGAGTAGATGCCGTACGACGGCGACAGCGTCGCCGCGAGCACGAGTCGCGCCGCGAACGCCGCCGGCCCGCCGCGCTGCAGGTACTCATGGAGGATGTCGGGCGTGTTCGCGAAGAAGTTCGGCCGGTACCACGGCGACCAGTTCACGACGTCGCGCATGAACTCGATCAGCTCGGCCTTAGCGTTCTTCCAGGTGAAGTACGTGTAGGACTGGCTGAAGCCGATCTTCCCGAGCGTCTGCATCATCACCGGCCGCGTGAAGGCCTCGGCCAGGAAGACGACGTGCGGGTCGCGCGCGTGGATCTCGCCGATCAACCACTCCCAGAACGGCACCGGCTTCGTGTGCGGGTTGTCGACGCGGAAGACCTTCACGCCGTGTTCGACCCAGTACGCGACGACGTCGCGCAGCGCATTCCAGAGCCCCTGCCAGTCCTCGCTGTCGAAGTTGACGTTGTAGATGTCCTGGTACTTCTTGGGCGGGTTCTCGGCGTACTTCAGCGTCCCGTCCGGCCGCCGGTTGAACCACTCCGGGTGCTCCTTCAGCCATGGGTGGTCGGGCGAGCACTGGATCGCGAAGTCGAGGCAGATCTCGAGGCCGTGCTCCTGCGCCTTCGCGACCAGGCCGTCGAAGTCCTCGATCGTGCCGAGGTCGGGGCTGATCGCGTCATGGCCGCCCTCCGTTCCGCCGATCGCCCACGGGCTGCCCGGGTCACCCTTCCTCGCCTTGAGCATGTTGTTTTTGCCCTTGCGGTTCGTCTCGCCGATCGGGTGGATCGGCGGCAGGTAGACGACGTCGAAGCCGAGCTCCGCCAGCTCCGGGATCACCCTGGCGACGCCCGCGAAGCCGCCCCAGGAGCGCGGGAAGAGCTCGTACCAGGAGCCGAAGCGCGCCCGCTCGCGGTCGACGGCCAGCTCGAGCGGCTTCGGTAACGACGTCACCTCGGCGCGCTCCTCGGCCTCGTCGGCGAGGGCCTCCTTGACCGAAAGCGAGTCGACGCCGTAGAGGACGGCGCCCTCGGCGAGCTCGCTGGTCAGGTCGCTCTGGCCGCCCTCGACCTTGCGCCTGATCTCCCAGCGCCACGAGGCCCGCCGGTCGACCCAGGCGTCGACCGTGAACTCCCAGCGGCCGACGGCGTCGACCTCGAGGTGCCCCATCCAGCGGTCGTTCCCGAAGTCCCCCATCGGCGCTTCGCGCCACTTGCGCGTCCCTTTCGGCCGATACCTGAGCGCTGCGCCGAGCACCTCGTGACCGTCCCGGAAGATGGTCGCCCAAACCGGGACGCTGTCGCCCGCGACCGCCTTGGTCGCGTAGCGGCCGCAGTCGGTCTGCGGCCAGACGTCCTGGATCTGGATGCGTGGCGGCGGTTTGTTCGGCGTGGCCTTTGGCATGGTCGCGTGATGCAGCTATCGCGGTCGGCGGGAATCTTGCTTCACCCGACCTCGCTCCCGAGCGGTTCCCTCGCGGACGCGCACGAGTTCGTCGACTGGCTCGCCGCGGCGGGCCAGTCGTGGTGGCAGGTATTGCCGCTAGGACCGCCGGACGAAACCGGCTCTCCGTACGCGGCGCGCTCCGCCTTCGCCGCATCGGCCGGGTTGCTTGCCGAGCCCGACGCGACGGTGTCGGACGAGGAGATCGAGTCCTTCGTCGCCCGCCACCCGTTCTGGAGCGGCGATTGGGCGTCCTTCGGCGGCTCGCTCGCCGACCAGGTGCGGTTCGAGCGCGAGTGGGCCGCGGTTCGCTCGTATGCGCGCAAGCGAGGCGTGCGCGTGATCGGCGACCTGCCCATCTACGTTGCTCCAGGAAGCGCCGATCACGCCGCGCATCCCGAGCTGTTCCAGACCGGCGTCGTTGCAGGCGTGCCGCCCGACGCGTTCAGCGCCGACGGCCAGCTCTGGGGGAACCCGCTCTACGACTGGCCGGCGCTGCGCGCGACCGGATACCGCTGGTGGATCGAGCGCTTCCGACGGACGTTCGAGCTCGTCGACCTTGTACGCCTCGACCACTTCCGCGGGCTGGTCGCCTACTGGTCGGTGGCGAGCGGCCGCAGGACCGCACGGGCCGGACGCTGGCGACGCGCCCCGGGGCGGGAGCTGCTCCAGATGGTGATGCGCGAGCTCGGGTCGCTCCCCGTCGTGGCCGAGGACCTCGGCGTGATCACGCCGCCGGTCGAGCGGCTGCGCGACGAGTTCGAGCTGCCCGGGATGGCGGTGTTGCAGTTCGCCTTCGACGGCAACCCGCGCAACCCGTATCTCCCGCGGCACCACCGCGAGCGCCAGCTGGTCTACACCGGCACGCACGACAACGACACCGCCATCGGCTGGTACCGCTCTCGTCCCGTCCCAGCGCTCGACCCCGACGAGCCGCACTGGTCGCTGATCCGGATGGCGTACGAGTCGCGGGCCGCAGTGGCGATCGTCCCCGCGCAGGACGTGCTCGGGCTGGGCAGCGAGGCTCGGATGAACACGCCCGGCCGCAGGGAGGGCAACTGGGCGTGGCACCTCGAGCAGGGCCAGCTGACCAGCGAGCATGCGGACCGCCTCCGCACGCTGGCCGGGCAGGCGGCACGTAGCTTGTGAGGCCGCATGTGGTGGCGTGAGGCCGTCTTCTACGAGATCTACGTCCGCAGCTTCGCCGACTCCGACGGCGACGGCTTGGGCGACCTCCCCGGCATTCGCTCGCGGCTCGGCTATGTGCGCGACCTCGGCGTCGACGCGATGTGGCTGACGCCGTTCTACCCGTCGCCGGACGCCGACCACGGCTACGACGTCGCCGACCACACGGACGTCGACCCGCGATTCGGGACGCTCGCGGATTACGATGCGCTGCTCGCAGACGCGCACGCGCTCGGTCTCCGGGTGCTCGTGGACGTCGTCCCGAATCACACCTCCCAGGAGCACACGTGGTTCCGGAACGCACTCTCCGACCCGGACCACCCCGATCGTCGGCGCTACCTGTTCCGACCCGGCCGCGACGGCGGCCCGCCGAACGGCTGGACGTCCGCCTTCGGCGGTTCGGCATGGCAGCTCGACCAGCGCACCGGCGAGTACTACCTCCACCTCTTCGCTCGCGAGCAGCCCGACCTCGACTGGCACAACGAGACGGTGCAGCGGGACTTCGCGGACGTGCTGCGCTTCTGGCTCGACCGCGGCGTCGACGGCTTCCGCATCGACGTCGCACAGGGCCTCTTCAAGGACCAGTCCTTGGCCGAGATGGAGGAGCCGGACCCGCCCACGTGGCACGCCGACTGGGTGACCGCCGTGAATCAACCTCAGCTGCACCCGCTCTACCGCCGCTGGCGTCAGCTCGCGGACGGCTACGAGGGCGACCGCATCTTCGTGGGCGAGATCGTGCTCGAGAACCAGGAGCGAGTGGCCGACTACGTGCGGCCGGACGAGCTCCAGCTCGCGTTCAATCTCGCGCTGCTCTGGGACGACTGGGACGCCGCGGAGATGCGGGCGACGATCGACCGCACGCGCGCTGCGATGACCGCCGTCGATGCGGTCCCGACCTGGGTGCTCGAGAACCACGACGTGACGCGGGCGGCAACGCGCTACGGAGGAGGCGCCGAAGGACGTCGTCGGGCACGTGCAGCGGCGCTGTTGCTCCTTGCGCTGCCCGGCGCCGCCTTCCTCTACCAGGGTCAGGAGCTCGGTCTCGAGGAGGTCGAGCTGCCGGACGAGGTGCGCCAAGACCCGCTGTTCTTCCACAGCGGCGGTGCTCGGAAGGGCCGCGACGGCTGCCGCGTCCCGATCCCCTGGACGACCACCGCCCCCGGGTTCGGCTTTACGACTTCAGAGCCGTGGCTCCCGATACCCGAAGAGTTCGGATCTCAGAGTGTGGACGCCCAGAGCGGCGATCCGGACTCGACGCTCGAGCTCTACCGCTCCGCGCTCGACCATCGGCCCACGGGCGACTTCGAGTGGCTGGACAGCCCGAGCGGGTCGCTCGTCTTCCGACGGGGGGACGTGGTCTGCCTCGTCAACGTCGACGCGCCGGCGCTCGAACTGCCGAGCGGCGAGCTGCTCGTCGCGAGCGACAGCCTGCTCGGCGATCTCGCGCCCGCGACGGCAGCCTGGGTTCGCACCCGCTAACCGGCGCGAGCTCGCTCGGTCAACGCGCCGACATCGACCGTAGACCAGTCGGTCGTGTCGACCTCGACCAGCTCGCCGTCGAGCTCGAGTGCGCGCCAGCGGCCGGCGTCGATCGATTCGATCACGTCCTCGAGCCGCTCGTCGTCGATGTGGCCCGGGTGTCGGTCGCCACGCGAGCTGAAGCGTTCGATCAGGACGTCGCGCGAGGCGGAGGTGACGATCTGGAGTGCGCGAAACGGGTGGCGCAGCTGGATCGCGGCCAGCTGGGCGGAGGCTTCGTTGTGATCGAAGTTCGCCTCCAGCACGCAGGACCGGCCCGCGATGACCTCCTGCTCGAGCGTGAGGAAGAGGATCGCGTACGTCGCGATTCCGAGCGTGCGCGACCAGTCGGGATTGCCCGTGCCGAGCGCGTCGAAGAGCGCCTCCTTGACCGGGTCCTTGGCGATCAGCGGCGCCGGTAGGGCCGCGGAGAGGTCGCGCGCGATCGTGCTCTTGCCGCTCGCCGGCGGACCGGTCACGACTACGACGAGAGGCGGATCCGTCGCCACGGCCGTAGCGTACGATCGCGCGTCGCGCCATGACCGACTGACGACGAGAGCGCCGCGGACCGCCAGCGACCGCTCCTCGGCGACGCCGACGACGATCCGCGCGGCGTCGTCGACGAGCGCCGACGAGGACCTCGAGGACGAGCAGGACGCCGACCAGAACGAGTCCTAGGCGAACGAGCGGCCCCGGGTAGCTCCCGCCCGCGCGGGTAACGTCGCAGCGTGAACGCGCACGCCGAGTTGGAACGCCAGCACTACAACATCACGCTCGGCGTCCTCGTGGTCGCCGGGATCGCGTTCGCGCTCCAGCAGACGCTCGTGATTCCGGCGCTGCCGGCGCTACGTGAGGACCTGGAAACCTCGACCGCCTGGGTCACGTGGCTGTTGACCGCCTTCCTGCTCAGCGCCTCGGTTCTCACGCCGCTCCTGGGCAAGCTCGGGGACCAGTACGGCAAGGAGCGGCTGCTCGTGATCAGCCTGAGCATCTTCCTCGCCGGCTCGATCCTCGGGATCTTCGCCTGGAACATCGGCTCGCTGATCGCCTGCCGCGTGATCCAGGGTGCAGGCGGCGCCGTCTTCCCGCTCAGCTTCGCGATCATCAACGACGAGTTTCCGGCCGACCGACGGGGCACGGCGATCGGGATCATGTCCTCGGTCTTCGCGATCGGCGGCTCGACCGGGCTCGTCGTCTCCGGCGTGATCGTCGACTACGCGTCGTGGCGCTGGCTGTTCATCATCGGCGCGATCGGCGTCGCGACTGCCATCGTGCTCGTGCACTTCTTCGTGCCCGAGTCGCCGGTCAAGACGCCGTCGCGCCTCGACATCCCCGGCGCACTGCTGCTGTCCGGGTCGCTCATCGCGCTCCTTGTCGCGCTGACCGAGGGCGAGAACTGGGGCTGGGCGTCGGCGCCGACCCTCTCGCTGTTCGTGGCCGCAGCCGTGCTCGGCGTTGCGTGGGCGCTCGTCGAGCTGCGGGTGCCCGAGCCGATGGTCGACATGCGCATGCTCGCGCACAGGCCGGTGCTCTTCACGAACGTGATCGCGCTCGTGAGCGGCTTCGCGATGCTCGGCTCCTTCGTCCTGATTCCCAACTTCGTCCAGGCGCCCGGTGATCTGCCCGAGGACCTCGCCCGGCTCGTCGACTACGGCTTCGGTGTCAGCGCTACGACGACCGGCCTCTACCTCCTGCCGGGCGCGCTGATGGGCCTCGCGGGCGGCCCGCTCGCCGGCCGGCTGGGAGCGCGCTTCGGCTGGCGGGTGCCGCTCGTCGTGGGCATGGCGGTTGCGGGGATCGGGATCGCTGCCTTCGCGCTCTGGCATGACCACCCGTGGCAGATCGTCCTCGGCAACGTCGCGCTCGGCTTCGGGATCGTTCTGGCCTTCGCGGCCATGGCCACGATCATCGTCTCGTCCGTGCGGCCGACCGAGACCGGCGTCGCCACCGGCATGAACACCGTCATGCGCACGATCGGCGGCGTCGTCGGCGGCCAGGTCGGCGCCGCGATCCTCACGGCAAAGACGATTCCCGGCACGACGGTTCCGGCCGAGTCTGCTTTCGTAACGGCTTTCTGGATCAGCGCGATCGCCGCGCTTGGCGCTGCCGTTCTCGCCGTCTTCGTGAGCCCGCGCAGGGCACGCCAGCCACGCCAGGTGGCAGTCGAGGTGGCTGACTAACCACACAGCGCCGGGGCGAGACGGTCGAGGTGACCGTGGTACGCGGCAAAGACCGCAAGCAGCTCGACGTGACGCTCGGAGAGGCCCGGGCCTCGTAAGCTTGGGCGATGCCGCGGGCCGACGCGGTTCCCGCCCTTCTCTGCGCCGCGCTGATCGTCGTCCTCGGCTTCGACGAGGGCGGCTATGCGCCCTCGAGCTGGGTCTGGGCGGCGGCGCTGCTGGTAGTCGTCGCGGTCGTGCTCCTACGGGGACGGCCGGCCTGGCCCGCTCCGCTCGAGGTCGCCTTCCTCGGCGCGCTCGCCGGGCTGCTCGTTTGGTCGTTGCTGTCCGCCTGGTGGTCGCTCGACCCGACCGGCTCGATCCTCGAGGCGCAGCGCCTGCTGCTCTACCTTGCGACGGCCGCGGCCCTCATGCTGGTCGCCGGCCCCGGCTCGCGCGAGGCAATCCTCATCGGGACGCTCGCCGGAATCGCCGCGGTCTGCCTGGCCGGAATCGCGGACGTCGCGGTCGGCGACGATCCGATCGGCGCATTCACGGCCGACCCAGGATCGCAGGACCGCCTGTCGGAGCCGGTCGGCTATGCGAACGCGCTCGCCCTCGTCGCCGCCATGGGCTGCCTGATCGCTCTCGGGCTGGCGCTCGCCGTGCGGATCGCGTATCTCGCCGCGCTGCCGCTGTTCGTCGTCACGCTCTACCTCACGTATTCGCGCGGCGGCTGGCTGGCGCTCGCGGTCGGGCTCCTCGCGATGCTCGCGGTCCGGCTGCCGGCGCTCGATCGGCGGGTCGCGGTTCCGGTGGCGGCGGCCGTCGTGATCTCCGTGGTCGTGGCAGCGATCGCGATGGCGCGCGCGTTCGACTCGGCGACGACGACGCCGTCCGCAGGCGTGAGCCGCCTGACCACGGTTTCCGGGAGCAACCGGGCGGACTACTGGCGCGTGGCGTGGCACGACGTCGAGGCCCATCCGGCGCTCGGATCCGGGGCAGGCAGCTGGGGTCGCTACTGGCTGCGTGAGCGTCCCGTGCCGCAGCCAGCGCGCGACGCGCACAGCCTCTTTCTGGAGACGCTCGCGGAGACAGGACCGCTCGGGCTCGCGCTCCTGCTCGTCGCCTTCGCGGCGCCGGCAGTCGCCGCCGTCCGCACGCGCGACGATCCGCTGACGCCGGCGGCGCTGGGGCCGTTCGCCGCGTTTGCGGCCCACGCCGCCCAGGACTGGGACTGGGAGCTCCCCGCGGCGACGATCCCGGCGCTCATCTGCGCCGTCGCCCTCCTGGTCAGGGCTCGCGGCCGGCGGCAGCCGCTCCGCTTCCGAACGGCCGGCGCCGTCGCGGCGGGCGTCCTCGTCGTGCTCACGCTCGCCGCCTACGCAGGCAATCGAGCAGTCGAGGTCGCCGAGACGGGGTCGGACGACTCGGCGAGGCGGGCCGCACGCCTGCAACCGTGGTCGGCGCAGCCGTGGCGCGTTCTCGGCGAGGCGCAGCTGGCGAGCGGCGACGTGGCTGACGCGCGCGGGACGTTTCTCGACGCGGTCGATCGCGACGACGGCGACTGGGAGCTCTGGATCGATCTCGCGCTCGCCTCCGACGGGGCCGAGCGCGAACGCGCTCTCGCCCGCGCAAAGGAGCTGAATCCACGCGCGCCGGAGATCGACGAGCTACGAGTCGAGGAATGACCCGGGAGGCCGTAGGGCCTCCCGGGCGTCATCGTCTCGTTACTCCTTTTTCTTCTTCTTGGCCTTCTTGCAAGCGCCGATCTTGTCGCCGTGGCGTACGTGGCGCTTCAGCTTCACCAGACCCTTGACGCGGACGGTCCGCTTCTTCGCGTGCTTCGCCTTGTGACAGACGGCGAAGCGGGCGTTCGCGCAGGAGCCGCGCTTGTCGCCATGCCGGAGGTGCGCCTTGACGGCGCTCGGCGCGACGCGGATCGTGCGGTACGGGTTCTTCTTCGACTTCGTGCGATGGCAAATCGTGACCCTGTTTCCGTATTGCTCGGTGGCGGCGGGCGTCCCGGACGGGGAGACGGCAGCGCCGACTGACGCGAGCGCCGCGAATGCCAGCGCGATCACTCCCCCGGCGAGGGCCGCGCGGAACGGCAGTCGCGCAATCACTGCTCTCATCGGTTGTGAGACCTCCTCGGTCGGCCTTCACTTGGGGGCGCGAGGGGGTTGTAGCCGGGGCCTTCCGCTCCGAAACCTGGGCGAACTAGGCCGTCTTCCCGCGTGCGTCGACCTTCCAGCGGTCCACGAACTCGCCGTTCTGCACCGCGATCAGCTCGTCGTAGAGGTTCACCGCCGGGCACACGTGGTTGGGAACGACGCTGACGGTCTGGCCGAGCTCGAGCGAGTCGCCGTCCGCAAGCCGGACGTACGCGTGCTCCTCGTCGAGCTTCACGATCGTGGACGCCCGCGCCTCCAGGACACGGCCGAAGCCGCCTTCGGGCCCGGGGTCGGCCGCAAGAGCCTTGGTGCCCGCATCGAGGACGGCGCGGTCCGCCGCGGGCCTGCTGACCACGGTGGCGTGCACGGTCAACGCGAGGTCGTCGAGACCGCCGACGCCGGCGGCGATCGTGTTCAGGTCGCCGAAGACGTAGACGCCGGCGCGGTATTCGGTCACGAGCGGGCGCAGGTCCTCCGCCTGCCACATCGTCGGCGTGCCGCCCGCCGAGACCGTCGCCGGCGAGCCACCGGTGAGCTCGACCGCCTTCGTCAGGAACGGCAGCGAGTCGGGGAGCACCGGAAAGGTGAGGAAGCCGTCGAAGCGCAGCCCGTCGGTTCGCGCCGCCGCATGCGCGAGCTCCGCCGCACGAGCCGGGTCGGTCGCACCCGTGCGCCCCAGGCCGGTGTCGCAGTCGACGAGGACACCCAGCTCCTTCCCGGCCGCGCGGGCAGCCCCGGCAAGCCCGGGCAGGAGGCTCGCGTCGTCGAACGTGACCCGGACCGTCGCCCGGCGCAGCAGCTCGGCGAGTCGCTCCAGCTTTCGGGAGCCGACGAGGTTGTAGGCAATCAGGAGGTCGTCGAAGCCGGCGTCGGCCATCGTCTCGGCCTCGCCGAGCTTCTGGCACGTGAGCCCGGCGGCACCGAGCTCCAGCTGCCGGCGCGCGATCTCGACGGACTTGTGGGTCTTCATGTGCGGCCGGTTCGCCAGGCCGAGGCGGTCGCACTCGGCCTGCCAGCGGCGGAGGTTCCGGTCGAGGCGATCGACGTCGACGAAGGCGGCCGGGGTGTCGATCGCGAGCTCGCTCAGGAGCTGAGCCTCTCGCCCGTCTCGGCGTCGAAGAGATGCGCCTCGTCGGGGAGCGGCCGCAGCGAGACGCGCTCGCCGCGCTCGGGCACTGCCCGCCCGTCGACGCGCGCGACCAACCTGACGGTCTGGCCGTTGAGGTCGGCGCTGCAGAAGAGGTACGCGTCCGCGCCGAGCTCCTCGACCGCGTCGACACGCGCCGGGACGCCGTCGGCTGCAAGCTCCAACGACTCCGGGCGCAGGCCGAGGACGACCGCCCGCCCGGAGCCGGCGGCCGGCGGCACGCGGAACGAGACGCCGCCGAACGAGAGCGCGCCGTTCGCGCGGTTCGGTGCCGGGCAGAGGTTCATCGCCGGCGACCCGATGAACCCCGCCACGAAGACGTTCGCGGGCCGCGCGTAGAGCGCCTTCGGCGTGTCGCACTGCTGGAGCTTCCCGTCCTTCAGGACCGCGACGCGATGGCCGAGCGTCATTGCCTCGGACTGGTCATGCGTGACGTAGACGGTCGTGATGCCCGTGTCCGCCTGGAGAGCCGCGATGTCGGCGCGCATCTGGATCCGGAGCTTCGCGTCGAGGTTCGACAGCGGCTCGTCCATGAGGAACACACTCGGCTTGCGGATGATCGCGCGGCCCATCGCCACGCGCTGGCGCTGGCCGCCGGAGAGCTGCGACGGCTTGCGCTCGAGGTACTCGGTCAACCCGAGGCGCTCCGCGATCACGTTCACCCGGCTCATCCGCTCCTTCTTGTCGATCCCCGCCATGCGCAGCGGGAAGGCGATGTTCGCTGCAACGGTCAGGTACGGATACAGCGCGTAGTTCTGGAAGATCATCGCCACGTCGCGCTTCTTCGGCGTCATGTACGTGACGTCGCGGTCGCCGATGTAGATCGCTCCGTCGTCGACCTCCTCGAGGCCGGCCAGCATGCGCAGCGCGGTCGTCTTCCCCGAGCCCGAGGGCCCGACCAGGACCATGAACTCGCCGTCGCCGATCTTCAGCTCGAGCGCGTCGACCGCCGGCATGTCGGTGCCCGGATATGTGCGCGTCGCCTGCTCGTACGTAACCTCAGCCATCGTCGAACCTCCGTCCCAGACGCTCGACGGCGCCGCCGAGCTCCTCGCGTAGTCGTTCCTGAGCTTCGCGCTTGGCATGCAGCGCGTCCAGTCCGAGTAGGGCCGCGCCGACGATGGCCGGCGACCGCGTCGACCGGACCGTGATCGACGGGCCGGCCGCTGCGAGCGCGCCGTCGATCTCGCGGAGCAAGCCGTCCTCGGCGGTCTGGAGCAGGCCGCCTCCGAGCAGAACCTCGACCGGCTCCTGCTCCAGGCCTAGCCGGGTGAGCGCCACGCGTGCCATCCCGGCGACCTCGGCGACGAGTCGGTCGACGATCTCGTGCGCGACCGCATCGGCCTCCGCCTGGGCAAGGACCATCGGCGCCAGCTCGATCACGCGGCGCTGCCCGATCCGGCCGGCGTGGATGGCCTCTGCGAGCTCGATCGGCGTCTCGAGACCGAAATGCGCCGGAACCTTCTCCTCGAGGCTCGTCTTCGGCCCGCGGCCGTCCTCGCTGCGCGCGGCGGCCCACACGGCTTCGAGGCCGACGTCGTAGCCGCCGCCCCAGTCGCCCGTAATCGCGCCGAGCGAGGGGAAGCGCGCGTGGCGACCGTCGGGTGCGACCCCGACGCAGTTGATCCCCGCCCCGCAGACGACGGCGACGCCCCAGCCGCGCTCGGTGCCCGCGCGCAGCACCGCGAAGGTGTCGTTGCGCACGGTGATTCTCCGTGCCCACGGACGTGAGCGCACCGCGTCCTCGAGCTGCTGCTCCTCGGCGGCGAAGTCGACGCCCGCGAGGGTCAGCTCGCCGACGTCGGCGATCGCGCCGTTGCCGCTTACGAGGCCCGCCTGCGCGACGGCCTCGTCCAGGAGCGTGGAGAGGACGTCGAGGCAGCCGTTCAGGCCGAGGTGATGCGGCGAGCTCTGCGGGCCGCGAACCAGAGACAGCAGGCCGCCGTCGGCGGCGACGAGCGCGAGGTCGGTCTTCGAGTTGCCGCCGTCGACGGCGAGCACGATCTCCATCACGTTGGAACCTCGACCTCGAGGAGGCGCTCCACGAGCTCGTCCACCATTCCGACCTGGCCGAGCAGCGGATGCGCGAGCAGTGCCTTGCGGGCCACCGCGGGATCGCGCGTCAGCGCGGCCGCGACCGCCAGGCGCTCGTACGCAGCGACGTGCTGGACGAGGCCGAGCAGCTCCGGGGCGAGCGGCGGCTGGGGCAGCGGATGCGTGCCATGGTGGTCGATGCGTGCAGGCACCTCGACGGCGTCGTCGTCCGCGAGCCCTTCGAGCGTGCCGTCGTTCCGCACGTCCACGACGTGCACGGCGCCGTCCCCGCTCGCGAGCGAGGCGACGAGGCCGGTCGCGGCCTCGCTGTAGTAGGCGCCGCCGCGCCGCTCGAGCAGCGGAGGCTTCTCCGCGAGCGTCGGATCGCGATACAGGCCGAGCAGCTCGCGTTCGATCTCGGCCACCGCCTGGGCGCGGGGGACTGCGTCGCCCGCAAGCTGCTCCGCGAGTATCGCGTCGTGGGTGTAGAAGTAGCGCAGGTAGTAGGACGGAACCGCGCCCAGCTCCTCCAGGAGCCGGACCGGGAACCCAAGCGGCTCCGCGAACGACTCGCCGTGCTCGGCGAGCAGGTCCGGGAGGACATCCGAGCCGTCGAGCCAGACACGCCGGACCCAGGTGAGGTGATTGAGTCCGACCTGGTCGACGATCACCCGCTCCGGCTCGACGCCCAGCAGCCGAGCGGATTCGCGCTGGAAGTTGATCGCGACGTTGCAGAGCCCGACCGCGCGGTGGCCGGCGTCGAGCAGGGCGCGCGTCACGATCCCCACGGGGTTCGTGAAGTCGACGATCCAGGCGCCGTCGGCCGCGCGCTCGCGCACGCGCTCGGCGATCTCGAGGACGACCGGCACGGTGCGCAGCGCCTTGCCGAAGCCGCCTGCGCCCGTGGTCTCCTGCCCGATGCAGCCGCAGGCGAGCGGCAGCGTCTCGTCCGAGAGCCGCGCCTCCTGGCCGCCCACGCGGATCTGGATCAGCACGAAGTCGGCGCCCTCGACCGCCCGGTCGAGGTCGTCCGTCACGGTGAGCCGGCCGCCGAACCGCTGGCGGTCGAGCATCCGGGCAGCCATCCCGCCGACGACCTCGCGGCGCTCCGCGTCGATGTCGTGGAGCACGAGCTCGCGGATGTCGATGCGGTCGCGCTCGCGCGAGAGGCCCGAGACGAGCTCCGGCGTGTAGGTCGAGCCGCCGCCGACGACCGCGACCTTCATCCCTTCACTCCCGTCAGGGTCACGCCTTGGACGAACGCCTTCTGCGCGAGGAAGAAGAGGATGATCACCGGCAGCATCACGAGCAGCGTGGCCGCCATCACGAGGTTCCACTGCACCTGGTGCAGCGACCGGAACTGCGAGAGTCCGATCGACGCCACCCAGCTGTCGGGG
>Ga0126312_10000498_pt1 | contig 23508 bp, 20 predicted proteins | sample Plot104A_FD_92537 | JGI IMG/M metagenome (GOLD analysis project Ga0126312, IMG submission 92537) | Serpentine soil microbial communities from UC McLaughlin Reserve, CA, USA - Plot104A | ecosystem: Environmental > Terrestrial > Soil > Grasslands | place: USA: UC McLaughlin Reserve, Lake County...
ACAGATACGCATCGCGGCGACGGGATCCGACGCATCTCGCCGGGGCGGTCCCGCTCGCTGGAAACTCCGGCCCCCGAGGGCGGGGGACGCCGCTAGTCAAGTCAGACGGCGTGGCCCCAGCGCGTAAGGAACCTTGGCATGGGACTCGCAACCAAAGCCAGGCTCCACTGGCCGGGCAGGAGGTCGGCACTCTTGGCCAGCACCGTCGCCGCCCTGGTTGCATGCGGGGCGCTCCCGAGCTCGGCGGCAGCAACGCACGGGCTACTCACCGGGTTTACCGACGCCGAGCCCTTCCAGGAGCTCGACTCCGGGCAGCGTCTCGCCGCCTACTCGCACATGGCCGCGGCCCGTGGCTCGGTCGTGCGGCTGAGCTTCGGCTGGCCCTCGGTCGCAGTGGCCCGGCCCCCGAACCCGGCTGCCGCGCGCGACCCCTCGTGGCCCGGGTACCGCTGGGGCAGCGTGGATTCGGCCGTCCTCGGCGCCCGGGCCGCGCTCAAGCGGATCCTGCTCAGCTGGGGTGGTGCGCCACGCTGGGCCGAGGGCCGCGGGCGCCCGGGCTGGGCGCCGGCTGGGAGCTGGCGTCCCTCGGCGGGCCAGTACCGCCTCTTTGCCGAGGCGGCGGCCCGTCGCTACTCGGGGCGCTTCCGTGACGGCTCGGGCCGCGTGTTGCCGCGCGTTCGCTACTGGCAGGCCTGGAACGAGCCCAACCTGAGCGACTACCTGACGCCTCAATGGGTGCGTCGCCGGGGCCGCTTCAGGACGGAGAGTCCGAGGCTCTACCGCGGGCTGCTGAACGCCTTCTATTTCGGCGTCAAGGCGGTCCGGCGTAGCAACTACGTGGTCTCCGCCGGAACGGCACCATTCGGCGAGCCTCGGCGAGGCGCCCGCCGCATGCCACCGGCGCTCTTCACGCGCGAGCTGCTCTGCGTCCGCGGGCGCAGGCATCAGCGCCCGGTCCGCTGCAGCTCGGAGCGCGCGCACTTCGACGCGCTGGCGCACCACCCCTACCCGATCGGCCCGCCTCGGCGCACCGCTGCCAACCCGGATGACGTCGTGATCCCGGACCTCTGGAAGCTCACCCGTCCCCTGCGTGTGGCGATCCGGGCGGGCAAGGTTGCTCCCCGCGGGCGCAAGGGACTGTGGGCGACCGAGATCTCCTGGGACACCCTTCCGCCCGACCCCGACGGGATCCCCGTGGGCACCGTGGCCCGTTACACCGAGGGGGCGCTGTACACGCTCTGGCGCCAGGGGGTGAGCGTCGTCGCCTGGTTTCTGCTCCGGGACGAGCGCCGCGGGCCCGGCTATGGCGTGACCATCCAGTCGGGCATCTACTATCGCGGCGCGACCGTACAGCAAGACAGGCCGAAGCCGTCGTTCCGGACCTTCCGCTTTCCGTTCACCGCCTATAGGAAGGGTCGGGTAGCCCAGATCTGGGGGCTGGCGCCCAACCGGGGGCGGGTCACGATCCAGATCCGCAGGCACGGCCGCTGGCGCACCCTGACAAGCCTTCGCACCCGCCCGGGGAGGATGTTCTTCAAGCGGCGGCGCCTGCGACGGGGAACTCGGCTCCGCGCCCGCCAGGGTGGCGAGACCAGCCTGAGTTGGCGCGTGTCGCAGTCGATCACCGAATAGCCAGTCCGGCTCGAACCGGGAGCCACTGGATACCTCGCGAGCCGGCTAAACAGCCCGGTATACGCAGCGCCGAAAGCCACGGCGCCGGCTCACCGAGCGACAGCGGCGGCGCACGAGGCGGCTGCGCGTGGTGACCACCCCTGAGCGGCCGACTGCTCTGGCCCGGAGCATGAAGAGCCGGCGCCGGGGTGCGATTCGAACCCGAACGGTCCGGCGGCCGGTACTGAAGCGCAGCGAGCGGCGCGCGAGCCTCTTGCCGGCCACGGCGGTGGCGCTCACCGGTCGCGCCGGCCGTAGCACATCGACGGTGAGGCCACAGCCCTTGGGGCAGCGGAGGACTGCCAACATCGCCCCCCGGCCACCGGCGCGGCGGCGGATGCGCATGCGCAGCACTGGCGCAATGCGGGCTGCGGTCGCTCCCGAGCAGATCGGCCGGTAGGGGGGCGCTCCGCCGAGTCGCCTGCGGTTCGTCACCGCCTTCAAGTAGGCGGAACCGGACTCCTTGGGAGTGCCGTCGCGGTTGTAGATCCCGAACCAGTGCTCGGGGTTGGCGGGGTTGTATTCGCCGCCAACCCAGGTGTGTGGCATAAGGCCCTGGACGTTGCAGTCCGAGCGCGGCAGCTCGTCCGCCAGCCGGGCGAGCGCCGCCGCTCGGTCCTGCTCACGCGTGTTGGTGGTGGTCCAGCCGACCTCGGTGATCTCGATCGGCACCCCGCCGGCCCCGACGCGGGCGAGCGTCTGCCGGAACTCACGCAGCTTGCCGTACACGTCAGCGACGGTCGGCGAGTAGGGATGGAAGCCCACGGCGTCCACGTTCCCCCGGAGCTCGCGGCGGTGGCGGTACATCCGCTCCACGAAGTCGTTCTGGGACATCACGCCGGAGTTGACGAGCGCCAGGCCGCCTACGATCGCGCGGGCCCCGGGGTCCACACGCCGCAGCGCCGACCGGGCGGCCATGTACAGGTCCGCATACAGCTCGGGCGCGCGGTCCTGGGGGTGCCAGAACTGGACGGCGTTGGGCTCGTTCCAGAGCTCGTAGCGAGTCACGGGAAGCTGTGGCAGCTCCGGGTGCTCACGCCAGAAGCTCCCTCCTCGCCCATAGCGCCGAGCGAGCGCCGCCGCATAGGCCGCGTAGTAGTCGAGGCGTGCCGGCGGGGAGTTCTGGTCACCCACCACCTGGCCGGACCAGGAGCTCGAGTACGATACGATTGGGAGCCAGCGGAGGCCGTGGCGCGCGTACTCCGTGACCCAGCTGTCAAAGCTCTTCCAGTCATAGCGGTGCTGGCCCGTGGCTCGGTCAGGTGGCTGTGGCTCGGCCACGGCCCATGGCGCATCCAGGCGCACTATCTGGAGTCCGCCCCGCGACATGGCCGAGAGGTGACGGTCCCAACTATCGGACGGCAGGTTGAACACTTCTTGTCCGTTGACGCCGAAGAAGCCATCGAAGGCGGCGTGCGCCGGCAGGGCCCCCGCCGCCCCCATGAGCCCCACCGTTGCCGCCGTCGCCGCGAGGATCCGATTGATGCTGTGGCCCCCCATGGGGGCTGCATCGACCTGCTCGGGGTCTCACGCCCGGGACCAGGACCTACTTGGACGCATGGCTGACCGAATAACGCGTCCAGGCGCTTGAGCGGCACCGGCGGGTACTGATGAGGCTTTGAGCCGCCCTGGACGCGGGACCTCCGAGCGCCCGAGAGGGTTAGCGAGTCCCGGCTAGAAACCCACGTCCAGGGCCGGCCGGCGGTCGGCTCGGCAGTGCCCGCCAGACGGCGGGTCCAATCGGCCAGCAGGCTGAATCGCGGAGGTGAGAGCAGTATGCCGGAGGTACGCACGTTAGGCATCGGCACGGTCGTAGCGCTGTTCCTGATCTTCCTCGCGCTTCTGGGAACCGCAAACGAAACCCGCTTTCAGGGCTGCGCGGCGCGCCAGGACCGAGCCCTGATCGCCAACGTCCTGGCCAAGCGGACCGTCGCGAGCCGGTATGACTGCTCGCGGGTGCCGTTCAAGTGAAGCCGGCCCAGCCGCTTCGGCGCCGCCCTGCTCGGGCTTGCTGCTCGAGCACCCGCTTTCGCTTTCATCGCCATCGCCGGCTGGTCGGACGCAGCGGTCGCAGGATCGCACTGCGCCTGCAGACCTGCTACACGGTCTTTCCGAGTTCGTCGCCCCTGGTCAACCGTCCCTCGACCGTGACCACCCCCCGCCTGGGCGCGTACGGCAGGATCCGGGTAGCTACGACCCTTCGGCGGAGGCGACCTCGCCTTGCACGTCCTCGGAGGGTCGGCCGAACAGCCGGCCCAGGATGATGCTGAGCTCGTAAAGGAGATAGATCGGGGCCGTCTCGATCAGCATCGACACCGGGTCGATGGTGGGGAGCAGCATGGCCAGGACGGCCGACCCGAGGAACGCGTAACGGCGGTTCTTGCGCAGCTTCTCAACCGACAGGATGTCCAGCCGCATCAGCCCCAGGAGCACCACAGGGACCTGGAAGCCGAGGCCCATCGCCAGTATCGTCAGTGTCGTGAAGCTGTAGTAGTCCCGCGCCCGCACCTGCGTGTTGAACTCGCCCGAGTTGAACTGGAGCAGGAACTTGATCGCCGAGGGCAGCACGACGAAGTAGCAGAAGACCACGCCCGCGACGAACAGCAGCGGCACCATCATCAGCAGCGGCAGCGCCACCCGCCGCTCGCGCGGACTGAAGGCTGGCAGCACGAACGCGTAGAGCTGGTAGAGCACCACCGGCAGCGCGATCACGATCGCCGCGTAGGCCGAGTTGGTGATCGTCGTCATGAACGGCTCCGTGACGCCGAAAGTGATCGGCCGGACGTGATCCGGCAGCGGCTTGTTGAGGATGTCCAGGATCAGGTGGTTCTGCCAGGCACAAAGCCCAAAGGCCACCCCGAACGCCAGCAGCGAGACGACTATCCGGGAGCGGAGCTCATCGAGATGGTCGATGACCGAGAGCCGGTCCTCGTGTGAGATCGGCTTTACGCGCCGCATGCGATGGCGGCTCGAGGTCTAAGACTTCTGCTCGGTCTGCTCGGCCGCGACCGGCTCCGCCTTCTCGGCCTTCTCCTGCGCCGCCGGCAGCTCGCCCCGGTCCTTGCCGGTAACCGAGTCCTTGAACTCGCGCATCCCCTTACCCAGCGACTGCCCCAGATCGGGAAGCCGCTTGGGCCCGAAGATGACCAGCACGATGATCAGGACGATCACGATCTCGAGTGGGCCTATACCCAATGGCATGGGTCCCATGGTAGCGGCGCGCTAGCCGGCATCCTTGAAATTCAGGTAGAAGCGGCTTGGGGGGCTCGGCCTGGCCCTGATACTTGCTGTCGCTCTCGCACGCCCCATATGGGCCGCTCGACCGGCCCCTCCATCCGCATGAAGGAAATCTGGTCGATCGGCATCCCCTGATAGATCGAGATCGGCACGGTTTCGGGGCGTTGCCTCGGAGGTCGAAGAGCAATGGCTCCGCGAAGGCTAGCTACCCAGATCCTGCGATAACGCCCGAATTAGCGTCGCTGTGACGGTCTGGCGTTGTTCTCTTGCCGGTACGGGTTGCTCAGCGCGGGCGTTGTCGTTTCCTGGGAGGGCTCTTGGGGTGGCTCCGCCCCGGTGGGTGATGACGCTCGCCGTGGCTGGGTGACTCAGGCCGTGGCCAGGTTTCTGATGCGCGTCAGCGCTTCGACGAACTCGCCGAAGAGCGCGTAGCCGGCCTGCAGGCGCAGCACGAGCCGCCGGCCACTTCGTCCGACCGAGCCGGCGACCGAGCTGAAGCGAAAACGCAGCCGCTTGGCGTAGCTCGCCCGCTCGGCCTCGGGCAGCGCCAAGAGCTTGAGCCAGACGAGCAGGTCGTGGGCGATCAGCGCCAAGAGCAGGTAGGCCCAGTTGGCGTTAAAGATCTGCGCGTGCAGGTTGTTGCTCGCCCGCCTCGACGGGATCGCGGCGGACCACGAGGCGGCGCTCGACGGGCAGGTCTTGGGTCGCCAGCTGAACTGCGCCACCTGTGAGCCCTCGCGGTAGCAGCATGGCCCCCAGGCGGCCTCGGGAACCTCCGAGATCCGCTGCTTGACAGAGGCGATCAAGGGCGCGCCGACCGCGTAGGTGATCTCCCGCTCTTCCAGCCCGGAGAGCACCGGGTTGCCCCAGAAGCCCTCGTCGGCGCGCAGCAGGATGCGCACCCCCTCGGGCAGCCTGCGCAGGCAGCCGTCGAGGAAGGCGGTCGTCCCTGTCTGGGCGGCGGCGCGGCCGCTCCTCAGCTTCGCCCCCGGCCACTCGCCGGTCTCTGCGACGAAGCAGAGCAGGGGGTGCCAGCAGACCTTTGCCGGCGTAGGTGCCGCGCGCGCCCTGGCGCGAGCCCTGCGGTCCGTGGGTCTCGATGTAGCTCGCGTCGATGTCGAGCGCCAGGTTGAGCTGGGCGATGTGGCCGATGTTGAACCGGCGCAGGAACCGCCCCAGCGCCGTCGGGTGAGCCGCTCGAGCAGCTCGGAAACGCTGAGGTTGGCCGCCAGCTCACGCACTAGCACGAGCCCGGCGTGGGCGCTGATCTCCCGGCTCGAACGGCGAACCACGACTCGGGCCGGACCCGCTGTTACCTTCACCGTCAAAGGTGTCCTCCCTCTGCTCTCTGTGACGTGTCGCACCGCCCATGCCGAGCGGCAGCGAGGACGTCTTTGTAGGGGGGGCTACCCGCCTATCGCAGGATCTGGGTAGCTAGCTGTTTGGCGGCGGCGTCGATCAGCCCGGCCGGGGCTATTCGCAAACCCTCGATCCACTCCTGCACGAGCTGCGGACACGCCCCCGACGTGACGCTCCAGCGGGCTATTTCGAAGGCTTGCTTGATGAGAGGTTCCACACGAAGCCCACGACAAAGCGTCCTCGGGCTCCGCGGCGGGCTGCCGGCCGGCTGATCAGGCGACGGCTAGCAGGCCGCCTGGCAGCACCCCGTACTCGACCTCGTCGAACTCGCCGATGAAGTCGCCGTCCACCTGCACCGGGAAGGGTCGCTCGTCTATCGACTCGACGCTCGCGAACTCGACCGACGGTACACTCTCTACCTGGCGGTGCCGCAACACGGTCTCAGCGCGGGCCGTGAAGATGCGAGGGATCAGGGTGGGCAGCTCGAGGAGCGTCCCTCGCCGCAGGACGGCGAGCGAAAGCCTGCCCGTCTCCAGACCGGCACCCTCGCACACGCGGATGGGGCGCTCGCGGAAGTAGGTGAAGGGATCGGAGTTCTGGACTATCACCGTCACGCCGTCCGCGGACCGGCCCGCCGTCTTCAGGCGCACGCGCGGCGGGTTGACCAGGTAGCGCCTGTTGAAGGTCGCCACCGCGGCGTATGTGTAGTACCAGTAACCGAACCTCGTCTTCCAGGAGGGATGAGCATCGACCCGCTCAACGACGCTGGCGTCGAGCCCGACGCCCGAAGAGAACACAAAGATGCGCTCGTTCACCCGTCCCAGATCGACCCGCCGCGGCCGGAAGTCGTCGGCCATCTGCAGAAGGTGCTCGGTGGCGTCGACCACATCGCTGGGGATGCCGATCGTCCGGCACCAGACATTGGTCGACCCGCCGGGCAGGCACGTAAGAGGCGTCTCTCGGCCGGCCAAGCCGTTGGCGGCCTCGTTGACGGTGCCGTCGCCGCCGAAGGCCACCACCACGTCGTAGCGCTCGCGGGCGGCCTGGCGGCAGAGTTGCGTGGCGTGATCGCGCTTCTCGGTGTCGACCGCCTCCACCTCGTAGCGCGACTGGAGGGCGTAGACGACGAGGTTCTTCAGCCGGTCGGAGACCGTGGTCGCATACGGGTTAACGATGACCAGCATGCGCTTCTTGGGCGTGCGCTCGGGGAGCAGCCGCTGAGCCAGCCGCTCGGCTCGTTCCAGCGTGGGCGCGGGACCGGTGGGCGCGAAGCGGGCCGCCGCCATGGAGAGAGGCAACCCCGCAGGGGCGGTCCGGTTACTCCTCAGCCGCGGGTAGGGTGGCGCCGAGCTCGGCCAGCAGCGGCCACTCGCGCTCGCGCGCAGAGCAGCGGGCGCGCTCGAGCTCGGCGTGCCTGAGACTCGGCAACCCGGCAAGGCTCGAGCTCCTCCTTGCAGGCCTCGCGCTCCGCCACGGTGGCGACGATCTGGCGCGCCACGAGGCTGGAGGACGACCGGCGTTCGTGTTGGTCATGGTCGTCATAGGGGTATCGAATGCGTTTCCGGCTACGCCCGTCCCTGGAAACTGTGACGGCATGCCGTATCGTGGGCTCTGAACTGAGTGCGGCCTCGCGCGCCACAGCGCGGCGAGCGAGGCACGAGACACCTGTCCGATCTGTGGTGCCGCCATGCGGATCTCAAACGAGATGCCGCGCCCCGAGGAGGTCGAGGGGCTCGTCGCGGACGAATCCTCGCCGCCGCCGCGAGGGCGTTTCCGCCGCTTGCGGGGAGCAGCGTCCGCCGCCGCTAGGGCGCGCCCCCTCTCTCGCATCTCGTTGGGCGGACCCGTCCGGTTGGGCTGGCACCTTGGGTCCGTGCCCAGGGTCAGCGCAGCGAGGGTGGGGTGCCCTAATCCCGGGCACGCCGGCTCGCGGATCGAGCTGGACGGGAGCTATGGCAGGCCGGGCCATCGCCGCCAGCGTTTTAGGTGCTCGCCGAAGGCCGCCGAGCCGCACGTGTTCAGCGAGGTGCTGCCGCGTGAGGAGTCCTGGCACGGGGGCTGCGAGCACTGCGAGCGAGGGGTGGCTCGGCGCGAGGGGCCCGAGGCCCCGCGCCACTACCGGTTCGTGGCTCGGGGGATCGCGGAGGCCCTGCAGGCGGTCGGGGCCGGTGACAGCTACATGCGGGCCTCCCGGGGTCGCCCGCGATCGCGCCCGCCGCTTCCGCCACGATCCCGAGACCGGCGAGGTCCGCGAGTCCGCCCACGGCCAGCTCGTCGCCGACTGGATCGAGCTGTTCGCTCCCGTCGTCTTCGTCCCACTCCGACCGATGAGCTTTTAGCCTGGTCGCCCCGGCTACGGGCAGGGGCTTCCGGTGCAGTTACAGGTGTTTGCGACGCAGAAGCAGATCGATGCGCCTGCACTCGCGGGCTTGCAGTGCTTAATCGCCTCGGTCGTGGCCGCGGTGCAGTTGCATCCCTGTCCCTCACAGCAATTCTGCCCACTCTCGCTGCAGGTTCCGGTCCCGGTGACAGCTGGGCACTGGCCCGTCTCACAGCACCTACAGAGGGTCTCGGCCGTGCAGAACTGCGTCTGAGCCGCAGCCGGCGTCGGAGCCAGGATCGTCGTGATGACGGGCAGCGAAGCCGCGGCCGCGCCCGCGACCGCCGTCTTCCGCATCATCTCGCGGCGGGAGAGCCCCCGGCCGCGAAGCCTCGGCACATCGACCAGTTCCCGCTCCTCGAGCTGCGCCACGGCGTTCATGACTTCGTCCGGAGTGACCGGCTGGCCGAGGCGCTCGGTGACCAGCCTGGCCGCCTGCTCAATGGTCGTTTCGCCGTCGCAGTGGGCGAAGACGACTGTGGCCAGCGGGTTCAGACCGTGAGCCTCTTTGGTCCTGGAGTCGTAGATGACGGTCTCATCAGCCACGTCCTCGATCAACAGGCCTGCGTCGCGTGCTACTGGCAGCTTCATGTCCTCCAGCGACATTAATTCACCTCTTTCGGGGGGTAGACCAGGCCGGGGCGGAGGCCCTTGCGATCGTTGCGCGGGCCATACTAGATCAACTCGGCCCTCGGCGCCACCCTCCATGGTGTCCCCGCCTCCCGCGCCCACATTGGCTTCCGCTGCCGGTTGGGGTAGCTGCCACCCGGTAGACAGCAGGAAACGTGTCGATTCGGACCATCTTTTCGTTCATTGCCGACAGGAGGGACGTCGCGGAACCGGATCGTCTGGAGTGGTCAGGCCTGGGGTACACGGCTCGATAGGTGCATCGCCGTGAGCCATGGCGCCGGGGCGGACCGACCGGCAGCGCCGGCGCACGAGTCGGCTGCGGGCGGTGACCGCGGCCGAGCGGTCGACGGCCTTGACCCAAAGCATGAACAGTCGGCGCCGACGTGCCATGCGGACGCGAACGGTCCGGCGGCGGGTGCTGAAGCGGAGCGAACGGCGCGCGAGGGTCTTTCCCGCTAATGCGGTGACGCTCACGGGTCCCGCCCGCCCGATCCTCCTCGCTCGTCTTGGCGTAGACATCGTCGACTCTGAACGCGTACGGATGGAAGCCGACGGCGTCCACGTTTCCCTTCAAGTCCGGGGCGCGCCCTGTACATGCGCTCGATGAAGCTGGTCTCCGAGATCACGCCCGTATTGCCGAGAGCAAGGCCGCCCACGATCACCCGCGCCGCCGAGTCCACCGCCGGAAGGACGAGCGGACGGCCAGGTAGAGGTCGGCGTAGCGCTCGGGCGCCCGCTCCTGCGGGTGCCAGAACTGGTCGGCGTTCGGCTCGTTCCAGACCTCGTAGCGAGTCACCGGGCGCTGCGGAGCCCTTGGTGCTCGGCCCAGAAGCTTCCCTTTCGCCCGTACCGCTGGGCCAGCGCCTGGGCGTAGGCGCTGAAGTCAGCGAGTCGCGGCAGGCGAGCTGGCGTCGCCTGGGGATCTGGCCAGCCCAGGTGGTCCCGTAGTCGACGATCGGCTGCCACTGGAGCCCATGGCGGGCGAGCGCCTCGACCTGTCGGTCGAAGCCTGTCCAGTCATACCGGTGGGTGCCGGGACGTGGTAGGCGCGACCGGCTCGGCCTGCTGCCAGGTCGCGTCGCGCCTCACCAGGGTAAGGCCGCCGTTGGCCATCACCTGCAGGTGAGCGTCCCAATTCTCCTGGGGCAGCTGGAAGACGTCCTGGGCGTTGACTCCGTAGAAGCCGTCGAAGGCGGCCTGCGCCGGCTCGGCTCCAGCTGCCGCCAGCGCGAGCCCGATCGTTGCCCCCGCCACTGCGATGATCCGGCCGACGCGCTCGCCACACATGGGGGCTGCATCGACCTGGCTGAACCATCAGTGCTCCAACCGAGGACGAAGTGGACGGTGACCGACGAATTGCCCCTAGCGCCTGCTTGGCACCCAGCGCGGGGCGGGTTTGTTGATTGCTCGCCGCTACTAGCTCGAGGCGGGGCGCGCGACCTCGCTGCGGAGCCCCTCGGGGGCGGCGCCGTCGCGTCTGAGCGACATGCGGATCAGTCCCTCGATCTGGAAGCCGCTGTTGACAGGGTCGCTGGCGAGTCTTCCGTCGGGTCCCACCAATACCGCCGCGGGCGTGTCACGCAGCCGGTACGCGCCGGCGACCTTCGAGTCCTCATCTATGAGGACGTGCACGCCGAACTTCTCCGATTGACGACGGTGCTCTTCACGATCTCCCCTGCCAATCACGGCGATGGGCAGCCGCTGGGCGAGGGTCGCCTGCCAGCGTCCGAGTTTCGGCATCAACTCCTTGCATGGGCCGCAGCCCGGGTCGACGAAGACCACGAGCACCGGGAGCCCGGTCGCCAGTAGATCGTCCAAGCTCTGGCCCTCGCCGCGCGCAGCGGATAGCGCGAACGCTGGCGCCGGTGCGCCGACGGGCAGACCAACGGGCACCTCATCCAGCGCGGCGTACGCGCTGTCGAGACTCTGCTTCAGTCGCCGCTTGTCAGCCCACAGGCGAAGCGAAAGCGCTGCGAGCGCGATCGCCGCCGTCGCCGTCCCGATAGCCACCAGCTCAGCGGGGGTTCGATCGGCCACCCAGTCGGCGGCGCTCGGGCCTGGGCCCTCCACGGCGACGAAGCCGGCGAGGGCAGCAAGGCCAATGTTGCGAGCGAGCGTCTCGCGCCCTGCCGGCGCAGAGTGGAGCTGCCCAAAGCAGTGGCAATCCGGCTTGCGGCCGCGACGCAGGGCGTTGGCGATTCCCGCGCTGAACGTCGCCAGGAGGACGAAAGCTCCGACAGCGCCCCACAGAGCGGTCGGGTGGAAGACGAGCGCCACGGCGACCGACAGCTCGGCGAGCGGTACCAGGGCGCCCAGCACCCTGGCCAACCGATCCGCCACACCGAAGCCGCGCAGGGCCTCCCTTGACCCCTCGAGGTCGAGGAGCTTGGCCACCCCCGCCACTGCAAAGACCAGCGCAAGGAGCAGGCGAGCCGCAAGCACAGCCGATGCCATCGCGGACTAGGTTACATGCAGGTCGCCAGCTGGCAAGTCGGCGAATTGTCGAGTGGCGAATCGGCGAACTCGCCCTATGATGACTCGGATGTCAGCTGACAGCCCGACGCTCCGCATCGTCGAGATAGATGAGGAGGCGACGCTCGCCTTCGAGGTTTTTGGCGTGGGCATCGCGGTGAGCGCGAATGACCCGATGCTGCTCGCACGTGTCCAGGAGATCCTCCCGCCGGGGGCACAGAGGTGCCGCCGGGACTCGGTCCGGCACCACTTCCGCATCCACGCCAAGGATGACGGGCGGTTCGACCTTCAGTTCGAGGAGCACCTCCTGACATGGGACGCCACCCTCGACCTCGCCTTGACGATGCTCGACACCCACCTCCAGGAGACCGTGGCGCTGCACGCCCCGGACCACATCTTCGTTCATGCGGGGGCGGTTGCCCACAACGGCCGCGGCCTGCTCGTACCCGGGGAGAGCTTCAGCGGCAAGAGCACGATGACCGCCGCACTGATTCGGGCCGGCGCGACCTACTACTCCGACGACTTCTCGCCCCTGGACGGAGACGGACGCGTGCATCCGTACCCGAAGCCCCTATCCATCCGCGCGCGCAACCTCAGCACCACCAATCACGCTGCCGAGAACCTTGGAGCAACGACCGGCGAAGGACCGCTGCCCGTCGCGGCGATCATCATCAGTCGTTACGTGCCGGGTGTCGAGTGGCGCCCGCGGGAGCTCTCCCCCAGCGAGGCCACATTGGCGATGCTCTCCAACACCGTGCCCGCGCAGGACCGCCCGGCCGAGTCGCTCGCCACCATCCGACGGGCGGTCGAAGGAGCCGTGGTGTTCGAGGGCGAACGCGGCGAGGCAGCCCCCTTGGCTTCCAGGTTGGTCTCCGACATTCTGGCCTAGCCGCAAAACAGTCGGCGGGCTGCAGCCTAAGGGGCAATCGCCGCGGACCCGCTGGACGCTGCATCGTTATCCGCCCGAGAGAAGCGCCTCCGCGTATACCGTCTCATCCCGCCGCTCCGCGAGGTCGGGCGGCGGGTCGATCCGCGATCTGCCGGCTGGCATCACCTGAGCATTTGGCAGCCCCGCCTCCTCCAGGACGAGGCAAAGCGTCTCGCCGTCCCACGCCGACACGTGTCCGTGCTCCTGGAAAACCTCTCGGAGAGCGAGCAACGGTCTCGCTCGGCCCCAACGCCAGCCCTGCAGCCGTTCGGGCTGCTCGGCGTACATGCGCACGTACATCCCCGCACTCCTGGAGGTGGGCGCGCGGGGTCTCTGCGCCCGGGCCTAGAGGGCGCGGGGGTGGCCTTCGCGCTCGACCGCCCGTTGCGCCCGGGCGCGCTCGGCGCGGCGGCCTGGGTCATTCGTTCTGGTTAGCCCGGGGCTCGGCCTATGCTGGTGAGGTGCGGCAATCTGCGGTGGCGATCATCCCCGCCCGGGGTGGCTCGAGTCGGGTGCCGCGCAAGAACCTGCTTCCGCTGGCCGGGCTGCCGCTGGTGGCACACACCGTCCTCCAAGCGACGGCGGCGAAAGTTGTGGACGAGGTCTGCGTCTCGACCGACGACCCGGAGATCGCGGCCACGGCGGAAACGCACGGAGCCGAGGTCATCAGGCGGCCGGTCGAGCTCTCTGGCGGCGAGGCGACGAGCGAGTCGGTCCTGCTCCACGTCCTGGACGAGCGGCTGGCACAAGGGCTCGAGGACCCTGAGCTCGTGGTCTTCCTTCAGTGCACGTCACCGGTCAGGCAACCAAGCGATATCGACTCCGCTGTCGCTCAGCTGCTGGAGACCGGAGCCGACTCGCTCCTTTCGGCCTGTGAGGACAGGTCCCACATCTGGACGCTCGAGAGCGAAGGGCCGCGCTCCGTGACCTACGACTTCCGGGCCCGCCGCCCCGAGCAGGACATGCCTCCTCAGTACCGCGAGAACGGCTCCATCTATGTCTTCCGCCCGACCATCCTGCGAGAGGAGGGCAACCGGCTCGGAGGGCGGATCGCCATCTACGAGATGGGCTTCTGGAGCTCGTTCCAGCTCGATGCGCCCGAGGACGCCGAGCTCCTGTCATGGATCCTCACCCGCGCATCCCCTCAGCGATATCTCCCGTGGCCCGATCAGATCGAGCTCATCGTCTTCGACTTCGACGGCGTGATGACCGACAACAAGGTCCTGGTCAGCGACACTGGGGCCGAGACCGTTCGCTGCAACCGCGCCGACGGCTGGGGCGTCGCGCGCCTGCTGGACGCCGGGGTGCCGATGATCGTGCTCTCCACCGAGGCGCATCCGGTGGTGTCGGCCCGCTCCAAGAAGCTTGGAATCCCCTGCCACCAGGACATCGAGGACAAGGCGGCGTTCCTCGAGCGCTTCCTCGACCAGCGTGGCGTGGCCGCCCGCAACGTCGCATACGTGGGAAACGACGTCAACGACCTGGCCTGCCTCGATCAGGTCGGGCTCCCAGTGGCTGTGGCCGACGCAGACCCTCGAGTCCTCTCACGTGCCAAGCTCGTGTTGAGCCGCCGCGGAGGCGACGGGGCTGTGCGCGAGCTTTGCGACATGGTGCTCGCTCGGCTACAGGAGTCCAGCGGGGTTCCGAGATGATGAGTGTCGGCAAACCTGCCGCAGCCGCTGCGTTCGAGTCACGAAGCGAGGTAACGAAACGGTGAAGTCCGTCGAGATCGCCGGCCGGCCAGTGGGCCCGGGCCACCCCTGCTTCACAGTGGCTGAGGCAGGCATCAACCACAACGGCGACGTAGCGATCGCCCAGAAGCTGATCTCCGCCGCCCTGCTCGCCGGCGCGGACGCCGTCAAGTTCCAGAAGCGCACGGTGGACGCCGTCTTCAGCTCGGAGAGGCTCGCCGCGCCGGTCGAGAGCCCGTTCGGCAACACCTACGGCGACCTGAAGCGAGGGCTCGAGCTCGGCGAGGCGGAGTACCGGACCATCGAGGAGTACTGCCGGATGAGCTCGATCGTGTGGTACGCCTCCTGCTGGGACGAGGCCTCGGTCGACTTCATCGAGCAGTTCGAGCCCCCTTGCTACAAGATCGCCTCGCCGTCGCTCACGGACGACGCCCTCCTCCGTCACCACCGCTCGTGCGGGCGCCCGATCATCCTGTCGACGGGCATGAGCTCGATCGAGCAGATAGACCATGCCGTGGAGGTGCTCGGCACCGACGACCTGATCATCCTGCACTCCACGAGCACCTATCCTGCGTCGCTCGAGGAGCTCAACCTGCAGGTCATCCCGGTCCTCGCGGAGCGCTACGGGGTGCCCATCGGCTACTCGGGCCACGAGGTGGGCCTGGCCGGCTCCGTGGCGGCACGGGTGCTCGGGGCCTGCATGGTCGAGCGCCACCTGACGCTCGACCGCGCCATGTGGGGCAGCGACCAGGCGGCCTCCGTAGAGCCAGGCGGCTGGGCCAGGCTCGTGCGCGACATCCACGCAGTGGAGGTGGCGATGGGAGACGGCGTCAAGCGCGTCTACCAGAGCGAGCTGGCCAAGCAGCACCTGCGACGGGTCCCGGGGCAGGTACCCGGGCACGCCCCGCCCACCACGAGCCCGCCCGCCACCGGCAGTCCCACCCTTGGCGGCGAGCCTGCCGGCCCCTGACAGGCTCCGCGGGCGGGGCGGTCCCCGCCGGTGAGACTGTTGCTCGTGTCCCCGGCCTTCCACGGGTACTGGCGCTCCTTCGCCCGCGGGCTCGAGTCGCTCGGGCACACCGTCGAGCCGCTCGTGTACCACGGCTTCGACTCCATCGGTGCGCGCGTCAGGAACAAGCTGGTCTACGAGCTGCCGGATCAGCTTGGTCTCTCCACGGGAGCGCGTGCCTTCGCCCGGCATGTCACACGCGCCGCGGTCCGCCGGCTCGACCGCAGCTCCTGCGACGTCGCCCTGATCGTGAAGGGCGACGTGCTGGAGGACCCGTTCTGGGACGCCATGGACGAGCGCCGGATCCGCAGCGTCCTGTACCTCTACGACGACCTCGGGGAAATGAGCCACGATGAGCACACGCTGCACCGGCCCGGGCACCTCGCCACTTTCTCGCGGCGCGACCACGCCACGCTGCTCGCCGCGGGATATCAGGCCACCTATGTCCCCGCGTTCTTCGACCCCGACATCCCGTACTCGGCGGTAGAGCAGGATGCGGTCGTCTTCGTCGGCTCCCGCTACCCCGCCCGCGAAGCCGCGCTGCTCCGGCTACACCACGCGGGCGTGCCGGTGGTGGCCTACGGGCGTGAGTGGTCCCCGCGGCTGAGGGACCGACTGCGTTGCTGGGAGCTGCGCCGCCGCCCGCTACCCGGAAGGCCTGATGTGAGCCGCGGCCAAGCGCTCGGCGTCGTCTCCGGCGCCGCTGCCGCTGTCAACCTCCACGCCGGCCGCGACGGCTTCAACCCCCGGACCTTCGAGATCTGCGGATCCGCCGGCCTCCAGGTGATCGACCGCCCGGACGTCGAGGGTCTCTACGAGCCCGGCCGCGAGATCCTCGTCTTCGGGTCGGATGACGAGCTCCAAGCGCTAGCCGAGAGGGCGCTTCGCGACCGCGCCTGGGCTGAACCGATTCGACAGGCAGCGCGAGCTCGTACGCTCGCCGAACACACGGTGGCGCATCGCTGCCAAGCACTGGCGAGCCTGTGGTAGCGGGGTCGGGATCGCTCGAGGAGTGGCGACGCTGGCAGCGCAGCCGGTTGCCCTGGGCGCGCCGGGCCCGCGACCGGTTGCGGCGCCACCGGCCGCTGGAGCTCGCCCTCGCCTGCTCGGGCGAGGGGCCACATGTGCTCGCGGCGCTCGATTCGCTCGGCCCAAGCGAGGTCGCGGCCGTGCTCGAGCCCCTCCGCCTGATGGCCGCGCGCGCGCCGGTGGCCGCATTGCTGCCGATGCACCTGGCCGGGAGCCTGCCGGTACCGCTGCGGGCCGCGGTGCGGCCATGGGACGAGAGCGGCCCGCCGGCTGAAGACGTCGCTCGCCTCGAGGCGGCGATTACGATCGGCGGGCACCTCCCGTGTGGCGCACTCGTGCATTCGCTCGGGCGTCGCCTGGAGATTCCCCAGTACGTGGCCCAGCACGGGCTGATCACGCCGTTCTTTCCCCCCCTTCCCGAGGACGCCGTCCTGCTCGCGTGGACCGACGAGGACGGGAAGGCCGTCGCACGAGCGTCGTCCCCGCCCGCGGGTGCCGTGACCGTGGGGAGCCAGCTCCTCTGGAAGGCAGCTCGTAAATCGGAGGGGGCGCCCGGCGAGGCATCGAGGCCACCCGTCTTCCTGGGACAGCTCCACGGTGCCGAGCTCGACCGATCCGTCACGGTGCGAACGGTCGATCGGCTCGCGCGCGAGGGGCCGCTCGTCTACCGGCCGCACCCTGCCGAGCGGGACCTCCTGAGCCGCCTGCAGCACCGCCGGTGGGCGCGACGCGGGGTCGCGTTCGATGCCGATCCTCGGCCTCTTCCGGAGCTCGATCGCCCGGTCCTCGGAATCTTCTCGACCGGTCTTCTAGAGGCCGCGGCCGCCCGGCGTCCGACCTGGGCCGCCTGCGTGCAGCCCCCCAAGTGGGTCGAGGAGCTGTGGGAGCGCTACTCGATCGCCCGCCACGGCGCTCCAGAACCGACCGCTCCCCCGGAGCTGCCGCAGAAGCAGCCCGCCTCAGCCATCGCCGGGCTGGTGCTGCCACGAGTCTGAGCTAAGGGCTGTCGTCACCATGACCGTTTACTCCATCTGTCCCGACAATTCCGAGGGTTCTGGGGACCGGGAGGGTTGCGCGCGGAATCGCGCGCAAGAGTTCCGGCCACCGTGGGCCGCAGACTCGTCGGTTCTTCGCGCAATCGATGAGAGGGGACAACGCGGCGGGGGCGATCGTAGGCCGAAAGCGGACCGGCACGAACGAGAGGACCGCCCGGCGGTCGTTGCGGAGGTTCCCATCCCGCGATGACCCATCACGCCGCCGGCTGACGCAGAGGTTCTCAGGTCGCGGCCGGGGAATCAGCCTGGCTGGGGGCTGGCCGTTTGGCCTGGACAGGTTGGAGCGAGGGCACGCCTGAGAAGTACCAGACCAGAAAGGAGCAGCAGGACGGCTGCCAGCGCCCCAATCTTGTACGGCATGGGCCTCCCCCCCGCCCACCAGAAGTCGGGGAACAACAGGTTGAACCTGTCGGTGGCGTCTTCGAGGTGGAGCACTTGCCTTCGGCCCTCGAATGGCGCATAAGTGACCGTGAACGCAGGCCCCCCGAGGCGCTCGGAGGTTGCGGAGAGAGCCAGTTCCGTCTGGAAGAGCAGTGGGGATACCTGCGGTACCCACCGTGTGGGGTCCCGCCCGTATGGCACTTCTTGAGCGGTGTCAGGGATGTGCCCACCCCGTCTCTGCTCGAAAAGCGGGACGCCCGCCAGCTCTCGGACCCCGTTCAGATAGGTGTCGAACGGCAGCACGACGCCGACGACCTGGACGGCGAAACCGAGGGAGGCGACGACGACCAGGATTCTCGCGCGGCGACGCGTCGTAACCCACCAGGCGATCGGGATAAGAAGGAGCCAGGCCACAGGCACCAGGTACCTCGGGCCCCACGTCTCCCCACCCCAGTGGGAGGAGACGCCGACGAGGAGAACGAGTCCGAGTACAGAGCCCGTAATCGCCAGGGCGAGGCTGCGGTTCCTGCGCCGCATCTCAAAAAGCCCCAGTGCTCCAAGGATAGTCAGGGAGCTGTAGAGGAAGAGCCCCTTTCCCGGGCTCACGAGCAGCCCGAGCCAGTTGAATGGCGCGGCCAGCGTTGGGCTCAATCGCTCGTCCGAGCCGAAGTCAAGCGGGCTTTCATGACGAGCTTCGTTGAACCAGCCGACGGTCGCCGCACCAACCAAGAACGGCAACCCCAGCAGGCCCAGCGTCAGCAGCCTCTCCGCGGGCTTGTCGAGTCGCCAGAACGGCTCCCAGAGCAGAATCCCGAAGGGGAGGATGGCGAACAGCATCAGGGGCTTCGACATAGCTGTGACGGCGCCCAGCGTTCCTGTCAGGAGCCACATCCGGGGTCGAGGCGATCGCGCCGTGAGCAGCGCGCTTAGCAGCGTCGCCGCGAGCAGGAACATGGAGGTCGTCTCCATCCCGATCTTGGCGTACGGCCACCCGATGCTCGCGAAGGCGAACAACAGGCTGATCGCCGCAGCCCATCGCATCGACCCCCGCGTGAGAACCACGATAAGAAACAACGCCACCGCGGTCAGGGCAGCCAGGAACGGGTTGTAGAACTGAGCGAGCAGGTTGCGAAACTCCGCCTTGTTCCCCTCGCTCGCGAGGTCGTCCAGAAGTAGACCGGCTCCGACGAATGGGGCCTCCAGGGCGGGCTGCACCGGGGTCGACCGCCCGTACAGCCGCCCGTCCTTACCGGTGTGTCCGAACCCTGAAACATTGGCGCTGATCAGCGGTGAGTCTCTGACGATCTCGAAGTGGCCCGTCCTCACTAGCCCTTCCGAGACAGCGACTGTTTCGAGCTCATAGCCGCGCGGCTTCGAAGTCGTAAAGGCGAACAAGCCGAAGCTCACCAGGAAGATGGCGACCGCCGCCAGGGCCAAGCGGCGTGAGTCCCCTCGATCCTTAGTCAAGCGGGCGATTCTACTGCTGGTCATGTAGCAAAACGAGGTGAGTCGCCTTGAACGGCACTAGGGTGGCTTGGCACGAGCGGGCCGATTCGAGGTCAAGGACGGCTGTCGCCAATGGTCGGGAGCACCTCTAGGGAGGTGGTGTCCGCTGGTCGGCGCAACATCGACACTGTTTGAGTTCATCGCGAGGAGACGAGCAGTGGGAACGGACACGAGCCGGCAACCACCTCGGCCAGGCGAGCGACTTGAGATGCTGGAGCGCGTCGCGGCCGGTGAAACCCGGCCGCGGATGTGGCCGACGGTTTGCACGGTCAACTGGCTTGCGGCCGACTGTGCCCTGGTCCGCCGGCCACACGCGGCAGAACGCGACCTCCTCAGCCGGCTGCAGCGCCAAGGAGCCAGATGCACCGATGAGCGAGCTGGTGCCAGGCTAGCGCGAAGGCGCCCGTCCAACAGAGGTCCCAGAGGAGTCGGCCGCGGCGTAAGCCTGGCCAGTCCCATGCGCCATTCTCTCGGCGGTGAACTTCCGTACTCGCTCGAAACCAGCACTGCTGAGAGCGCTCCTCAGCGATCCGTCGTCGAGCAGCCTGAGCATCGTGTTCCCGATCTCCTCCTCGCTGCGGGGATCGAAGTAAACCGCGGCATCGCCGCCTACCTCGGGGAGCGACGTACTGTTCGAGCAAGCTATAGGACAGCCCATGGCCATGGCTTCGAGAAGTGGAATACCGAAACCCTCGAAAAGTGACGGAAATACCAGAGCGACCGCGTTTTGGTACAGGACCGGAAGGTCTTCATATGGCAAATAACCAAGGAACTCGACGTTCGCGCCGAGGCCGAGCTCAGCTACTTGTCTTCGCAGCGCGGCGTCCGCCGACGGAATGGTCTTTCCCGTAAGCCTGAGCCGAGCTTCCGGATACTGGTCAACGACACGCCGGAAGGCGACGAGCAGCCGTCGGTGATTCTTGTGGAGCCAACGCCCAGCGGGATAGAAGAAATAAGGTGTGAGCCCTGGCGACTCCCTGTCCCTTGGCCCTGCAAACAGTTGGTCGTCGTATGTCGGGTACACGGTGGTCACCGTCTCAGCTGAGAGATCGTAGCTTTCGATCAGTGTTCGTTTCGTGTAGTCCGAAATGGCAATGACGTGATCAGCTTCATCCACCGAGGCTCGGTAGGTCCGCTTGCGGTGGTTCAGCTCCTCGCTGCTGAAGAATTCCGGGAATACTTCCTGCTGCATGTCGCAAAAGGTGAGAACCTTCTTTTGGGGTAAGCCCATCGGATAGACGGACGTAAATGGGAAGTGCAGGAGGTCCACAGCTTGACTCTCGAGAAGCCGCCTGAGCGATAAGTCATGGGTGCCGAAGAGCTTTCGTCTGGCCTTGTCCCAGACGCCCCAAGACTCCTCCAGTGGCACGACGGTGAAGCTCGGGCCGAGGCCCTGAAAGTGATTCACGTATTGCGGCCATACATAGAGCAGGTATTCATGCTCCGTCCCATGGCCATCAAGCGACGCAACAAGCGTCTTGAAGAGCGTCTCGGTGCCTCCGGTCTTCCCGGGGGCAAACGGAGCGCCGACTAGACCGATCTTCATCGCTGCCTCAAGCGTGTGGCTAGCCCTCGACCGAGGCGGGCTGCCGGAAGCGGCGCAGCGGCGCGCGGTCGAGCGCGAACTCCGGCAGCGCCCGCAGCTTGTAGAGAACGACGAGGTAGGCGCCGAATCCGGCGGCGCCGATGATCGCTGCCGCCAGCGGCCCGGCCGCGGGCAGGCCGGGGACGAAGCGCACGGCCATCACCAGTGCCATTGCCACCGCCGCCAGGAGCGTGCTGCGCGGTTTGTAAAAAGAGGGCCGCTTGGCTACGTGCGAGTAGAGCCAGAGCACCGCCGCGAGCGAAAGCGATTCGGTCATGACCATCACGATGGCGGCCCCCGTAGCGTCGAGGGCCGGGATCAGCACCAGGTTGAGCGCGACATTCGACGCCAGCACAGTGCACGACACCACTAGCAGCCCCCGCTGGCGATTCAGCGCCACGAGCACGTTGCCCAACACCCCCGGAAGGAAGCTGAGTCCCAGGCTGACCAGAAGCAGCTGCAGGATCGGCGCCGCGGTGCGGTACGACGAGCCGCCGAGCACCTCGAGGATGTCGCCCGCGTAGAGGCCGAGGACGATCACGGGCAGCGCCGCCAGCTGCACTGTGGTGAACGCCTTCTGCACCAGCGCGTGGAGCCGTTCGCTCGTCGGCTCGAGTCGAGCGACCACCGGGAAGAGCGTGACCATGAACATCGACGGCAGGACGAATAAGAAGTCGATCAGCTTGTACGACACGCCGTAGAAAGCCACCTCCTGCCTCGACGACAGCAGCGACAGGAGCAGTAGATCGAGCCGGAAGTAGAAGATGTTGATCAGCAGGATCGCTCCCAGCGGGACGGCGGCCTTAAGGACCGTCAGCCCGGTTCGAAGGCTTGGGCGCCCGACGCCGACGATGCGAAGGGCGAGCGCGGCGCTGATGCAGCCGTCGAGGATGGCGGCCGACGCGGTGGCCGCGGCGACCCAGAGCAGGCCGCCGTCGCGCGCTATCGCGGCTAGGACCAGCGCGAGGCTGAGGGCGCGCGAGACGACTCCGCTGAGCGTCTGGAGGACGATCCGCTGGCGAGCGACGAGCAGTGACGCGGCCGCCACCTTGGGGCCGTTCGGAAGCAGCTGCAGCAGGAAGACGAGGATCGCGCTGCGCAGCAGGGAGTGCTCGGCGCCGGGATAGACCATGTGCGCCGCGAGATAGCCGCAGCCCGCGAGCAGCAGCGACAACAGGGTGCTGATCAGAGCGATGCTCGCGACCAGTCGCCGCGTTTCTTCCGGGCGCCACGCGAGCATGCGCGCGCCCGCGGCGCTCACGCCGAGCTGAGCCCCGACCAGGAACAGGGAGGCGAACGTGAACGCCGTGAGCAGGGTTCCGACGTCCTGAATCGAGAGGTATCGCGTGGTCGCCACCACGCTGACCACGCCGACTACGCCGGCGAAGACACGACCGCAGACCTGCGCGACCGTGTTGACCGCCACCTTCCGCGTCAGGGTGCCGCCGGAGAAGCGGCGGCGCAGCTCAACCAGCATGCGCGCCTAGGTGTCCCTCATCCACGATCGCTCCCTCGATCGTGGGTTGTGAGTAATGCACAGCCTCCCATGGTGCCTCAGCCTCCCGCCTGCTGCAACAGCGCCTTGGAGACCGGATCTGCCACCGCGCGGCTGAAGCTCTCGGGCGTGAACCGCGCGGCGAAGCGCGCCAGGGCCGGCGCGTAGTGCGCTTGGGCCTCCGGGTTCCCCCCCAGCTCGTCGAGCGCCCGCCCGAGGGCTCTGGCATCCGCGGAATCCACCGTCACCCCGAGTCCATGGGTGCGAATCAGGTGGCCCAGCAGGCCGTATTCGTCGGCGATCACCGGCGTCCCGCAGGCAGCAGCCTCGAGCAGCACACGGGACATCCCCACATGCTTCCTGTATGGGAGGACGATGCAGCGAGCGGCGGCGAGCAGCCGCAACGCCTCGGCCTCGTCGATCCCGTCGCGTAGTTCGACGCGGGCTCCGGCGACTTCCATCCGGGACACCTCGGCTGCCAGTTCCTGCTCGAAGCCGGGCCGCACGCTGCCGGCAAGAATGACCGTTGGCGAGCTCCGGGCCTCCGCGACCGCTGCGGCGAGACGATCGATGCCCTTGCGGTGCTCGAGGAAGCCGAAGACGACGCAGCCCTCCCGCGCGGCGGTCGGCGCGGCCTCGATCGTCCGCCTCAACGGAGGCTCCGGGAACCAGAAGCTGCGCGCACCGGGTCGCCTGCGCCATCGGCGAGCCGCATCGGGGTCGAGGGTGAATATCGCTCGCGCGGAGCGACGGATCCGCCAGTCCGCGATGCGCAGCTCGAAGAGGAGGGCGCGCTGACGCTCCCGCGGGGAGAGGTGCGTGCCGTATGCGTGGGGGTAGTGCGCACGCGGCTTGAAGATGCAGATGGCCGAAGGGACCCCCACGTGCGCCCGTCCCCCGAGCGCCTGGATCAGGGGATCGCCGTACAGGTTGAAGAAGGCGTCCGGCGCGACGCGGGTGACGGCGCTCCTGGCAAGCTCGAGCTCCTGCCTGGCCATTTCCCTCAGCTGGGGCTCCAACCGTATGCTCATGTCAGCGGCTGGGCGTTGCGTGCCTAGACCGACGAAGTCGACCGACTCG
>Ga0126312_10000499_pt1 | contig 23478 bp, 23 predicted proteins | sample Plot104A_FD_92537 | JGI IMG/M metagenome (GOLD analysis project Ga0126312, IMG submission 92537) | Serpentine soil microbial communities from UC McLaughlin Reserve, CA, USA - Plot104A | ecosystem: Environmental > Terrestrial > Soil > Grasslands | place: USA: UC McLaughlin Reserve, Lake County...
CACTCCGGGCACGGATTCGTCCCGATCTGCGCACCACATGTCAACCGCCGGCCGTGAGGATCAGTCCATGCCGAACGCGGATCACGACCTCACCCACGTGCAGGGCGATACCGGGGAGGCCATTGCGAACCTACGCAGAAACCTCGGGACCCCACCCGCGAAGTGGGCGATCCGGCGGGAGCCCCGCCGGAGGGGGCAAGGGAGGGGCCGTTGAAATTGGGTAGCGACGGCTATCCCACCGATAGCGAGGGCTATCGGGATGATGAGTTGGACGCCGACCTACGCTCGGGGGATAGCGCTCGCTATCTCGGCGATAGCGAGCGCTACTCAAATTCATCGGCACCCCCCTACCCCCCGCCTCCGGCCGGGGGGCGCCGGAGCCGCATGGATCCACGGTCGGGTTGGCTCCGGGAGATCGACTTCGTCGCGGACGGAAAGCCGCCGGCGGAGGAGCCGATGGAACGACAGGTCAACGTACGCCTGGACGCGAGCAAGTACCGGGACCTGTGCGCGGCCGCCGACCTGTACGGGGTCGCTCCCACGACGATGGCGCGGATGCTCGTGCGGCGTGGGACGAGGGCGGTCCTGGATGAGCGCCGGAGAGACGACTTCCTTCATGGAGGCCCCGAGTGATCATCGCCGGGCCCAGGCGTGGGCTCAGCCGAACTCGGTCATCGCGCGCAGCTCGGTGAGCCGGGCATCGATCTCGGAGCGGTTCAGGCGCGCCACTCGCTCGGTTCCGAAGTCCTCGACGTTGAAGGAGGCCAGCACCGTCCCGTACGCCATTGCGCGGCGAAGGATGTCGTCGCCCAAGAGCAGGTCGTCGCCTGAGCGCTCGGCCTCCCCGTCCAGATAGCCGAGGAAGCCACCCGCGAAGCTGTCGCCCGCCCCGGTGGGGTCGTGCACGTCCTCGAGCGGAAAGCCCGGGATGGCGAAGAAGCCGGTCGGCGTGAACAGGGCGGCGCCGTACTCGCCCTGCTTGGCGACGATCACACGTGGGCCGAGCTCCATCACCGCCTTGGCGGCGCGCGCGAGGTTGGCCTCGTCGGTGAGCTGGCGGATCTCGGCGTCGTTGATGATCAGGCACTCCACCTCGCGGACCGCGTCGGTCAGCGAGTCGCGCGCCGTCTCGATCCAGAGGTTCATTGAGTCGAGCGCGGCGAATCTGGCGCCGTCGCACTGGGCGCGCACCTGCCGCTGCAGCTCGGGCTGGATGTTGGCGAGGAAGAGCACGTCGGCCGCTCGCGACGCATCGGAGAGCTTCGGCTCGAACTCGCCGAACACGTTGAGCTGGGTGTCGTCGGTGTGCGCGACGTTCAGGTCGTACTCATAGTGGCCCCGCCAGAAGAAGGTCTCGCCGCCCTCGACGCGCTCGATGTCCGAAACGTCCACGCCGCGGCCGCGAAGGAGCTCCATGTGCTCCTGGCCGAAGTCCTCACCCACCGGCCCGACCACGTGCACGTCGGTGAAGAAGCCGGCCGCGAGTGCGAAATGAACGGCCGAACCGCCCAGCATCCGGTCGCGCTCGCCGAACGGCGTGCGCACGGAGTCGAAGGCAATCGAGCCGACGACGGTCAGCGACATGGGGCGTCCTCCGGCGGCGTGGCGAGCGGCATGGCGCGCCATCCTGGCAGACTGGCTCGACCGTGCGCGCCATACAGGTCAATGAATTCGGCGGCCCCGAGGTCATGGAGTTGGTCGATCTCCCCGATCCGGAGCCGTCCAACGGCGAGGTCGTCGTGGAGGTTGCCCGTGCCGGCGTCAACTTCGCCGACACGCATGCGACTCGCGACGACTATCTCGCCAAGCAGACCCTTCCGCTGATCCCCGGGGGCGAGATCGCGGGCCGCACTGCCGACGGCCGGCGTGTGGCGGCGATCCTCCCGAGCGGGGGATACGCGGAGAGAATCGCGGTGCCCGAGGGCTGGCTGGTGCCGGTGTCGGACGAGATCACGGACGACGTCGCGGCCGGCCTGCTGCTCCAGGGACTGACCGCGCACGCGTTGGTGAGCCGCTACTCGCGCCTCGCGCCCGGGGAGACCATCGTGGTCCAGGCCGCCGCGGGCGGGACCGGCTCGCTCGCGGTGCAGCTGGCGAAGCGCGCGGGCGGCCGGGTGATCGCGATGGCCTCGAGCCCCGAGAAGCGCGAGCTGGCGGCCCGGCTCGGCGCCGACGCCACGGTGGACTCGCGCGCGGACGATCTTCATGCAGCGATTCTCGAGGCCAACGGGGGCGAGCCGGTGGATGCCGTCCTCGAGATGACGGGCGGCGAGACCTTCGAGGCCTGCCTGCGCGCGCTCGCGCCGCTCGGCCGCCTCGTCACCTTCGGCATCGCTTCCCGCGAGCAGAACCAGGTCTCCACCGGGCATCTGATGCGCTACTCGCGCGCCGTGATCGGCTTCTGGCTCATGCACCTGATCCCGCAGCGCGCGCTGGTCGCAGAGATGATCGCCGACCTCCTCCGGGCGGTCGAGGCGGGCGAGCTCGAGGTCGTGATCGGGGGCGTCTATCCGCTCTCCGAGGCGCGGCGGGCTCACGAGGACATCGCCGCCCGGCGCACGCAGGGCAAGCTGCTCCTGGACCCCTCCGGCTGATGGCGAGCTTCTCCGAACTTGGCTTGAGCGAAGGCCTGCTCGAGACGCTCGACGAGCTGGGCTACGAGGACCCGACGCCCATTCAGGAGCAGGCGATCCCGGAGCTGCTCGCCGGCCACGACGTGATCGGGCAGGCGCAGACCGGGACGGGAAAGACGGCCGCGTTCGGGTTGCCGCTCCTGGAGTACCTCGATGCGGGGTCGCGTGACACCCAGGCCATCGTCCTCACTCCGACGAGGGAGCTGTGCATCCAGGTGACTCAGGCGCTCCGGGCCTACGCCGAGCACCTCCCGGTGGAGGTCGTGGCCGTGTTCGGGGGTCAGGCCGTCGCGACGCAGACGTCCCGGCTGCGCACCGGCGCCCAGGTCGTTGTGGCGACCGTCGGGCGGATGCTCGACCTCATGAGCCGTGGAGCCCTCGTCCTGAGCTCGGCTCGCTACATCGTGCTCGACGAGGCCGACGAGATGCTCGACCTGGGCTTCATCGAGGACGTCGAGCGGATCCTTCGCATGTGCCCGGGCGGCCGGCAGACGGCGCTGTTCTCGGCCACGATGCCGCCGCCGATCGCCCGGCTCGCCGAGGGCTACATGTACGACCCGGTGACGATCAAGGTCACGCCGCAGCAGCTCACGGTCGATGCGATCGAGCAGGCGTACGTCGAGGTTCCCGCCAAGGAGAAGACGGAGCGGCTGATCGAGGTGCTGAAGGCGGAGGAGCCGGAGCAGGCGATCATCTTCTGCCGGACGAAGATCGGCGCGCGCAAGCTCGACGACGCCCTTCAGCGCAAGGGGTTGCGGGTCAAGGCGCTTCACGGCGACCTCACCCAGGGCCAGCGCGACGGGGTGATGCTCGCCTTCAAGGGGCACAAGCTCCCGCTCCTCGTCGCCACCGATGTCGCTGCCCGGGGGCTCGACATCGAGCACGTCACCCACGTCATCAACTACGACGTGCCGAAGACGACCGAGCCCTACGTCCACCGCATCGGGCGCACCGGCCGGGTGGGTCGCACGGGCCGGGCGATCACCTTCGTCACCCCCGCGCAGCGCGACGAGATCGGGCGGATCGAGCGCGAGGCGAAGACGCGGATCGGCGAGTGGGAGCCTCCCGAGGAGCGTCTCGAGCACGCCCCCCGGCCTCGCCGGCGCGAACGCGCCCCTCGACCCGGCAGGCGCGACGACGCCAAGGCCGCCGACCACGCGAAGCTCTTCCTGAACCGCGGTAGCGGTAGCGGAATCGAGGACGGAGACATCCGCTGGGCGCTCACCGAGGGCGCGGTCGTGCCGGAGGGTGCGATCGGCGAGATCCGGGTCCTGGAGCGCTTCTCGTTCGTGGACCTCGACGCGGAGCACGCCGAGCAGGCGCTGGAGCGGCTCGACGGCACGAAGCTCAAGGGTAAGCAGATCCGGATGGAGTACGCGAAGGGCTAGCTGGACGCTTGCCCCGAGCTGGACCCGTCCGGGCCCCCGGCGCCCTCACGAGCGGCTTGCCCCTCCCTCACGAGCCGCCGCCAGTCCCCGGTGCGGAACACGATTCCGAGGGTGATGAACGCGATCGCCACCGACCATGCCGTGACCGCGATCTGTTGTCCGACCGAGTAGGAGAGCACGGCGGCGCGCGACGGGCCCTCGAGAGTGGCGACGAGCAGTGCCTGCTGGGCGCCGGCGCCCCCGGGCGTGAGCGGGAGGGCGCCCGAGATCGCCTGGACGCTCATCACAAGGAGGACCGTCTCGGCCGACCCGCCGATCCCGAAGGCCTCGAGGAAGAGCCAGAAGGACGCGAACCGGCAGAGCCACCCGGCAAGCTGCCAGCCGGCGACCTCGCGCAGGTAGCGCCGCGGCTCGCGGAAGATGGCCACCCCTTGCTTGAGCCGCCGCCAGAGCGCCTCGGCTCGCCGGGCGAGGAGCGCGAAGAGAATCACCGCGGCGATTCCGATGAGGGTGATCGTGAAGAGCAGGAGGTCGGGGTGCGCGGCCCAGAACGAGATCTCGAACGCCGGAAGGTTGGGAAGGCGCGGCGGGCGGGGGAGGAGCCCCTGGGTGATCGCGTAGAGCAGAACGACGATGCCCATCACGAAGTCGAACGGCGAGAGCACCGCGAACGACGAGATGATCGACGGGTAGGAGGAGTCGCGGACGCTGCGCTTCGCGAGCACGATCTTCAGCGCGTCGCCGCCGTGCGCCGGGAGGATGCCGTTCATCCCGGCGCCCACGAGGAACGCTCCCGCCACGCCGACCTCGCGGACCCGCGCGCCATCCTCGTCGGCCGGATAGGCGGCCCGGAGGGCGTTCGCCCAGGCATGGGCGCGGCAGAGCTGGAGCGCCAGCGAGAGGGCGAGCGCGCCGACGAGCCAGCCCCACCCGATCTGCGACAGGCGGTCGAAGAAGCTCTCCGCCGCGCGCCCGAAAGCATCGATCTGCGCGCCCAGGTCGATCGCGACGGGCATCCCGTCATACGCTAGTGCGCCCGATGGTCGCCGTACCAATGCTCCTCGCCGCGGTGCTCGGCGGCATCTACCTGGCGTTCGATCCGCCGAGCGCCGACCTCGCGGCCCAGACGTTCCGCGCCGACTTCTTCGAGGCGCATGGGTTCGCGGTTTGGAGCAACTCCTGGTACGCGGGGTTCCACCTCCCCGGGTACAGCCTCCTTTACCCGCCGCTCGGCGCCTGGCTTGGTGTGCGGCTCGTGGGTGTGCTCGCGGCGGTCGCCGCCGCGGGGCTGTTCGCCGCCCTCGCGCAGGATCGCTTCGGTGAGCGTGCCCGGGTCGGCGTGCTTTGGTTTGCGGTTGGGGTAACCACCAACCTCCTCACCGGCAGGATCACCTTCGGGCTGGGCGTGGCCATCGGCCTCGGGGCGCTGCTGGCACTTCAGCGAGCGCGGCCGCGACTGGCGGCGGCGCTCGCGGTGCTCACGAGCTTTGCCAGCCCCGTCGCCGGCCTGTTTCTCGCGCTGGCGGGCGCCGCGGTTGCGATCTCGCGCCGCCCCTCGCTGGCCGGCCGCGGCGCCTGGCTTGGAGGGGCCGGGGTTGCCGCGGGGGCCGGGGCCGGTATCGCGGCGTTGGTCCTCGCGTTCCCGGTAGAGGGCATCGAGCCGTTCGCGGTCTCCGCCTTCGTGAACGTCCCCCTCTTCGCGATCGTCGCGCTCGTCCTGATCCCAGGCGATGAGCGCACGCTGCGATGGGGCGTTGGCCTGTACGCGGTGCTCGGCATCCTCGTGTTCGTCTTCGACAACGCGGCCGGCGGAAACGTCACCCGGCTCGGCGCGCTGTTCGCCGGCCCCGTCATGGCGCTCGCGCTGTGGGGAAGGCGACCGGTGGCCCTAGCGGTCCTGGCGTTGCCGCTGCTGTGGTGGCAATGGGCGGCGTCGGTGCGAGACCTGAACGACGCCGTTGGCGATCCATCGGTCGAGGCGAGCTTCTATGAGCCGCTGCTGGACGAGCTCGACACGGTCACCGCGGGCGCCCCGACGCGGGTCGAGGTCCCGCCCACCCGCAATCGCTGGGAGGCGAAGTACGTCGCGGAGGCCTACCCGCTGGCCCGCGGGTGGCTACGGCAGGCGGAGTCCGACGACTCCTCCCTCTTCAAGTTCGATCGACTGACCCCCGACGCTTACCTCGCCTGGTTGCGCGAGCGCGCCGTCGGCTACGTCGCCGTGCCTCAGGACGTGGACCGCGACTATCTGGCCGACGACGAGGCCGCCCTCATCGAGACGGGCCTGCCGTATCTCCGCGCCGTGTGGGAGAACGATGACTGGCGCCTCTACGAGGTTCGGCGCGAGGAGGTTTTCGTGACCTCCCCCGGAAGCTCCGACGACCCGGCGGCCGACGCGCGCATCGCCTCTCTGGGACCCACGTCATTCGAGCTCACCGCCGACGCGCCCGGCGACTATCTGGTTCGGCTTCACCACACGCGCTACTGGGAGGTCTCCGGCGGTGACGCGTGCCTGCTGCGCGATGGCGACTGGACGGTGGTCCGCGCCCGCTCGGCCGGGGTCATCAGCGTGGAGGCAAGCTTCGGGCTGGACGCGCTGTTTGGCGCCCGCGACGCCTGCTGAGGCACGTCAGGCCCGGCTTCGCAGCGAAACGCCCAGCAGCTCCTCGAGGCGGTCGATGGTCGTGGGCGTCTCGCGGTGGAGCACCGCCGTCATGCCGACGGCCTCCGCGCCGGCGCAGTTCTCGCGCAGGTCGTCGACGAATATCGACGCCCCCGGCTCGACGCCCAGGCGCTCGGCGGCGAGCAGGTAGATCTCAGGCTGGGGCTTGTGGAGACCCACGTCGCCCGAGATCACCGTGGCGTCGAAGAGATCCGTGGGCGCACGGTCGTAGATGCCCATTCCCCACGAGTTGGTGATCAGGCCGGTCTGCACGCCACCGGCCCGGGCCGCACGGACCGCCCCGATCATCTCCTCGTCAGGCCCGAGCCCGGCAAAGAGCCGGGGGATCAAACCCTCGGTGTCCTCGATCCCCAGGAGGGCGCCGAAGCGCGGCTCGAACTCGTCGGTGCCCAGCTCCCCTGTCTCGAGCCCTCGCAGCAGCCGCAGGGCCTCCGGATCGCTGCGAAACAGATTGCGCACCGCATCGGGTTCCTTGCCGGCGGCCTCGCAGAAGACCGCGAAGGCCTCCCAGATAGAGGTCGTCAGGACGCCTCCGAAGTCGACGATCAGCGCCGTATGTGTCTTCTCAGCACCCATATGCTGCACCCGTGAGCGAGGAGGCTACTGTCGCCGACCCCGACGGCATCGAGCGGGCGGGGCTCGAGGCCTGGTTCGAGGCCAACGTCCCGGGTGTCGAGCTCCCACTCGCGTTCGAGCGCATCTCCGGCGGGCGGTCCAACCTCACCTACGGGGTGGCCGACGCGGCAGGGAACCGTTGGGCGCTACGCCGCCCGCCGATCGGCAATCGGCTCGCCTCCGCGCACGACATGACTCGCGAGCACCGGATCATCGCCGCGCTGCAGGAAACAGCGGTTCCGGTGCCACCCGTCGTCGCTCTGTGCGAGGACGAGTCCGTGAATGGCGCGCCCTTCTTCGTCATGGACTTCGTGGCGGGCCCAGTGCTCCGCGACCGGACCACCGCCGAGCGGGAGTTCGAGGCCGACGAGCGGCGCGTGATCGGCGAGCGGGTCGCCGACACCCTGGTCGCCATCCACGAGGTCGATCCCGACGAGGTCGGCGTGGGTGATCTGGGCAGGCGCGAGGACTACGTGGCCCGCCAGCTTCATCGCTGGCACGGCCAGTGGGAGAAGTCGAAGACGAGCGAGATTCCCTTGGTGGACGAGGTCCATGAGCGCCTCGTTGCCCGCATCCCCGAGCAGGGGCCGGCCACGATCGTCCACGGCGATTACCGGCTCGACAACATGATCCTCACCGATTCCGGCGAGATCGCGGCCGTCGTGGATTGGGAGCTGTGCACCCTCGGCGACCCGCTGGCCGACGTGGGCATGCTGATGGTCTACTGGTCGGAGGAGGGCGACCCCCTGGTGCCGCTGTTCGAGGCGCCCACCCTCGCGGCTGGCTTCCCCAGCCGGGAGGAGCTCCGCGACCGCTACGAGGAACGCTCGGGTCGCGACGTCTCTCAGCTCGACTTCTACGTCGCCCTCGGCTCCTGGAAGCTGGCGATCATCCTCCAGGGCGTCTACGCCCGCTTCGCTCGCGGCCAGTACGGCGAGGGAACCGCCGAGGGAGCGGAGGAGTTCGCGAAGATCGTCGAGCGCCTCGCCGAGGCCGCCGACGAGGCCGAGCGCCGCCTGGGCTAGCGCGGGGGGAGCGCTAGGCCGCCGTTGGTGTTGGCTCCGGCGTGGCGCCCGCCTCGGCCTCGGTCTGCTTCGCCCAGTGGTTCAGCTCGCGCCGGGCGATCACCATCTTGTGGACCTCGTCGGGACCGTCGGCGACCTTCAGCATCCGGCTGAAGCGCCACATCCCTGCGAGCGGCGTGTCGTCGGACATGCCGAGCGCGCCGTGGACCTGGATCGCGCGGTCGAGCACGTCCATCACGACGTTCGCGGCGACGACCTTGATCATCGAGATCTCGCGCCGTGCGGCCTTCTTGCCCTCGGTGTCCATCCTCCAGGCCGCCAGCAGGGTGAGGAGCCGGGCCTGCTCGGTCTCCATCCGCGAGCGCGCGATGAAGTCCTGGATGAACTGCTTGTCCGCGAGCTTCTCGCCCTGTGTCTCGCGCTCGTTGGCTCGCCGGCACATCATCTCGATCGCCCGCTCGCAGCTTCCGATCGCGCGCATGCAGTGGTGGATGCGGCCGGGCCCCAGCCGGTCCTGGGCGATCACGAAGCCGGCTTGGCGCGGGCCGAGCAGATGCGCCTCGGGAACGCGGCAGTCCTCGTAGAGGATCTCGCAGTGGCCGGGGCCGCCGTCGTGGCCCATCACGGGCACCGGGCGCACGAGGTTGAAGCCGGGGTTGTCGACCGGGACGATGATCATCGACGCCCGCGCGTAGGGGTGGGCGTCCGGATCCGTGACCACCATCGCGATCGCGAACTCTGCGCCGACCGCGCCCGAGGTGAACCACTTGTGGCCGTTGATCACCCACTCGCCGTCCACCAGCTCCGCGCGGGTCTGAAGCGTCGTCGGATCGGACCCCGAGACGTCGGGCTCCGTCATCGAGAAACAGGAGCGGATCTCGCCGTCGAGCAGGGGCTGGAGCCAGCGCTCCTTCTGTGAGTCGGTGCCGTGCTCGGCGAGGATCTCGGAGTTGCCGGTGTCGGGGGCGGAGCAGTTGAACGCCATCGGCGCGATCGCCGGGCTTCGGCCCATCTCCTCGCACAGCAGGCCGTACTCCCAGTTGAGAAGGCCCGGGCCATAGCGCTCGTCGGGCATGAAGAGATTCCACAGTCCCTCCGATCGCGCCCGCTCACGGATGTCGACCAATATCTCGGGATAGGGCACCCCGGCGCGGACCTCGTCGTCCAGCGCTCGCAGGGCCTCAAGCTCGACGGGATAGACGTGCTCATCGAGGAAGGCGCGGATCCGCTCGCGCAGCTCCTCCACCCGCGGGCTGGGGTTGAAGTCCACGTTTGGGAGACTAGTGCAGCCGTTCGGCCGCGGCGTCAAACCGCAACGCGACTACGCCGGCGCGGGAACGCGTTGCTGGCGATAGTGGCGATTGATCAAGACCTGCGTGATCAGGATGGCCCCGATCACCAGCGTCGCCACGCTCAGCGACGGGATAACGACCTCGGCTGTCCCGTACTTGAGCAGCAGCGTGATCGCCGAGGCGCAAAGGACGATTCCAAGGGCCGGCCGCAGGAGGCTCTGCGGGGCCCTGACCGCGAGGCTCGAGCCGATCAGTACGCCAGGCACCGAGCCGATCAGGATGTTGGCGGCGAGGACCATGTCCACGTTCCCTCCGATCCAGTGCGCGAGCCCGGCCGCCCACAGCAGCACGGCGGCGTGGAAGATGTCCGTGCCGACCACGCGTTGGGGGGTGAGGCGGAAGATCAGGATGAGGGCGATCGCGATCAGCGTGCCGCTGCCGGCCGAGGTGAGGCCGATCACGAAGCCCGTGATGGCTCCCGTGATGATCGCGCCGATGATGTGACGGCGGTACATGTGCATCGCGGCCCGCTCGGGAATCTGGGCCGTGAGGAAGAAGGCGCGGAGGAGCGTCGCCACGCCGACCACCAGCAGGGTGGCGCCCAGCATGCCGAGGATCAGATTCTTCACCTCGTCCTCGCCGTAGTGGTTCTGCAGGTACTCGATCACGAACACGCCACCGATCGCGGCCGGGACGCTGCCCACGGCAAGCCAGAACGACATCGCGCGGTGCACCGTGCCGTGTTTGAGGTGGCGCCATGCGCCGGCCGTCTTCGTCACCGCCCCATAGAAGAGGTCGGTCCCGATCGCGGTCACGGGCTCGATCCCGAACACCAGGATCAAAAGGGGGGTCATCAGGGAGGCGCCGCCCATGCCGGTCATTCCAACCAGCAGGCCGATGCCGAAGCCGAAGATGGCGATCGCTGGGTCCATTGCAGTGCGTGTGGAGGGCCGGAGCGGCTGTTCTGACCCTTGTTGACCTATTAAGGCCTAAAAGCTCGCGCGAAAGCGTAGCGAACGGCCCTGCCCGGGGTGGGCGACCGAAACCGCCCCTACCGCTTTATCCAGGCCTCGGGATCGTTGAGGATTGCGTCGATCCGCCACGGCAGGTCGCCTCCGGCGACCTCCGCGAGGTTGATGTCCTCCAGGACGCCCCGCAGGTTCGCCCGGACCGCGACCCAGACGTCGCGAAGCCGCTCGGCGGCGCCGGCGTAATGGAGGTCCTCCGGCGCCGACTCGTGGATGTTCGCGAGCGGGCCCTCGACCGCCCGGATCACGTCCGCGATCGAGATCTCTTCGGCCGGCCGGTCCAGCCAGTAGCCGCCCTTGTATCCGCGCTTGGCGCGGATGAGCCGCGCGTGCTTGAGCTCGAGGAGGATGTGCTCCAGGAACTGGAGCGGGATCCCCTGGCGATCCGCGAGCTGCTCGCCCTTCACGGGCTCGCCCTCGGGCGCGGCGGCGAGCTCGAGCGCCGCGCGGACCGCGTAATCGGCTTTGGCCGTAATCCTCACGGCGCCATTGTCCCACTTGAGGTCAACAAAGCCGTCCCGGCGCCGCGGCTAGGGTCGCTCTGGAACCCGCGGCTCGCCGAGGCCGTAGGTGTCGTAAGCGCCCCAGCGGCTGAAGGTCTTGTGCGTGGGACCGTGGAAGTCCGACGAGGCCGTCGGCACGAGGCCGAACTCGCCGCACAGCTCCAGGCAGTGCTTGGTCTGCTGGGCGGTGTGGGGCGGATAGAAGGTTTCGATCCCGTTGAGGCCGACGCCGCGGACGAGGCTGTCGACGAGGTCGCGAACCTGTTCCGGGTCCTTCACGTCCCAGTAAGGATGAGCGACAACCGCAACGCCGCCGGCGTCGTGGATCAGCTCCACCGCCCGCTCGGCGGAGGGCCACTTGCGAGAGACGAACGCCTTCGCTCCGGGCACCAGGTACTCCTCGAAGAACGGCCCCAGGTCCGGGCCGGCGCCCGCGGCCTTGGCGATGTGCGGGCGGCCGATCGCGTCGGCGGCGCCGGCCTGGCCGACGGCCTGCTCAAAGGTGACCTCGATGCCGTGCGAGTTGAGCTTGGCGATGATCTCCTTCGCCCGGTCCACGCGCTCCTGCTGGGCCCGGTCGCAGGCGGGCTGGATCGCCTCGGTGTCGACCCAGTAGCCGCAGATGTGAAGGTCCTCCGAGTAGCGATGGACGCACGACATCTCGACGGCCGGCACGCACTCGATCCCGAGCTCCACGGCGGTCGCCAGCGCCGCCGGCACGCCGGCAACACCGTCGTGGTCCGTGAGCGCCATGACGTCGACGCCCGCCTCGACGGCCGAGCGCACGACGTCCGCGGGCTCGAGCTGACCGTCGGAGACGGTCGAGTGGGACTGCAGATCGATGAGCCTCACGGGGCTCGCCACAAGTGGCCCTCAGGCCTAGGCGCCCGGGGGAATGAGGCCGCGCTCCTCGAGAAAGTCGAGGATTTGCTTGGCCGATTCCTCGGGGGACTGCTTGTCGGTCTCGACCAGGATCTCGGGATTCTCCGGCGGCTCGTAGGGATCCGAGATTCCGGTGAACTCCTTGATCTCGCCGGAGCGTTCCTTGGCGTAAAGGCCCTTCACGTCGCGCTCCTCGCAGACCTCGAGGGGTGCCTTGGCGTAGACCTCGACGAAGCGGCCATCCATCAGCTCGCGCGCCTCGTTGCGGATCTCGCGGTAGGGCGAGATCGCGGCCGTGATCACCGGCACGCCGTTGCGGGAGAGCAGGTTGGCGACGAAGGCGATGCGGCGGATGTTCGTGTCCCGGTCCTCCTTCGAGAAGCCGAGCCCCTTGGAGAGGTTCTCGCGAACGATGTCACCGTCGAGCACCTCCAGCGGGACGCCCCGCTTGCGCAGCTCCTTGACCAGGTGCGTGGTGATCGTCGTCTTTCCCGACCCGGAGAGGCCGGTGAACCAGAGCGTGAAGCCCTGATGCTCTGCCATTTAGCTAGATCCCTTCCTTGTATGCGTCGATCAGAATCTCAGCAACCTCGTCCCTCGAGAACTCGTGCGGGGGCTTCTCCCCGGCCTCGAGCATCTCCCGCACCTTGGTCCCCGAGAGGAACAGGTGCGACTCCTGGGGGTGGGGGCACGTCTTGGCCGAGCCCATTCCCTCGCACTCATGGCACCAGAAGGTGTGCTCGAAGAAGAGCGGCGTAATGCCCAGCCGATCGATATCGATCTCGTCGAAGATCAGCTGGGCGTCGTAGGTGCCGTAGTAGTCGCCGACCCCGGCGTGGTCGCGACCCACGATGAAGTGGGTGCAGCCGTAGTTGCGGCGGATGATCGCGTGGAGGATCGCCTCCCGCGGCCCGGCGTAGTGCATCTTGCCCGGGTTGACGCCGAGCATCACGTGGTCGTGGTGGTAGTAGTTCTCCATCAGGACCTCGTAGCAGCGCATCCGAACGTCGGCCGGGATGTCGCCCTTCTTCGTCTCCCCGATGAGCGGATGGATGAAGAGCCCGTCGCAGATCTCCAGCGCGGCCTTCGTCAGGTACTCGTGCGCCCGGTGGATCGGATTGCGAGTCTGGAAGGCGACGATGCGCTTCCAGCCCCGGTCCGCGAACGCCTGCTTGGACTCCGCCGGCGTCTGGTAGCGGCGCATGAACGCCTCGTCGTGATCGGGCAGCGCGTCAGCCTCGATCTTCCCGGCGACGCAGCGCGCGCCCTCCTCGCGAATCGCGGCGACGCCCGGGTGCTCGTTGTCCGTCGTGCGGTAGACCTTCTCCGCCTCCAGCTCGACGTCGCGCTCGAACACCTCGCTGACGGTCAGCCGCCCGAGCGCCTTCCCGTTCGGGGCCGTGAGCTCGACCACGTCGCCCTCCGAGCACTCCAGGTCGGTCGCGAGGGTGATCGGGATCGGCCAGATCTCACCGGAGGTGAGCTTCATGTCATCGCAGACCGACCTGTGGTCGGCGGAACCCATGAAGCCGTCGAGCGGCGCAAAGCCGCCGTTCGCGAGCAGCTCGAAGTCGGAGGCCTGGCGGTTGGTGAGTTGAAGCGCCAGCGCCGTCTCGGCGCTACCCATTTATCCCGCACTCCGTGCGGTCGGTTCCGGCCCAACGGCCGGCACGCGAGTCCTCGCCGTCACCCGGCACCGAGGTGCACGGCATGCAGCCAATCGAGGGAAATCCCTGGTCGTGAAGCGGGTTGTAGGGCACGTGGTGATCCTTTATGTAGTTCCAGATCTGCTTGTCATCCCAGTCGGCCAGGGGATTCAGCTTCCAGAGTCCGAAGCGTTCATCCCATCCGAACTTCGGGGCGCTGGCGCGCGTGTCCGAATCGACGCGGCGCACGCCAGAGACCCAGCAGTCGATCCCGACGAGGGCGCGGCGCATCGTAGCGACCTTTCGCGGAGCGCAGCACTCGTCGTCGGCCCCCCACTCGTCCGCCTTCCACCGGTCGACGAGGCCCGGCGGATTGTCCTGCACGAAGCGCTCGAAGGAGATACCGAAGTGCTCGGCCAGCCGATCCCGGATCTCGTATGTCTCCGGGAAGAGCAGCTCGGTATCGATGTAGAAGAAGCGGGCGTCGGGCTCGAGCCCGTGCGCGATGTGCATCGTCACCGAGCTCGTCTTCTGGAAGGAGACCGCAAACCGCAGCGACGGATGGAATCTCTCGATCGCCCAGGCGATCGCCTCGTCGGCGCTCATCCGCTCGACCTCGGCGCTCACCTCGGCCGGGTCGACCACCGTGCCCTGGATCATCGGCAGCGTCGGGCCACGGCCGTTGCCGTTGGCGCCGTTTCCGTTTCGGGAGACGTCCTCGTGGTGGAGGGGGCGTGGGCGGCCCGCCACCGTCACGACCTCGAGCTGTTCGATTGGCGGGGTCATCAGATCGCGCACTCTCCCTCACCGCGCTCCACCGCGTATGGCTCCGAGCGCGACCAATCGACGAACTGGTCGAGGGTCTCGAGCGAGAAGGAGACGGGCATCGTAAGGTCCTTGACCTCCTCCTCGAAGCGCGCGATCCCGGCGCGCTCGACGAACGCGTTGAACTCCTCGCCATCGGCGCGCTCGCGCTCGTACAGGCGCAGCCAGCGCTCGACCGCCTCGGGGACGCGCTTGGCGGGCAGCCGGGAGCGCAGCCGGTGCCCGTAGAGCACCTCGCCGCCCTCGTAGTTGCCGCCGAGATGGGGGATATAGGCGGGGACCTGGCGCTCGCCGATCTTCAGGGAGGCCCCGTAGAAGCCAATGTTCGCGATGTGATGCTGCGAGCAGCCGTTCGGGCAGCCGGACATCTTGATGTGGATCCGCTTGGTGAGCGGATCGGTGATGCCCATCGCCTCCACGCGCTCCTGGATGGCCCGGTTGAGGCCCATCGATGAGGTGATCCCGAGCTTGCAGGAGTCGGTGCCGGGGCACGAGACGACATCGGTGATCTCGTCCTGCCCCGCGTCGCCCAGACCCAGCTCCGAGAGGCGCTGCCAGACGTCGTAGACCGACTCGTGGCGAACCCACCGCAGCACGAGGTTCTGGTGGACGGTCGTGCGGGCGTAGCCGCCGCTGAGCTCGCGCATGATCGCGGCGATGCCGCGGAGCTGCTCGGGTGTGAGATCGCCGCGCGTCACCTTGACGGTGACGGTTGAGAAGCCCTCCTGGCGCTGGGCCTTCACGTTCGAGGCGACGAAGCGGTCGAACTGGGAGCGATCGCCATTCGGGCTCGCGACCTGGGCCGGCACGGCCGGCGCATTCGCCTCCTCGTCATCGATGAACATCAGGTGCTCGATCGAGAAGTCGCGCTCGTCGACCCAGTCGCCCTGGAGCTCCTCCTCAACCATGTCGCGGAAGGCGTCGATGCCGATCTTGTCGATCAGCACCTTGATCCGGGCCCGGGCGCGGTTGGCCCGCAGCCACTCCTGGCGATCGAAGAGGCGGAAGACGGCTTCCGAGACCTTCAGGTAATCGCCGTTGTCGAGCTCGACGAAGTCGTAGAGGGTGGGGGCGACCCTGGGCATGATCGACGTGCCGCCGCCGACGCGAATCTCGACCCCCCGCGCGCCGTCGCGGACGCGCGGGATGAACCCGATGTCGTGGATGCCGGTGATCGCCACGTCCTCGTCGGTGGCCGTGAATGCCGTCTTCACCTTCCGCGGCATGAGCTGGGTCACGGGATGGCGAACGAAGTAGCGGACGTAGGCGCCGGCGTACGGGGTGATGTCGAAGAGCTCGCCCTCCGTGACGCCGGCGAACGGGTCGCCGGTGACGTTGCGGACGGTGTTGCCGCACCCCTCGCGGGAGCTCAGGCCCGCGTCGGAGATGCGGCGGATCAGCTTGGCCGCATCGGGGAGGGGGACGTGGTGGATCTGGATGTTCTGGCGGGTCGTGATGTGGCCCTTGTTGAGCGGGGCGTAGTCCTCGATCACGTCGGCGAATACCTCGACCTGCTCGGGCGTTATCCCGCCCATCGGCAGCTTCGTGCGGATCATCTGCACGTCGGGCTGGCGCTGGCCGTAGACGCCCTGCTTCAGGCGGAAGCCGATGAACTGGTCCTCGGGCGTCTGACCGTCGAGGAACTTCTCAGCCTCGTTGTCGAAGTCGTCGAACTCGCGCTCGATGATCGGGATCAGGTGCCCGGGGACTTTGTCGTAGACCTCGGGGTTCTCGAGCGAGCCGAGCTTGCCCTTGCCCTTCTGGGGCTTGTGGTGATTGACGTCGAGGCCGAACTCGGCGGCGACCCGCTCGCGCGCATCCGCCGCGCCGTTCGCCCCGTTTGTGGCGGCGCCGTTCGAGGCGGCACCGTTCTCGGTCGCAGCGTGGCCTTCGACCCGCTCCTTGGCGGCTGTGGGCTCCACGCGGAGGAGTATTACATAAAAGCTGACCGGGTTTAGGGTATTTACGCCGCGGGGCGGAACCTTTAGTCGACGCCTGAGTCCTCGACGATGAACGCGACGCGCACGTGCGCGCGGTACTCGTCCAGGTTCTCGCCGCGAATTCCGGTCGAGACGATGTCCACCGCGCGGATGTTGCGCAGCGAGCCCTTCGCCTGCTCGAGCGCCTGCTTGGCGGCGTCGTCGGTCGAGGTCTTCGAGCTTCCGACCAGCTCGATGATCTTCACAACGGCCATGCTCTCCTCCTGACTCATCCGACCGACGATCGCCGGCCCGTGAGGGTGTTCTATCCGGTTTGGCCGTGCTGTGCAGGTGAATGTCCCCATACCGCGGCGCTCACCTGGCGCGCCGAGATGCCCTCCTCGAGCGCGACTCGCTGCCAGGCGCTCAAGGGCGGCCCCTCGGGGCCCGGCGAAGGCGCGGTGTCAGCCATGAACTGCTCGATCGCGGCGGCGATCGCCGCGGCCTCGGATTCGGATACGGCGGGTGAGAGCACCTCGATGCGTGGACGCGGCGGGTGGCGACGGCCGTTCGAGCTCACGGGGCCACTCTACCGCTGGGTTTCGTCGGGAGAGGGCGGTGATCTCGCGGGCGGCGGTGTTACTTACGGCCCTGAAGCAGTAGCGTCGCGCCTAGACTCGCCCGCGTGAGCGGGATCCCGATCTTCGACCGCGAGACCGTCCTGGCGGCCATTTCGCCCGAGATCGCCATCCAGCGCACCGGGCTCGCCTTCGAGCGGCATGCCGCGGGCGAGTGGGTCATGCCCGCGAAGGTCTACCTCGATGCGCCCCCCAACGGCGATTTCCGCGCGATGCCCGCCCGCGGCGACGGCCTGGCGCTGCTCAAGTGGGTGACGTCGTTTCCCCACAACGCCGGGCGCGGGCTGCCGGTCGTCACCGGCGCCCTGCTGCTGTCCGATGCTGACACCGGGACCCTGGTGGCGATCATGGATTGCGCGAGCGTCACCTCGCTGCGCACGGGCGCTGCGGCCGCGGTCTCGGCCCTCGCCCTGGCGCGCGAGGACGCGGCGAGCGTCGGGGTAATCGGATGCGGGGTGAACGGCACCTGGGCGGCGAGGTGCCTCGCCGCGGCCGGCTATGGCCCGGGGGTGTGCGCCGACCCGCGCGCCGATCGCGCCGAGGCGCTGGCCTCCGAGCTGGGCTGGGAGGCGGGCGTGCGCGAGCGGGCGGCGGGCTGCGACGTGGTGGTCACCGTCACCCCGGGAGAGGAGCCCGTGATCCTGGCCGAGCAGGTGAGGCCGGGCCAGCACATCGCCGTGCTCGGCGCGGACGCCCACGGCAAGGCGGAGGTCGAGGCCGCCGCGCTCGGGCGCTGCCGCCTCTTCTGCGACGAGTGGGAACAGGCGTCGAGCGGGGGCGAGCTTTCCGGACCCGTGGAGCGCGGCGAGGTCGCCCGCGCGGACGTGACTCAGCTCGGCGACGTGCTCTCGGGCGCCGCCGCGGGCCGCGCTTCCCCGGAGGAAATCACACTCTTCGATTCGACCGGGCTGGCTATCCAGGATCTGGGGATCGCAACGGCCGTGCTCGAGGCCTGGCGCGAGGGACGCATCCCAGCGGACGAGATCGCGCTTACCTAAGGACCCGTTCGCGGGTCGTCGACGAGCAGCTCGACGTTGCGATCCTCCGCCTGGCCCTCGCCGTTCGGCGCACCGTTTTGGGTGTCGTTCGCGGAGAGGGTGCGCCCGATCGAGGCCAGCTGCTGCTCGCTCAGCGGGCCCGCCGCCGTGCCGCTCGGTGGCGCGGTCACGTCACCGGCATGGTCGACGATCGTCCCGAAGATCGAGAGCGTGCCGTCCTCGTTGTCAAAGAGCTGGAGCAGCCTCGTCTGCTGCGGCCAGTCGGCCTCGGCCGCGACCCGGATGCTCCAGAAGCCGCCGCCGGCGGGGTTCGCGTGCGGCTCGACGGCGTTGACGTGGGAATGGCCCGCGATCCACGTGATCACGTGGGGATGCTCGAACATCAGCGCCTCGAGATCGGCGCCGAGGTGCACCGGCGAGGAGCTGCGCGGATCGACGTCGCAGCCCGGGTTGGTGTCGTGGCCGTGTCCATCCGCGACCGTGCACGGAGGCGCCGCCTCATCAGGGACGTTCGCGGTGAGGCTCGGAATCGCGTGGTGGCTGAAGATCACCACCAGCTCGTCGTTTGCCTCGGCGTCGTCGAGGGTCGTCTTCAGCCACCGGAACTGCGGGTCGTCGATGTTTCCGTCCGCCGACGGCCCGATCACGCCGCCCTCGGAGACGGTGTCGAGCGCGATGAACCGGATTCCGGGCTTCGGGCTCCAGTCGTAGTACCCGGCGGCGCCCTTGGATGCCGCCTCCTCGGCCGCGTCCACGTAGTCGAAGCCGTGGCCGTCGGCCTGGGCCCCCGACTGGAACACGTTCTTGTACTGCTTCTTCGAGACGTATTGGCGCTTCGGATCCGGCGGGACCAGCGCCACCTTCGTCGGGTCCGTCTGCAGGAACCCGAGCAGGGAGCTCTGGTTCAGCGCGCCGAGCGCAGCCTGCAGGGTTCCCGGGTCCGCCACGGCCGGTGACATCGGCTTCACGCAACCGGTGGCGACGGTCTCGTAGGTGGCGTTCGCCGCCGCGTTGCCCTGCACGAGCCCGTCGTGGTTGCCGAAGCTGACGTACGAGGGCGCGTCGAGGCCGGCCGCGTTGAACGGCCGCTGGGCGCGGTCCATGAGCCCCCGGTAGGCGGGCCAGGCGGTGAAGGCGCCCCTCGGTGTGTTCGGGTCGTAGAACTGCGGCGTGGGCCCCTCCACGTAGTCGTTGAAGTCCTGGACGCCGGTGTAGTTCTGCGGGTTCTGGCGATCGGTGATCAGCGGATTGAGCGCCGTGCACACGGCGTTCGATGCGATCGCGGGCTTCACCCCGCTGCCGGGATTGAGCTCGCCGCCCTCGAGGAGCGTGCGCACCCACTGGGTCTCGTTCAGCTGCTGGCTATCGGCCGAGTCCCCCGTGTTGATCGTGAAGTCCAGGGCGGGGTACGACCCGTCGCCGGCGGGGACGGGGCCCGCGTCGGAGAACGCGTTGATCTGGCGGACCATCGCGTCGTCGATCTGGGGATTCAGCGCCTCCCAGGGCCGCCACGCCGCCGAGAACGGGCCCACGTCCGCGAACTCGACGCGCGCCGGCGACTCCTCGTCGGCGAGCTGGAAGTCGGTGAGCTGGCCGAAGTACAGAAGCGACTCGCGGCGGGCGTCGCGGCCGGCCTGCGCCGCTCCCACGCCGTCCTCGCGGATCACATAGGGCTCACCCGGCCCGATGCCGAGCTCGCGGAAGTCGGAATCGGAGTTGGGGACGATGCGCTGCTTGACCGTGCTCTTGTCGAGCGTCTTGCCCGGGGCCGCCCCGACCTGCGAGACCGCCGTGGCGGCCACGACCATCGCCGCGGTGCTCACGAGGACAATGACGCCAAGGCGGCGTCGGCCAGCCATCAAACCCATCCGAATCCCCTTCGTCCCGGTTGCGGCGCGGACCCTACCGCGCACGCCGACCCGGTGCGCAGGTTCTAGGGCCGGTCCTCCTCCGGCAACGTCTGCGTGTCCTCGGCACCGATCGCCTCGCTGCCAAGATCGACGCCGTAGGGACCCAGCTCGTCCTCAAGCGGCGCTTCGTCGTTCCCCGAGCGCCCGCGCGGCGCGAGCGAAACGACCAGCGAGACCCGCGTGACGGCGAGGACGCCCCCGATCAGCATGAGCGCCGCACCGCCGAGGGCGATCCACGCGCCCGTCTCGAGCGACGCGCCCTGCGCGGCCGGCGGGACGTCGATCAGATTGAGCGCCACGAGGGCGAACGCCACCCCGCCGAGGATCGGCGGCGCGTTGCTGGGCTGCTCCGGGAGCCGAGCGGTCGGCACCGCGAGCCCCGCCATGCCGAGGAGCGTCGCGATGGCGATGACCGCGAGGAGCAGATCTGTGATCTCGAAGGCGGTCCAGGCGGTGATTGCCGAGCCTAGCCCGAGCTCGCCGGGGCCGTACCAGTCGAGGAACAGGCTCACGAGGAGGGCTACGGCCCCCACGGCCGCGATCAGCCGGCCACCGTCCAAGCGCTCGGTCATTCCGGATCGCTACCCGTTCGGCGGAAGTCCTATTCGGCGGGGCTAGAGCGGGATGTTTCCGTGCTTGCGCTTCGGCTGCTCGACGCGCTTGGTCTGGAGGGTGCGCAGGGCGCGGATCAGCTTTGGGCGGGTCTGGTGGGGCTCGATCACGTCGTCGATGTAGCCGCGCTCGGCCGCCGAGTAGGGGTTGGCGAAGTGGGCCTTGTAGTCGGTGATCAGCTTCTCGCGGCGCTCGTCGGGGGTGGGGGATTGGGTGATGTCTTTGCGGTAGATGATGTTGACTGCGCCCTCGGGCCCCATCACGGCCACCTCCGCCGACGGCCAGGCGAAGTTGAAGTCGGCGAGCATGTGCTTTGAGTTCATGACGTCGTAGGCGCCACCGTAGGCCTTGCGCGTGACGACGGTGAGCTTGGGGACCGTCGCCTCCGTGAACGCGTACAGCAGCTTCGCCCCGTGGCGGATGATCCCGCCCCATTCCTGCGAGGTGCCGGGGAGGAAACCGGGGACGTCGGTGAAAGTGAGCAGGGGGATGTTGAAGGCGTCGCAGGTGCGAACGAACCGCGCCGCCTTCTCCGACGATGCGATGTCGAGCACGCCGGCGAGGTGCTTGGGCTGGTTGCCCACGACCCCGATGGGATACCCATCGAGCCGCGAGAAGCCGCAGACGATGTTCTGCGCGAAGTGCTCGTGGACCTCGAAGAACTCGCCGTCGTCGACGATCAGCGAGATCACGTCGCGCATGTCGTAGGGCTTCTGAGGGTCGTCGGGGACGATCGTGTCGAGGCCGAGCTCCTCGCGATCCGGGTCGTCGTAGGGCTCGACGCGCGGCGGCATGTCGAGATTGTTCTGGGGGAGGAACGAGAGCAGGTACCGCACGTCCTCGAGGCAGGCCGCCTCGTCGTCGGCCGCGAAGTGGGCTACCCCGGACTTCGAGTTGTGGCTCATCGCCCCCCCGAGCTCCTCGAACTCGACCTCCTCGCCCGTCACCGTCTTGATCACCTCGGGGCCGGTGATGAACATGTGCGACGTCTCCTTGACCATGAAGATGAAGTCGGTCATCGCCGGCGAGTACACGGCGCCGCCCGCGCAGGGCCCCATGATCACGCTGATCTGCGGAATCACACCCGAGCACTGGACGTTTCGCACGAACACATCGCCGTAGGCTCCGAGCGAGACGACGCCCTCCTGGATCCGCGCTCCGCCCGAGTCGTTGATGCCGATCACGGGCGCGCCGATCTTCGCGGCGAGGTCCATGATCTTGCACATCTTCTCGGCCATGACCTCGCCGAGCGAGCCGCCGAACACGGTGAAGTCTTGGCTGAAGACAGCCACCGGCCGCCCGTCGATCGTGCCCCATCCCGTGACGACCGCGTCACCGTAGGGGCGCCGCTTCTGCATCTCGAACTCGTAGGTCCGGTGGCGGACGAAGGTGTCCAGCTCCTCGAACGAGCCGTCGTCCAAGAGCTTCTCGATCCGTTCGCGCGCCGTGAGCTTGCCCTTCCCATGCTGCTTCTCCACGGCCTCCGCTGAGGCGGAGTGGAGGGCCTCATCGCGCAGCTCCCGCAGCTGGGCGAGCTTTTCCTCGTGGGTCTCGGGAACTTTCTGGCGCACCGGGCGCGCAGTCTAGGTGCTCTGGCCGGGTCCCAGGCTCCGATCGAGAACGGTCGTGAGCGCATCTACCACACGAGGGTCGAGCTCGCGCCCGGCCGAGCCCTGAAGCGCGTCGGCGGGCCCGCGCGAGCGGTCGGCGACTCGATCCGAGCCCTCCGCGGTGAGCGCGGCGTACGTCGCGTAGGCCGCGCGCGAGATGCGGGCCTGGAGCGGGATCGCCTCGCCGCGCACGCCGTTCGGGCCGCCACCGTCGTAGCGCTCGGCACCCATGCGGATCCACTCGCATACCCGCTCGGGGATGCCGGCGCCGAGGGCCAGCTGAGCGCCCTTTTCATGATGAAGCTCGACCTGGGCGGCCTCCTCGCGGGTGCGGCTCCATGCGGGCTTCGCGAGGGTCTCGGCCGGCACGTACACGCGCCCGACGTCGTGGAGCTTGGTGGCCTCACGGGTGAGCTCGGCTCCAATGCGACTCATCCCCAGTTCGACCGAGGCTGCGAACGCGTAGGTGGAGGCCGCCTCGGCCTGCTCGCGCGATCCCGGATAGTGCGCCTCGAGGGCGTCGATCAGTGTCGCTCCACGCGACCGGACGAGTGGTACCAGGCTCAGCTCGGCCTGCCCGCCGCCGCCGGCCGGTTCGCCGTCAGGCGCGTGTGAACGGACGTCGCTCAGGGGATCCAAGCTCATCGAGGAGCCCCTCCAGCGCCGCGACCGCGGCGCCTGGATCGGCGGGCGAGTGCTGCGCGGTGATCGAGACCGACGTGCCGAACCCGCTCTCGGCGAGCTCGATCGCGATGCGCGCGCGTGTGCTGGCGTCGCCGCTCGACCCGTTTGTGACGCGCCAGGCGAGGATGCGCTCGGGCTCGCGGTCGGTGATCTCCACACTGACCGGCGTCCCGCCGACGAGCCCTGCCGTCCACGCCTCCATGCGGGCAACGTCGTCGGCGAGCTCCCACAGTTCGGGCGCGGATTTCACGAGGGTCCGATTGGCCTTTGTCTCCATGGCGCAGGGGTTCGTTCGCTTCGAGCGGACTCCTGCCGACCTCTCGCATCTGCAAGGGAGAAACCCTACTGCCGGGCTGGCCACCTGGCCAGGCCCTCACAGGTCGCGGCGCGAGAAGGCCAGCCCCGCAAGTCCCAGCATCAGCCCGCAGTATGTGGCCGCGTAGAGCGCAAGCCCGGGGCCGGCGGCCTCCGCGCCGCCGAATGGCCCGAGTCGCAGGATCGCGTTGGTCAGCCCGCTCGTGTCGGAGATGAGCGCGTGGAGCCCGGCCTGGTAGAGCGCCTCGAAGGGGAGCGCCCAGGCGCAGTAG
>Ga0126312_10000500_pt1 | contig 23466 bp, 17 predicted proteins | sample Plot104A_FD_92537 | JGI IMG/M metagenome (GOLD analysis project Ga0126312, IMG submission 92537) | Serpentine soil microbial communities from UC McLaughlin Reserve, CA, USA - Plot104A | ecosystem: Environmental > Terrestrial > Soil > Grasslands | place: USA: UC McLaughlin Reserve, Lake County...
GCCGGGGCGTCGGGCGGAGCCCCTGACGGGCGAGGCGGTCGGTACCGCCTAGGAACTACTCTGAGGCCCCATCATGAGCATGCTCCGCAACCTCGAGGCGAAGCTCGGCGGGCTCGTGGAGGGCGCCTTCGGCCGCGCCTTCAAGTCGAGCGTCCAGCCGGTCGAGCTCGCGCACAAGCTCGCGAAGGAGATGGAAGAGAACCAGCGGGTCTCGGTCTCCCGCGTGTACGTGCCCAATCACTACCGCGTCTTCCTCTCGAGCGAGGACCGGCAGCAGTTCTCGACCTACGAGCCCGCGCTCCGCAAGGAGCTGTCCGATTACCTGCTCGAGCACGCTCGGCACGAGGGTCTCGCGCTCACGAGCCGCCCCCAGGTCGAGTTCCTAACCGACGACCGCCTCGGCCTCGGCGAGTTCGGCATCCAGGCGCAGCTGCTGTCGACCCCGGGGGAGGAGGAACCGGCGGGTGAGGAAGCCGCGCCCTCCGAGGGCGACTTCGGCCACACGATGGTCTACTCGCCCGATCGCGGAGCGCGCGTGCTCGAGCCCGCCGCCCCGCCGGTCGGCCGCCGCGCCCTCCTGATCGGCGAGGACCGCCACAACGTGCTCTCGGGCGAGCGGGTCGTGGTTGGGCGCAGCCGGGACTGCGACGTGGTGCTGAGCGACCCGAACGTCTCGCGCCGCCACGCGGAGCTGCGCCGCGAGGCGAGGGGCTGGGAGGTAGTGGACCTTGGCTCGACGAACGGGATCAAGGTGAACGGCCGCCGCCAGGATCACGCTCGGCTCGAGCCCGGCGATCGGATCACGCTCGGCCTTACCGACCTGACCTTCGAGCTCGATTAGGGGGCCTCCCGGGGTGGACGAGCCGCTCGCCGTGGCGCTGAAGTTCGGCTTCCTGGCCGTCCTCTACCTGTTCCTGCTGTGGGTGGCCCGCAGCGCCGTGCGCGACCTCGGTCGCGGGGGCGAGGACGCCGTGGCCGTGGAGCAGCCCGCCGAGCGACCCGCCCGCCGCCGGGAGCGCTCGACCCCGGACCTCCGCGCCGGCGTCGACCCGCGGCTCGAGGTCGTGGCGGCCATTGGTCACGACCCGGGCACGGCCTTCGACATCCGTGACGGCGCCACGCTGGGACGGTCGGACGGAGCCGACATCCGCGTGGACGACCCGTTCGCCTCGTCCGCGCACGCCCGGATCTTCTCGCGCGGCGACTTCATGTACCTGGAGGACATGGGCTCGACCAACGGGACCTATCTCAACGGGAGGCAGGTCAGGACCGCCGAGCGCCTGAAGGTCGCCGATGCGATCCGGATAGGCGACACCGAGTACCGCTACCAGGAGTAGGACGAGTGCTGCGGATAGCCGAGCACGCTGGGGCCACCGACGTCGGCAGGCAGCGGCAGACGAACGAGGACGACTTCGTCGACGCCCCTCCCTTCTTTGCCGTGGCGGATGGCATGGGCGGCGCGAAGGCCGGCGAGGTGGCCTCGCAGCTCGCGGCGGAGGCCTTCGCGGGCGAGCGGGGCGGCGAGGAGCCGCCGGAGGCCCAGCTCGAGCGGATCACCCGCCACGCCAACCGACGCATCTACGAGCTCGCCACGAAGGACGAGACCCGACGAGGCATGGGCACGACGCTGACGGCCGCGCTGGTGAGCGGCGGCCGAGTGAGCCTCGCGCACGTGGGTGACAGCCGCGCCTACCGCCTCCGGGACGACCGCCTCGAGCAGCTCACCCACGACCACTCGCTCGTGGCTGAGCTCGAGCGAACCGGTCAGATCTCGCCGGAGGCTGCGGAGTCGCACCCGCAGCGGTCGATCATCACCCGCGCTCTGGGCCCCGAGCCGGACGTGGAGGTCGACACCTACACGGTGTCGGCCAACGCGGGCGACGTGTTCCTGCTCTGCTCGGACGGCCTCACCGCGATGCTCGCCGACGACGAGGTGAGCTCGATCCTGACGACCTCGACGTCGCTCGACGCCGCCGCCCAGGCCCTGGTCCGGGCGGCCAACCAGAGCGGCGGCAAGGACAACATCACCGTCGTCCTGTTCCGGGTCGAGGAAGGGAAGACCGCCGACGCCGCCGACGGCGACACGATCGCCGGCCAGATCACCGCCGACGAGGTGCGTGGTGCCGAGGCCGCGCCGGTGACGAAGGCGGTGGCCCGTCGAAGGGCGGCGCGGGCGCCCAGGCCGCTACGCCCCGCGCGTCGGCGCCGGAGCCCGCTCCGCCGGGCGCTGGCCGCGCTTGCGGCGATCCTGGTCCTCGGAGCCGCCATCGGCGGGTTGTACGCGGCCAGCCGGCGGGTCTGGTTCGTGGGGACGAACGACGCCGGGCTCGTCACGCTCTACCGCGGCATCCCCTACGACCTGCCGTTCGGCGTCGAGCTCTACTCCGAGGAGTACGAGAGCGGGATGCCCGCGCGCGCCATCCCCGCCAGCCGCCGCGGTCGCATCCTCGATCACGAGTGGCGCAGCCGCTCGGACGCCACGGACCTGGTGCGGGCGCTCGAGCAGGGGCGGATCGAGGGGCGCTGATGTCCGCCCGCACCCGCGAGCTGTTCGGCCTGCTGCCGGTCTCGCTGCTCGTCACGGCGGGCTTCGCGGCGGTCCTGCTCACAGAGACGCGAGACATCAGCGACGCCACGCTCACCTACGGCGCCGTCTTCCTGGGCCTCTGCGTCTTCGCCCACCTCTTCATCCGGGCGCGCCTGCCCGATGCCGACCCTTACCTGTTCCCGCTGGCCGCGCTGCTGGCGGCGGTGGGGCTGGTGGAGATCTACCGCATCGACCCCGAGCTGGCGCGCGATCAGGCCCAGTGGTTCGTGTTCGGCTTGGCGCTCTTCTGCGCCACGATCGTCCTCCTGCGCGACCACCACTCGCTCGAGCGCTATCGCTACACGATCGCCGCCGCCAGCATCGGGCTGCTGATGCTGCCGCGCCTGCTCGGCGCCCCGGTGAACGAGGCCTTCCTGACGATCGATCTCGGTCCCATCCGCTTCCAGCCCGCCGAGTTCGCGAAGCTCGGAATCATCGTCTTCCTCGCGAGTTACCTTCGCGAGACCGGCGACGTACTGGTGCGGCCGCCGCTCACGGCGCTGCCGGCGGCGCGTCAGGCCCTCTTCTACGGGGTCCCGGCGGCGGTCACCCTGCTCCTCCTGCTCGTCATGGACCTGAGCGTCGGCGCCTCGCTCCTCTTGATCGTGTTCGTTGCGTCGCTCGTGGCCGTGGTGCGCGAGCGACCCTCGCTGAAGCACTTCGGCCCGCTGCTCCTCGTCTGGGGCCTGGCCATGCTGATGCTGATCTTCATCCGCGACCTCGGCAGCTCGCTGATGTTCTTCGGCGCATTCCTGGCGCTCCTGTACGTGGCCACGGCGCGCCTCTCGCTGGTAGGGGCGGGCGCGACGATGTTCCTGGCCGGCGCCGCGTTCTTCATGAACCACGTCCAGCACGTCCAGGAGCGCGTGGACATCTGGAAGGACCCTTTCGCCCCGAAGGTGGTGGACCACGAGGGCTACCAGCTGGCCCAGTCGCTGTTCGCGCAGGCGGATGGGGGGCTATTCGGGCAGGGGTTCGGGCAGGCGCTGCTCGACCTGCCCGGGGGCGCGAACATCCTGCCCGCCCCCCACACCGACCTGATCTACGCCGTCATCACCGACGAGATGGGCCTGTTCGGCGCGGCCGGGCTGATCGCCGTCTACCTGCTCTTCGCCTGGCGCGGGTTCAAGACCGCGGAGCTGGCCAACGACGGCTTCTCGAAGCTGCTCGCCGCGGGCCTCACCGCGGTCCTCGCCCTGCAGGTGTTCGTGATCGTCGGCGGCGTGACCAAGGTCATTCCGCTCACCGGCGTCACGCTCCCGTTCGTCTCGTACGGCGGCAGCTCGATCCTGGCCAACCTCGTCCTTCTGGCCCTGCTGCTGATGGTCTCCGACCACGCGCGCTCCGAGCGCGCCCGCCGCGGGGGGCTCGTCTGAACCGCCAGATCGCGCATCTGTTCGGGCTCTTCCTGGTGCTGTTCGCGGTACTGATCGGCGCCACGTCGTGGTGGTCGGTCTTCGGCGCGACGGGGCTCAAGGACAACACGGCCAACCGCCGCGCGCTGATCGAGGAGCAGCAGGTGCCCCGCGGCCTCATCCTCGCCGACAACGGCGAGAGGCTGGCCGTGAGCCGGCCGCGCGGGCGCGGCAAGGACCGCATCTACGTGCGCCACTACCCGACGGCCAACCTGTTCTCGCACGCCGTCGGCTACTCGTTCATCGAGCGCGGCCGGGCCGGCCTCGAGAGGTCGCGCAACGACGCGCTTGCCGGGGAGGAGAACGAGTTCGAGTCGATCTTCTCCCAGCTCGAGAGCCGCGGGCGGGAGGGAAGGGACGTCGTCACGACGCTCGATCCGGACGCCCAGCGCACCGCCATCCAGGCGCTCGGCGGCCAGCGCGGCTCCGTTGTCGCGCTCGAGCCCGAGACCGGCAAGGTGCGCGTGATGCTCTCGATCCCGGACTTCGACCTCAACCGGGTCCCGGATCGCTTCACCGAGCTGAACCGGGCCGAGGGCTCGCCGCTCTTCAATCGCGCAACGCAGGCGCGCTATCCGCCCGGCTCCACCTTCAAGGTCGTGACCGCGGCGGCGGCGCTCGACAGCGGCAAGTTCACCCCCGACTCGATCGTGGACGGCTCCTCGCCGAAGACGATCGGCGGCGTTCCGCTGTCCAACTTCGGGGGCGAGAGCTTTGGCCCGATCCCGCTCACCGACGCGCTGACGAACTCGGTCAACACGGTCTGGGCGCAGGTCGGCGAGCGGCTCGGCAAGGACACCATGTACGAGTACATGCAGCGCTTCGGCTTCAACCGTGAGCCGGAGCTCGACTACCCGACCGAGCAGATGACGCCGAGCGGGGTGTTCTCGAGCGGGAAGCTGCTGGGCCCCGACGACCCCGTCGACATCGGGCGCGTCGCGATCGGCCAGGAGCGCCTCCAGGTCACGCCGTTGCAGATGGCCGAGGTGGCGGCCGCGGTGGGCAACGGCGGCAGGCTGATCCGGCCGCGGCTGACGGACCGGGTGGTGGACAAGGACGGGCGCGTCAAGGAGCGCGTCCAGCCCGAGCAGGAGTCGCGGGTTATGTCGGAGAGGGCGGCGGGCGAGCTCGGCCAGATGATGAGCCGCGTGGTCGAGGAGGGCACGGGAACGGCGGCCGCCCTCGAGGGGATCGACGTGGCCGGCAAGACCGGGACCGCCGAGGTCGACGGCGGCGCCGCGAACCAGGCTTGGTTCATCGCCTTCGCCCCGGTGGACCGGCCGCGGATGGCGATCGCCGTCACCGTCGAGCGCACCCAGGGACAGGGCGGGACGGTTGCCGCGCCGATCGCCAAGCAGGTCCTCGAGACGCTCCTGAGGAAGGGATGACGGAGGTCGCCACCGGCACGCTCGTGGACGGGCGCTACCGCATCATCGGGCGGATCGGCTCGGGCGGGATGGCGGACGTCTACGCGGCCGAGGACACGCATCTCGGGCGCGAGGTCGCCCTCAAGGTCCTCCACAGGCGCTTCGCTCAGGACGTCGAGTTCGTGGAGCGCTTCCGACGTGAGGCCAGCTCCGCCGCGGGTCTGCAGCACCCGAACGTGGTCGGGGTCTTTGACCGCGGCGAGCACGAGGGCACCTACTACATCGCCATGGAGCACCTCCGGGGCAGGACGCTCAAGGACGTCGTGCGCTCGGAGGCGCCGCTGTCTCAGGAGCGGGCGATGGACCTGGGCATCCAGATCCTGGCGGCCGCCGGCTTCGCGCATCGCCACGGGGTAATCCACCGCGACTTCAAGCCGCACAACGTGATCGTCGACGAGGCCGGAAACGCCAAGGTCACGGACTTCGGCATCGCCCGCGCGGGAGCCTCGGAGATGACCGAGACCGGCTCGATCATGGGCACCGCGCAGTACCTCTCGCCGGAGCAGGCTCAGGGCCACTCGGTCACCGCGGCCTCAGACCTCTACTCGATCGGGGTGATGCTCTACGAGATGCTCGCCGGGCGGCTCCCCTTCGACGGCGACAGCGCCGTGTCGATCGCCCTGAAGCACCTTTCCGAGCCGCCCCCACCGCTCGGGCACGTGCGGCCGGGCGTGAGCCCCGCGCTCGAGTCCGTGGTCATGTCCGCGCTGGCCAAGGATCCCGCCCAGCGCTGGCAGACGGCCGACGACTTCGCGGCGGCGCTCGAGGCGGTGCGGGCTCAGGTCGAGGCCGGCGGCAACGGCGGGCAGGATACGGCGGTGTTCGCCCCGCTGCCGCCACCCCCGGCGGAGGACGCCGACGGGGCGGAGCCCCCGCCACCTCCGGTCGTCCCGCCACCCGATGAGCGCGAGCGCCGGCGGCGCTGGCCGCTCGTCCTGATCGGCCTGCTCGTGCTGGCGCTGGCGGGCATGCTCGCCTTCCTCGTGTTGAGCGGGCTGCTCGCGTCGGAGAAGGTGGACGTCCCGAACGTGAAGGGCAGGCAGGTGCTGCGCGCGCGCGCGCTTCTCGAGCAGCGCGGCTTCGAGGTGAAGCAGGTGCGGGTGCGCAGCCAGGCGGAGCTCGACCTGGTGGTGGACCAGGACCCGGAGCCCGGGACCGAGGTCGACGAGGGCTCGACCGTCACGCTCGAGGTCTCGAAGGGGCCCGGCAACGTGAACGTGCCCTCGGTGGAGGGGCTGAGCCAGGCGCAGGCGATCAAGGATCTGACCCGTAGCGGGCTCAAGGCGGTCACGGACAGCGAGCCCTCGGACACCGTCCGGCGCGGGTTCGTCATACGCACGGTGCCAAAGGGGGGCGCGCTCGTCACGAAGGGCACGCGTGTGCGGCTGTTCGTGAGCTCGGGTCCCGAGCAGGTCGCGGTGCCCGGCGTCGTGGGGCTCACCCGCAGCTCCGCCGAGAGCCGGCTCGAGGGGGAGGGACTCGATGTGGCGGTCCAGGAGCAGCCCTCGGACCAGCCCGTGGACGAGGTGACCGCCCAGAGCCCCGCATCCGGGACGAGAGTGGACAAGGGCACCCAGGTGACGATCACGGTCTCGACCGGCCCCGAGCAGGTGCAGGTGCCGGACGTGACGGGCCTGCCCGAGCGTCAGGCGGGCGGACGGCTTCGCGGGGCGGGTCTCGCGCCGGTCACCCGCGAGCGCGACACGACGACCGAGGGCGAGGACGGCACCGTGCTCGAGCAGCGGCCCGCTGGCGGCGTGGAGGTGGACAAGGGCGACCAGGTGGTGATCGTGGTCGGGCGCTTCCGGCAGGAGACGACGCCGACGACCCCGACGACCCCGACGCAGCCGGAGCAGTGAGGGTCGCGGTGCTCGCCGGCGGGCGCTCGAGCGAGCACGAGGTCTCGCTCGCCTCCGCGGCCGCCGTGCGCACCGGCCTTGAGCAGGGCGGACACGAGACGCTGCCGGTCGAGATCACCCGCGAGGGCCGCTGGCGGAGCGACGGCAGGGCGGTCACGCTCGAGCCGGGTGGCGGGCTGCTCGGCGCGGACGTGGCCTTCCCGGTGCTGCACGGCCCGTTCGGCGAGGACGGGACCGTGCAGGGACTGCTCGAGCTGCTCGACGTGCCCTATGTCGGGGCCGGCGTGATGGCCTCGGCGGTGTCGATGGACAAGGTCGTCTTCAAGGAGCTCATGGGGCGCGCCGGGGTGCCGCAGGTGGACTACGTAGCGCTCCGCGACGGCGACGACCCCGCGCCACTCGCACAGCTCGGCCTGCCGCTGTTCGTGAAGCCGGCCCGCCTCGGCTCGTCGGTGGGAATCTCGAAGGTGGACTCGGCAGCGGAGCTCGCGGGGGCCCTGCGGCACGCCTTCGATCACGACCCGCTGGTGATCGTGGAGGCCGCGGCGCCCGGGCTCGAGGTCGAGTGCTCGGTGCTCGGCAACCGCGACCCGGTGGCCTCGGAGCCGGGCGAGATCGTCGTGAACACGGGCGGCTGGTACGACTACGAGGCGAAGTACGAGCCGGGCGGGATGGACTTGGTCGTGCCTGCCCGCGTGACGCCCGAGGTCCGAACGCGGGTCCGGGAGCTCGCCGTGGAGGCGTTCCGGCTCGTGGACTGCGCCGGTCTGGCCCGCGTCGACTTCTTCGTCGGCCGCGAGGTGCTCGTGAACGAGTTGAACACGATCCCCGGCTTCACCGAGACGAGCGTCTACGCGAAGCTCTTCGAGGCGAGCGGCGTGCCTTACGTCGACCTGCTCGACCGCCTGCTGGCGCTCGCCCTCGAGCGCCACGAGACCGAGCGGAGATACCGCTTTTAGCTCTTGAGCGACAGCTCGGCGATGGCCGCCTTGTTGCCTGAGGGCAGCGAGGTGATCCAGACGAGATAGTTGCTGTAGCGCTGGTCCCTCGTCTTGAGCGGTATCGCCTGGTCCTCCCCGACCTTCGTCGAGCGGCTCACCGGGGTCCAGTCGCGAATGCTCTGGGGCACGCTGTTGCTCGCGTAGATCGTCGCCCGCCAGCCGGGCGTGGAGGTTACGAGGTCGATGCGCTTGGCCGCGACGGGCGAGTCCGAGTGGACGTACAGACCGACGCCCCGCTTGTCCGAGCCCCTGAACCCGCCCTGATAGGTCTCGGTGTCCCAGATCGTGGTGAGGATGCCGTCGATCGCGTTCTGGGTCGCGTCGGGGGACTCCGTACCGTCCCCCTCGGGATCGAAGTCGCTCGCGGCCTTGCTCCCGAGCTGCACGGCGGAGAGGCCGTCCTTCTGGGGCGTGACCGCCTGCCCCGGACCCTTCTCCGTGCGGGTTGCGAAGTAGGCGATGAGGCCGGCGGCGATGCCGAGCGCGACCATCGAGGTGAAGAGGACGCGCCTCGGGGTGCGGAGCCGGGCGGGGGCGAAGTCGGCGGTGTCGCCCGGCAGCGCCCGCAGCACGGTGGTCGCCTCCCCGGTTGCCTCCCCGCTTCGCGCCGCCTCGATGCCGAGCACCCGCTCGAGCTCGTGGACCATGTCGTCGACTTGCGCGTAGCGGTGCGTCATCTCCTTCGCCGTGGCGCGCTCGACGACAGCGGCCAGCGCGGCGGACACCTCGGGGCGCCGACGCTGAACGTCGGGCAGGGGCTCGCGCACGTGCTTCATCGCCACCCCCACCTGGCTCTCGGCCCTGAACGGCACCTCGCCGGTGAGCATCTCGTAGAGGCAGACCCCGAGCGAGTAGATGTCCGACTGGGGCGTGACCTCGTGGCCCAGCGCCTGCTCGGGGGAGACGTAGTCGGTGGTGCCGAGCACGCGGCCGGTCGCCGTCAGCCCCTGCGCCTCGAGCGAGCGGGCGATGCCGAAGTCGGTGACCTTGGCTCGCCCCTCGGCATCGATGAGCACGTTCTGGGGCTTCACGTCGCGGTGCACGAGGCGGTGCGAGTGGGCGCAGGAGAGCGCCCGTCCGATCTCGATTGCGTACGCCACCGCCTCCGGGATGGGCAGCCGTCCCAAGCGCTTGATGCGGTCCTTCAGCGTCTCGCCCTCGACGTACTCGAAGACGATGTAGGGCGCGCCCTCGTCCTCGCCGGCGTCGATCACGGTGACGATGTGCGGGTGCGAGAGGCGGGCGACGGCGCGCGCCTCGCGGCGGAAGCGCTCGAGCTGATCCGGGTCGCTCGAGATGTCCCGGTGCATCAGCTTGATCGCCACCCAGCGCTCCAGCGTCGGGTCGAAGGCGCGGTAGACGGTGGACATCCCGCCGGACCCGATCTGCTCGTCGAGCCGGAAGCGGTCGTTCAGGAGTGTGCCGATCACCGTTTCGCCTATTTTGAGCCCTCGGATGCCCGTGCAGGTGAGGTACTACACCGATCCGGCCTGCTCGTCCTCATGGGCTTTCGAGCCGAGCCTTCGTCGGCTGACGGTTGAGTTCGGCGCCGACCTGTCCTTCACCTACGTGATGGGCGGGCTCGCCCGTGACTACGACGCCGCGGCGCATGGCTGGCTGCTGCGCCACTGGCTGGAGCGAGCGGGCAGCTCGACGATGCCGATCGACCCTCGCCTCTGGACCGAGGCCCCGATCGCGAGCACGTACCCGGCCTGCATGGGGGTTAAGGCCGCGGCCGAGCAGGGACCGGCCGCCGCCGAGCGGATGCTGCGCGCGCTGCGCGAGGGGCTGCTGTGCCGGCGCCGCAAGCTCGACGCCACCGAGGCGCTCGTCGAGGAGGCGCGCGGCGCCGGGCTCGACGCCTCGCGCTACCGGGTGGACCTCGGCTCGCACGCCACCGTCGAGGCGTTCGGGGCGGACCTCGACGAGGCGCGTAACGTGCCGCAGGAGGCGCACGCCGCGGGCCAGGTCTCCGACGCCTGGGGCTCGCGCCCGCGACTCGTGTTCCCCAGCGCGTCGTTCGCCGGCGCGGACGGCGTCCGCCACTGGGCCTTCGGGGCTTCGGACCTGAGCGCCTGGCGCCGTGCCGCCGAGGCCGCCGGTGCGACGGCCTCGGGGGGCGATCTGGGCGTCGAGGAGGCGCTCCGGCGTTTCGGGCGGCTGGCCACGGCGGAGGTTCGGGCGGTCTGCGGGCTGCCCGGCCCGCGGCTTCACGCCGAGCTCTGGCGGCTCGCGGCCGAGTGGAGGCTGAAGCCCACGCGCGTGCTCACCGGTTGGCTGTGGGAGCTGGCCTGAAGCCCTCGCCACGCCTCCCCTCGAGCCCGGCGGCCGGCAGCTCGACCACGCCCGCGCGGTCGGTGACCCGGCCGATAACGGCCGCGCCCGGATGGTGGCGCTCGGCGAGGGCGACGGCGGACTCGGCGTCGCTCGGCGCGACCACGCAGCAGAAGCCGCAGCCCATGTTGAAGACCTCCCACATCTCGGACTCCTCGACGCCGGCGCGCTCCGCGATCAGATCGAACACGGGCGGGTCTGGGAGGGGCGCGTCGATCCTGTATCCGACGGCCGCCTCCAGCCGCAGCAGGTTGAGCAAGCCCTCGCCCGTGATGTGGGCCAGTCCGCGCAGGTCAAGCTCCGAGCGAAGCAGCTCGAGAGCCGCGCGCACATAGATGACGGTCGGCTCGAGCAGCGTCTCGCCAACGGTGCGGCCGTCCGGCAGCGTCTCCAGCAGGTCGGGCAGGGCCCGTCGCGCGAGCGTCAGCCCGTTCGAGTGGATCCCGCTCGAGGGCAGGCCGATCACGGCGTCGCCGGGCTCGATCGCCGCACCGGTGACCACCGAGTCGAGCGGCACGACGCCGACGCAGAACCCGAGCAGGTCGAAGCCGCGGGGTGAGGGGTGTCCGCGGATCAGCTCGGGCATCACCGCGAGCTCCCCGCCCGGTATCTCCACTCCTGCCTGCTCCGCACCCCGCTTAAGGCCCTCGGCGAGCGCGGCGAGCCGCGCCGGGTCGGGCTCTTCGACCGCCAGGTAGTCGAGCACCGCGAGCGGCTCGGCGCCCACGCACACGACATCGTTCGCGTTCATCGCGACGCAGTCGACCCCGACCGTGTCGAAGCGGCCGAGCTGCTCGGCCACGAGCACCTTGGTCCCGACGCCGTCGCAGGACAGGGCCAGCCCGGTCCGCTCGTCCAGCCGTAGGACGCTCGCGTAGTGGCCCGAGGCGAGCGCCGCCCGCGACTCGCGACCGGGGTCGATGCCGCGCAGCACCTCGACCAGCGCGGCGACGCCGCGGCCGGCCGCGCCCTGGTCCACGCCGGCCTGCGCGTAGGCGCCCTCGGGCATCGTGCACCATCTTCGCGCACGGGGCCGTCGTCAAGGGCGACGGGAGGCCGAGGTCAGAAAGGGCGACGGGAGGCCGAGGTCAGAAAGGGCGAGGCCGAGGTCGGGGAGGGCGACGGGAGGCCGAGGTCAGGAGGGGCGACGGGGGCCCAGGGCGGGGAGGGCGACGGGAGGCCGAGGTCAGGAGGGGCGACGGGAGGCCCAGGTCGGGGAGGGCGACGGGAGGCCCAGGTCGGGGAGGGCGACGGGAGGCCGACGTCAGACGGGACGGCGGATGGCGAGGGCCACCGCGTCGTCGGAGAGCCCACCGGCCCACGCGGCCACCTCTTCGTGGACCGAGCGCACGAGCTCCTGAGGCTCGAGCGTGCGGCTGCGCGCGGCCACGAGGCCGCGGAGACGGGCGGCCCCGTAGATCTCCCCGGACCGCCGGGCCTCGATGAGGCCGTCCGTGTAGGCGAGCACCAGGTCCCCGGGATCCAGGGCGAGCTCGCTCCAGCCGTAGCCGGGGTCGGTGTCGACGCCAAGCGGCAGCCCGTGCCCGCGGAGGTCGGAGGCCTCGCCGGCGCGGCTCACGACCAGCGGGGGCAGGTGGCCGGCGTTCGAATAGCGCAGGCTCTCCTCCGAGAGCAGCCCGAGGAACGCGGTCACGAATGTGTCGCTCGGCAGCCGGCTGAGCAGCATCGCGTTGGCTTGCTCCAGCACGGTCGCCGGGCAGATCGAGTCCCAGCTCCGGGCCTCTATGAAGAAGCGGACCATGGCGCTCAACGCCGCGGTCTCCACGCCCTTCCCCGCCACGTCCCCGATCAGCACGGCGACCTCGCCGCCCGGCAGGCGCCACGCTCCGTAGAGGTCGCCGCCCGTGGGCTCGTTGGCGGCGGGCGCGTAGAGCAGGCCGACCTCGAAACCCGTCACTTCGGGCAGCGACTCGGGCACGAAGCCGAGCGTGAGCGCGCGGGCGATGCGGCGCTCGCGCTGGAAGTCGATCGCGTTGGCGATCGCCGCGGCCGACGAGCGCGCCAGCTTCACGAGCAGCTCGAGATCCCCTTCGTCGAAGCGGTCGGGCTCCTCGTGTCCCACGGTGAGGACTCCGAAGAGGCGGGGTCCGAGCTCGATCGGGACGTGCATGAAGGAGGCGATCCCCTCGCCGTCCGTAACGCTCCGGTCCCAGGTCCCGCGCTCGGCGACGCGGCTCAGGTAGGGCGTCCGGGTGCGCGCGACCTGGCCGAGCATTCCCGCGGAGAGCGGCAGGTGGCGCGCGGCCAGCTCGTCCGAGATGTCCACGCCCGCCGCCACCCGCAGGTCCCTGGCCCTCGAGTTGAGGCGCGTGAGCAGGGCCTTGGTGGCGCCCGTCATCGAGGCCGCGTGCTCCACGATCCGCTTGTAGACCTCGTGCGGCTCGAGCGACGCCGACATGGCCTCGGACGCACGTTTCAGCTGGAGCTCCTCTCGGGCCCTCCGGGCCTCGGCCTCGAGCAGCTCAGCCCGCTCGAGGGCGAGCGCGGCCAGGTCGGCAAGCACCTCGACCGTCTGGAGCTCGTGGCGGCCGAGCGGCCGGTCGGGATCGAGCGAAGCGACGACGAGCACGCCGAGCGGCCGTCCCAGGGCGGTCCTGACCGGGCACGCTATGACCGAAGCGGCCCGGTAGGCCTCCCACACTTGCTCGGAGCGCTCGGCGCCGAGCGCCTCGAGAGCCGCGCGCCGGAGGTCCGTGGCCGCCTCCCAGGCCTCCACCCGGGGCAGCAGCAGCGGCCGGTCGCGGTCGAGCGCGAACTCTGGCAGGCCCGGCCGCTCGCGGTCGAACCGGCGGCCGCGGGTGGGCTCGATCGCCGCGCGGAGTTCCGCCGAGGCGAACCAGTCGGCGACCGGCTCGAGCCAGCTGCGCTGGGGGTCGACCCGCAGGAAGGCGGCGCCGTCGATGTGCACGAGCGTGCGTACGTGATCGAGCAGGCGGCCGAGCGTGCGGGCGAGCCACTTCGGGTCGTGGCGAGTCTCTGGGGAGGCTCGCCGGGCTGAGGAGTGCGGGGCGGCGGTGGTCATTTGGGTGATCCCCGCCCTACCCCACTGTAGGTGCGGTCGCGCCGGGTCGCCAGCGGGGAGGCGGATGGGTCGCTATTTGCGGGCTTTCAGCCGCGCTCTGGCGCCGCCTCGCCGGGGCGCCCCCGCCAACGGCGGATCACGAGGTAGGCGATCCCCACGAGGAGCGCGGCCACCACCGCGTAGTCCACGTAGTGGAGATTGTCCCTCCATCGCTCCCAGCGGTCACCCGCCTGCTTGCCGATGAAGGTCAGCAGGAGCACCCAGGGGATGCAGCCGGCCAGCGTTAGCGCGCTGAAGCGCCAGAACGGCATCCTCGCCACGCCAGCGGGGAGCGAGATGAACGTGCGCACGATCGGCAGCATGCGCGTGAAGAACACGGTGGCGTCACCGTGGCGCTCGAACCAGCGGTCCGCCCAGTCGAGGTGCGACCTCTTCACGTGCAGCTTGCGGCCGTGCTTCTCGAGCAGGTCCACCCGCCCCACGTAGCCGAGCCCGTAGGCCAGCCACGAGCCGACGAGGTTGGCGACGGCGCCCACGGCCACGGCGGCCGCCAAGGGGTACTCGCCGTTCGAGACGTTGAAACCGGCGAACAGCATGGTGGCCTCGCTCGGCACGGGAACGCACGCGCTCTCCAGCAGCATCAGGACGAACACCCCGGGGAGCCCCATCGCGTCCACCACGTCCACGGCCACCTCGACGACGGGGTCCGTGATCGAGGCCAGATGGAGCATGCGGAGCGAAGTAGGGTAGCGGCCGGCCATGGCCGTTCCGCTGTTCGCCACGACGCTCGAGCGTCACCACGCGCGCCTCGCCGAGGCCCTCAGCCGGGTGGTTGAGAGCGGGCACTACATCCTCGGGCCGGAGGTCGAGGGCTTCGAGGCGGAGTTCGCGCGCTACCTGGGCGCGCGCCACGTGGTGGGGGTCGCCAACGGCACCGACGCGATCACGATCGCGCTGCGGGCGCTCGGAGTCGGCCACGGCGACGAGGTGGTGGTCCCCTCGTACACCTTCTACGCCAGCGTCGAGGCGATCGCGAACGCGGGCGCGACGCCTGTCTTCTGCGACGTGGATCCGGGCAGCTTCTGCGTGACCGAGGCGACCGTGCGGGCCGCGCTGACGCCACGCACCCGCGCGGTCATGCCGGTCCACCTGTTCGGCAACGTGGCCCCCGACCTCGGCGACCTCGGCGTGCCGGTGCTGGAGGACGCCGCGCAAGCGGCCGGGGCCGGGCGCGACGGGATCCGGGCGGGGGCGATGGCGCACGCCGCCACCTTCTCGTTCTTCCCGTCGAAGAACCTGCCGTGCCTGGGCGACGGCGGCGCCATCGTGACGAGCTCCGACGAGGTGGCCGAACGTGCCCGCACGCTGCGCTTCCACGGCTCGAAGGACAAGCGCACCTTCACCGAGGTTGGCTACAACTCGCGGCTCGACGAGCTTCAGGCGGCCGCCCTGCGCGTCCTCTTGCCGGAGCTCGACGGTTGGGTGGCAGCCCGCCGGCGGGCCGCCGCGGCGTACGAGCGCGAGGGGCTCGGCGAGCACGTTCGGCTGCCGCGGGCCGTCGACGGGGCCACCCACGCCTACCATCTCTACGTCGTTCGCAGCGGGGCGGCCGACGAGCTGTCGGACACGCTCGCGGAGCGCGGCATCGGCGCGCGCGGCTACTATCGCGTGCCGGCGCACCGCCAGCCGGCCATGCGGGACTTCACCGCTCCGGAGCTCCCCGGCACGGAGGAGGCGGCGAGGACGAACCTCGCGCTGCCGATGGGCACCCAACTAGGCGATGAGGCGATCCGCGAAGTGGTGGCGGCATGCGCTTCCCGCTCGAGCTGACGCGAGCGATCGCGGGCAACGGGCCGCCCAGGGTCCGGCGCGATCCCGGCGAACTCGTCACACTGGTCCCCGCCTCGTGAAGTCCCTCACATCGTCAGTCAGCGTGCGCCGCCTCGGCCAGGTGGCGGTCGACGCGTGCCTCGTCGCGCTCGCCTACTGGCTCGCCTATACGCTGCGCTTCGACTCGGGCATACCGGCTCGCTACGACGAGCTGCTCACGGAGACGATCGCTTTCGTCGTCGTGGCGAAGCTCGTCATCTTCGCCGTCTTCGGCCTCTACTCGAAGCTGTGGCGCTTCGTCGACCAGAAGGACGTCGAGTCGATCGTCCGAGCCGTGATCGTGGCCAGCTTCGTGCTCGTCGTCGGGCTGTTCCTGCTCGCCCCGGGCAAGACGGACCCGCCGCGCGGCGTCATCGCGCTCGACTTCCTGATCGCGCTAGCGCTGATGGTGGGCTCTCGTTTCCTGGTGCGGGCATTGATGGAGCGCCCGATCCGCGGCCCGCTCGTACAGCGGGCGGCACGCGAGGTGCTGATCGTGGGGGCGGGGAACGGGGGTCAGCAGGTCGCCTTCGAGCTGCGCCGCAACCCCCAGCTCTCGAGCGCCCCGATCGGCTTCGTCGACGACGACCCCCGCAAGCAGGGCATGCGGGTCGCGGGGCTGAAGGTGCTGGGCGCAACCCCGGGACTGGCGCGAATCCTCGACGACACGGAGCCGGACGAGGTGATCATCGCGATCCCCTCGGCTCCGGGGGTCCTGCGCCAGAAGGTGGTCACGGCCTGTCGCGACCGCGACATCCCGGTTCGCACGCTGCCCACCACGTTCGAGATCCTCTCCGGGGGCGTGAACCTCATGCGCCAGGTGCGCGAGGTGCGCGTTGAGGACGTCCTCGGCCGCGAGCCGGTACGCGTCGAGATCGATCGGGTGGGCGCCTACCTGCGCGGACGCACGGTCCTCGTGACCGGCGCCGGGGGTTCGATCGGCGGCGAGTTGTCGCGCCAGATAGCCCGGGTGGGGCCGAGGCGGCTGGTGCTCGTCGAGAACGCCGAGAACAGCCTGTTCGAGGTTCGGCGCGAGCTCGAGGAGGACCGCCACTTCGGCCGCGCCGTGGCGGTGCTCGCCGACTGCAAGGACGCAACGCGCATGCGCGAGGTGTTCCTCGAGCACGAGCCGTCGGTGGTCTTCCACGCCGCCGCCTACAAGCACGTGCCGCTGATGGAGGAGAACCCGGTGGAGGCGGTTCGCAACAACGCCGTGGCCACCAGGATCGTGACCGCCGCGGCGGGCGAGGCGGGCGTCGAGCGATTCGTGCTGGTCTCGACCGACAAGGCGGTGGCCCCCGCGACCGTGATGGGCGCGTCGAAGGCGCTGGCGGAGTGGGCGGTCGAGGCCGCGCAGCACCGCTACCGCGGCACGGGCTACGCGGCGGTCCGGTTCGGCAACGTGCTCGGCTCGAGCGGCTCGGTCGTGCCGATCTTCCGGCGTCAGATCGCCGCCGGCGGCCCGGTGACGGTCACCGACGTGAGGATGACGCGCTACTTCATGACCATCCCCGAGGCGGTGCAGCTGATCATCCGCGCGGGTGATCTGCTTCCGCCGGGCGGACCCTCGTCCCGTGGGCTTGACTCCGGGCGCGGTTCCTCGGGGACTCGGGCGCACTTCTTCGTCCTCGAGATGGGCGATCCGGTGAGGATCGTCGACCTCGCGCGGAACATGATCCGACTCGCCGGGTACGAGCCGGACGTGGACATCGCCATCGACGTGGTGGGGCGGCGCCCGGGGGAGAAGCTGCATGAGGATCTCTTCAACCCAGGCGAGCGTCCCCAGCCGACGCACGCCGAGAAGATCGTGTCGGCGGGGCGAGCCCCGCTCGATCCGGCGTGGGTCGAAAGCGCCTTCGCGCGCATCGAGGAGCTCGTCTATGGGGGAGACGCCGCCGCCCTGGCCGCCACCGTGGCCGAGCTCTCGGCCGAGCGGGCCCTGGCAAGCCAGGTTTAAGCCGGCCCGGCCTCTAGAGTTCGACGACTCCCGCGTTATGGAGATCATTCAGGAGATCGGCTCGTACGCCGGCCTGGCGGCGGTCGTGGGGTTGGCGGTGCTCTCCGCGCTCTACTTCTCCCAGGCACGCGACGTGAAGCGCCTGCGCGAATGGGCGGGGCGCGCGCCCGAGCGCGCGGGGGAGCCCGTGCCCGGCCGTGTGACGGCAACGCCGCGCCCGCAGGCGCCCACGGTCCCCGCCGGCGCGCCCGGGGCTCCCGCTACTCCGGCGGGCGCCCAGGCGGCGACTCCGGCGGGCGCACAGCCGACCCCCGCGGCCCAGCCGGCCGCCGCGGGCGCGTCCGCGTCAGCCGCGACCGCGGGCGGCGAGAAGGACACCCAGCCCGCCGTGGCCCCCGAGACGCCGACCCCCTCGCCTAGCGCGGCTCCGGCCTCGGGCCCGCTCATGGCTTCCACCACGCCGGGCAAGCCCGCCCCCAAGCCGGGTCAGCCGGTGCCGACCCAGCCTGCGACGGCCTCCTCCGGCGCTCCCTCCCCGGCGCAGGCCGCCGCCACGGGCGCGGCGGCCGCCTCGACCTCGGCGGCGACCGGGGGGGACCAAGCGGCCGCGGCCGGCGGGAACGCCGCGGGGCCCGCCACGGCCCCCGCGGACGCCGGGGGCAAGGAGGAAGAGGCGGGCGCGGGCGTGACTCCGAACGGCGGCGCCGCGGTCCAGCAGGCGCCGTCCGACGAGGCGCCGCCCGCGAAGCCCGGCGCGGCGACGCCCGCCGGCCAACGCGCCGCGCCGGACGCCGGGAAGGCGGCCGATGCCACAGAGGCGCCCGACCCGACGGAGGCGCCGAGCGAGGCGGACCGCGAAGCCGCCGGCGAACTGCAGGACGCGGACAAGCCCGCCGCGGTGGGCTCAGCGGCTGCGGCGAGCGCCGCCTCGCGCCCAGCGGTCGGCGCCTCGCGCTCGAAGGGCGGGCCTCCCAAGGTGCCGGCTTCACAGCCAGGCCGGCCCCCGGCGGTCGGCGGGCCGCCGCAACGGACGCGGATCCTGCCGCCCTACGGCCAGCGCGCGGCGACGCCGTGGTACCGGCGCATCGCCCCCCGCTACCTCGTGCTCGCGGTCGCGGGCGTGCTGATCGTCGGCGGTGCGGCGGCCTTCGGAATCAGCCAGCTGGCCGAGGAGGAGGCGCCGCCGCCCCGCGAGCAGAGCGCGGAGCAGAACAGCGGTGGTGCCGACTCAGGCGCCGCGCAGAAGCCCAAGAAGAACGGGCCGCCCGTCGACCCCGGTGACGTCACGGTCTCGGTGCTCAACGGGACGGTCGTGTCCGGCCTGGCCAGGCAGTACGGCGACCGCGTGCAGAGCGACGGCTTCCAGCTCGGCAACGTAACCAACTTCACAGACCAGACCCGGGCGGAGTCAGCCGTGCTCTACGCGCCAGGCCACGAGCGCGAGGCCGAGGCGGTTGGCAGGCGGCTCTCGATTGACCAGCGCGAGCAGATCGATCCGCAGACGCGCATCCTCGGCGGCGACGCGACCGTGGTGGTGATCATCGGCCAGGACAAGGCCCAGTAGCGCCCCCCGGGTCCGGCCGCCGAGTAGCCCGGTGATCAGGCCCCCCGGGTCCGGCCGCCGAGTAGCCCGGAGATCAGGCCGCCGGGTCCGGCCGCCGCGTAGCCCGGTGATCAGGCCGCGGCCAGCTCGCGAGCGCGCGCCGCCAAGTGCTCCACCCCGAGCCGCTCCGTCTCGGCGGCCGCCTCCTCGAGCAGCTCGCGCGAGCGCTCCGGATCCGACTCGCCCAGCACCTGACCGGCGAGCAGCACGCAGCGGGCCGCCTCGAGCGGGCGCTCGAGGGCGCTCCAGGCGTCGCGCGCCTCGGCGAGGATGCGCGCCCCCTCGTCGGGGTCCTCGGCCGTCACGCCGCGCGCCTCGAGCGCGGCCGCGCGGCCGATCGGGTAGTGAAGACGTTCGGCCAGCTCGCCGGCCTCCTCCGCGGAGTTCCGCGCCTGCTCGTCGCGCCCGGCGAGCGAGAGCACGACCGCTCGCGTGGAGTTCGCCTGGATCGTCTGGGCGATCAGCCCGGCTCGCTCCGAGACGTCGATCGCCCGGTCGAGCGCGGTCACCGCGGCGTCCAGCTCGCCCCGGTCGCGCAGCGTGAGGGCGAGCCCGTAAAGCGCCTGGAAGGCCAGCTCCGACCAGCCGACCTGCTCGGCCAGCTCGTGCGCGCGGCGATAGAGCCGCAGGGCCCCCTCGGTGTCGCCCTCGCGCCAGCGCAGCAAGCCGCGCAGGGCGTAGGGGAGGCAAAGCTTGCCGACGAGGCCCTCGCGCTCGGCGAGGCTTCCGCTGGCCTCGGTCGAGCGGATCACCTGGTCCCAGTCGCCGCGGTAGACGGCGAGCTGCGCGATCGCGGCGTGGAGCTCCACCTGGCTCGGCAGGTCGCCCACCTGCTCGGCCAGGGCGAGGCCCTCGGAGTAGGCGGTCGCGGCCCGCGCGGCGTCCGCCTCGGAGATCTCGAGGTGCCGGCCGAGCGCGAGCAGCGCGAGGATCGTCTCGCCGTGGTCCGAGCCCCGGGCGAGCTCCACCGATCGCTCGAGGTTCGCGCGGGCCTTCTCCGTGTCCCCGATGCGACCGAAGACCCGACCGAAGATGCCGTGTGCGCGCGAGGCGGCCCGGGTCTCGCCGAGCCGCTCGGCCAGCCGGAGCGCCTTCTCCGAGGCGTAGATGGCGAGCATGTTGTCGCCCGTGTGGAGATAGAGCCAGGCGGCCTCCTCGTAGAGGCGGACGAGCTCTAGGCGCGGGGGGCCGTCCTTCAGCAGGTTGATGCCCTTCTGGTAGTGCTCGATCGCGGCCTTGCGCTCGCCCTTGTGCGATAGGCCCGAGCCGATCTTGCGGTGGAGGTCGGCCACGCGCTCCAGGTCCTCCTGGCCGCGGTGGTAGTCGAGGCACTCCTGCCAGACCTCGACCGCGGCGTCCACGCGGCCGAGCCGCAGCGACACGTCGCCGAGCTTCTCTCCGATCCGAACCGGCACCGCGGGATCGAGCTCGGCCCCAACGCCGCGGGCATGGCGATAGTGCGACACGGCCTCGCGGTTCGAGTAGAGGAGCGCCGCCGCGTCGCCGGCCTCCTCGAGGAAGCGCATGGCGCGCTCGCGGATCGGAATCAGCTCTTCCGACGAGGCGCCACCCTCGCGGCCGAGCGTCGCGGCGCGCCCGTAGTGCTCAGCGAGCAGCGCCACGACCTCGTCGGTGCGGTCGCCCGCCCGCTCCTCGATAAAGCGCCCCACCTCGAAGTGCTTCCGGGAGCGCACGACCTTCGGGAGCATCCCGTAGGCGACGTCGCGGATGAGCACGTGCTTGAAGGCCAGCTCGCACTCCCCGGCCAGGACACCCTCGGCGCCCGGGGCCAAGATGTCCTTCTCTTGGAGCCCCGTGAGCGCTCGATCCAGGTCGCGCCCCTCTTGCTGCGCCAGCCCCGCGAGGGAGCTCGCCCAGAACGTGCGCCCCACCACCGCGGCCTGCTGCACGAGCCGGCGCTCGAACGGCTCGAGCGCGTCGAGCCGGGCAGCCAGCACCGCCTGGACCGAGTCCGGCAGCTCCGCGGTGCCCTCCTCGGAGATGCGCCGCACCATCTCCTCGGCGAACAGGGGATTGCCGCCCGAGCGCTCGGCCACCACGGGCACGACCTCACCGTCCTCCGGCAGCAGCGCGGCCACGAGCTCGCGGGAATGCTCGGGGGTCAGGGGCTCCAAGAAGAGCTGCGTCGCGTTGCGACGGCCGCCGCCCCACGACGCGCGCCGTTCGAGCAGCTCGTCGCGCGCCAGGCAGAGCACCATGAGCGGCGCCCGCACCCACTGGGCCAGGTGCTCGATGGCGTCGAGCATGCCGTCGTCCGCCCAGTGGATGTCCTCGAAGGCCAGCACGAGCGGCCGGCGCCTCGCCATGTCCTCGATCGTCGAGCGGAGAGCTGAGAAGAACGCCTCGCGCACCTTCTCGGGGTCCGAGGTGTCGAGGCGAGCCAGCTCGGGCGGCACGTCGAGGCCGAGCGAGCGGCCGATCACGGCGGCCCTGCGGCGAGCCTCGTCGTCGTCGGCGAACTGCGAGAGCTTCCGCCAGGCCTCCTCGGAGGAGTCGCTGTCCACGATGTCGCACTCGGCTCGCAGGACCTCGCCCAGCGCCCAGTAGACGATGCTCGACCCGTAGGGCAGGCAACGGCCGATGCTCACCGCCGTGGGCGCGATGCGCCGCTCGAACTCGCGCAGCAGGCGCGACTTGCCGACACCCGCCTCACCGATGAGCGTGACCAGGTGCGGCCGCCCCTCGATGGTCACTCGCTCGTGCACCGACTCGAGCGTCCCCAGCTCGTAGTCGCGGCCGACGAGCGGTGACTCCCGCCCGCTCGAGACGCGCCGCACCGCGTGGGCGGCGATCAGGCCCACCGCCTCCCAGGCGGGCACGGGCTCGGACTTGCCCTTGAGGTCGAGCGGCGAGAGGGGCTCGTAGCGCACTGCCGTGCTCGTGGCGCGCATCGTGCGCTCGCCCACGGTCACGCTCCCGGGCCGCGCGGCCGACTGGAGGCGGGAGGCGACGTTCACGGTGTCGCCGACCACTGTGTAGCCGTCGCCGACGGCGCCCGCCAGCACCTCGCCGGTGTTAAGCCCCACACGCAGCTGGAACTCGACGCTGTCCGGGAGGCCCGCGTTCACCTCGTCCATCGCTGCCTGCATTCCCAGCGCCGCACGCACGGCGCGCTCGGCGTCGTCCTCGTGAGCCACGGGCGCGCCGAAGAGCGCCATCACGTTGTCGCCGATGTACTTGTCCACGGTGCCGCCGAAGCGCTCGACCTCCTGTCCCAGGCGCCGAAGAGCGCGGTCCACGAGCGTCTTCACCTTCTCGGGGTCCATCCGCTCCGCGACGGCCGTGTAGCCGGACAGGTCCGCGAACAGCACGGTCACCTGACGGCGCTCCTCGGGAGGCACGTCGCGCGGCGGCGCGGGCGCGGCCGAAGCGTCCAGCGCGGTGCCGCAGGCCATGCAGAAGCGGGCATCGGGCGGCGCTGGCTCGCCGCAGGACGGGCAGCGCCGCTCGAGCTGGCTGCCGCACGACATGCAGAAGCGGGCCCGGGCGGGATTCTCCGCCCCGCAGGCCGAGCAGAGGAGCGCGCTCATGTTTTCACTGTAGATGAGCGCGATGGCGGCCACTGTGCTGGATTACCGGGCCAGGAGCCCGGTGGGGCAGCACAGCTCGCCTAGGGAATGGCTCCGGCGTCTCGGTAGCGCTCGGCCACCTCCGCGAGGAGTCGCTCGTCTACGAGCGTGAGCGCCCGTCCGTCGACCTCCACGGTCGCGCCCGGCCAGGGCGGATACCAGAAGGCGCGCAGCTTGCGCTCGAGGTCGTCGCCGGGCCGCACCCGCCTGAGCGACTCGACCTCATCGCGGGTCACGTAACGCCCCTCGCCCTGTGGCGAGCGGGGCAGCTGCTCGCCGCGGAGCGCCCTCCCCACGACGCGCTTGAACAGCCCGAGCAGCGCCTGCTGGCTCTTCAGGTCGAGCGAGAAGGCCGTCTCGCCGTCCGGGTCGATCGGGAAGCGCTCCACGGCCACGAGGTCCCCGGTGTCGAACTCGTCGTCGACGAAGTGGGCGGACACGCCCCACTCGGATAAGCGCTCGAGGATCGCCACGTTGTAGCCGCCCAGGCCGCGCATGTCGGGCAGCGGCGCGGGGTGGAAGTTGAGGCAGCCGAGGCGGGGAAGCTCGATCAGGGGCCGGCGAATCAGCCTCCAGAACAGGAACGAGAGCACGAGGTCCACCTCGGGCGGGTCGGCGTACAGCTCCGCGTCGGTGGCGAGCGGCAGGTCGCCCACCCAGTCCAGTCGCTGCTCGCCGACCGTCAATGGGTCGGGCTCCGGGCAGACGACCGCAACGACCTCGCAGCGCTCGGCCAGCCACCCGAGCGCCCGCGCCGCGGAGCGCTTGTGCTTTCCCATGA
>Ga0126312_10000501_pt1 | contig 23452 bp, 23 predicted proteins | sample Plot104A_FD_92537 | JGI IMG/M metagenome (GOLD analysis project Ga0126312, IMG submission 92537) | Serpentine soil microbial communities from UC McLaughlin Reserve, CA, USA - Plot104A | ecosystem: Environmental > Terrestrial > Soil > Grasslands | place: USA: UC McLaughlin Reserve, Lake County...
GGCTGAGCCGCCGCCTGGCTCCCCCACAGGTGCGAGCGTGTTCCGGCCTCGTGCTCGAGCGCCACGAAGAAGTCGTCGTCAACAGCGGCGCCGGGACGCAGGCGCCGCACCTCCGCGTAGACGCGCACGGCCGGGCCGAGGAGCCATAGCGCCTGGTCGATGAGGTGCGGTCCGAGGTCGAACAGGGTGCCGCCGGCGTCCTCGGGCGCAGTGGCCTCGCGCCATGAGCCCCCGCTGACCTCCGGGCGCCAGCGATCGAAGCGCGACTCGTAGCGCAGCACCTCGCCCAGCTTCCCCTCGTCGAGAAGGCGCCGCAGGGTCACGAAGTCGCCGTCCCAGCGGCGGTTGTGGAACACCGCCGCGACGAGCCCGCCTTCGCGGGCCGCCGACGCCAGCCGGCGGGCGTCCGCCGCGTTCGCGGCGAGCGGCTTGTCCACGACCAGGTGGAGCCCCGCCTCGAGCGCGGCAAGTCCCAGGGGCGCGTGGAATCGGTTGGGCGAGGCCACGACCACGAGGTCGTGCCCGTCGGCCGAGCGGAGAAGAGCGTCTGCGGACGGAAGCACAGCCGCGTGTGTCGAGCCGGCCCGCGCCGCCCGCTCGGGATTGCCGGTCACGATGGACGCGAGCCGCAGCCCGGGCACCGACTCGATCAGCGGCGCATGGAAGGCCGAGCCGGCGAGCCCATAGCCGATGAGGCCGACCCGAAGCGGCGGCCGGGCAGCGGCGGCCGTCACCGCGCTGCCACCCGAAGCGGCGGCCGGGCAGCGGCGGCCGTCACCGCGCTGCCACCCGAAGCGGCGGCCGGGCCGCCGCCGCGGCGCGGCGGCCAGGTGCGTGGAGCCTCAGCGGGCCCCGGAAGGGGACCACATCAAACGCGTCCCGCCGCCTCCCGCTGTCGTCGAGCGACCGCGTCGATCACGACGGCGACGAGCAGGACACCGCCGGTGACGATGAACTTCGTCGACGACTCGAGCGCGAGCAGGTCCATGCCGTTCGAGATCGAGCCGATGACGAGCGCGCCGAGCAGCGCCGCCCAGACGCTGCCGCGGCCGCCGAACAGGCTGACACCCGCGATCACCGGCGCGGCGATCGCGAGCAGCAGCGTGTCTCCGGCGCCCGAGGACTGGTTCACGGCGAGCAGCCGCGACGCGCCCATGATCCCGCCGATCGCCGCCATGCTCGAGCAGAGCATGAACACGGTCATGCGGACGCGGGTGACGTTGATTCCCGCCCGCCGAGCCGCCTCTGCATTGCCGCCCACGGCGTAGATGTGCCTCCCGAACGTCGTCTTCGTGGTGACGTAATGAAAGACCAGCAGGAAGCCCACGAAGATCAGCGCCGCCAGCGGCACGCCGCGGTCCGAGTTCAGCACGGCGACCGCCGCTATCACCGCCGCCGCGACGATCACGATCCGGATCGCGAGCGTGGCCACGGCCGGCGCCGACAGGCCCTGTCGCACACGCCGCTGGCGCCCGTAGAGCGTCAGCCCGGCGAAGGCGGCGATCGCTATCAGGGCGACGACCCATCCGACCGTGTCGCTGTAGAACGTGCTGGTCAGCCCAACGATCTTGGAGTCGGTGACATTGACCGTTCCGGTCTCGCCCAGCACCCTCAGCTGGAAGCCCTGCCAAGCGAGGAGGCCGGCCAGCGTCACCACGAACGACGGGACCGCGAAGCGGGTGAAAACGGTCCCCTGGAACAGGCCGATACCGGCTCCAGCCGCGATTGCGGCAGCGATCGCCAGGTAGGGCGACCAGCCATGCTGCTCGGCTAGGACGGCCATGATCGCCGAGCACAGGCCGTAGACCGCGCCCACCGACAGGTCGATCTCTCCGAGCAGGAGGACCAGGACCACTCCCACCGACACCAGGCCGACAGCCGTGATCTGGAGTACCAGGTTGGTGAGGTTGACCGCGGTGAGGAAGCGGTCTTCCTGGACCTGGAAGATCGCCCAGATCACGATCAGAACGAGGATCACCCGCAGCTCGGCCAGGTCTCCCTGGACGAACCGCCGGAAGATGTCTAGGCGCGGAGCGACCTCCAGCTCTTCGGCCTCGGCCGTCGTGACGGCCGCGCCGCCTCCCTGCGCGCTCATCGCTCACCTCCTGGCTTGTCGCCGTCGCCGCCGAATTCCGCTCCGGTGATGGCTCCGACCACCTCCTCTTGACTGGTCTGGCGGACGTCGAAGTCGCCCGCCTCCCGGCCGAGCCGCAGGACGTAGACGCGGTCGGCCACCTCGAACACGTCCGCGAGGTTGTGGCTGATGACCAGCACGGCGTGGCCCTGGTCGCGCAGCCGCTTGATCAGCGCCAGCACCAGCGCGGTCTGGCGAACTCCGAGCGCCGCGGTGGGCTCGTCGAGCACCACCAGCTTGGGATCGCCGAGCAGCGAGCGCGCGATCGCGACCTGCTGGCGCTGGCCGCCCGACATGGTGCCCACCTCCGAGCGGAGGTCGACGATCGTCACCGCCAGATTCTTGAGCAGCTCGGCCGTCCGCTTCTCCATGGCGGTCTCGTCGATGGCCCGCGCCAGCCCGGCCGGGCCTTCGGCCCTCTCCTCGCGGCCGAGGAACAGGTTCTCTACCACGTCCAGGTTGTCGCAGAGGGCGAGGTCCTGGTAGACGGTCGCGATCCCGAGCGCCACCGCGTCCGTGGGGCGGTTGATCTTCACCTCGCTGCCCTCGAAGATGATCTGGCCGTCGTCAGCCGGATGGATCCCCGCGATCGTCTTGACGAGCGTCGACTTGCCGGCTCCGTTGTCGCCCACGAGGGCCACCACCTCGCCGGCATGAACCTCGAAGTCCACGTGGCTCAGCGCCTGGACCGGCCCGAAGCTCTTGCTCACCCCCTTCAGGGCGAGGACCGGTGTGTTCCCGTTCATTCTCGAAGGCTCCTTTCGTCCGAACGGGAGCGCCGGGCGGCGCCAAGGCGCCGCCCGGCGCCTGTGCCTTTACTGGATGCCCGCCTCCTTACAGGCCGACGCATACTTCGACGTGCAGATCTGGTCCGCGGTCCAGAATCCGTCCTTGACGATGGTGTCGTTGATGTTGTCCTTCGTCACCGCCACTGGCTTGCGGAGTACCGAAGGCACCTGCTCCTGACCGTTGTCGATCTTCGCGTTCACGAGACCCGCGGGCGGCTTCTCGCCCTTGGCTAGCGCCACCGCGAGCGTGGCGGCGTCCTCGGCCTCGAACTTGAGGTCCTTGTAGACGGTCATGTACTGCTCCCCCGCGAGGATCCGCTGGACCCCTGCGAGCTCGGCGTCCTGGCCGGTTGTGGGTCGGGTCGCAGGATCGATCCCGGCGCTCTTCATGGCCGCGATCGCGGCACCGCCCGTGGTGTCGTTCGCTGCGTACACGCCGACGAAGCCGTCCTTGCCGATGGCGGTGATCGCCTGCTCCATTGCCTGCTGCGCGTTCTTACCGAGCCAACCGGGTGTGTCGTAGGACTTGCCGATCTTCAGGTCGCTCGTGTCGAAAACGCTCGTCGCGCCCTTCTCGAAGAGCTTGGCGTTGTTGTCCGCCGGGTCGCCGTTGATCATCACGATCGTGCCGTCACTCTTGCCCTCTTGCTCGAGCTTCTTGACGAGGCTCTCCCCCTGGACCTTGCCCACACGCTCGTTGTCGTACGAGATGTAGTAGTCGATGTCCGCGTCAGTGATGAGACGGTCGTAGGAGACGATGGGAACCTGCTGCGCCTTCGCTTTCGTCGCGATCGCGCCCGCAGCGGCGGCATCGACCGCGTCAAGCACCAGGACCTTGGCGCCCTTAGTCAGCGCCGCCTCGGCCTGCTGCTGCTGCCTGGCGACGTCCTCACCTGCATTGGAGTAGATGATGTCGCAGTCAGAGCAGAGCTCCTTGGCCTTCCTTTCGAAGTTCGGCTTGTCCTGCGATTCGTAGCGCGCGGTGTGCGACTCCGGCAGCAGCAACGCGATCGTGCCGCCCCCGCCGCCACCACCGCCGCCGTTGTCGTCGTCTCCACCGCAGGCCGCGAGCAGCATGCCGGCGGCGAGTACGGGGACGATGGCGACAAAGCTCAGTCTCCAGCGTCTATCTGGCATTCGTCCCTCCTAGGGTTCCGTGTCCGCTGTCGCGGCCTTCTCCATTGCCGGCGCTCGCCCGCTCCAGGCCGGGCCAGCCTCGTGAAGCACGAGCGCGATCGCTCCGAGCAGCTCGGCGCGCTCCCCGAGGTCGGCGAGGACCACTTCCACGTCCTCTACCGCGCTCGGGATGGCTCGCAACTTCACCGACTCCTTGAGCGGATCCAGCAGCAGGTCGCCGGCGTAGCCCATGCTGCCCCCTACGACGATTCGCTCGGGGTTGACCAGATTGCAGAGGTTCGCGACCGCCACGCCGATGTGGCGCCCGGCCTCGGCCAGGGCGCGACGGCAGGCGGGGTCGCCTGCGCTCGCGCGCTGGAGCACGTCTTCGATGTCGAGCTCCCGCCCTACGCTCCGGCTCAGCAGCGCCGCGATCGCCGCGCCGCCCGCGTAGGTCTCGAGACAGCCCCGGCTCCCGCAGCGGCAGATCTCGCCCGTCTCGTCGAGCGACGTGTGCCCAATCTCTCCGGCCGTTCCGCCCGCGCCGCCGAAGAGCTCGCCGTCGATCATGATCCCGGCGCCGATCCCGGTCGCGAGCTTGAGGTAGACGACGGTCGAGCAGCCTCGCCCCGATCCCCATGTCGCCTCGGAGAGGGCGCCCAGGTTGGCGTCGTTGCGGAGCCAGGCCTGCAGCCCGAGGCGCTCCGTGATGCGCTCGGCGGCCTTCGTGCCGGCCCATCCTGGGAGTATCGCCGACGAGCCCACGGTGCCGCTGCTGTGCACCGGACCCGGAAGGCCGATGCCCACCCCCAGAATCCGGTCGCGCGGCGCTCCGCTGTCGGCTATTACCTGCTCCACGAGCTCGGCGGCCCGCTCGATGCCCACGGCCGCCTCGTAGTCGTTCGGCATCTCCCCCCAGGCCTCGCCGAGGATCTCGTGCGAGAGGTCGGCGATCGCAACCGCGAGGTGGCGCTTGCCGAAGTCGATTCCGATCGCGAGGCCCGCGGACGGGTCGAGGGCGATAAGGGCGGGCGGGCGGCCGCCGCCGGTCGCCGGACGGCCATCTGAGTCGCGATCCACGATTAGACCCTCGGCCTGCAGCTCGGCGACGATGCTCGACACGGTCGAGCGCGACAGCCCGGTTCGGCGCGCGACGTCCGCGCGGCTCGCGACCCCGAGCATTCGCAGCGTCTGCACTACCCGGTCGCGGTTGAACTCTCGAAGTGAGCCCAGCGAACCGGACTCCTCCCTCTCCATGGCGGCGATACTTGCGGATCGCGGGGCGGTTTGTCAAGTCTCCGGCGTAATGGCCGCTCAATATGAGCTTAATATGTCCAGACTATGGACAAACAATCTGACCATTGGCTTTCGTCCGCCCCAGCCGCGTGATATCGATGGGGAGATGAGCACGGCCGCCGCGACCAGCTCCGCCCCGCCCGGCGGATTTGCCGCGCTGCTCGAGCGGTTCGACCCCGGCGTCATCGACCTGCCCGGCGGTCGGGCGCGCATCCGGCTCGAGATAGCGGGCGGCGAGGCCTGGGACGCGCTGATCGAGGGTCGGCAGGCTCGGCTGCATCCTGCGCCTGACGCCTACGAGCCGGACGCGCTTCTCCGCGCCGACGCCGCCACCTGGGACCGGATTGCCGCCGACCTGCCGGCCGGCATGCAAGCGTTTCGCACCGGACGGCTGCAGGTCCGGAACAGCCTGCACGTTGGGGTGGGCTTCCTAGCCGCCACGAGCGGCGTGACCGGTCCCGGGCGACTGACGTTCGAGACTCTCCGCACCCGCCACGCGGGTGGGGTCTCGATCCTGTCGGCGGGCGTCGGCCCCGAGACAATCGTCTGCGTTCACGGCCTGGGCGGAACGAAGGCCTCCTTCCTCCCCACCGTCGCCGCGTTGGCCGACGCCTACCGAGTGGTCGCGCTCGACCTCCCGGGCTTCGGCGAGTCGGACAAGCCGATCGGCGCCCCATACGACGCGCCGTGGTTCGCCCGCGCGGTCTTCGATGCGATGGACACGCTCGGACTCGAGCGGGCGCACATCGCGGGCAACAGCATGGGTGGTCGTGTGGCTATCGAAGCCGGGCTTCTCGATCGCGACCGCGTGAGCCGGCTCGTCCTCCTGAGCCCGGCCCTGGCCTGGCTCCGCGAGCGTCGCTGGGCGCCGGTCGTACGGGCGCTTCGGCCCGAGCTCGGCCTCCTGCAGCTCGCGCCGCGCCCGGTCGTCGAGGGCGTCCTGCGGCGACTGTTCCCCGGCGCGAGCGACGGCTGGGCCGCGGTCGGTGTCGACGAGTTCCTCCGCTCGTACCTGACCCCGCGGGGACGCGCGGCCTTCTACGCGGCCGCGCGCAACATCTACCTCGACGAGCCGCACGGCGAGCAGGGCTTCTGGACCCGACTGGCCGAGCTCTCCCCCGACGCGCTCTTCGTCTGGGGCCGGCATGACACGCTCGTTCCGATCGCGTTCATGAACCACGTCGAGCGCAGCCTGCCGCACGCCCGCCACGTGGAGCTCGCGTGCGGTCATGTGCCCCAGTTGGAGCGCCCGCGCGAGACGCATGCCGCGATGAGGGACTTCTTGCGCGAGGCCTGAGACGCCGCGAGGCTTCGTGTGCCGATACGCCCCCGCTCGCGGAACGGGGGTGGGCCGCGGTACAACTCTTGGGTGACCTTCCCCCCGGGCCCGCGGATGCCGAGCGTCTTCCAGGCCGCTCTCGTCACCGCCTCGCCGTACGGGTGGATGCGGGCGCGTTGGCGCCGCTACGGGGACGTCTTCTCGTCGAGGTTCCCGTTCTTCGGTCGCGTCGTGTATGTCGCCGACCCCGAGGAGGTGGGGCGCGTCTTCATGGGCGATCCGGTCAGCTTCCACGCGGGAGAGGCGAATGCGATCGCGCTGGGGGACGCGCTTGGGGATCACTCCCTCCTCACCCTCGACGAGGACCGCCACCTGAGCCAGCGCAAGCTGCTCCTCCCGCCCTTCCACGGCCAGAGCGTGCGTCGCTACGTGGAGGTGATGGCCGAGGCCACCGAGCGGGAGGTGGCCAGCTGGCCGCTCGGCCGACCGTTCGCTCTGCGGCCGCGCATGCAGGCGATCACGCACGAGGTGATCCTCCGCGCGGTGTTCGGGGTCCGCGAGGCCGAGCGGATGGACCGCTTCCGGGAGCGCATCCCGCGGCTGGCGGAGACGACCAGCATGTTCAACTGGCTGCCGTTCATGCAGCGCGAGATCGGCGGCCTGACGCCCGCAGCGCGCTTTCACCGCGCGCTCGACGCGGTCGACGAGCTGATCTACGCGGAGATCCGCGACCGCAGGGCCTCCGCCGACTTCGAGGAGCACGACGACGTGCTCTCGCTCTTGCTGCGCGCCCGCCACGAGGACGGCAGCTCGATGACCGACTCCGAGCTGCGCGACGAGCTTCTCACCCTCCTCACCGCCGGACACGAGACCACCGCGACCGGGCTGTCCTGGGCGTTCGAGCGTCTGCTCCGCACGCCGCGCGTGCTCGGGCGCCTGGCGGCCTCACTGGACGACGACGAGTACCTCGAGGCGGTCGTCAAGGAGACGCTGCGGGTACGTCCGGTGGTGGTCGACGTCGCCCGCAGGCTCACCCGTGAGACCCAGGTCGCCGGCTACCGGCTGCCGGCCGGCACCTTGGTCCTCCCGGCGATCGCCGTGATCCATGCGCGGCCGGACCTCTATCCGTCCCCGGAGGAATTCCGGCCCGAGCGTTTCCTGGACGGCCGCGCCGAGTCGTACGCGTGGATCCCGTTCGGCGGCGGCGTGCGTCGGTGCATCGGGGCGTCGTTCGCGCAGGTCGAGATGAAGGTCGTGCTGCGCGAGGTGCTGCGCAGGGTAAGGCTGCGGGCGGCGTCACGCGGCCCGGAGCGTCCCCGGGTGAAGCACGTGACCGTGGTGCCGTCGCGCGGCGCGCGCGTGGTGTTGGAGGAGCGGCTGGCGCCGCGGGCGGCGGAGCCGTCCCAGGTAGTGAGCGCGGCGCCTGGTTAATCGATATAAGCGAGCAGCTCGGAGGCCGGGCGGTCGGGGTCGTCGAGCGCGTGAGCGAGCTCGGGGTGGGCCAGCCCGGCGAGCTTCGCTTCGAGCCCCTGCGTGTCGAGCGGACGCTCGGGGGACCCGAGCGCCGCCTCGACGCGCGCCACCTCCTCGCCGCTCGCATCGAGGAGGAGCGCCTCGGACTCGCCCAGACCCGAATCCGCGCGCACCTGGATCGTCGCGGCGAGCTCGCACGCTTCTCGATCGACCCCCTCGAAGCTCTCGAGCGTCGGCGGACCGTGCAGCAGGGTGAAGGCCGTGAGGTAGGCGATCGAGAACTTGGCCTGCAGGCCGTCCTCCGGGCGCGGGCCGAAGGAGGCCGCCTGGAGCGAAAGCGGGTGCACCGCGACGGCCGCCGGCGGGTTCGGCCCGTCGCGTGCGCGGCCGGCCGCCTCGATCGCTCCGTGGGTCTGCAGGCAGCACGGCCACGCCTTGATCCAGTTCCGACCGATCGCCGCGCGGGCCGGCTCGGGCTCCGCGAAGCGGCCACCGGTGGCGCGCCCGAAGCCGTCCGCCGCCTTGCCGAGCGGCACGCGCGCCCCCGCGGCGGCCAGGCGCGCCGCGTGCACACCGCCGGCGGCCGCGAAGCCCACCTGGAGCGCCTTGCCATCCGAGCCGAAGGCCGCACGCAGGCCCGAGGCGTTCAGCAGCGCGATCGCCGCGGCGCTGTCGCGCTCCTCGCGGTCGAGGCCGAGCAGCCGCGCCGCCACGACCGCCGCGCCCGTCCCGCCGCAGACCGCGGTCGGGTGGAAGTGGCCGTCGTACAGCGCGGGATGGCTGGCCCGAGCGAGGGCGCCCATCGCCTCGAAGCCGGCGCGGTAGGCGTCGAGGACCTCCCGCGCGCTGCGGCCCAGCCCGGCCCCGAGGACGAGCGCCGCCGGCGCCGTGGGCGCGCTCAGGTGGGCGACACCCGGCAGGTAGGTGTCGTCGAAGTCGAGGACGTGGCCCGCGGTGGCGGCCGCAAGCACCGGATCGCCGAGCGCGGCCGCGGCGCGCGCGGCCGGCTCGCGGCGGCCCCGGGCGGCGCAGGCGAGCCAGTCGAGGAAAGCCGTCCGGTAGTCGTCCATCATGGCCCGGACAGCTCGTCCAGCCTGGCTCGGAAGGCGCCGGCTCCCATTACGTCTGCGCCGGATTCGCGCACGCGTCGCTCGAGATCGCGGTCGGAGGTGACCACCCGCAGCAGGGTCGGCTCCGGCGAGTCCGACACCAGTGCCGCGATGTCGTCGTCGGCCGCGTTCCGGCCGCGGCGCGACGCAAAGCGGACCTCCACGCGGCCGACCGGCTCCTCGTCGCGAGCCTCACCTGGGCCCGCTCCCTCCAGCTCCAACCGGCGGCCGTCGAACACCACCGTGACCGGCTCGTCGATCTCGGCGGCGAACGCCGCCAGCTCGTCCACGAGCTCGCGAATCGCCCGAGGCCGGTCGCGCCACCAGCCGGTCGGCCGGGAGCCGATCACGTTCATGCCGTCGACGATCCAGCGGGTCACAGCGCGAAGCGCGCGCCGGTCAGCCTCTCGCTCAGCTCCCACAGCCGCCGCCGCGCGCCCCGGTCATAGGCCTGCTCATGCGCCCTCGACTCCCTCATGCCGTCGAAGTAGCGGCCGGTCACGCCGTCGAGCTCCGGATCGCAGACGAGCTGCAGCACCGCCTCCATTCCCTCCTCGACAGAGCTCAGCGCCCGCCCAGAGCTCTCGCGCACCATCTTGGTGTCCATGAGCGTGGCCGGGTGCAGCGCATTGACCGTGGGCGATGACCCAAGACGATCGGCGAGCTCGAACGTGAAGAGCACCTGGGCGAGCTTGCTCTGCGCGTACGCGGTGTAGCCGTCGTAGCGCCGCTCGAGCATGACATCGTCGAAGTCGACCAGGCGCTGGCCTATCGAGGCGACGTTGACGATCCGCCCCGGCTCGGGAAGCTTCCCCACCAGCAGCTCGGTGAGCATGAAATGAGAGAGGTAGTTGACGGCGAAGGTGAGCTCGAAGCCGTCCTGGCTCTCGCTCCGCTCCGGTATGTACACGCCGGCGTTGCACACCAGCGCGTCGAGCTCCTCGATCTCCGCGGCGAGACCGCGGACCGCGTCGAGCGAGGCGAGGTCGGCTACCACCGCCCGCTCGGCGCCGACCTCCCCCGCTGCCGCCTCGGTCTTGGAGCGATCGCGACCGTGGACGACAACACGCGCGCCTCGCTCCGCGAGCGCCTGCGCCACTCGTTTGCCGAGACCGTCGGTCGACCCCGTGATCAGGATGGTCTGCTCGTCGACCGCCCTCACCGGCGCCGCCTGACGTAGAGGACGATCGCGGTCACGAGCAGCGCCCCGGCGGCGAGCTGGGCCAAAAGCACTAGCCCGATGCCGCCGTCCTTCGCGGCGTCGCGGACCGCCGAGAACATGATCGACGCGCCGAAGAAGACGACGAGCGTCCACAGCAGAGTGTTCCGGTCCACGGCCGAGCAGGTTAGCCGCGCGGCTAGTCTCGACTGACTTGAGCGAGCGACCTGCACTGGCCGGCGCCCTCGGCGCGCTCGTGATCGCCTTCTCGGGGATTCTCGTGCGCCTGGCCGAGGTGTCGCCCTCGACCGCGGCGTTCTTCCGCTGCTTCTACGCCCTGCCGCTGCTCGGGCTCTTCGCCTGGATCGAGCGCCGGCGCTACGGACCGCTCGCTCGTCGCGACCGGCTCCTGGCTCTCGGCTCCGGCATCTTCTTCGCCGCGGACCTGACCTTCTGGCACCACTCGATCCAGGCGGTCGGCGCGGGGCTGGCGACCGTGCTCGCCAACGTGCAGGTCGTGTTCGTCGGCTTGATGGCCTGGATCGTGCTCAGCGAGAGACCAGAGGCGCGTTCGCTCGGGTCGGTCCCGGTGGTGTTCCTCGGTGTTGTGCTGATCTCCGGGGCGGTCGGTGCGGGCGCCTATGGCGACGACCCGGCGTTGGGGGTCGTCTATGGCGTGCTGACCGCCCTCACCTACGCCCTCTTCCTGCTGATCCTCCGGCAGGGGAACAGCGATCTCCGCCGCCCGGCCGGCCCGCTCTTCGACGCCACCCTGTCAGGCGCGATTTTCTCGGCGATCGGCGGCGTGGCCGTCGGCGACATAGAGTGGGCGCCCGACCTCGAGGCGCAGGCCTGGCTCGTGCTCCTCGCCCTCTCCTCCCAGGTGCTCGGGTGGCTCTTGATCAGCGTCTCCCTGCCGCGCCTGCCGGCGCTGGTCACTTCGATCCTGCTGATGCTCCAGCCCGTCGGGGCCGTGATCTTCGCGATGCTGCTGCTCTCCGAGGCGCCCTCCGCGGTGCAGCTCGCGGGAGTGGCGGTCGTGCTGGCGGGGGTCGCCTTCGCGACCGCGGGACCGCGGGCCCGCGCCCCGGCTCGCGCATAGGCCCGTAGTATCGCCGGCCATGGCACAGCGCTACCAGAGGCCGGGGTGGTTCACCAAGCAGGTGTTCAACCGCGCGGTCCGCCGGCTCACCCGGCTCGGGATCAGCGTCGCCGGCTCGCGCGTGCTCGAGGTCCAGGGGCGCAAGTCCGGCGAGTGGCGCAGCACTCCGGTGAACCCGCTGACCGTCGACGGGGCCCGCTACCTCGTGTCGCCGCGGGGACACACCCAGTGGGTTCGAAATCTACGGGCGAAAGGCGAGGGCCGGCTGCGGGTGGGGCGGCGCACAGAGAGCTTCAGCGCGACTGAGCTGCCCGACGACGAGAAGCCCTCCCTGCTTCGCGAGTACCTGAGGCGCTGGAAGTGGGAGGTAGGAGCCTTCTTCGGCGGTGTCGGACCGGACGACTCCGAGGCGGAGCTCCGCCGGATAGCGCCCGACCACCCGATCTTCCGGATCGAGACGTAGTCCCGGTCGCTCTCGCCGGCGCCCCCTCCGGTCGTGCGCTAGGTTCGGCCGCCGACGTCAGATCGTGCCGCCTCTGGCGGACTTCACTCCCATTGGCCGGCTTCAAAGAGCTTCCCGAGCACCAGCTGAGGTCGCAGAGCGATGGGCAGCTCATCGCCTACCTCCGCTCGGCGCGCCAGGCAGGACGGCTCGATGCGATGAAGCCCGCGGTCGGGTTGCTCGTGTTCGGGTATTGGGACAGCCTGCTGAACCGGGCGCGCCTGAAGCTCTCCTATGCCGACGCGGAGGACGTGGCCGCCGAGGCTGCCGCGAGCGCGATCGCCTCCGCGTTCGACGGGCGCTCCGTCGGCGAGTTCCGGAGCTGGCTGCACACGATCCTCGCGCGTCGCATCGCCGACTACTACGAGGCGCGCAAGCGACGGGTCAAGAGCACCACGCTGCCGAGCGAGCACGAGGGCGACGAGGAGGTTTGGGGCCGCGATCCGGCCGCGCCCTTCGAGGGCGAGGCCCTGCCCGCGCTCGAGTGCCTCGCCCGCGCCTACGACGAGCTCGAGGACGATCGACACAGGCAGGTGATCGATCGCTACGTCTACGGACCGCAGTCGGCCGGCGAGGTGGCGGAGGTCGTGGACGGGATGAGCGAGGCCAACGTCCATCAGATCGGGTCGCGCTTCCAGAGCCGGGTCAGGGAGCTGCTCGGGGAAGGCGCGGAGTGAGCCGATGAGCGACGTCGAACGTCTGCTCGCTGAGTACAAGCGAGTCCACCAGGGCGGCGGGGACGCCGATCCGCGCCCGTTCCTCGACCAGCTCTCCGGCCTCGACCGGGAGCAGCTCGCCGGACTGATCGACACCTACCTGTCGAGGGCGCCTCGACGCGAGGTCGAGCTCGCCGCGTTCGAGGACTCGCCGGCGGTTTCGGTCGCGGAGTCGGTGCAGCGCTCGCTGGCGGGGTCAGCCGGTCTGTGGCCGGCGCTCCTGCCGCGGCTGCGCACCGAGGCCCGGATCAGGCGGGCGGACCTCGTGGCCGAGCTCGCGGCCCGGCTCGGGGCTCAGCGGCGGCAGGACAAGGTGGCCGCCTACTACCACCAGATGGAGCAGGGGCTGCTGCCGGCGCCCGGTGTATCGGACACCGTGCTCGACGCGCTCGGCAAGATCGTCGGCTACTCGCGCGAGGCGCTCCGAAGCGCGGGCGAGATGCCGGCGCCGAGCCGAGCGACGCCGGAGGGCGGAGCCGTGTTCGCGCGGACCACCGGCGCCGCCCCCGACGAGCAGGCCGCGCAGGCCCACTCGCCCGGCGCGGCCGGCGAGGATTGGGACGAGATCGACCGCCTCTTCCGCGGCGGCTGACCGCCGGCATCGGCGACGCAAGGGTGCCCCCGGGGGAGCTGGGGAACCTCTCCGCGGCGTTCGAGCTGCGCCTTCCGAGGGCCTACGATCGAAGTCGAAATGGAAGCGTCAACGATCGAGCAGCGCGCGGAGAGGGTGCTGGCAGCCGTGCCGTCGTGGATCTGGGACGGGGACACCCTGCCGGTTCCGGTCGAGCACATCGCCGACTCCTGCTTCGGGCTCCACGTGCGCGACGCGGAGGATCTGCGCGCGGCACCCGGGGCGCCCAAGCTGCCGACCGGGCAGAGCCTTTCCGGCCTCCTGCTCCCCGCCCGCGGCGAGATCTGGGTCAACGCAGCCGAGGCCCGCGAGTGGCCGCCCCGCCGCCGGTTCACGATCTGCCACGAGCTCGGTCACTGGTGCCTTCACAGGTCCCGCGGTGCGGTCTGGTGCCGCTCGCACGCGGTGGACCCGGCGGACGACTCCTCACGGCCACGTCGAGCGTATCCGCCCGAGGAGAGCGAGGCGAATGAGTTCGCGGCGGCGCTGCTGATGCCCTCCCACTTGATCCGCCGGCACTACGAGCGTCTCCGCAGGCGCGGTCCGGACGGCGTCTTCGAGCGGCTGTGCACGACGTTCGAGACGTCGGGCGCGGCTATGAGCCGGCGCCTGCGACGCGTGATCTGATGCTCGCGGCGGGAATCGACCTCGGCGGTCGCACGACCGGCACGACCGCGATCGCGTGGGTAGACGGGAGAGACACGCCGAGAGTGCTGGAGGTGCGGGCCGATCGTTCGCTGCGCGGCGATCGGGGCGACTTCGAGATACGGCGCTCCCTGGGGTCGCCGGAGGTGGTCGCGATCGACGCGCCACTCTCGCTGCCGCACGCGGTGCTCTGCAGCGACGACGGCTGCCCGGAGTGCTTCCCGAACGGAGATACGGCGCCCTCCTACGGAACACGCTCGCCGCTTGACTCGGCGGCCGCCTGGAAGGAGGTCGAGCACGTCGAGAAGCCGCCGATGCCGACGGTCATGATCGCCGGGATAGCGTTTCGGGCGATCTACCTCGCCCGCCTGCTGCGTCGCAGAAGGCTGGAGGTGATCGAGGTGTGGCCGATGGGCGCGTATCGCGCACTCGCCCGAGCCGACAAGTCGGGGCCGTCTGCCGAGGAGGGCGGCGACGCCTGGCGGAGGGGGCTCCTGGAGGAGAGGCTCGACGGAGTGTCGGAGGCGATACCCCATGGAGAGGGCGCCGAGCGCGACCGGCTCGACTCGATCGCGGCCGCGTACGTCGGCTGGCTCTGGCTGAGGAGCGAAGCCCGCTCGGTGCCGCCCGAGGCGAGGCCGGACGCCGAGGCCATCTGGATCCCCTGAGCCGGTCGGCGGCGACACATCGCAGGCATCCCGTGAGGCGAACCTCCTTCCCGCGCCCGCTGCCGACCCCGCGGGAAGGAGAACGGCGGATAGCATCAGCCGCCCCCGTGGACTTCGACCTCACCGACGAGCAGCAGGACATTCGTCGTCTCGTGCGCGACTTCGCCGAGGGCGAGGTGGCTCCCGTCGCCGAGGAGCTCGACCGGACGAAGAGCTTTCCGTACGAGATCGTCGCCAAACTCGGCGAGCTCGGGCTGATGGGGATTCCCTACCCGCAGGAATACGGCGGCGGGGGCGCCGACAATCTCAGCTATGCGATCGCCATCGAGGAGCTGGCCCGGGTGGACTCGAGCGTGGCGATCACCGTCGCCGCCCAAACCAGCCTCGGCACCTGGCCGGTGTACGCCTTCGGCAGCGACGCGCAGCGCCAGACGTGGCTGCCGAAGCTCTGCACCGGTGAGCAGCTGAGCGCCTTCGGCCTCACGGAGCCCGAGGCCGGCAGCGACGCCGGCAACACGCGCACGCGCGCCACGCTCGAGGACGGCCACTGGACGATCAACGGCGCGAAGCAGTTCATCACGAACTCGGGCACCGACATCACAGGCTTCGTGACGATCACGGCGCGCAGCGGCGAGGACGAGATCAGCAACATCCTCGTCCCCAACGGCACGCCTGGGTACGCGATCGGCGAGCCCTACCGCAAGATGGGCTGGAACGCGTCGGACACTCGCCCGCTCGCGTTCGAGGACTGTCGGGTGCCGGAGGACAATCTGGTCGGACCGAGGGGCCACGGGTTCAAGCAGTTCCTCCAGACGCTGGACGGCGGGCGCATCGGCGTGTCCGCCATGGGCGTGGGCCTCGCGCAGGGAGCGCTGGACGAGGCGCTCCGGTATGCCAGGGAGCGGATCGCGTTCGGGCAGCCGATCTCCAAGTACCAGACCATTCAGGCGAAGCTCGCCGACATGTCCACCGAGATCGAGGCCGCGCGCCTCCTCACCTACAAGGCCGCCCGCGAGAAGGACGCCGGCAGGTCGTTCAGCCTCACCGCCGCGAAGGCCAAGCTGAAGACCGGACGCCTGGCGGTCAAGGCGTCCGAGGAGGCCGTGCAGATCCACGGCGGGTACGGCTACATCGAGGAATATCCGGTCTGCCGCTTCTACCGGGACGCAAAGGTGCTCACCATCGGCGAGGGCACGGACGAGGTGCAGCAGATGGTCATCGCCCGCGCGCTCGGCTGCTGAGTGCGGCGGACGCTCGCCCTCTGGCTCCTGCTCCTCGGCGTCTATGCCGCGACGCTCGGGCTGGAGGCCTTCGCCGACTCCGACTACGCCGGCGACGAGCCGCACTATCTGCTGGCCGCGAGGTCGCTCGTCGAGGACGGGAACGTGGACGTGACGGACGAGTACGCCACCGAGGAGTACGCCGACTTCTACCCCTACCACCTGGACCGCCACGGCAAGGAGACCGAGGGCCGGCTGAACGAGCCCCACGGGATCGGCTTCCCGCTGTTGATCGCGCCCGCCTACGCACTCGGCGGTGCGCGCGCGGTCGAGCTGTTCCTCGCGGCGATCGCGGCGCTGGCGGTTGCGCTCGCCTACAGGCTCGCCGTTCGGGTGGTCCCGGACCCGTGGGCGATCGCGGCGGCGCTCGCGGTCGGGCTCAGCCCGCCGTTTCTGGCCTACGGCACAGGCGTCTACCCGGAGCCGAGCGCGGGCGCCGCGTTGGCCGGGGCGACGCTCCTTGCGCTCCGGCTCGACTCGCGACCCTCCCGCCCCGACGCATTCGGGTGCTTCCTGCTGTTGGGCGCGCTGCCCTGGCTCGGGACGAAGTTCGCTCCCGCGGGCCTGGTGATCGGTTTCGTGGCGGCGCGCGCGCTCTGGCGCGCACGCCGGCGCACGCTCGCGGTGGGCTCGGTCGAGACTGCGCTGTTCTCGGTAGCCCTCTATATCGGCATCAACGAGGCGCTCTACGGCGGACCCACGCCCTACGCGGCCGACGTCCCCGGCCAGACCGCCACCGACGCCTCCTTCCCCGGCGGCTACCTCGAACGCGCCTACCGAGCCGCGGCGCTCTTCATCGACCGCCAGTACGGCCTGCTGCGCTGGGCGCCCGTCCTGGCGCTCGCCTTCGCCGGGGTTTGGTGGCTCTGGCGCTCCCACCGCGATCGGCTGGCGCGAGCGGTGCCGGCGCTGCGCGAGGTCGAGCTGACCGCGGGCCTGTGCGCCGCCGCGCTCGGCGCCCAGCTGGTCGTGGCGGTCTTCCTCGCGCCGACGATGTTCGGGTTCTGGTTTCCCGGGCGGCATCTCGTCGCCGCGCTGCCGCTGGCGATCCCGCTCGTAGCGTGGGGTCTCCGCCGCGCGCCGCGCGTCGGGAGCGTTCTCGCGACGCTCACGGTCGCCGGCTCGGTCTGGCTCTACCTCGACGTGCGGGTGGGCGGTGGCGAGCTCGTGGGCGACCGACCCGACGCGCCGTTGGGCCCCCTCGGCGATCTGCTGCCGTTGTTCGACAAGGGGAGCGCCTGGCCGTTTGCGCTCGCGGCGGGGATCGGCCTGGCAGTCGCCCTCCTCGTCCTGCACGAGGCGCGCCACTCGCGCCAGACCGCCGGCGCTACGCGCGCCAGGTACTCGGGGTAGCGGACGTAGCTGGCTCCGGTGCTGCGACGGCGGTAGCGGATCGGGACCTCGACCGGGTCGATGCCGGCCCCCCAGAGCGATAGCGTCAGGACCTGCGCGTAGTTGTAGTCGTGGCGGATGCGGGCCTCGACGAGCGCGCGGGGGGAGAAGGCGCGGTAGCCGGTCTGCCCGTCGCCCACGACGGTCTCCATGAGGATGCCGAGCAGCGCGCTGGCGGCGCGGTTGGCGAGCGTGCGGTGCCAGCTCATGCCGTCGCGGTCGCCGAGGAAACGCGAGCCGAGCACGTAGTCGGCGCGCCCGCGGGCGACGGGATCGAGGACCCGCTCGAAGTCCCCCGGATCGTATTCGCCGTCGCCGTCCAGGTAGACGGCGGCGCTGTAGCGTCGGTCGCGGGCGAGCTCGAGCCCGGTGCGAACGGCGGCGCCGAGACCGTGGGAGGTTTCGTGCGAGACGACCTCTGCGCCGTGGTGGCGGCCGATCGCGGGGGTGGAATCGTGTGATCCGTCGTCGACGAGGAGGACGTCGACGGGCAGGCCGCATGCGTACTGCGGCAGTCCGGCGAGGACTTCGCCGACGACAGCTTCCTCGTCGCGGGCGACGACGATGGCGAGGCAGCGGCCGTTCCCGGGGGACCGCTCCGAACCTACGGCCGCGTGAGTCGGAAGCAGTGGGCGCCCGCGGGCGGCTGCCGGTCTCGGCACGTCGAGCAGCTCGGTGATCGTCGCCGCAAGCTCGAGCACCGAGCGCGGCTCGCTCTCGACGGCTCCGGGCACGGCGCCGGCGCCCCAGAGGATGAAGGGGACGGGTCGCTCGCCCCAGTCGAGGTGGCCGTGGCCGCCGATGCCTCGGCCTTGGCCGTGATCGGCCATCAGGATCACGGTGGCGTCGTCGAGTCTCCCGCGCTCGTCCAAGAAGGCGAGGAAGTCGCCGACTTGGCGATCGGCCTCGGCGAGCTGGTCGAGGTACTCGGGGCTGCGGACGCCGCGCACGTGGCCGAGCTGGTCGCCAGCGAGCAGCTGGAGGACGAGCAGGTCGGGGTCCTCCTCCTCCACCACCCGGCGGGCCTCGGCACACAGCGAGTAGTCGATCCTGGAGGTGGGCTGGACCGAGGTGACCGGGCGAACCACCTCCCCGCCAAACGGATCGACCAGATGGGCGATCCCCACGAGCCGGCCGCGCCGGCCGTGGCGCTCGAGCACGTCGAAGGTCGACTCGACCCGGACCCCCAGCCGGGGCGCGAAGTTCGAGCGCATCCCGTGCTCGGCGGGCGTGGCGCCGGTGAGCATCGAAGAGAAGCAGACGACCGTGCGGGCGGGGTAGGCAGGCTCGACCGTGAGGTACTCGGTTCCCTCACGGGCGAGGCGGTCGATCGTCGGCGTTTCGGCCTGCCACAGCCGCCGGCGGTTGCAGCCGTCGACGACGATCACGTAAACCCGCTCGGCCCGCGAGGCTCGACGCGTCTCAGGAAGATGCGTCCGGTTTCGTAGCCAGCCTCGGTGGGCGGGTGCCTCCGGGTACCCGGGCAGCCGCCGCGCGAACGACCGCCAGGCGAGGGCCCCGAGCGCGGCGGCGAGCAGCGCCGCCGCTGCGATTCGCAGAAGCGACTCGGCCCCGGGCTCCTCCGACAGCAGCGCGCCCGCGCTCAGCGCCATCAAGAGCTTCGGGACCTGCTCCAACGCGTTGCCGCTCGTCGGGTCCGAGCTGGTCAGGACGAGGCGCCAGAAGCGCAGGCCATTGCTCCAGGGCGCTCCGGTACGCAGGCGGTAGTAGAGGGTGCCCCAGACGAGGACGGTGAACACGAAGTAGCCGACCAGGGCGCCGGCGAGCAGCGCCGGCGCCCGCCATGGCTCGAGCATCGGGACCGAGGCGAGGGCGGCAAGCCACAGGAGCGCGCGCCCCCGGAGGGGAAACGCGAAGTGGGCGAGGACGGATGCCATCGCCAGCGTCCCTGCGAGAGCCAGCGGAAGCGACCCCGCCGGCGCCGCATCGACCACGGCGGCGGCAGCCAGCACCAGCACCGGATAGACGACCGAGAAGGGCCGTCCCTCGTTGAAGACGTTCCACGCCCGAGCAGCCCAGATCTCGAGAGGCGCAGCCATGTTAGGGCACCCTAACTCAGGCTGGCCAGAGGGCGCTGCCAGACTAGATCGCATGGACCTCACGCTCTTGAACCTCGACCACCCAACCGAGACCCGCACATTCGAGAAGGGCTGTTTCGAGACCTACCGCGTGGGTCCGATGACGCTCGGCCGGGCGACCTACGAGCCTGGCTGGCGCTGGTCCGAGCACGTCGGCTCGGCGACCGGCGAGAGCTCCTGCCCGGTCGAGCACGTGGGGCTCGTCCTGGCCGGGCAGGCCGCCGTGAAGATGGACGACGGCACCGAGAACGTGATGAAGGCCGGCGACTTCTTCCACGTCCCCCCTGGCCACGACAGCTGGGTGGTGGGCGACGACCCCTACGTCTCGCTTCACATCATGGGGAGCGAGACCTACGCCGCCCCAGGCAACGCGGAGCGGTGACCACGCGGCGCGCTCGGCCACGGCGCTGACCGTGGTATTCGCCCCCACGACTGTGCAACGCTGCACTCTTGCACTCGATCGCGAAAGGCTGGCTCGCGTGACCCGCATAGACGAGATCGTCGACGGCATCTACCGGATCTCCACGACCATCAGCTTGGACCAAGGGCCGGACTTTCAGTTCAACCAGTTCTTGATCGACGACGAGCGCCCCGCCCTCGTCCACACGGGCATGCACCAGATGTACGAGAGCGTTCGCGGCGCGGTCGCCGAGGTGCTCGATCCCGGGCGGCTCGAGTACGTCATCCTGCTTCACTTCGAGTCGGACGAGTGCGGCGGCATGGACCGATTCCTAGAGGGAGCGCCGGACTCGACGCTCGCCTGCAGCGCCCTCAGCAATGACCTCAACCTGAGCGGCTGGAACTACCAGGGGCGCGTGGAGGGACATCGCGACGGCGAGGTGATCGATCTCGGGCGCCACAAGCTGCGCTTCCTCGAGACGCCGCACGTGCACCACTGGGACTCGATGATGCTCTTCGACGAGACGACGAGGAGCTTGTTTCCCTCGGACCTCTTCATCCAAGCCGGCGATCAGCCGCCCGTGGTGACCGAGAACCTCGGCGTCGAGATGTGCGCCTACTACCAGGCGGTCGGCATCTTCGCCCACGAAAAGCCGGTGCGTGAGGTGGTTGAGCGGATCGCGGGGCTCGACCCGGACTGGATCCACGGGATGCACGGCGGCAGCCTGGCGAGGGAGACGATCCCCCATTACGTCCGGGCGCTGCGCCAGGAGCCGTTCGCGTACGACGGCATGCTGCTCGGGAGGCAGGTCCGGCAGCCCGCCTAGCGGCTTGCCGCCTCGGCGCGGTCGGCGGCCGACGCATCCCACCAGCGCTCGAGCCGGCGGATGAACGCTCCCGGCTTGTCGGCATAGAGGCGGGCGCCGATCGCGAACGCGTCGCGCTGGAGCTCGGCCCGGCGCCGCTCGACCGGCTCGGCGACCGCGGCCGCGGCGTCAGGCGCATGCTCCTCCGTCCACTCCAGCAGGACGGCGAGGTCGTGGTCGTCGCCGATCCGCTCGGACAGCGCGTGGGCCTCGTCGGCGAGCGCCTCCATCACGGCGGGCCAGGTGACCCTGAGCATCGCGAGGTGGTACCAGAGGTCCTTGACGCGCTTGCGCCACTCGTGGAGGTTCTCGGCGGTGGGCTCCCGGCGGGCACTCCGAAAGTCGCGCCGGCCGCGGCGGTAGATCCGCTCCAGCCCGTCCGCGACCGCCCCGAAGCCGTCGTCGGCCAGAGGCCAGCGCCCGACGCGCCTCCGCGCCGAGGTAAGGACACCGACCACCTGGGCCGCCGCCGGAGCGCGGGCGCCCGCGGCCGTGAGGAGCTTGTGGGTCTCGACCGCCTGCCGGAGACCGCCCGCCGTCCGGCCGTCGAGCTCGCCCGGATAGCGCGACTCCAGGTCGGCGAGGGTGGCGAGCATCACGTCGGCGTCTCGTAGTCCCGCGAGCTGCTGACCGGCAGCGCGGTAGCAGAGGTTCTCCCGGCGGTATACGGCGTCGCCGAGCTCGTCGCGCACGAGCCGGACGAGCGCGCGAAGCTTCTTCATGTCCTTGCGCGCCTCGTGCACCGCCTCCTCGGACGAGCTGTCGGTCTTGCCCTCGAGCTCGTCGATGGCGTGGTCGATCCGCCCGCGCGCCATCCGCGCGACACCGATGGGGACCGACTCCCCGGCCCTCAACCGGTAGGTGCGAGGCGCCACGCCGTAAACCTAGCCGCTCACCGCCGAAGCATCGAGGGACGCCAAGGGTTCGACGCCGGAGAGGGCCGAGAGCCGGCCTGGGCGCGCTAGAGCTTCCGCTCCAGCAGCTTCGCGGCCGCGCTGGCCGGGTCGAGCCGTCGAGCCGCCACCTCGTCGAGCAGCTCCTGGACCCCCGCGTCCTCACGCACCTGGGCGTCCAGCCTGCGTCGCAATCTGGCGGCCGCCAGCGCCAGCACCTCGTTCAGGAGGTTGCGCCGGCGGCGCTCGGCGAGCGTGCCCTGCTCCTCGATGAACCTTCGGTGGTCGGCCATCTTCGCCGCCACCTCCTCGATCCCCTCCGAGCGCGCGGCCTCCGTCTTCACGATCGGGACCCGCCACTGGTCCTGGGGGCCGAGCGACAGCACGCCGCGGATCTCGCGCACCATGGTGTCCGTCAACGGGTGGTCGGACTTGTTCACGACGATCACATCCGGGATCTCCATGACGCCGGCCTTGAGGGCCTGGATCGAGTCGCCGGAGCCGGGCATCAGCACCAGCACCACCGTGTCCGCGTGGTCGATGATGTCCACCTCCGCCTGGCCGACGCCCACGGTCTCCAGATACACGTCGTCCTTGCCCGACGCGTCCATCAGGAGAGCGGCCTGGAGCGTTGCCTCCGAGAGGCCCCCAAGCGAGCCGCGGCTCGCCATCGAGCGGATGTAGACGCCCGGGTCGAGGAAGTGGTCGGCGAGCCGGATGCGGTCGCCGAGCAGCGCGCCTTGGGTGAACGGCGAGCTGGGATCGATCGACAGGACCGCAACCTCGCGCTCCTCGGCCCGAGCATGCTCCACGAGCCGCGCGATCAGCGTCGACTTGCCGACTCCGGGAGGCCCGGTGAAGCCGACCACCGCCGCGCGCCCGGTATTCGGATAGACCTCCCGCACAAGCGCCCAACCCTCCGGGTCGTCGTTCTCGACCAGCGAGATGGCCCGCGCGAGCGCGCGCCTGTCCCCGGCCAGCAGACGCTCGGCGAGCTCGGCGGCTGTGCGTCCAGGGGCGGCCACGGGCGAGCAATGCTACGAGGGGGACCGGCCCCCTGGCGCCGTCCCGCCGACCCGGATCAGTTGATCGCCACGAACAGGTAGCGGTTGAGGCTGAAGAAGTAGTGGGCACCCATCGTCCGCAGGTCCTCGGCCCACGCCGTCGCCTCATCTCTCGTGACGCCATGTCGATTCGACACGAAGTCGGCGACCAGCTCGAGCGTCCCCGCGCTGTAGGTGTCGCGCCGGTAGCCGACGTTCAGCACCGGCACGATCTCGCACGCGGTCAGCGCGAACCCGGCCTCCGTGAGCAGCTGGGGGAGGCGGCGCGGCAGGTCGCGATGCGCGAGATGCTCGTCCCAGGCCCGCAGGACGCGGGTCATCCGCCCGTCGTCGCTCGAGCGCCAGACGATCGAGTCCCAGTCGGTGTCGAGCACCAGCAGGCGTCCGCCGGGTACGAGTACGCGCCGGGCCTCGGCGAGGGCGGCGGGGACGTCGTCGACGTATTCGTAGACCTGCGTCGAGATCGCCGCGTCGAAGCTGTCGGCCGGGAACGACAGCGCCGTCGCGCCCTGCTCGCTGAACTCGATCGGCGCGGCGCCGTCGGGTGGCGTGCGACGCCTCGCGATCTCGAGCATGCTCGGGCTGGGGTCGACTCCGTGCACGGCCCCGTCCGCTCCTACCACAGCCGCGATCTCGCCAGCGAGCAGCCCCGGTCCGCTCCCGACGTCGAGGACCCGCTCGCCCGGCCGGAGGTCGAGCGCACGCAGGGTCGCCCGGCGCTGCTCCACGACGTCCGGCGTCGTGTAGACGGCCTCGACCGCGCGTGAGCCCTCCTCGTCGAACTGGAGCCGATCGGTCGTCATGGAGGCGGCGAGTGTCGCACGAGCGCCAGAGGCCTACA